>Ga0081527_100767_pt1 | contig 11254 bp, 9 predicted proteins | sample HotLakmasection5_FD_70992 | JGI IMG/M metagenome (GOLD analysis project Ga0081527, IMG submission 70992) | Hypersaline microbial mat communities from Hot Lake, Washington, USA - Section #5 (SPADES assembly) (version 2) | ecosystem: Environmental > Aquatic > Non-marine Saline and Alkaline >... | reverse complement strand
CCCTGGACTCCAGAAATCCTGGAGGTTATGGAATCGGTGATCGAAGTCAACCCGCATCATATCGGCATCAATCACCTGTACATTCATGCCACGGAAGCGTCCAATACTCCTGAACTAGCGCTGGAAAGTGCCAACAACCTCAGAATGGCCGTTCCGGGTGCAGGTCACCTGGTACACATGCCGTCTCATACCTATATCCGGGTTGGGAAATATCATGAAGGAACACTTGCCAATCAGCGGGCCATCCAAACCGATACGGATTATGTGGCGCAGTGCAACGCGCAGGGAGTCTATCCATTGGTGTATGTGCCTCATAACCAGCATTTTTTGTGGGCCACAGCCACGCTTGAGGGACGCAAAAATCTTAGCGTTGAAGCGGCTCATCAAACAGCAGATCTTGTTCATAATGAGGCCATTCATGCGACAGGTATTCCATTGCTTCAGCACTTCAAAGTAATTCCGCTATTTGCGTATGTGCGATTTGGCATGTGGGATGAGATCATGGAGCATCCCGAACCCAGTGATGGTCTTTTCTATGCTGAGGGAATCCACCACTATGCGCGAGGGAAAGCCTATTCGGCACGGCTTGATTATGATATGGCCAAACAAGAGCTGGGCAAGATCATCACATTAGTAGAAAATGAGTCCCTGGAGATCGATCCTGATCACAGAAATCTCCTGAAGATTGCCCGCTATGTTTTGGAGGGAGAGATTGCAGCCGGAGACAATGATTACGATACGGCCATATCAAAGTTTAATGAAGCCCTGGTCATTGAAAGTGAGATCCCCTACGATGAGCCGCCAAAATGGTTCTACCCGGTGCGGCAAAAACTGGGTGCTGTGTTACTGGATGCCGGCAAAGCAGAAGAAGCTGAAAAAATATACAGGGAAGACCTGGACGAATTCCCCCGAAACGGCTGGTCGCTGTTCGGACTCTGGCAGAGCCTGGAAGCCCAGGGGAAAAGCAGTGAGGCAAATCAGGTGAAAACCCAATTTGATGAAGCGTGGAAACATTCCGATATCGAGCTTACTGCGAGTGTGGTGAGGTAATCATTCAACTCAATTTGATTAATCATGAAACAGACTCAACTAATGATGAAAGTCCTCATATTTACCGGAACTTTCCTTTTGTATGCGATAAATGCAGAGGCACAGGTCATCATCACCGGCACTATTCTTGAAGAAAATGGAACACCCCTTCCAACTGCCAATGTGCTTTTATTGCATCCTTCTGACTCGTCTTTAGTGAAAGGTGCTGTTACTGATCATTCAGGCTTTTATGAACTGAATAATATCGATCCCGGATCTTATCTGCTTTCGGTATCCATGATAGGTTTCCAGAGATACATGTCATCTGTTTTTGAGGTGAACCGGGAGTCAATCGAATTTGAAGAAATAACTCTCCAAGTTTCCATGGAACGTATGGATGAAGTGGGTGTAACAGCCCGGCGGCCTATGTTTGAGCAAAAAATTGACCGATTTGTTGTGAATGTTCAAAGCAGTATAACCTCCTCGGGCAGTTCGGTGCTCCAGGTTTTGGAGAAGTCACCCGGAATTCAGATAAATCGACAGAGTAACACCATCTCTATGAGTGGCAAGACCGGTGTGCGGGTGATGATCAACGACAAATTCGTTCAGCTGCCTATAGATGCTGTGGTTCAGATGTTGGACGGTATGAGTGCCGCCAATATCGAACAGATTGAGCTGATTACCACCCCACCTGCTCGATATGATGCAGAAGGAGATGCGGGCATTATACACATCAAGATGAAGCAGTTTACAGAGTTGGGAACTGCCGGCACTATAGGTGGCAACCTTGGATACAATCAGGCAGAAACACTCGGCGGAAATGTAAACATTAGCCAACGGGGTAATAAACTGGCTCTTTTCCTGGATTATTCTATCCTTTTCGACCGAACAGAGCAAATCTGGTTCAATGAGCGTTTCTTGCTTAAGGATGGATTCAGGGAAGAGATAACAAGCGATAATGTGCGAAGGCCGTCAACCGGTGTCCAAAATGCACGGGCTGGAATGGAATACCAGATTGGCGATAAAACGACAGCCGGGCTTCTGTTGACCGGCTATCAGAGACTGTGGGATACAAGTGACCTGTCGGATAATTTCGCCCAATTCAGCCCCACATCAAGCCTGACAACTGAAATGGCTGTTCGTGAAATCAACCGCTGGAGAAGCGCATTTGTGAACCTGAGCCTCGATCACGCATTTAACGAAAACCGGTCCCTCAATTTTGATATGGACTACCTCTACTACAAAAACGATAATCCATCCCTGTATGAGAACAACTTTATCGAAGGTGATAACACTCTGCTGAGCAGGGAGCGTATTGATGTTTCAAAAGAGACACCGATCCACATCCGTGTTTCAAAACTGGATTATCGGCAGTCACTATCAGATAAATTTATGGTGGAAACGGGAGTTAAAGGATCGCTTTCTGAATTTTCAAATAGAGTCGGTGTGTCGGACCTGGTAGAGAATACCCGGGTGGTAAATGATACCTTTACTCAAGATGCTGATCTCTCAGAAAAAAATGCGGCGGTCTATCTGTCCGGTAACTGGACTCCTGCAGAAGACCTGAAAATAAACACAGGATTACGATTTGAGTATACCGACAGGTTTTTAAGCACGCCTGAAACCCCCGGACTTGTGGATGTACAGGATGGACACCTTTTTCCCAGCCTGTTTATTCAGAAGAAATTGCAGAATGAGCAAAGTGTCGGTTTCTCATACGCCCGGAGAATCACACGCCCCACATTTAATGACCTGGCTCCTTTTGTATTCTTTGTAGATCCGAACACCTTTTTATCGGGTAACTCAGACCTTGAACCGGCTATCAGCGATGCCTTGAAACTGGATTACAATCATAAACAGTGGCTCATTTCTCTTCAATACAGCTATACCAAAGATGCCATTGCACCCTTCCAACCTGCATTGAATGAGTCTTCAAATGAGCAAACCTACAGCACACAAAATCTGAGCTATTATCAATCTTATGCAATTAATGCAAGTTTTCCTCTGTTTTTCAGTTCCTGGTGGGAATTGAGAACGAATGTTACTGGTACATATCAAAAATCTAAAACGTCTCACTATGATGAAAATCCTGTGTTGGATTCATTTAGGTACAGTGCGAATGTCACAAATGCGATTGATCTTCCCCGCCAGTTTTCAATTGAAATCTCCGGAGAATACGAATCAAAATCAGTTTGGGGAATTTTGGAAATCAGGCCGATGGGATCACTCAATGCCGGCGTTCAGAAAAGAATAGCATCAAGCAGCGGTACGTTACGGCTTTCCGTTGATGATATCTTTCAAACAGACCTTTTTAGAGGAAATACAGCTCTGCCCGGTGAGAACATAGACTCTAAATTTTTATATGATAATAAAGTGAGGAATATAAAGCTGACATTCACCTGGAATTTCGGAAACAGTAAAATTGAATCCGTGGATGTCAGCTCCGGATCGGAAGAAGAGCAGGGCCGGGTAACGAACTGAAGGCAGAATATTCTTTTCTGCACTAATCTATACTCAATACTCAGATTTCACATCTAAAACTCAAGGTAAATTACTTGACGCTGTCAGAATCAGCTGGCGCTGAATGCTGACAGGTCCTCACTAATTGCTACTCACGACTCAATACTCACTACTCAAGACTATTCAAGGATTCATAAACACATACGTCAACACGTTCGCACCGAACTGCAGCGCTTTCCGGTTGATCTCTTCGGGATTGTCGTGTTCATCATAGGCCCAGCCGTCGCTTGGGTTCGACTCGTAGGTGTAGAGTACGACCATCCTCCCGTTCCGGAAAATGGCAAATGCCTGAGGCGGCTTGCCGTCATGCTCGTGAACTTTTGGCGGTCGCCCTTCAGAAAAGAAGTAGACGGAACTATAGAGCGGATGATCAGCCGGCAGTTCAACCAGTTCATCATCGGGAAAAATTCTGTTCAGCAACGGCCTGACATATTCGTCCATACCGTAATCATCATCCACCATCAAAAAACCGCCGTTTTCAAGGTAGCGCCGGAGATTTTCCATTTCAGAGTTATTCAGCGAAATATTTCCGTGACCGGTTGCAAACAGGAACGGATAGTCAAAAATATCACGGCTGCCGATCTGTACGTCATCATACCTCTCAGCAAGTCGAATCGGAAGGTTCTGATTAGCAAAATCGATCAGATTGGTCAGTGCCGAGGGAGAGCTGTACCAGTCACCACCGCCCTGATACTGAACCCGGGCAATTTTGAAAGAGTCCTCTTCTTGGGCCGCTACATCGGAAAATGAGATGAGTGAGAGCTGAAATGATAATATGAGAATTCCTGCAACTGTCTTCACAAATGTAATCTGTTGATATGATTTTGTATAATCTCGAACATCAGAATAGCAATTTGAGTTCTGCAACCCAAACCGAAACTGCAGGAAGAACGCACTTCATCAACCATCTGTTGTAATCACTGCCTTAATACCCGAAATCACAGATCTTTACTCCTTCTTATGAAACTGTGCAAAATCTTTACCGCATTATGCTCTACTGTGCTTTTGATATCGTTCTTTTTTGTAGCACACATATCAGCTCAGCAGCTTGATGTTGATGACAGTCAGCTTACAGAAAACAAGTCTATGCAGTTTGAGGCCTGGTACGACAACCAATCCTGGATCCTGGCCACCGTAAATCCGCTCAACTTTATGGAGTTCAGCGGCGGAATTGGTTTTGACTCGGATGACCGGTTTTCGACTGAACGATGGGCCATTGAAAGTAAAATAACTTTCTTTAATCCGGATCAAAACAAATTGGGCCTTGCACTGTTTGGCGGTTTATACTCTGATTTCACATCCACCATGAGAGAATTCATCAGCTATATCCCCGTGACAAAAATCCTGCCCGATCAAAAATCAATGATTCATCTCAACTTAGGCTTTGAAGCCACCTTTGATGAGCTGGAAGGTGTGAGCTCCGGATGGAGTCAACGTTTTTTCTCGGGCATTCGCAGCGACATCTATCTCAGTGATCAGTTTTCATTTCTTGGTGAAGTCGTATTCATGGATTTTACCGAACCTCTTTTTCAGGCCGGTGTAAATTGGGTCGTTTTACCTGAAAAAGTAGAGTTCCTTATCTCATATGGTGAGTATTTTCACACCAGGACTTCCCCACCGGGCTTAAATTTTGGCCTTACCATAATGACGGATACCTTATGGTAATTTTTTAGAACATCATCTGACCTCTGTGACTTTGACCAAACTTTTTATGATCGCCGCAGGCGGTGCCCTTGGCGCATCATTGCGATACTTAACATCAATTGCCATACAGCCGATACATCAGCGGTTTTCGTTTCTTTCGGGGACCGTTTTTGCCAATTCGATCGGATGCCTCGCTGCCGGATCCCTTGCTGCCTGGATCTCCATCTCCAACCCATTCGGTGATGATATGACAGCACTCCTCACTGTCGGCCTTCTCGGTTCTTACACAACGTTTTCTACTTTCTCGCTGGAAGTTTTTCAGCGACTCGATGGACCAACACGTGACTTAGCTTCCTATCTGTTCATGCAGCTGGTTGTAGCCATCGGATTCGTTTTTGTCGGTTACTCTTTCACCGTGCACTGGATGGGAGGTGCAGCTTGATGCGGCCGGATTTGAAATCCCTGGGTTGGGTTGCTCTTGGAGGAGCTGTGGGTGCCGTACTTCGCCATCTTGCCAATCTCGGTTTTGATTTTCTTCTGCCCGGTGCTGAACTCTTCTCAGCTACTTCATTCGTCAATATTCTGGGAAGTTTTCTGATGGGATATTTCATCACACGAATTGCTATTCATCAAGAGTCCAGGGAAAAACGGCTCTTTCTGCTAACCGGACTGCTGGGAAGCTTCACAACCTATTCCGGTTTTGGACTGGAGGTGATGGCGCTTTTCGGGCAGTCTCCCGTTATTTTTTCAACCTACATTTTCAGTCAGCTTATTTTGGGGATTTTTGCACTAGTTGTCGGAGTGAAATTAGCTAAATAATTCGCAATTTCGTTTATATTGAGTGAATCTGACAACTAAATCATCAAGCTTATGAAATTGAGAAAATTTACATTTCTACTGCTGATTGCGACTCTTTTTACTGCACTCAGCTCTGTACAAGTATATGCCCAGGGCCTGACGGCTGAGGATGTGGTAAAACTGGAAAATGTCGGCTCGGTTGCGATGAGTCCCGACGGGGACCATGTGGCTTACACATTTAGTGTGCCCAGAACCGAGGATGACGACGTAGGACGGAACTTCTCCGAACTCTATATTATTCCAGCTGATGGCGGAGAGGCGATTAATGTGATTGAAAAACCGAACGGAGCGGGTTCTCCCAGCTGGGGACCCGATGGCCGACTCTACTTCACTTCTCGGATTTCTGATCACCATGATCAAACCCAGGTCTACTCTGTAAATACAGCCGGTGAAGATCTTCAAAAACACACCGATGCTGAAAACGGCGTCTCTGCCTATCAATGGACGCAAGACGGTTCAACGATTGCGTATACCTCCCTCGATCCCGTTTCTGATGAGCGAAAAGAGATGGAAGAAAAAGGTTTTGATATGATTGTAGCCGGGGAAAACATCCGGTACATGGGACTTTGGATTCAGCCTAGAGATGGAGAAGCAACTCGCATCACGCCTGAAGATCTGTATGTTTATGATTTCTCTTGGGCTCCAAATGGAGAACAGCTTGCTGTGCGGGTCAGTGAAAAAACAGGTGCCGATGCCGAGCAGATGTACACACGCTATTCAGTAATTAATCGCGACGGTTCCGGGATGAGAGATTTGATGGATCAGCCGATGAAAAAAGCTTCCATGAGCTGGTCACCAGACGGAACCAAACTGGCCGTTGTAGCCGGTAAAGTGTACAGCGATCCACTTCCACAACGACTCTGGGTTCTGAATGCGGACGGCAGCGAAAATCGCGACCTAACACCGGATGACTGGGAAGGTACAGTTGAGTGGGTCGGATGGCAGGATGATCGGACTGTGCTATTCACCGCGGTTGAGCGATCCGTCACCACGCTGAACTCGATGCGAATTGACCGTGATGGCATTACCCGGATTCTGGGAGGCGGTGATGAAATCTTCAGGGGCATCAGCCTGAATGAACAAAAAAATGCCTTTGCTGCATCCGTAAACACCAAGAATCACCCCAACGAGGTTTATGTGGTAAACAACCTGAGGAGACCTGATTTAGAGAGAGTCACCCATCATAACGAATGGCTGTCTGATAAAGAGTTCGGAGAACAGACCTCCATCACATGGGATGGAGCGGATGATCATGAAATTGAAGGGATTTTGGTCAAACCGGTCAATTATGATGAAGGTACACGATACCCGATGATCATTCTTCCGCATGGCGGACCTGAGGGTATCAGCCTGAACGGATGGAACACCCGGGCTCTTTATCCTGCCCAGGTTCTGGCCAATGAGGGATATGTTGTTTTTGAGCCTAACTATCGCGGTAGCGGTGGACGCGGAACGGCGTTTGCGTCGGCCAATCACCGTGACCTTGGCGGAAAGGAGTTTGAAGATGTGTTGCTTGGAATCGATCATCTCGATGAAATGGGTTTAATTGATCCCGAAAAAGTGGGAATGTCGGGTACCTCCTACGGCGGGTATTTCTCTGCCTGGGCCGCCACCAGATACAGCGACCGATTTGCAGCGACGATTACATTTGCGGGCTTGTCCAACTGGATCTCCTTTATGGGCACCACCGATATTCCGCATGAGATGAGTGTGGTTCACTGGGACCTCTACTGGTTTGATAATCCCGGGCAGAACTGGGAGCGTTCACCGGTAGCCTGGCTCAATCACGCCGATACACCCATGTTGGTAGCTCACGGTCAGGCCGATGACCGGGTACATCCGGAGCAGTCCATTCAGCTTCATCAATTTTTACAGATGAAGGAGATTCCGACCGGTTTGGTCCTCTATCCGCGCGAACCGCACGGTTTGACCGAACGCGCCCACCAACTCGATTTCATGGAGCGGATGATCGATTGGTTTGGGGAGTATTTAAATTAACCTCATCGATTCATAAACCATCCCGCTTCTTCATGTTTTGGCGGGATGGTTTTTCTATTAACTTTTTGAATACCAACATACAACAATGCCTCTCCCTGAACTCTTGTGAACTTTTTACAAAGAATTAAAGTTCTAAAATTGACTATCTGTTCTTTAAAGCTTAATTAATTTTTCCTATCTGAAATGATAAAAACCCAATTGGAGCACCTATGAAAACTTTAATCTCGATACTTTCGATTGCTTTTATCTTCGGATTCATTTCAATGGATAAAGCAGCAGAATCTGACACGTCATCTCAAGTCAGTAATGACATTATCGAAGCTGTTCATGAGTGGAAAGTTCCGTTTGATGACACCCGTTCAAGAGATCCTTATGTAGCACCCGATGGAACTGTATTTTTTGCCGGACAGCGGGCACACTATGTAGGCCATTTCAACCCGGAGACAGAAGAGTTCCGTGAGCTGCCGCTTGAAGATGGAGCCGGTCCACATACCGTTACGGTAGCTGACGACGGTACCGTTTGGTACGCGGGGAACCGGGCGCGACACATCGGCAAAATGGATCCTGAAACCGGGGAAATCACAAAGTATATGATGGATGATGACCACGCCCGTGATCCACACACATTCGCTTTTGACAAAGATGGCAACATCTGGTTTACAGCTCAGGGCGGTAACGGAGTCGGCCATTTTAACGTGGAAACCGGCGAGGCTAAAGTAATTCCGGTGCCGACTGAGCGGGCACGACCATACGGAATCCGCATGGCTCCTGATCAGGAAACCCCCTGGATTGCACTTTTTGGCACAAACAAACTTGCCACAGTTGATCCCGAAACAATGGAATTGACAGAAATTGAACTACCTAGAGAAGATACACGACCACGAAGACTTGATGTCACTTCTGACGGAAAAGTCTGGTATGGCGACTACGCCTCAGGCTATATAGGCCGCTATAATCCTGAAGACGAATCCATTGAAGAGTGGGAGATGCCGGACGGTGACGAATCCCGCCCGTATGCTGTATTGAAAGATCATAAAGACCGAATCTGGTTTTCTGCCAGCGGTTTAAGCCCCAACAAACTGATCGCCTTCGATACACAATCAGAAGAGTTTGTTGCTTCTCAGGAAATTGAATCAGCCGAAGGCGCTATACGCCACATGGATTTCGATGAGCGTACAAACTCTATGTGGTTTGGAACCGATACCGGCCACATTGGGCGTATTGTCGTTAACTGATCCCGTTATATTTTGAAAGGCACACTCAACAGATCATTGATGTGTGCCTTTTATTTTTGAGCAAACTGGTCCAAGTCATCATGAATCAAATCTTGAAGCTCCTTGCAATTATATTCGCTCCGTTCATCGTCGGATTATCAATGCCTGAAAAAAATGTCTCTCCAGAATCATATTCGAATCTTAAATTAAACCCCGAGCACCTGGACGGTGCATTTACCGGGGGATTTGGAGAAGAAACCTGCAGGTCATGTCACTTCGACTACGACCTGAATATGGAGGGCGGCACTCTCGACATTGAAGGACTCAGTGATCAGTATCAAGCAGGTGAATCTTATGAAATCACCGTAAAACTACAGGCCGAACAACTTGAAGTGGGCGGATTTCAGCTCACATCCCGATTTGAGGACGGATCACAGGCCGGAGATTTCTCATGGGATGGGGAGCATCTAATGTTTACACCCTCCGTTTCTGATGAAGTGAAATATCTGCAGCACTCAGCTGATGGTACTAAACCAAACTCGGAGAATGAGATTCAGTGGACTTTCACCTGGACGGCGCCTGAAGCGAACGACGAAAAAGTCATACTCAATATTGCGGCCAATTCCGGAAATGATGATGACTCCTCTTTCGGAGACTGGATCTATGCAAAAGAGCTAACCCTCCGTGCGAAGTAGAATTACGCCTGAATGCTAACTTTTACCAATTACAATATATTCAAACAGTTGTGTAATATTTTTGTTTTTCATGGAGTTTAGCTCCACAACTACTATACTTAGCTTGTGAAAATCTCCACAGTCACATATCAGCGCTTCACAAAAGCAACGGCACTTCTGCTGCTTATTGCGTTTCTCATCCCGTCAGGCCTTCAGGCAAAACAGCTGGCTGAATACTGCATGATGGAGATGAGCCACCATGATAAAATGGAGATGGCTGACGATCACAGCTGCTGTACTGAAGAGGCACCGTCTCAACACAACAGCCATGAAAAAAGCGGGCACGACTGTGAAAATGACGAAATGGAGATTTGTGCCTGTGAATTTGACCTTAGCTATTTCGAAGTCACAGATTGGATCCTGGTATCGAACGAGTTTGCCGCCTATCTACCAAATCAGATTGATTTAACACCCTTTACAACCTCTGATGAATCCATTCATCAGAACCAAAGCAAACACCTGTACGAACACAGCCCGCCCATCTGGCTGATGTACGATACCCTGTTGCTATAACCACATCCATTTATTGGGAAGATATTCTCTCCGCCACCAGCGAGCGGAGAGTGGCACGTGTGCTTTTCACGTGACGTGGGGTGTTTTCGGAGGTTGACCAAATAATTTATTTCAAAAAACGGTCTACGTTACAACACACCCCTCTGAATTTTTCGGGAACAACCGAAAAATTCTGTCTCCCCTCAAAGGGAGATCAATTACTTCCCAAATCCGCCATACCCAAATACCAACCTGACAGCACCAACTGGATATGTCAGCGTTGTTGGCCAAAATTATAATCCTGAGACGCTGACAGGAGCTTACCCGAAGGTTTTCGGGTAAGCTCCTGTCAGGTCTGATTCTCACGACTAAAATCTCATGATAAATTCCATCATAAAATTTTTCCTCGAAAATAAACTCATCGCTGTTCTGCTGTTGGTGCTGTTTACCCTTTGGGGTATTGCTGTTGCTCCCTTTAACTGGGATCTGGATCTTATCCCTCGTGATCCCGTTCCGGTAGATGCGATCCCTGATATTGGTGAAAATCAGCAAATTGTATTTACCGAATGGGATGGCCGCTCGCCACAGGATGTGGAAGATCAGATCACATTCCCGCTTACCACCCAGCTTCAGGGATTGCCGGGAGTGCGTACGGTTCGCAGCAACTCCATGTTCGGTTTTTCCAGCATCTATGTGATTTTTGAAGATGACGTGGATTTTTACTGGAGCCGGTCCCGTATTCTCGAAAAGTTAAATTCCCTGCCC
>Ga0081527_100766_pt1 | contig 11264 bp, 7 predicted proteins | sample HotLakmasection5_FD_70992 | JGI IMG/M metagenome (GOLD analysis project Ga0081527, IMG submission 70992) | Hypersaline microbial mat communities from Hot Lake, Washington, USA - Section #5 (SPADES assembly) (version 2) | ecosystem: Environmental > Aquatic > Non-marine Saline and Alkaline >... | reverse complement strand
CCCGCCCCGACAGGTGCTGGAGGCGCTGGCCCGGCTGCGCGTCCTGTGTGCGCACCGGCACGGCAGCGAGGGGGTGGCGGCGTGGAACCGGCGCGTCGAGGCCCGCCTGGCGGCCGAGGTCGAGGGCTTCGACCCGAGCCGGCGCTGGTACCTCGGTCGACCGATCCTCGTCACCGAGAACGATCATGCGCTGCGGCTGTACAACGGCGATGTCGGCAGCATCGTCGAGGACCCCCGGCGACCTGGGACGCCGGTGGCGGCGTTCTGGACCACCGACGGTGGTCTCCGCCTCCTGAGCCCCGCACGCCTGCCGGCGTGCGAGACGACCTTCGCCACGACGATCCACAAGAGCCAGGGCTCCCAGTTCGACGACGTGGTGGTGGTGCTGCCGCGCGAGCCCTCCGCGGTACTGACCCGCGAGCTGGTGTACACGGCCGTCACGCGGGCCAGACGGCGGGCCACGGTGGTCGCGACCCCGACGGTCCTGCGCGACGCGCTGTCCCGGCCGGTGCAGCGCGCCTCCGGACTGCAGGAGCGGCTGTGGACGCCCGAGCGCTGTCTATCCTGAGCACGCCCACCGTCCGCGAAGGAGACGGCGATGGCGCACGATCCGGAGGCCGGTGACCAGCAGCCGGATCCGTTCACGCTCGGCACCGGGGAGTGGGGTCGCGAGACCGAGCTCCGTGACGGGACCCCGGTCCTGCTGCGGCAGATCCGTCCCGCGGACCGCGACCGGCTCGTCGAGGGTCTGGAACGGCTGTCCCCGAGGTCGCGCTACCTGCGCTTCCACGCCGACGTCGACCACCTCACCGAGCAGCAGATCGACTACCTGACGCACGTGGATCACGCCGAGCACGAGGCCATCGTGGGGCTCGATCTGACGCGGCCGCACGTGCCGGGCATCGGTGTCGCGCGCTACATCCGCGACGCGTTCGAGCGGCGTGTCGCCGAGGCGGCGGTCACGGTCGCCGACGAGTACCAGGGCAAGGGCGCCGGCACCCTGCTGCTCGGCGCTCTCGCCGTCCGGGCACGACGCCAGGGCATCGAGGTGTTCCGCAACTACGTGCTGGCCAGCAACCAGCCGATGCTGGACGTCTTCGACGGCCTCGGTGCCGAGCGGGAGCAGGAGACCGACCGGCTGTGGCGGGTGGACCTCACCCTCCCGGAGCGGCCGAGCGATCTGCCCGACTCCCCGGCCGGCCGGGCCTTCATGGCGGCGGCCAAGGAGGGCTACCGGCTCTCGAGCCTCTTCCCGCCGGTGTGGTCGCGGTTCACCTTCCGCTCGCTCGGACAGGACGCCGTCGGGAGCATCGCCGAGGAGTTCGGCACGCTGAGCGGTGAGCTCGACGCCTGGCTCGCCGACCGGGAGCGCCGCTATCCCCAGTGGCCAGAGGCCGAGGAGGGAGAGGCCGACACGGCCGAGGAGGACGAGGTCGACGCAGCCGGATCGCAGGACGGGGACACCACCGAGTAGTCGCGAGGGGTCAGGGACAGCGCCCGGTGGCACCCGAGACGGTGACCAGGACGCGACGTCGGACATGGCCGCGCCGTAGGCTGCGCCGCGCCGACCGGTCCTGCTCGCTCGCACCGCAGCACGGGGGCCGGTACGCGGTGCCTGGAGGCGGCGGGCACGACGACGTCGGATCGTCGAGCCATGGTCGGTGGGAGAGGGTGGCGATGAGCAGGCGGATGTCCCCTGGTGATGCCGTCTGGTTCCTCGGTGAGAACCGGGTGAACCCGATGACCATCTCCAGCATCATGTGGTTCGACCGCCCGATCGACGTCGAGCTGCTCCGTGCCCGCTTCCAGGAGCGGCTCCTCGACCGTCACCCGATCATGCGGGAACGGATCGTCCCCTCCCGCATCCCCGGGGTCATGCCCAGCTGGGTCGAGGATCGGACCTTCGACCTCGACCAGCACATCTCCGAGGACGTGCTGCCTGCCCCCGGTGACCAGGCCACGCTGCAGCACTGGTGCAGCGAGGAGCGCACGATCCCCCTCGATCGCGCGCGTCCGCTGTGGCACGTCAGCGTGCTCCAGGGCTACCGGGGCACCGGCTCGGCGATCCACACCCGGATCCACCACAGCATCGGCGACGGGCTGGCCATGATGTCGCTGCTGCTGACCATCGTCGACGAGTACGACCCGGCCATGGTGACCCTGCACGAACGTTCGAGGTCGGAGGTCATCACCGGTGCGATCGGGACGGGGACCAGACTCGCGGCCAAGGGGGCGCAGCTGGTACGGCACCCCACGCAGGCGGTGCAGCTCGCCCGCGACGGGGCCGAGATGGCCGAGTGGGCCGGGCGGCTGCTGGCGCCGCAGTTGGTCGAGCGCACGGTGCTGCAGGGCTACCCCGACGGCAGCAAGCGCATGGCCTGGGATCCGGACGGCTTCCCGCTCGCGGCGGTGAAGGGGGCCGCACGGGCCAACGACGCCACCATCAACGACGTGCTGCTGACCGTCATGAGCGGGGCGCTGCGCCGCTACCTGGACGAGCGCGGCGAGGTGGTCGAGGACGTCGCCATGATGATCCCGGTCAACCTGCGACGTCCCGGCAAGCCCCTGCCGCGCAACCTCGGGAACCGCATCGGCCTGCTGCCGCTGCGTCTTCCGGTGCGGTCCGCCGACCCACGCGAACGGCTCACGGTGCTGCAGCAGCGCATGCTCGAGCTGAAGCAGTCGCCGGCACCGCTGGTCTCGCGGATGCTCATCGTGACCACGACGATGTTCACCCCGGTCATCGAACGCGGCATCCACCGCCTGAACCAGCTGCGCTCCACCGGCGTGCTGACCAACGTGCCGGGACCTCCGATGCCGCTGCACATCGGCGGTGCGGAGCTGCTGGGCACGATCGGCTGGGGTGGGATGACCGCGCACCTGAACCTCAGTGCCGCCTTCATCAGCGTCAACGGCAGCATCTTCTCCGGGCTGGTGACCGATGCGGCCATCACCCCCGAGCCGGGGCAGATCCTCGACCACGTCCAGGACGAGTACGGACTGGTCATCGAGCGCCTCGGCGGCGGCTGACCGCGCTCCGACGCCGCCGTCCGCACAAGCTGGGCCGGGCAGGCGCAGGAGCCGCCGGCCTACAGCTCGCCGTCCTGGAGCCGTTGCCGGACCTCGCGTGCGCGCTCGCGCAGTCCCTCGAGGTCGCTGAGCCGGTCCAGGGTGGCGAACTGGCGGGCGAGGCGGTGGTTGTCCGCCAGGCGGTCGCGGTTGCGGTCGAGCACGTCCCAGTACAGCGTGGTGAAGGGGCATGCGTCCTCACCCGAGCGCTGCTTGGGGTCGTAGACGCAGCCGTCGCAGTGGTCGCTCATGCGGTCGATGTAGGCCCCACCGGACACGTAGGGCTTGGTCGACATCCGGCCGCCGTCGGCGAAGGTGCCCATGCCGATGACGTTGGGGACCATCACCCACTCGTAGCTGTCGACGAAGGCGCCCTGCATCCACCGGGTCAGCTCGCCGGGGTCGACGCCGGCGCTGGTGGCCAGGTTCGCGATGATCATCAGTCGCTGGATGTGATGCGCGTAGGCGTGCTCGTGGATCGAGGTGACCGTGTCGGCCACGCAGGCCATGTCGGTGGTGGCCTCACCCGTGAAGGCCGGGGGGACCTCGAGGTCGGCATCGAGGTGGTTGAGCTCCAGGTAGTCGGGCATCCACCGGTGGTAGACACCCCAGACGAACTCCCGCCAACCGAGGATCTGGCGCACGAAGCCCTCGACGGCGTTGATGGGCGCGTGGCCGTCCCGGTAGGCCTCCTCGGCCGCGTCGATGACCTCCCGCGGATGCAGGAGGCCGAGGTTCAACGCATGCGACAGCAGGGAGTGGTGCAGCGACCAGGCCCCGGAGACCATCGCGTCCTGGTGGTCCCCGAAGCGGGGGAGGGCGTGCTCGACGAAGTGGCGGAGCCGTGCGAGCGCACGCCGTCGTGTCGTCGCCCACGTGCCGTCGGGAGGTGCGCCGTACAGCCCGTCCGGCAGCCAGTGCTCGAGGGTGTCGCGGTCGAGGTCGTCCAGCCGTGACCGCACGGGCCGCGGAGCCTCGGCGGCGAGGTCGTCGGTGGGTGGCTCCCGGTTGTCGCGGTCGTAGTTCCAGCGTCCTCCCGCGGGCTCCTCACCGTCCATCAGGATGCCGGTGGTGCGGCGTCGCCAGCGGTAGAAGTCCTCCATCCTGAGCCGGTCGCGGTCACCGGCCCACGTCGCCAGCTCGCTCCAGTGGCACAGGAAGTGGTCGTTGTCGACCACCTCGACGTCGAGTTCGTCGAGCAGCCGTCGCCCGGGCAGGCTCGCCGGCTCCATGGCCCGCACCCGGCTGGGGCCGAACTCGGCGAGGTGGGCCTCGAAGCCGGCCCGCATGGTGTCGGCCCGGCGGAGATCGACCGCGTAGCCGCGGTCCTCGAGCTCCTCGGCGAAGTGGCGCATCGCCGAGACCACGAGGTGCGCCTTCTGGACGTGCCAGCGGCGCTCGGTCAGCTTCGCCGTGCTGACCACCAGCAGCACCCTCGTGTCCTCGGGGGAGCTCCCCCGCAGGTGCGCGAGGTCGACGTTGAGCTGGTCACCCCACACCCACACCGTTCGCATCGCTGCCCCTGTCGATCGTCACGACCTCGCGTCATGCCCGGCCAGCGTGCCATCGGGCCCGGGCCATGCGTTCGCACCGGTGAGGTGTGCGCTGTGCACACGCCTGCGCCGGGCACGGAGCTGGCCCGCAGCACGACGGTGCGGATCCCGGACAGGGCCAGGGTGCCGCGCCCGGCAGGGCCGTGCGTCGACCGTTCGGTAGGGCCCAACGGAGCATGGGACCTTCGGCGGTCCGAGAGGGCCCATCGGTCATGGGCGGCCTCTCGGGGCTCGTCCAGTGTCCGCCCACCTCCGGTGCGCCCCCTGCGTGTTCCGCAGGAGGCGGGAGAGCACGGGGGTCTGTGGCGACCCGGGAGCCGCACCGTGGAGAACCTCGCTGTCCTGAGCCTGCTCGCGTTCCTGCCGATCCTGACGATCGGCGTCCTCATGGTCGGGTTCCGGTGGCCCGCACGCGACGGCATGGCCGTCGGGTTCGTCGTCACCGTGGTCATCGCCTGGCTCGTCTGGGACGTCGAGCCGATCGCCATCGCCGCCTCGGTGGTCGAGGGCCTCGGCATCTCGCTCGACATCCTCTACATCGTCTTCGGCGCGCTGCTGCTGCTCGCCACCCTCAACGCCTCGGGCGCCATGGCCTCCATCCGGGCCGGCTTCACCCGCATCAGCCCGGACCGGCGCGTCCAGGCCGTGATCATCGCCTGGCTGTTCGGTTCCTTCATCGAGGGAGCGTCGGGGTTCGGGACCCCCGCGGCGGTCGCCGCGCCGCTGCTGCTGGCGCTCGGCTTCCCCGCCATGGCCGCCGTCATGTGCGGGCTCATCATCCAGTCCACGCCGGTGACCTTCGGTGCGCTCGGCACGCCCATCATCATCGGGGTCAACCGTGGCCTCAGCGGCACCGCCGCGGAGGAGGCCATCGTGGCCTCGGGTGGCACCCTCGAGAGCTACCTCGGCGAGGTGACGCTGGCCGCGGCCACGGTGCACGCGGTGGTCGGACTGCTCGTCCCGCTCTTCATGGTCAGCCTGCTGACCCGTTTCTTCGGTTCCAACAAGCGCTTCAGTGAGGGCCTGGCGATCTGGCCCTTCGCGCTGTTCGCAGCGGCCGCCATGATCGTGCCGTACTGGCTGACCGCCTGGCTGCTGGGTCCGGAGTTCCCCTCGCTGTTCGGTGCCCTGATCGGGCTCGCGATCGTGATCAGCGCCACGCGCCGAGGCTTCCTGCAGCCCGAGCAGCCGTGGGGTTTCGCCACCCGCGAGCGCTGGCTCGACAGCTGGATGGGCGACCTCGACCCGGACGATGCCGCACCCCGCCAGGTCATCAGCACCGCCCGCGCGTGGGCGCCCTACGGCGTGCTCGCCGTCATCCTGGTCCTGACCCGCATCCCCGAGCTCGGCATCCAGTCCGCACTGCAGGGCGTGAACCCGACCTGGTCGGACATCTTCGGTCAGGGCCTCAACGCCGGCTTCCAGTTCCTCTACCTGCCCGGCTTCGTGTTCCTCCTGGCCGTGCTGGTCTGTTACCCCCTGCACCGGATGCGCGGTTCGGAGATCGCGCTGGCATGGCGCACCGCGGGCAGGCAGCTCGTCAAGGCCGCTCCGGCGATGCTGATCGCCGTGCCGCTGGTGCGGATCTTCATCAACTCGGGTACCGACTTCTCCACCGGCGCCCTCGCCTCCATGCCGCTGACGCTCGCCGAAGGCGCCGCGACGGCCGTGGGTTCGGCCTGGCCGCTGGTGGCGCCGGTGGTGGGAGCGCTCGGCGCGTTCGCGGCCGGCTCCAACACCATCAGCAACATCATGTTCTCCCAGTTCCAGTTCGCCACCGCCGAGGGCATCGGTGTCGCCACGGTCCCCGTGGTCGCCGCCCAGGCGGTCGGGGGCGCGGCCGGCAACATGCTGACCGTCCACAACGTCGTCGCCGCCGCTGCGACGGTCGGCCTGGTGGGGCGCGAGGGGGACCTCATGCGCAAGGTGGCCATCCCCTGTACCTACTACCTGCTCGCGGCCGGGACGTTCAGCTACCTCGTGGTCTGGGGCATCGGGGCCAACATCGGCACCGCGATCCTCCTCCTGCTGCTCGCGACGGCGGTCGCCGTGCTGTTCGCCGCCGCCGGGGAACGGCGCCGGTCGGTGGAACTCGGTCCGTTGCCGATCAGCGATGCCGCCCCGGTCGAACCGCCGCCGCCGGAGAAGGATCCCCTGTGACACGGGTCCAGCTGCGACCGCAGGGTCGTGGTCCGGCCGGGACACCAGCCGGCCAACCCCCCGCGGCACCAGGACGGCCGACACCCGCTCGAGGGGCGGGCCGGGAGGCGCGATCGTGACCGAACAACCCCGCCAGGACGCTGACACACTCGTTCCACCGCAGCGGCAGCTCCTGCGCACCCGGGTCGAGGCCGCCGCCAGCACCTACCACGAGGTCGCGGGGTGGGAGCAGGTCGCCGCGCACCTGGCCGGCCATGCCGACCGGGTGGCCATCGCGCCGAGCCTCCACGCGGTCCGGCCCGACCTGGCCGCGAGCCTCGAGCAGCGCGGGTGCACGGTGGTGGTGCCCCAGACGGCCGATCCCGCGGCCGACGTCGCCGACGTCCCCGTCGCGGTCGTCGCCGGGGTCCTGGCCGTCGCCGAGTCCGGCAGCGTGCTGGTCTCCGAGCACGAGCTGCGGGACCGGGTGGTGACGATGCTGTGCAAGCGGCTGGTCCAGGTGGTGGCCGCCGGCGACGTCGTCGACCGCCTCGAGGACGCCGCCGTGTGGCTCGCGGCCCGTGCCGGCCGGGCCGGGTTCGCGTCGCTCATGACCGGTCCGTCACGCACCGCCGACATCGAGCGCAGCCTGACCATCGGTGTCCAGGGCCCCGACGAGGTGGACGTGCTCCTCCTCGTCGGTGCCGACGCCGCGATCGAGGAGCCGACGTCATGACCGAGCTGCGGTCCTTCGGGGAGCGGTACGCCACGGCCCTGGCCGATCCGGACGTCCGAGGTGGACTGACCGCGTTCCAGCGCGGCTGGCGTGTCAGCCGCGATGCCGCCATCGGCGCGCTCGAGGAGCAGGAGGGGCGCAGCTTCGCGGAGCTGCGCGCCGAGCTCGCCGCCATCAAGGACCGGGTGCTGGCCGACTGGGAGCACCATCTCGACACCTTCACCGCCAACGCCACCGCGGCGGGTGCCGAGGTGGTCCGGGTGGCCACCCCCGGTGAGGCCAACGCGCTGATCACCGAGCGCATGCGGGCGGCGGGCGCGGACCTCGTCGTCAAGGGCAAGTCGATGGTCTCCGAGGAGATCGGCCTCAACACCCACCTCGAGGCCGCCGGCCTGATCCCGGTGGAGACCGACCTCGGCGAGTGGATCCTGCAGCTGGCGGGCGAGACACCCTCGCACCTGGTCATGCCCGCGATCCACAAGCGCAAGGAGGTCGTCGCCGCGCTCTTCGAGCGCGTGCTGGAGCGGCCCTTCCCGCCCGACGACATCGACCGCATGGTCAAGGCGGCCCGCACCGAGCTCCGTGAGCGGTTCCTGTCCAGCAGCGTGGGACTCTCCGGCGCGAACGCGCTGATCGCCGAGGGCGGTGCGATCCTGCTGGTGTGCAACGAGGGCAACAACCGCATGTCGGTGGCCCTGCCCCAGCTGCACGTGGTGACCGCCGGGATCGAGAAGCTGCTGCCCACCTACGCCGACGCGATGCGGCAGGTCCGCCTGCTCGGCCGCTCGGCGACGGGCCAGCCGATCACCGTCTACACCAACTTCCTCACCGGACCCCGCCCCGGGCAGGAGCAGCTGATCGTGCTGCTCGACAACGGCCGCACCGCGATGGCCGCGGACCCGGACATGGCGGCGGCCCTGCGCTGCATCCGATGCGGTTCGTGCGCCAACGTGTGCCCGCCCTACGGGGTGGTCGGCGGCCACGCCTTCGGGCACGTCTACACCGGCGCGATCGGGCTGGTGAACACCGCCTTCCACCACGGCCTCGAGGCCGCGGCCGGCCCGCAGTCGCTGTGCGTGTCGTGCGGGGCGTGCGCGACGGTGTGCCCGGTGGAGATCCCGCTGCCCGTGCAGATCCTCGAGGTCCGCGAGCGGGTGGCGCGGGACGGACGGGCCGGCACCGCAACCACCCTCACGAGGGCGGCGCTGCGGGCCTTCCAGCACCGGCTGCTGGTCGACCTGGGACTGCGCGCGGTGGGGGTGGCGACGACACCCCTGCGACGCGACGGGGTCACCGTGCTGCCGGGGCGGCTCACCACGCGTGGGCCCCTGGCGCAGCGGGTCGGGTGGCGTACGCCGCCAGCCGTTGCCCCACGTCCGGCCCGGGACACGCTGCGCGCCGGCCGCCTGGAGGAGCCACCGCGCCTCGCCGACCAGCCCCTGGCCGGGCGGACCGTGCAGCTGTTCCTGCAGTGCGTGTCGGATCGCCTGGCACCGGCCATCCCGATCGCCGCGGCGAAGCTGCTGCGCGCGGCCGGGGCGCGGGTGACGGTCCCGCGCGAGCAGCACTGCTGCGGTCTGCCGGCCTACGACAGCGGCGAGCAGGACGCCGCGCGTGCCATGGTCCGCCAGACCATGGCGGCGCTGGCCGACGGCGCGGACGTCGTCACTCCCGCCTCCTCCTGTCTGGCCATGCTCGGGCACGACGCGCCGTACCTGCTGCGCGGCGATGTCGCCGAGCTCGAACGGGCCCAGGAGCTCGCAGGTCGGGTCTACGACCTGATCGGCTACCTGACCGCCGGGCCCGGGCGTCTACCCGCCGGCAGCCTCGACGACGGTGACCGCACCCCCGTGACCGTGCACCGTTTCTGCCAGGCGTCGACCACCCTCGGACGCGGTGACGCGATCGAGGCCTTCCTCCGCGACGTGGCCGGAGCCCCCGTGGTGCCCCTGCCGGAGGCCGGCGAATGCTGCGGCTTCGGTGGGTCGACGTCGGTGCGCAACCCCGAGCTGTCAGCCGGGATCCTCGATCGCAAGCTCGGGTGCGTGGACCGGACCGACGCCTCGGTGCTGATCACCGACAACCCGGGCTGCATCCTGCACCTGCGCGGTGGGGTGCACGCCTCGGGGCGCCGCGTCGAGGTGCTGCACCTGGCCGAGTACCTGGTGCGACGACTGCCCGGTGCCACCTCGACGTCCCAGGAGCGCTGATGGACCCTGCAGCGGGCACGAGCCCCCGACCCGATCCCGTCCCGAGCGCGGCCGGATCCGCCCTGCTCGCCGACCTGCAGCGCACGCTGGGGCCGGACGGCCTGCGCACCTCGGCCCTGTCGCGGGCGACGTACCGGCGGGACGCGTCCTTCCTCAACGCCGACCCGCTGGGCATCGCCCTGCCGGCCACGCGGGAGCAGCTGGCCACCGTGCTGCGTGCCTGCCGTGACCACCGGGTGCCCTACACCCCGCGCGCGGCGGGGACCGGTCTGGCGGGCGGTGCCACCCCGACCGGCGTCGGCGGGGTCCGCCCCCTGGTGATCAGCGTCGCCCGGATGGACCAGCTGCTGGAGATCGACGTGGCCAACCGCCGCGCCCACGTGGCGCCCGGGCTGGTCAACGCCCGCCTCGGCCGCGCGGTCGCCGCCCACGGGCTGCGCTTCGCGCCGGATCCGGCCAGCCAGATCGCTGCGACCCTCGGCGGCAACGTCGCCACCAACGCCGGCGGGATCCACGTGCTGACCTACGGGGTCATGAGCCAGCACGTGCTCGCGGTGGAGCTGATGGACACCGACGGGGTCGTGCACCTGCTCGACAGCCGCCTGCCCGAGCAGACCGGGCTGGACCTCCGAGGGCTCAGCGTCGGCGGTGAGGGCACGCTCGGCATCGTGGTCGGGGCGTGGCTGCGGCTGCTGCCCACCCCACCGGCCATCGGCACGCTGCTGGCCGGCTTCGACACCCTCGAGGCGGCCGCGGCCACGGTGGGTGCGCTGGTGACCTCGGACCGGCTCCCCGACGCCGTCGAGCTCATGGATGCGCGCGCCATCGCGCTGGTCGAGGACTACGCCGGAGCCGGCTACCCGACCGACGCCGCCGCGGTGCTGCTGCTCGAGTACGAGGGGCTGCCCGCCGGGGTCGGCGCCGGGGTCGAGACCGCCGCCCGGCTGGCCGCCGAGCACGGCGCCACCGAGGTCGTCCGCGCCGCCGACGCCGGGCAGCGAGCGCGGATCTGGAAGGGCCGCAAGGCCGTGGCGGGCGCGATCGCCAAGCAGGCCCCCGACTTCTTCCTCCAGGACGTGGTCGTCCCGCGTTCCCGGCTGGGGGAGATGCTCGACGCCGTGGTGGCCATCGGGGAGCGCGAGCGGCTGATCATCCTCAACGTGGTCCACGCGGGCGACGGCAACCTGCATCCGTTCGTGCTGTTCGACCGTCGGGAGCCCGGCGTCCTCGACCGGGTCTTCTCCGCCGGCCACGACATCGTGACCACGGCACTGGCCCTGGACGGCACCGTCACCGGGGAGCACGGGGTCGGGATCGAGAAGCGTGACTTCCTGTCGCAGGTCTACACCGCGGACGACCTCGCGGTGCAGCAGGCCGTGCGCCGCGCGATGGAGCCGTCCGGGTTGGCCAACCCGGACAAGGTGCTGCCGACCACGGTCGGCTGCCAGGAGGCCAGCATGGTGCCGGAGGGGGCGTGGGTATGAGCGACGCAGCGACGCTGGCCTCCGAGCTCGCCCCGATCGTCCGCACCCTCGAGGCTGCCCGGCACGGCCGGAG
>Ga0081527_100765_pt1 | contig 11269 bp, 10 predicted proteins | sample HotLakmasection5_FD_70992 | JGI IMG/M metagenome (GOLD analysis project Ga0081527, IMG submission 70992) | Hypersaline microbial mat communities from Hot Lake, Washington, USA - Section #5 (SPADES assembly) (version 2) | ecosystem: Environmental > Aquatic > Non-marine Saline and Alkaline >... | reverse complement strand
CTTAAATTATATCCCCATCGGACAGCTAGTCAGTTATGGCACACTACTCCGGGCCAGGGTCTACTGGTAAGCTTCCTTAATCACGCGCTAAATCATAAATATGAAATATTTTTTCATTTATGAGCCTCATCGATCGCCACACCGCATAACAGCTATAGATTTAAGTGAAAGGTTTTTTTAATAACAAAGGAATAATTATGAATCAGCGAGTACTGACAATTTGCTTTGCAATCTGCTCCTTCCTGCTAGTATCTACCACATTGCAGGCAGATGCAGTTATAACCACAAGCGATGAATCTGCCTGCATGGACGAATGTGAAAAGGATTACTATGAAGAACTTCAGCGGTATGATGACATCTTAGAAGATGCCAAACGGATCAAGGAAAATTGTGATAAGTCAGCCCATGAGAGCTATGACTCTTTGGTAGATTTCTGCAAAGAGGGAGGGTGGAAGACGCATTGGGATAGCCTTGCAGCCTGCATTTCCCATATGGAGCAAGGCCGCGCTACGAGATTGGCCGAGTGTCAATCCACCTATGATCGGGTTCGATATGTATGTGATGACGGGAAAGCTCGAGCATTTGATGACTTTGTAGCATGCATACTTGGCTGTGTTCTCTCTAATCCGAGCAATTTTTAGAGTACTCTAGGAGGCTATGTTCGAGCGGCACAGCGCGAAATAGACCTATAAGACATCAATATTGCAAGATTTTACTAAGTTACTTAATTGCCGTTAGAAATTGGCTATTAGATTAGTTTGATTAGGGGCGGTACTGGCCGTAAGCTATAAGTCAAACTTAAATTATATGGGTAGAAGTGCTTTTCCAAAAAAAGGAGGTTTTATCCCTCCAGAAAGGAGCAGTTATGCTCAGCAGATACCTTTGGTTGGGGTGTTTTATCGCTCTGTGTGGAGCGATCACCCCTGTTTATGCGTCTTCTGTGAACGAGCCGCTCGAGGAACCTATCCTGGAGCAGCTTTGCTTAGAGGAGCTTCGCTCTGTGAAGCTCAAGGTGGAGGCGCAGATCTTGCGTAAGCAGATCTTGGACCTTGCCGCTCAAAGCGAGGTGGAGCTCAGTACTGTACTGGAAATGGTACAGGACGAGCTCGGCCAGCAACAGGCAGAGCTCGTCTTTCGGGACTGGCTGCTGATATCTCGTGATCTCGAGGAGACTCGTAAGATCGCCGAGTACTGGCTGACCGTCGACCCGGAAAATAACTGGGCCAGAGAGCTGGCGCAGAGCCAGGTCACAGGAACTTATTTCCTGCGGCTGGAGCCCAGTTATGGGTCTGTGGTTATCGGCCACGGACTGGTTGAGATGTTCGGGTTTCGGGAAGGAACTGACTTTGTTGAGGCTGCGGTCTCGGTAAAGGTCGATGGAGAGCTTATCTCCAAGTTTCGTTTTGAGTTCCCTACGGTCTCTTATCCTCACAATCTCGAGGTGTGCTTGCCTGAGATGACTGAGGGTATGGAGATCTCTGCTATCTCCAGTTTCCGAGTCTCGGATCTCGATGGTAACGAGACCTCGCATACTCTAACGCAAACTTTTCGGTTGGTAACACAACTGGATGGTACGCTTGGAGTACAACCGCTTGGGGTAGACGGCTCGCCCGTTGATCCCAGAGCAGTTGAGGTTGACGACGCTTTTAGAGCGCTGCAAAGCACTCTGAGAATGCGTAGAAACCTTACCCAAGAGCTTGAAGGTGCGAAAATCGATCATGAGGGAATTTCTTCTCCTTTGATCGGTAATCCCGCCCCCGAGCTTTTGTTGGTTGAGTGGGACCACGACGGCGACAATATTCTGGGCGATGCTGGCGTGCTTGATCTCAAGGGTGAGGTAACTCTCCTTGATTTCTGGGCTGTCTGGTGTGGACCTTGTATTGTGGCCTTCCCAAAACTCTCCGATCTCCATTTGGAGTACGAGGGGTTGCGGGTTGTCTCGGTCTGTTTTACAAAAACTGACCGGGATCATCTTGGAGCAGAGGCTTATGCAGACATGCACAAACACATGTTTGCCAAGGGCTCAAACGAAAGTTTTGAGGCCTTTGGAGTCCGAGCTTTTCCCACTCTAGTGCTGGTCGACAAAGATGGAGTAGTTCGATGGGTTGGAGCTGGTCCTACCAGTTTACCACCCCCCGAGCTTATCCAGGAGCTACTAAAATGAGCCCAACAGCTCAGAAAGGAGGTGTTGTCGTTAGGGTTTTAAAAAGGGAGAAAAGCACTTCTCCCAACCCTTTTAAGCAATTCCACTTATCTCCTTTGCAAATTGCCAGAATCGTCTAGCGGGAGCTCTATTCTAAATCTACATCCCTTGCCTGGCGAACTATCTACATTAATCGTACCGTTGTATCTCTCTACAATCCTTTTACAGATTGATAATCCTACGCCGCTTCCTTCGTATTCTTTAGAATGAAATCTCCGAAAGATCTTAAAGACTCTTTCTGCATGTAGCTTGCTGTCAAATCCTATGCCGTTGTCTTTAACGGTGATAAGCGCTGAGCAACCGTTGTCTTTCGCGTTGTGTATTGCTCCGCTTATTTCAATTTTTGGAGTTTCGTTGGGTTTTCCAAATTTAAGGGCGTTTGAAATTAGATTTTGAAAAAGCTGACGCATTTGAGATGGATCAGCTTGAACGACAGGTAGGTCTTTTAGAACGATCTCTGCCTCTACCTCTTTGATGGTAGCAGTCAGGTCTTCAGTAATCTCTGTGATGATTTGCTTAAGATCAACCGCTTGATTCAATGTTCTATCTCCCTCTGTAACCTTTGAGTAAGCTAAGAGATCGGAGATCATTGTCCGCATTCGATTTAATCCTTGATCAATATGCTCGAGCGGTTCTCTAAATCTTTCCTGAAAATCACCTCCAACAGAAGTACTTATAATATCTAAAAACGCTTGAATGTTTGTAAGGGGCGCCTTTAAATCGTGCGCAACGATTCCCGCAAATTGTTCAAGTTCATTATTCGAACGTTCTAACTCAATTGACCGTACTTTAAGAGAACGGGCTGCCTTTTTGAGGTTCGCCTCTGCCCGTTCTCGTTTATGAAACTCGTTCTTAAGTTTTCTTAATAGGGGGAGAAAAACCAGCAGCGCTATGGCGGCAAGGAGGGCTAGTGTCCCAATCAGAAGGAAGATCTTCGTTCTGCGCAGTTGGAGAATACCGTTTTCGCCCTTTTCCCGATAGAATTCGGTTGTAATGCGCAGGTCTTCCAAGAGCGAGGTTGAGGCGAGAGTAATTTCACTAAGCGAGGGATGGTCTATATTCCAGTCGGAAGGCTCGGCACCGATAAGGTTCTCGATGGCTCCAAAAAAAGTCAATAATCTATTATTTAGCTCTTGCTCCTCTGAAAAGTACAGATCGAAAATCTCCCCGGAAAGGTTACTAACCGCAGCCGACGGAGGAAGATTCATTTCAGCACTCCCCTCAACAATAGCATGATGTGCTATCATCATCCGATCAAGATGCTTTGAGATTTCGTCTTGAAATTGATTTTGAAGATCTGGATTGTTTGTAGTGGTAAGTCCGAGAGCAAGAAGAGCCATACGCTGAACAAGCATTCTCTGTTGACCACTAATTTCAACATAAGCGGCGTTGCCCTGTAAATTTTGCAGCTGTCTTGAGAGGATGTAATAATCAGCAAAGAGAAGAGTGGTTATAATGAGAAGTGCCAATAGAAATGCTCTTCTTACAAGCCTAACAAATTGTCGTTGTTTCGCTGGCATTATCCTACCCTATGCATTATCATACGGGTCTACGTATGATCTTCATTATATGTGAGCCGAAGGGCAGCTTGCCCCACGTAGCCTTGGCGAAGTGGCGAACCAGCTTGCAACTTATACTGCACTGCCCCAAGGTTTGTGGTAGAAACGTCAAACTTGAGTCACGAGCAGTTTATATCTTAAAGAACGATGCTCGTATACCGGTTTAGTGTTAAGGGATGACAAGAAACTTCACTTATTGGCTTGGACATATGTGTCCTTTTTTTTGCAAGGTAAAAGACAGTGACGTGGCGTATTACATTAGTTTGTGTACTTTTCTTCCTGGCTGGCTGCTCACTGCTGTCGAAGCAAACTGAGCCGCTGTATGATTCAAGCGACATGCATGTTTATATTGAGCACCGGGTAAGCTACGCTGGAGAAACTCCTGGCTTAATCGTTGCCTGGTATACTGGTGATAGAAGCCTCTGGTCTGTGATCAAAGATAAAGAGTTGAATGTGGAGATTGAAGAGACAAAGTTGCAGATTGGGGACAGTCTTTTTATCCCAGAAGAATATCTTATTACAAAGGAGCCGTTACCAGAATGGATAGTAAAGAGAAACCTTCAACGGCAAGCTGCTGCGGCAGATAACTCCAGGCCCAGTAATATTGAGGTAAGTACAATAGAGGAGTTCTTTTTGCTGAACCAGGAATCACAAGATGAGGATTTCCACAAAAAACGGGATCAAATCTTAGAGAACCTTATTGAGTAGTCTTTAAACGCCCTGCCGAGTCTCTTGGGAGGGAAATCTGATTAGCATTGTCGCTATGCTGCTAGAGATTCTGTCAACTTACTCGGCCATTTTTTGAATATAAAGTTGGTATAGTGGAGCTGGTAGTATTGAGACCTGTCTGCAGTAAATAGTTGTAAAAGCATCAATTGCCATTTTCGGGGTGCGTACAGGATCATAACCAGAGGGCAACTGCTCTGACCAGAGATAGTCATCAAATACCATGATGCCACCAACTTTAAGAAGCAAAAATCCAAGTATCGCATCACACAGAACCGCTGGAGCTTGATGAGAGCCATCTATATAAATGAAATCAAAATACTTCATCTTCCCATCTTTAATCAGACCGGCTAGTAGCTCATCACTAAATCCCTTATGTTTTATAAACTTTGGTTTATGCTTAGCTTTTGAGATCGAAAGCTCCATATTTTTATCAAATCTCTTCTCGACCGAACTCCACTTTTCTGTAGTTCGGGCAGCACTGCCGCGTGAGGTATCCCACGGATCAACACAGTGAATTTCTATTGATTTATCTTTTGACAAGTTGTCTATCAGGTAACAGGCGGAAGCTCCTTCGTAGGAGCCAATCTCAAGTATAGTAGTTGGATTTAGTTGGGGAATAAGTTGATCCCAGGTGGGTTTTCCACTGGTCGCAAACCACTCTGTAGTAAACTCGTATTGATTTGGATTGGAATCATTACTTTCTGACATAGATTGTTCTTGTTTTTATAATTTAGTTCAAATAGAAAGTTTGCGATATGCTACAGCCGTGAAGAAGAATATGGTGTTTTTAATATCTCTGCAAGAGAATCTACAGATCGGATTTCTTCTTAAGTAAGGGCTGTGAGCGCACTAGCTAGAGTTAAGTATCTGGAGCTAGCCCGCATTACTCGTTCATAATGTGGGCTAAAAGGGCCTTCTGATGCGGGGGGTAGTCTCGGTTTCTTTCATGTTCTTTTCCTGTTGATCTGATTGGAGGTCTTGGGGGCGGTAGTGGTGGTCAGCAAACCGTTGGACTTTAGCTTTAGAGCTGGCGGGATCAAAGCCATAGCCGCGGTTTAGTTGAAAAGATTTCTTTGGGTCTACTTCACCCCGTTCACCGTATAGTGAGGAGTAGCAGAGGTAGTCTTGAGTGCTCTGCTCTTGCTCTTTGACAGAGTTAAGCTTGTTGTCTCGTTCCTTAAGGGCTTTTTCTTCGCTTAGTTCTCTATTTGATTTCTTCTTTCGTCCCCAGTTGCTAAAGAATCCCATAAGTCACCTGATTGAAGTGAGTCTAAACTCCCACCCTGAGCCCCTATAGAAGTGTTATTACAGGTCTGTCCAATCTGGTGACTTATCGCTTAAGTAGCGAGAAACAGTATGCCCCCAGAGAACAATAAAATAGCAGCCCCAGTGTTGAAAAGAGCGCAGCAAGCTCGGTGCTCAATCCAAAAGAGGTTGAAACCTTTTGGGTAGCTGCGGCAAGTAGAGCAACAAAAGCTGCTGCCACAGATGCTGCAATCACAGATTTATTAATTCTATAAAAATCAACCAATTGATTGGTTGCAAAGGGCCAGCCAAATAAGACGGCATATAAGAGCGAAGCGCCTGAGACAAATGTAACCAGTGCTGCACAAAAGGTAACGATATAGAGCGGCTCTAGGCCGACTAAAAGAGTCACTGCACTACTGGCGGCTCCAAAGATTAATCCCGGTGTATATTCCCTAATCGCCATAATCCCCTCCCTGAGAAATGAGAGAAACTTCCCCTATTAAGGTTAAGATGAATTAAGGCTGCTTTGGGCTCGCTTGAGTTTAATCTTTAGAATGGTGATTCGCGGTGGAGAGCTTTGTCATTCCATTAGGAGCTGTAACCACCGAGCGCACCGAGCACGCCGAGCTAGGAAAAAGAAGTTAAAATCCCCCCTGTGTCTTTGTTTGGAGCAGAGCTCCAGACACAGAGCACGCAGAGGGGGAATTGTGAATCAGGCTAGTTTTATGGTTGTTTTGGGTTTAATTATCTTTCGATAATTTAATCCTGACCTTGACCTTTGGCCTGACCCTAATCCAAAAGATCAAGGTCAGGTTCATGGTCAGGCCAAGGAGTTTTTCCTGACTCGGTGGTTTAATTGTGTTGGGGGAAGGGCGGTAAGGATGGAGAGGGAAGCGGCAAAGGAAAGGTCACCCGGTGGCTGGTTACTCGAGGGAGCCAGCCACCGGGTTAGATATGCTAGTTACACACAGAGGAGCTTAGTGGCAACTCTTCTGCAAGCGCACTTGCTTGTCTGTAGCGGCTATTGATTACTTTCCTTAAGCCTCTACGGAACCTGTCCTTACCAGAGATCCTGCGAGCCAGCCTGTAAGCACGTCGTCCTATCTTTCTAAGTTGTAGGGCGTTGTCGTTTAGGGCTGTAACCGTATCAACAAAGCTCACACTTACACACTGAGTAGCGGCACCACAATCTGAAGCTACAAGGGGTAGCTGCCAGGTCTGGTTCCAACTCTCTGAATAAAGCTCTCCTGCTGCTTGATTAAGCCTTTGAGCTCTATTTGCCAGCCGTGATCTACCTTTGCGTTTAGCAAGGCGTGACAAGACATTGGTAGCTCTCCATGCAGCATTTCTCTGCTCTAGAGCTTTTGAATCAAAGCTAAGAAGTACGGACTTGTTATCAGTCTCAATACACTCAAGACAACTTAGTCCGTCACCTTCACACACTCCACACTCGTCAAGCTCAGCGTCACCATTTGGAGTGCCTGCACAGTCAAGACATGAGGTTCCATCACCATCACAGACTCCACACTGATCCACAACCGCATCACCATCTGGATTACCAAGACAATCTAAACACGAGGTGCCATCTCCTTCACACACTCCACACTGATCTTCAACTGCGTCACCATTTGGTGTTCCTGCACAGTCTAAACATGAGGTTCCATCACCATCACAGACTCCACAAACATCATACTCTAGTCCACCAAAGGGAGTCCCTTCACAGTCTAAACATTCGTTGGTTCCACCACAGACTCCACACTGATCAACAACAGTCGTTCCAAAAGGAATTCCTGCACAATCTAAACACGAGGTGCCATCGCCATCACAAACTCCACACTGATCGACCACAGCGGTACCAAATGGTACACCGAGACAATCCAAACATGAGGTTCCATCTCCGTTACAGACTTCACACTGATCAAGTTGTGCATCTCCACAGGCAACTCCGGCGCAGTCAACACAGGTGGAACCGTCGCCACCCAGCACGCCACACTCATCAATAATGAGCTGTTTTGCGAATTTAAATGCTACCATCTCGTCGGCATCAAATTCGCCCAAATCAAATCCCTCAGCCGCAAGCTCGACTGGAGTTAGCTCGACAATTGGCCCAAGATAATCACCACTATCAATGACGTTTAGGTTGAGATCAGAGGCGTAGTATGTTTGAAAGCGATCAAAATCTGCATAATCCGGAACGCTTCCCAGATCGACTACTTTGTTTTCATATGTTCGCAAGCTACTAAACCCTCTATTTACAGGAGCTACGGTCTTGGCCGATACATTTTTGTAAACACCTATTTGAGCTACCCCGGAGTCGTTTTCAGGGGCATACCGTATTGCATGGAGCTCTGAGGCATCGCTTGCCGTTTTAAAATCGTTTGATGTTAGATTAAAAAAGATATCACCGTGCGAAACTGAGCCGTTTAAAGCTGCCGAGTGGGGATCTCCAGCACGGGGTAGTGCTCCACTGATAACGAAGTATACCTCTGTGGGAGTCTCCTTAAAGGCAAGCCCATACATTTCAAAAGTCGTACCTAACTGATTTCCCTCGGCACCATCAAGAACTGAATCGTGGGCATATTGCCACTCAAAGTTATTGTCTTGAACTAACAGCATACTTGAATCGTTTAAGCACTCATAAGAGAGATTTGCAATTGCTCCCTGAAGTACTGGTCCACACTCCGAATCTGCCTGAGCAAAAGGAGCAGTGATTAGCAACGCAAATACACTAAGAGTAGTTATCACCACTCTTGTTAAGCAATTACTATTATTTGTTGAAGATTTCATTTTCTTGGTCCTAATTAATTGTTAAATTTTAAGTCCTGGGGAGTATTTATTTTTATTTTCACCCTCTCTGTAACACTTATCTGTTATGCGGTGCTTTGTGCTCCGGGTGATATTAAGAAATGGGCGTAACCCGTAGTTTTTGGGGGCAGGTCCGAGCTTGAGAGACAAAAGCGTTAAAAACTACGAAAATTTCGTAAGTGATGTAATCTCAGATGGGGCTTGACCCTCTGCTGGCGGAAAATAGGTCTCAAGATAACTAAATATTGCACTCCACTCAGTAAGTCTTTTTAGACCCTGAAAAAAGTCTCTACCCACTATTGGGTTTTTGCTAAGCCAGGTAGCATATTCTTTAAAGACACCAATTCTGTAGCCCGGTTTTTTCTCAGAATTACTCAACTTAAAGCTAAGACTTTTGGTAAAGGTTCCCAAAATGTTCAGAGTTGTTGCTGGATCAAGGTTTAACCGGGTTGATGTAATGGCAGCCCTAATTTCGTGGAAGAGAAGTGGATTTCTTACCGCTCCGCGCCCACACATGATACCTCTGACCCCAGTTTTTTGAAGCATATTGAGCGCGTCTTCTGCCGTCCAAATGTCACCGTTACCAATTACTGGATAGGGAAGAGTGGTAGATGCCAGTTTAAGTAGCTCTAGGTTAATTGGCTCCTTGTAGCCACCACATCTTGTGCGAGCATGAATTGTAATAAAGTCAAGTGGTGCAGCTGCTAATCTATTTAGTAGTGGTCCAAATGCGTCCGGGGTGTCAAAACCGATACGGGTCTTGATTGATAGTGGGCCTGAGTGGCTTTCTCTCATTGCAGTGATAATTTCAGCTAACTTAGCTGGATCTAATAAGAGCGAAGCACCGGCTCCACTTGCATTTACCCGTCTTGAGGGGCAGCCTACATTTAGATCGATCCAGTCATCGTCAAATAATATATTTTGTGATTTTAAAAAAAGTATTACCTGACTTAAAGTATAGGCGTCTGTTCCCATTAATTGGATTTGTAGTGGTACTCCAGGGATTCTGGAGAATGGTTTTACACCCTGTTTTGGTCCGGTAATACGCACAAACTCTGTGGCAACAGAGTCGAGCCCTCCTAATTCACAGATACACGAACGAAAAGCCGCATTTGTTATTCCCTCTAATGGAGCTAACATTAAGAAGGGATAGTTTTTTTCTTTAAAGAGAGAGGGTGTCACTTTTTATCCTGCGGTGGGATCAGCTCTGGCAGTGTAATGCCCTTATTAATATATTTGCTGGCCTCTTCAAGCTCAAACCCCGCTTTAATCCAGGGACCAGCTAATCGCGGAATATAACCAGCTTTTTGCCACTCAATGGCTTGCTCCGGTTGAAAGCCCCAGGCCTGCCATAGACCTGCTACTCTGTAATTGGTTACTCCAAGCTGGCTCCACTTCAACGCAGCCCTGGCATCAAGTCCGTAAGCCAGCCAGTAACCAGCCTCTATTGGTTCAATACCGATATCTTTCCAAACTCTGGCTTCCCCTTCAGAGATTCCGGCGGTGTCATAACTAAAACCCTCACCAAACACCCCTAAGAGTTGCCGGATATCGTGAACATATGAACGGAAGATTCCTGCCAGCGGCACTACCTCTGAGTAGAGCGCACCGTTAAAGGCAGCCCCCGGATTTTGTGTGTTAGCTTTAAAGTGTTTAAGTAAGGTGTGAGCGAGTTGGATATCCTCATCGCTCTGTTTTAGGGCGTCTTCGAATCTAACTTTAATTTCTTCGTCCTGCTTAAACTTTGCAAGATCTACAAATCCTCTAAGATAATTGTCTCGGGAGTATGCGAATCTGGCAAAGCATGCAAGTAGCTCCTGGTAGTGCTCGGTTGAGTAGCCTGTCGTGGCGCTCTCTAATAGGATCTCTTCTAGCCTGGTGGCTAGCTCTTCAAGCTCGCCGCTTACTACTACTAAGAGTTCGAGCGCGTGGTCTCCTTCGGTCTTATCGCTCCTTTGCGGAGTAAAAGAGAAGATAGGCTTTCTCTCCCAGAGTAGGGTTAGCCAGGTTGTTACCCGGGCCAGTGCCTCTTTAGACTCGTCTATCCTCGCCTCAACGTATGGTTCTTGTTGAAGTTGGAGCAAAATGGTGTGGTAGGCAAAACGGCCCTGATAGGTGGCGTTAATATAGTTGATTATTGAATGGGTAAAATCGAGGTCTTTTTCTATATCTTCTGTCACAAATACAATCCGATGAAATTGTAGCTACTTAGGCTTTCTAAACTAAACTGATAGTAGATTATTATCCTCTGTACTGAAACTTGCAATTGTCTCGGACGCGCCGCTTTCAGGGATATCATAGGTTTATCATAGATATCAGGATGTTGAGCAGTGGGCTCTCACCTCGAACTTTTACCTTCCGAACTTTTTGTGCTCCAGAGTAGCTCAGATCCCGGTGGTAAAAAGATATTTCAAAATTGAGCCTTGAGTGGTTTAAGGTGGTTATTGAGTCCGGGCAGATATTTTTTATCTAAAACAAAGATAGTGATGGACAGGGTCACCGTGTCTGCATATATCTGGTGCTAGGGGGTGCCTTCTGGCACAATATATAGTGGTTCTCAAGTTTGTGGCCCCTGAAGCAAATATAGGTCGCGATTAAGTTCAGAACATCGTTTATCGAGTGGAGATGCTCTTTTGAATGGTGTTTGTTGTGAGTCGTGGTCGAGGTTTGTCTGGTGTTTTTTAAGGTGTGTTCGGGAGTCTTAGCAAAGTAAATGTTTTTGTTC
>Ga0081527_100764_pt1 | contig 11274 bp, 10 predicted proteins | sample HotLakmasection5_FD_70992 | JGI IMG/M metagenome (GOLD analysis project Ga0081527, IMG submission 70992) | Hypersaline microbial mat communities from Hot Lake, Washington, USA - Section #5 (SPADES assembly) (version 2) | ecosystem: Environmental > Aquatic > Non-marine Saline and Alkaline >... | reverse complement strand
GGCAATATTTTCAACCACAGGACTTGTTGCCATCTCACGGTAATCGTCCTCGCAGGTCTCAAGATCAACTCCGTGGGCAAGGTTAAGCTCATCACAGAACTGGCTCTGACTATACTGTTCAGATTGTGCAGAGTAACCGACAAAAATATCGCTCTCTACCTGCAGGGGTGCTTGATCGGTGTGTACCACCACATCATGCACTCCCGCAGGACCTCCTTGAGCGCTGCTACACGCGGTGTTTTCTTCTTGCTGGCTTGGGAGCATAGGATCGTTGCAAGGAATATCAGCTACAGGCTCACCTAATTCGAATTGATGTGCAAATATCCTAATTTTATTAGCTTTCCAGTGGACCTGACCTCCAGAGTCATGTTTTAGTCTGAATCGGATCCGATAAGCCTTATCGTACTCTAGGCGCAAAAGTGGATTTCCTGCTCCGTGATCATCGAACTCTTGAAAATCTCCCCGGTAACCTTCATTCTGAATGTAGTCAGTTGGAACTCCTCTAGGCACAAGAGAGTGTGGACCATTACCAGAGAGAATCCTGCCGCCAAGCGATCCGTTTGCAGACCCAACTTCTCCTATTAGGAGTTCAACTTTTCCTTGACCGTCAGAGGAGGTGCCTGTGGAACTTCCCTCTATATAGAGCGAGATTCTAACTCGATTGCTGGTAAAAAAATTACCATCCGCATCTTCACAGGGCGTATCCAGATCTGCAACGTGTCCTGATCCTCCGTGGTCAAAGGTCTGAGATATGAAACATCCTCCAATCTCTGGATCATTTGTAAGGGCGGCCATTGCCTCAGGGTTATTTGGTTGGTGTCCAGGGGGTAATGCGGGGTCATCCTCCGAAATCTGTCGTGGAATAATAAATGTAACTTCACCAATAAAAGATTCTCCTGAACTTACACTACCTTCGATATTCATTGGATGTACTTGATCGGCCGGATTTCCAAAAACAAAAAGTGGGGGGTACGAGATCCCAGGTGACCCTTTAAATCGAAATGCATTGTTCTCGGGGGAAGTGCCCAGGACCAACGGAAATTGAGCCTTCAAAATTCCTTATTTTCTTGTGCCAGTGGCAGGGGACCAACTTCTTTCTCCAAAGTGCGATGACCGTTGCTGATCAAAGAAAACTGAATCGAGCACATTGGCCCTAAAGTTATTTACAGTATAGACAGGTCTTTGGATAAATTTTTCGTTACCCCCGTAGTGATACTGATATCCATATGTTTGATCGTCGTCTCCAGGCTGAATCAGAGAAACATCATAGAGGGCTTGGGCTGAAGAGTGTTCGATCTCTAAGCAATTTCCATCAACAGTGTAAACACACCGAAGTGAGGTTCGAACTCCTTCTTGAAGTGCGGTATAAGATTGCAGTGCAGAGTGGATATCTACAGCTCCGAGTACGAGCACAAAGAGCACGGGAATTATCAGGGCCTGTTCAAAAAGAGCATATCCTGCAACGTTCTTAAATTTTGTCATGATTTTATCATCCTGTTTTAGGCAGGTTTGGTAGAGTTATTACATCTTCAAACAGAGTACGGATAGAACCGCCTGTTAGTACTACTGTTTAGAAGCACTGCTAGCTAATCGCTCGATAGCTCAAAAAGTTTCCTGGATTGACCCAAAATTCTTTAAAAAACTACAAAGCTTGGCTCGTACTGCTAAACCTTCAAATAAAACTGTATGGAATTAAAACCGTAAGAAGTTGGGATAGGTCCCACAACATAACCGTAGTTTGGGAATGTTGTTCTACCCCTACACAGGTTTTAGAAGGAAAAATGATACTAATCAACACTGTTTTATACCTGTGGGATCTTCATAGTGCATAACTTGGGCTAAATAGCTGAAAACACGTAGTGGGCTCTACCAAAAAACTTCCCTTCCAGCCCCAGACCTGGGTTGTCTCTGGTTAAGGATTCCGTGCTGATTAAAGCGCTGACATCAACCAGCAGAGCAATCTTCATCGACAAGCTTTCAAGTGAAACTAAGGACTAGTTCGAGAATCAAAGATCTAGAAGTTTTTGGATTGGTAGGTTTTGTTAGGTAAACAAGTAAGGTTGCTAACAAAGCATTCTTTTCTATATTCTTTTTACGTTGAGGGTGGCTTATGTGCCACAATCAAAGCAGTACATGGTTGTTGAAAGGAGAGAGATGAAAATACTGGTGGCTATTAAGCGAGTGCCGGACTACGAGAGCAAAATTAAGATTAAGCCCGATAGTTCAGGGATAGTAACTGATGGAATTAAGTGGATAGCTAATCCTTTCGATGAAATCGCTGTCGAAGAGGCGATTAAATTAAGAGATGCGGGCAAAGCTGACCAGGTAGTAGTAGTTGGAATTGGGCCAGACGATGCAGCAGCACAGCTTCGCTACGGTATGGCGATGGGAGCTGATAGTGGTATCCATGTTAAATACGATGGTGTAGTTGATTCGGATCTCGCCTCACGCGTTTTGGCAGAGGTCTATAAACGGGGTGAGTATGGTCTGATAATCCTTGGCAAGCAATCGATCGATTCCGATGCCAACCAGACCGGCCAACTTCTTGCTGAGCGGCTCTCATTGGCCCAGGCATGCTTTGCCTCAAAGCTTGAAATAAACGACAACTTTGCAACGGTTACCCGAGAAGTAGATGGTGGACTTGAAATAATTAAAGTTCCACTGCCCGCAGTAATCTCTACAGATCTTAGGCTAAACGAGCCACGTTATGCCTCGCTTCCCGGAATCATGAAGGCCAAGAAAAAACCGATGGAGGAGTTCACTCTAGGCGATCTCGGGGTTACCGAAGAGCTAAAACTAAAGGTAGTGCGGATGACTCCCCCCCCAACAAGATCGGCTGGTCGCAAAGTAGAGAGTGTATCAGAACTGGTCGACGCACTAAAGAACGAAGCTCGAGTGCTTTAAGTTATCAAAATCAAGGAAAAAGTTATGGCAGGTGTATTAGTATTCTTAGAGCAGGTAGATGGAGAGCTACAGAAAGCTTCTTTAGTAGCGTTGCGAGCAGCAAGAGAGCTGGCAAAAAGTTTAGATCTGGGCAATATCAATGGGCTAACGTTGGGTAAATCAGCTGAAAAGGCAGCGACTGCTGCACTAGAATATGGTTTTGAGGTGGTTTATTTTTCTGAAGAGAGTGACTTTGAGAACTACAGGTCGGTGGCCTTTGCTAAGGCAGCTCAAAAGGGGTTTGCCGATTGCGGTGCCTCACTCTTTGTCGCTGCAGCTACTACAACTGGCAAGGATTTCTGTCCTCGAATAGCTGCTGCAGGTGAGATGGGACAGGCCTCAGATATTGTAGCGGTCAACTCAGAGGGAACCGTTAGAAGACCTATGTTTGCAGGCGATGTGCTGGCAGATGTAGAGATTTTAACAGAGAAGAAAGTAATTACAGTGCGCCCTACCGCTTTTGATCCAGCCGAAACTATCCAGAGTAGTGGGGAGAAAAAAGCTCTTGGGCAGGTTGAAATACCAGACTTTGCTGGGGAGTTTGTCTCATTTGAGGGGTCTGGAGGCGATCGGCCTGAGCTAACAGAAGCGAGCAGTGTGGTGTCAGGTGGTAGAGCTCTGCAATCTGAAGAGAACTTTGAAAAGTATATCTTTCCGCTAGCTGATTCCTTAGGGGCGGCTGTGGGAGCTTCCCGCGCAGCGGTAGACTCAGGTTACGCACCAAACGATTGGCAGGTTGGACAAACTGGTAAAGTCGTTGCTCCCAATCTTTACATCGCCGTTGGAATCTCCGGTGCTATTCAACATGTTGCTGGAATGAAAGATTCCAAGGTTATTGTTGCCATAAACAAGGATCCAGACGCTCCGATTTTTGAACTCGCAGATTATGGTTTAGTGGCGGATCTCTACAGTGCGGTGCCCGAGCTAACAGAGGAGATCAAAAAGAGCAAGCAATCATAGATTAAGTCTTCAAGACCGATAAAAATAGAAATTTGATTTAATATGCCAGCTAATCAGAGAAGAAAGAGAAGTCACCGTCGTCAGGCATTCTTTGTACTTTTTATAATATTGGCGCTACTTGCTGGCTTAGGAGTCTTGCAGCACGGAATAAGTAACCGTGGCCTGGTCACGGCACATTTCCAAAACCCTGATGGGAGTACCAGTAGAAAATATTCTTTGGAGCTTGCTCTGACTCAGGCGGATCGTCAAAGGGGTCTAATGTTTCGTCAGTTGGAAGATTTCCCAGAGAATAGAGGGATGATTTTTATCTTTCCTGATGAAGAGGTTAGATCATTTTGGATGAGGAATACCTATATTTCGTTAGATATGCTCTTTATCGATGGCAATTATAGGATTGTTGGGATTGTGCATGAAGCCCCGGTCTTAACAAACGAACAGCAAAGTGTTGGTCTGCCAAGTAAGTATGTAGTCGAGCTACGTGCGGGTCAGGCAAGGGCAGAGTCGATTGTGGTGGGTTCAACTTTAGTAGTAGATGAGCTCCCTGTGGCGCAATAAGTAGATGCATTTTTTACAGTTCCGCTTCTATTTTATTCTATTTGCTCTAACAATATTAACTTCTACAATTCCTCTCTTTGCTTCACCCAGTAATAGCGCCCTGCACGAACCGGTCTATCTTACAAATCAATATCCACCACACGCGCTTCGACTGGGTTGGTCGCCTCAGTCGGCCTGGATCACTCCTGAGGATAGATTAATGCTCAGCTCCTCTCTACTATGGAGTAGTAATAGTATTATTAGAGACGACTATGTCATCGATGCAGAAACCAGAGAGTTTAGATTAAGAGCTCGGTATGGTCTTAGTGACAACCAGGAGATAGGTCTTGAGCTCCCTTTAATTTGGCGGGGAGGAGGTGTGCTCGATGGGTTTATTGATGGTTGGCATAAGCTGTTTGGATTACCAGAAGGGGGGAGAGATAGGCTTCCCAGAGATGAGTTTAGGGTTTTTGCTAATCAGCGAGGAGAGACTCGTGAGTTAGCTGCGTCAGGTTTTGGTCTAGGAAATCTAAAAGTTACATCTAAGTACACTTTGGTGGATGAAACTCCTACTAGCCCTACTCTATCTCTTTCAACTGAGCTCTCGCTTCCCACCGCAAAAGATCAGTACGGACACGATGGAGTCGACCTCCTTTTCGGGTTAACTTCAAGCAAAGATTTTGGAAAATTCTCAGCACACGCCGGGGCAGCGATGGTCTACTTTGATAAACCAAAAAGTGACTTTTTAGATTATCAGAGATTTCATGCCGAGGCTTTCTTGGCTTCGGGTGTTTTGCTTAGTGAAAATGTTGCTGTACATTTGGCCCTTTTCTGGGTGGGTGAAGCTATCTCCGGTATAGAGGACCACCCGGCCTACGCCCTCTATCTTGATACCTCGCTTAGGATCAATCTCGATAACTCAAACTCACTCGTAGTTGGACTGAGAGAAAACCCGGGCGGGGGACGGGGTAGTAGTGATGTTAGCTTTCTTGTAGGGCTAGATCACAACTTGAACTAAGATTTCAAAGTTCGGGGTGAATTGAATATAATAGGGTTGCCAGGCGTCATTTATAGCCAACCCGTTAAAGTCTCACAAAAATTGGACCTGCGAGAGAGAAACCACTATTATCAGGAACATGACAATTTGTATGAAGAAAAACCTATTAGTTCTTAGCCTTCTCTGGATTAGTATTCAGGCACCGGTGGTGTATTCTGAGCCCTTTGAATGCACCAAGGAGCTTTCTGCCAGCCAGGGAGCTGAAATGCTCAAAGATGTACAGAGTACCTATTCTGGCATTCAAACCCTACAAGCTGAATTTTTTCAAGAGTCCTATCTTTTTGCCCTGGACCAATCTGAGCATAGCCGTGGTCAGATGTGGTTTGATAAGCCGGGTAAGACCAGGTGGCACTATTTGCAGCCAGAAGAGCAGATGTTTGTACTAAACGATCAGACTGTCTGGTTTTATCAACCGGAACAAAAACAGGCCATGATTGATTCTGTTAGTCGGATATTCATCACAGAGCTACCGGTGGCATTTCTAATGGGAATGGGTAATTTAAGTACGGATTTCAAACTGATCTCTAGCTGTTCAACTACCCAGGGCCTAAGATTCGAACTCACACCAGCCTCTGATGATGCTCAACAGGAGTCTGAACTTGAGCGCTTTTATTTGCTCGCATCCAATCAAACTAAGCTCCCAATTGGCGTACGTATTTTTGATGTCGGTGGTAATACCACTTCTATTCTACTTGAACAGGTAAAAACCGGTGTTGAGATCGATGCAGCTCGATTTGAGCTAGAGATTCCCCCAAATGTTGATCTTGATGATCGTCGGAGTAAAGAGTGAAGCGAAGTTTAACCATTCTCAATCAGCAAGATTCAAAGCTGCTTGGAACACCTGCAGAGCTTACTTCGGAGCGGTTTCGGGGGCGCGCGGCAGTGGTAACGCTTGGGTGCGCAAAAAACCAGGTCGACTCTGAGGTGATGCTAGGAGTTCTCTTAGAGGCTGGCTATGAGATTGTAAGAGATATCGATGAGGCAGATGTCGCAATTATTAATACATGTGGTTTTTTAGAGAGTGCTGTAAAGGAAGGAATTGATTGTATCATTGAGGTAGCTGAGCTAAAGCAGAGTGGAAGATTAAGAAAGCTACTCGTAGCAGGATGCATGGTGGAACGTTACCGGGGAGATCTTGCCAGTGAATTTCCAGAGGTGGATGCATTTCTTACAACTGACCAGTTACTTGATGTTGCCAAAGCTGCAGAAGCTGGCGTAGATAAGCTATTTGAAAAAGCAGCCCGCCCGTATTTTCTTTATGATGACTCAATTCCCAGATTTCTCTCTACTCAGTCCCACACTGCATATGTCAAGGTTTCAGAAGGGTGCAACAGGCCATGTGCATTCTGCATTATTCCACAGATCCGTGGTTCTATCCGGAGTCGAGATCTTGAATCAGTGGTAAGAGAAGTAGACTCTTTGCAACGCCGGGGGGTGCGCGAGGTAAATCTGGTTGCTCAAGATCTTACTGCTTACGGCGCTGATATCGGTAAGGTAAATTTGCCCCAGCTTTTAAGGGCCTTAAATGATCGGACTGAGATTGAATGGATCAGGTTACTCTATGCTTATCCGCTTGGGATTAATCTAGAGCTACTAAATGCCATTAGAGAGCTGCCGGCAGTTTGTGAATACCTGGATTTCCCCCTTCAACACGCAAGTGAGCGGGTTTTAAAGGCGATGAGGCGACCCTTAGGTAAGTATTCCCCACGAAAGATGGTTGAGTTTATTCGAGAGAATGCCCCAGAGATTCATCTTCGGACAACTTTTATCGTAGGTTTTCCGGGAGAGACAGAGCGCGATATTGAAGAGCTTGAGGCTTTAATCCGTGATGGTGATTTTACAAGTGTTGGTATCTTTGAATACTCGGCAGAGGCCGGGACCCCTGCAGCTGAGATGGGCCAACAGGTTCCAGCTGAGCTTTCCTCTGAGAGAAGAGAGCGCTTAATGCTTGTTCAACAATCGGTGGTTATGGAGAGGTTGAAAAGATATATTGGAGAGCGTGTCGAAACCCTGGTTGAGGGCTTACACGAAGAGAGTGACCTCCTTCTTGCCGGTAGGACTAGATTTCAGGCTCCTGAGGTAGATGGCTTAGTGATGATTAATGATTTTTCTGGTGGCAATCACGAGGATATCGATATTTCCGCTCTGTCAGGAAGAATAGGGACAGTTGAGATATCGGAGGTTGTCGGATACGATCTGGTTGGTAGTTTGGAATTAGCTTAGTTTGGAGAGTTTCTGCTCATGAGTCAGCCCAGGATAGGCATATTTATCATCTCGTATAATGCGGTAAATCACCTTAATAAGACCATCGCAAGGATCCCCCGCGAGGTTTACGATCGAGTTGAAGAGATCTTCGTTTTAGATGACTGTAGTTCTGATAACTCTTACTACGCAGCTCTAGGGTATAAGTATGAGCATAAGATTGAAAAACTCACTGTACACCGCAATCAAAAAAACCAGGGCTACGGTGGAAACCAGAAGGTGGGATACCGCTACGCGATGGATCGCGGTTTCGATATCGTAGCGCTCGTCCACGGTGATGGCCAATATGCTCCTGAGTGTCTTGGTGACCTACTTGATCCACTTGTAGACGGTAAGGCGGATATGGTGTTTGGGTCCCGAATGGCAAAAGCGGGAGCAGCCTTAAAGGGAGGAATGCCACTTTATAAGTTCATGGGAAATCGCATTCTGACCACTATTCAAAATAAGATGTCAGGACTAAAACTAAGTGAATATCATTCGGGATATCGTCTGTACTCGGTAGATGCATTACGGAAGGTGCCTTTTGAATCTTTTACTAATACCTGGCATTTTGATACCCAGATTATTCTAGCTCTCGCAGAACGAGAGATGAGGATAGTTGAGCAGCCGATTCCTACCTATTATGGCGATGAGATCTGTCACGTTAATGGTATTCCTTATGCATTAAACTGCATCCTTACCAGTTACTCCTTCTACCGTAACCGAAAGAAGAACATCGTTTCATACCCTGGCCCAATGGACATCCCCCAGATTGTGGGGAATCAGGATTCGCCATCCTTGCGCTAACTTGATAGGATTAATCAAGATTTTTTGACTAAGAGTTTGCTCTAAATTGCAGGTATACTGCTTTTGAACAGTGGTTACTTAACTTTAAAAGTTTTTAGGATGCACCTGGATAAATGCACTCATAACCTTTTGGTACCGGCTTCAATGGCCAGTAACCCTCAGGTTTTTTTCTCTAAGGTTTATTTCTTTATTTTTTGGTTGTTTCCTAGTGGGCTCTTAAGTAGAGAGTTAAGGAGACGGGTGTCTGCGATGAGCCAAAATTAGTATTTAAATAGTTAAGGAGAAATTTTAGTAATGATTGAAAGAAGAAGACCTCACAGAGAGCGCGTCTATTCCCGTCGGGTACATAGAATTCGTTTTCCCCAGTTACGTGAAGAAGCCCGAGCTCTTAGTGATATAGTTTTGTTGCTAAAAGACGAACTTAATAAGGCAGAGGAGAGCTCACGACCTGTTGTCTCGTTTCAGGGTGGAGTGATTAAGAGTAGTAAGATTTATTAATCTTAATCTCTCTTGTTGTTTTGTTGCTAAGAGGCAAAACTAGACTTCAACTTTTAATTTTGTATTGATGGACGGTTATGGCAAGTTCGAGTGTAAAGGATCCCAACCTAAAAAATCTGCTTAGTGCTGGGCAGTCTATTTGGTACGACAATCTTTCACGATCAGTTTTACAGTCCGGTGAATTAGAGTCGCTAGTCTCCAAAGGTGTGCGTGGTCTTACCAGCAATCCTACAATATTTAAAAAAGCGATTGCAGATAGCTCGGACTATGATACCGATATTAAAAAGCTCTCAAGCAAAGGGCTATCTGCAGAGGAGATCTGTGAAGATCTCATGGTCTCCGATGTGCAGGCGGCGGCAGATTTACTCCTAGAGGTTTTTCGCAGCTCGGAAGGAAACGATGGATTTGCTAGTCTAGAAGTGTCCCCATCGCTTGCGACTGATTCGAAAGGCACGGTCGAGGCTGCAAAGCGGTTGTGGTCGAAGCTTGATCGCCCAAATGTAATGATAAAAATTCCCGCAACAGAGGAGTGTATCTCAGCAATTGAGAAGTGTCTTGAATTGGGGATTAATATCAATGTTACTCTAATCTTCTCGACCAAGTACTATCATAAAGTGGCAAATGCCTACGTTTCTGCGTTAAAGACGAGAGTAGGTCGCTCGGAACCAGTAAATTCTGTTCGCTCGGTTGCCAGTTTTTTCGTCTCGCGTGTGGATACCGCCGTTGAAAAGGCCTTAGAAAAGGTTTCAAAAGAATCTGAAATTTCAGCTGATGTCTCCCAGCGGTTGTTTGGAACGGTTGGAATTGCTAACTCTATTAGTGCTTATCAGATGTTCCAAGATATCTTTACTTCTAAGGATTTTGATGATCTACGCACCAAGGGGGCGGTCGTGCAGAGACCTCTTTGGGCTAGCACCGGTGTAAAGAGCGATAAGTTGCCTCCTTTGCTTTACGTTGAAAAGCTTGTAGCGCCAGATACGGTGAACACCTTGCCCCCTAATACTTTAGAGCTGGTTTTAAAGGGATTAGAGGTTCAGAGCCTTTTAGATCGCCCAATTACCGCCGAATTAGAGCCATTAGAGCTTCTTGCTGACGCCCGAGTGAATCTTGAAAACGAACTGGATCATCTTAGAATCATGGGAATCGATGCCTTTAGTCAGTCATATCAAGAGCTGCTCACGGCGATAGAGGACAAGATAAATAAACTATAGATGGATTTACACTCTCCTTTTGGAAGTGGTGAGAACAGAGTACTAAGAGCTCCTTCAACCATTCTAGTCATTTTTGGTGCAACTGGAGATTTGGCTCAGAGAAAGCTACTACCCGCTCTTTATAATTTAAAGAGAGATGGATATTTGCCTGAAAAATATATCGTTCTTGGATGCTCCCGTAAGAAAATTCCTGATGAGCAGTTTCGTGAAAATATTTTAGCTGGTTTAAAGAAATATTCCAGAAGAAAGGTAGAACAGGATGTATGGGAAAAGTTCTCTCAACTGATTTTTCACCAGCAGTTAGATGCAGAGCAGGCTCTTGATTTTCAAAAACTAAAAAAAAGACTTGATAAGTTCTCTCAAGATCTTAACGAGGATTTTAACTATCTGTATTATCTGGCAGTCGGGCCTGATAAATTCGCAAATATCAGTTTGAATCTGGCGGCTAATAACTTAGTTGAGCCTGCTGGTTCGAGCTTGCGGCGAACTTCCGTTATTGTTGAAAAACCTATTGGGCATGACTATCTATCAGCAAGAGAGCTAAATTCAGCTTTACAGAAAAGCTTTGATGAGAGCCAGATTTTGCGAATTGATCACTATCTGGGAAAGGAAACAGTTCAGAACATCTTAGTATTTCGATTCTCAAATGGCATATTCGAGCCTCTGTGGAACAGGCACCATATCGACCATATTCAGATATCAGTTGCTGAGACAGTCGGCGTTGAAAACAGAGCATCATTCTTCGACCAAACTGGAATCCTCAGAGACATCGTCCAGAGTCACCTCTTACAGGTTTTGGCCTTGCTGTGTATTGAGCCTCCGATAAGCCTGAGTGACGCTGATGCAATCAGGGATGAGAAAGTTAAGGTGTTAAGATCTATTAAGCGAGCTGATGCTGGTCAGGTCGCTAGGTCGGCCGTCCGGGCACAGTATCGCAGAGGGCACATAGCTGGAGATCCCGTAGGTGGTTATCTCGAAGAGGACGGTGTAGCAGCAGACTCAAAAGCTGAAACTTACGCAGCG
>Ga0081527_100763_pt1 | contig 11301 bp, 9 predicted proteins | sample HotLakmasection5_FD_70992 | JGI IMG/M metagenome (GOLD analysis project Ga0081527, IMG submission 70992) | Hypersaline microbial mat communities from Hot Lake, Washington, USA - Section #5 (SPADES assembly) (version 2) | ecosystem: Environmental > Aquatic > Non-marine Saline and Alkaline >... | reverse complement strand
CGACGCCGGCACGCTGAAGATCGCGGCGGTTGGCTTCCCACAGGTCCAGATAAGCTGTGCCGTCCGCCGGGTCGCGGCGGATCAGACCATTCGTAGAACCAAAGTAAGCGCGCACGGCCTCGACGACTTCCTCGCCCACCTGGTAGCGCTGTGGCCCGATGCACGGCCCCACCCCGGCCTGAATGTCCGCCGGACGGCTGCCGTAAGCGCGGACCATCGCCCGGACAACGCTGGCGCCCGCACCCATCACCGTGCCACGCCAGCCCGCATGAGCGATACCGATGGCTCCCTGCACCGGGTCGTAGAACAGCACCGGCGCGCAGTCCGCGTAGCGCATGACCAGCGGCGTATCCGCGCGATCAGTGACCATGCCATCGGCCAGGGCCACCCAGCGCCGCCCACGCACCGGACCATCGACAATGACCGTATCAGCTCCGTGAACCTGCCACACCGTACACGACCGCTGACCATTGACCGCCAGGGCCTCGTACATCAGTTCGTGATTGCGGCGCACGGCCTGCACATCGTCGCCGACCGTGCCGCCCGTATTGAGACCATCCCAGGGGGCGCGGCTGACGCCACCTTTGCGGGTGAAAATGCCGTGTTTCAGGTCCGGCCACTGCTCAAACTGATAATACACAAGGCCATCATATGTTCGCTGTTCCAAATCGGAAAACCCGCCCTTTTCGCCTGTACAAGTCACCAGCAGCGCCACCTGAGCATCTGTGACAGATTAGAAAGAATTATAAATCCGTTAGGTTATTTACCTTTACACTGATGCGCAGCAGTGTGTGCTATTCTAAACGTAGACTGCCAAGATGTAAATCGAATGTCAATCACCATACCACAACGGTTGGTGCTGGCAGATGCAGCCCGCAGCAACCGGGGCGAGAAAGGGAATGAGGCGACGGGCGTAACCAGAATCGCCCGCTTCCAAGCGATTATGGACACTCACAGCGGCGGCGACTCGCCATCCAGAATCCGCATCCTGATCGTAGACGACCATCCGCTTTTCCGTGAGGGCCTGGAACGCGCATTGAGCCTGGAAAGCGATATTGTGGTTGTTGGTCATGGTGAGGATGGGCAGCAGGCGGTGGCGCTGGCCTACCGGCTGCGGCCCCATGTGATGCTGCTGGATGTTAACCTGCCCGACATGAACGGCATGCAGATCGCCCGGCAGGTACGGCATGACAATCCGCAGATTGCCATCGTCATTCTGACCGCTTACCACGAAGCGGAACAGGTTATCTATGCCTTACGCGCCGGGGCTTCGGCTTACTGCACCAAAGACATCAGCCCGGACGAACTGGTCGGCGTGGTGCGTGATGTCGCTGGCGGCCTGTATGTGGTCGATGGCCAGCGCATGGACCGGCAGGCACTCAAAGCATGGCTCAACGCCGAGGCAACCGCCATCAGCGGGCCACATATCGAGCCATCCAACCGCCATCTGATGCCGCTAAGTCCGCGAGAAACCGAAATTCTGCGCTCAGTGACGAGTGGCCTGAGCAACAAAGAAATCGCCGTTGAGCTGGGAATCAGCCAGCAGACGGTAAAAAATCATATGACATCGATTTTGCGCAAGCTTAACGTGGATGATCGGACACAGGCCGCCGTCGCAGCTATTCGACACGGCTGGGTGCAGATCAAAGACACCAGACGTTAGCGATTTTCTGTCATCAGAACCAGACCGGATAGGATAACAGACAATGGACATCGTAAGAGACGACGCCCAACTGGACCCCAAAGAAGAGTTGTTACAGATCATCAGCGAGCGCTTATCGACCATCAAGCGCAAACGGGGCGAGATCAAATCGCAGATCGACCAGACGGAACTCATGGTCAACCGCGAGCAGCAGCGCAACTCTGACCTGGCCGCTGACCTGCAAACCATCCAGGCCAACCTGGACAGCCTGCCCCGCGAGGACATCCGCGACCGCTATAACGAAGCGCTGGACGCCCGTTTTCGGCTGGCGACCATGCGCGGCCAGTTGGAGAAATTCCAGAGCCATTACGATTATCTGGAACAGGAAGCCGTCTTGCTCAACCAGATTCTGAGCAAGTTCAAAGGCGTCGAGATGGTCATGGACGAGGAAGATGTCATCCAGAGCGACAACCGGGCCGCCGTCAACATTGTGCGCGTCGTCCAGGCCCAGGAAGAAGAGCGCCAGCGGCTGGCCCGGCAGATGCACGATGGTCCGGCGCAGTCGCTGACCAACTTTATTCTCCAGGCCGAAATCTGCTACCGGCTGTTCGACCGCGACCCCAAGCGCGCCGCCGAAGAACTGGACAACCTCAAGACATCGGCCAGTTCCACATTCCAGAAGGTGCGCGACTTTATCTTCGACCTGCGCCCGATGATGCTCGACGACCTGGGTCTGGTGCCCACTGTGCGCCGTTATGCCGACTCCTACCGGGAAAAGACCGATATCATCGTCAAGCTGGATATTAACGGCGAGGAACGCCGGCTGGAGACACACCGCGAGGTGATGATCTTCCGCTGTGTGCAGGAGCTGATGGGCCACGCCCGCGACTACGCCAGCGCCAGCGAGGTGCAGGTCCATCTGGATATGAACGGCGAGAGGATCAAAATCGGTGTCAGGGACAACGGACGCGGCTTCGACGCCGAGGCAGTCTTCGGCGACGAGGGCCACCGCGACGCCCGCGCGCAGGGCCTGGTCACGCTGCGCGAGAAGTTCGAGCTGGTGGGCGGCACGCTGTCTATCAACAGCAACGAAAACGAAGGCACGCAGGTCCGCGTGGAGATTCCATCACATTAGCTGGCTCGGTTAATGTTACGGAACTCGGTTAACTTTTCGTAACCATTGAGAAAATTCAGGGACAATTTACGGAAATTACCTTAACATAAATTCAGAAGTAACTGCTCCGGGGTTGATCGGGGCATGTCAACAGTTCTGAAACCTCGTCATCTCGGAGGAGGCTCATGCAGGGTCGTACACGAATTCTCATTCTGATTTTGCTGATTGTGATTATCGGCGCGGTTGCAGCGGTGCTGTTGCTCGGCAACGGCGACAACGACGGTGACAGCCCATCGGGGGCGGTCTTTGAGTCGGGCGATGGCGACGCGCCAGCAGCTACAGAGGCTCCCGCCGAGACGCCGCTGCCCACCCAGGAGCTGGTCGATATCATCGTTTCGGTGCAGAACATCTCGCGCGGGTCGCTGATTCCACCGGACGCGGTGCGGTTCCAGCCCTGGCCGCTGGACGCGGTGCCCTTCAATGTGGTCACCAGCATGGACGATGTGGTCGGCAAACGCGCCCGCACCGATATTTACGTGGAGCAGCCGGTCCTCACTTCGTATGTGGTGGATGACCTCGCCAGCCTGGCGGCGGTCGGCTCTGACGCTTCGGCTATCATCCCCAGTGGCCTGGTGGGTATCGCCATGCCGATTGATGTCTATACGTCGGTGGCTTACGCCATCCAGCCCGGTGACCGGGTTGACATTATCATTTCGATGCTTTTCATCGAACTCGACGAAGCATTCCAGAGTGCCCAGCCTAACAGCATTAACCTGGTCAACACCAATATTGACGAAGGCGGCGTGTCCCTGACGACCGGCGCCGATGTCGAAGGCCGCTTCGAGACACTGCGCGTGCCACTGTCGGCGCTGGACCCCAACACCCTGACGACACGCAGCGTACCCGTTGACTGGCCGGTGCTGGTGCGCCCGTCAGAGGAGCCAAGGCCACGCCTGGTGACCCAGCGCACCGTACAGGACTCGCTGGTGCTGTATGTCGGCGAATGGCCATCAGATGGCCGGTTGTTCGGCCCGGTAGCCACGCCCACTCCGGTGGAAGAGGTCGCGCCACCGCCGGCCCAGCAGCAGCAGGGTGGCGACGCACCGCCGCAACCTACGGATGTACCGGATCGCCCGGATATCGTGACGCTGGCGGTGACACCACAGGAGGCCGTTATCCTCAACTGGATTATGGAAGCTGGCATACCATTTGTCTTTACACTACGCGCCGCTTCGGATACATCGCGCGTGCCGACCGACCCGGTAACGCTGGACTACATCATGAACGATTACAACATCACGGTACCGGTCAAACGGGCGTTTTCCATCGAGCCGGCTATCCGCAGCATCCGCCAGATCATGCGTGAGACAGAGACAACACAGCAACCATAACAGACCATTTGTAAAACACGGGCAGCCCATACATGTTAAGGACCGTTAGATGAGTGGTAGATCGCTAAAATCGTCGCCGGACAATAACTCGAAAAACGAGATTACCATCCTGCTGGTAGATGACATCCCGGAAACACGGGAAAACATCAAGAAGCTGCTGGCCTTCGAGCAGGACCTGAAGGTTATCGGCTCGGCGGGGACCGGACGCGAAGGCGTGGAGATGGCACGGCAGCTCAAGCCTGATGTCATCATCATGGACATCAACATGCCCGACATGGACGGTCTGCAAGCCACGTCACTGGTCAACAAGACGGTGCCCACCAGCGCTGTCATCATCATGTCGGTACAGAACGACGCCGACTATATGCGGCGCGCCATGCTGGCCGGGGCCAGGGACTTTCTGACGAAGCCCATCAACATGGATGAGCTGTACAACACTATTCGCACGGTCTATCGTAATCACGAGGCCATTCGGCGGCAGTACACAGCGATGGAAAACAACCAGCCGCTGGACCTGCCGGGCCGCGAGAAAACCAAAGCCAGCGGCGAGCGCGCTGGTCACATCATCACGGTATATAGCCCGCAGGGCGGCGTTGGCACCACCAGCGTCGCCATCAATCTGGCGTCTGGCCTGATGGGCGAAAACGTCCGGGTGCTGCTGGTGGACGCCGACCTGCAATTTGGCGATGTCGCCGCATTCCTCAACCTGAAAGCCACCAGCAGCATCGCCAACCTGGCCGAAGATGTCAACGACCTGGACCTTGATCTGGTCGAACACATCATCATGACGCACGACAGCGGCCTGAAGGTGCTGGCCGCGCCGGTCGATCCTGAAGAAGCCGAGGCGCTGCGCGAAACGCCAGCCGCCACCGCGACCATCGTCGAACGCATCGCCGAGCGTTACGATTTTGTCATTGTCGATACCGGTTGCTCAATGAACGAAGTCAACCTCAACCTGTTCGATCGTTCCAGCAAGATTGTGCTGGTTGGTTCGCCGACACTCATTTCGGTAAAGAATCTGCGTCTGGTACTGGACCTGTTCAACCGTATGGAGTACGGCGCTGGCCGCGTGCCACTCGTCCTCAATCGCATGGTTGACGACAAAAAGGGCAAATCGGGGACGTTCGCGGTCGACAAGATCGAGGGCTACCTGCGCCACAAGGTGCTGGCGACCATCCCGGCGGTGGAAGAACGCCTGATGCTGAATGCCATCAATCGCGGTATACCGATCATCGCGGCGGATCGAGACCAGAGCAAGGCACCTATCAGACAATTCCTGGAGACGGCGGAGTTGGTCCGACGAGAGTTCATGGGCAAGGGTGAAAGCAGCGAAGAAGACGGCGATGCGCGCAAACGCTCCGGCCTGGCCAGTTTCCTGAGCCGGTAGCCTGCGCCAGCACCAGTCGCATGAAAAAACGGAGTCAGTCACATGTCATTACTCAGCCGTATTGATAGAAGTGGTAAAAGCGGTGGCGGCAACCAGAATCAGCAGCGCGGCGGCCAGCGCACGCAGGAAAACGCCAGACCCGCCGAAGACGATAACCGGTCGGCAGCGGCACGGCGCGTCAAAGCGCCAGATGCCAGCAACAGCAGCGGTGGTTACATGGACCTCAAGGTTCGTGTACAGCACAAGCTGCTGGCCGAGATCGACCAGAAGAACATCGACCCCAGCCGCAAAGACGAAGTGCGCCGCCACATCGAAGAGTTGTTTAACACCATCCTGGCCGAGGAGAGTATGGTCCTCTCCCGAACCGAGCGCCAGCGCCTGTTCGACGCGATCGTGGCTGAAATCCTGGGCTTCGGTCCCATCGAGCCACTGCTCAACGACGACAGCATCAGCGAGATCATGGTCAACGGTCCCAAGTCGATCTTTGTGGAGCGCAAGGGTAATCTGACGCGCACACCGATCACTTTCGACGATGACGAACATGTGCTGCGCATCATCGACCGCATCGTGGCCCCGCTGGGGCGGCGTGTGGACGAGAGTTCGCCGCTGGTGGACGCCCGCCTGCCGGATGGTTCGCGTGTGAACGTCGTCATCCGACCCATCGCGCTCAATGGCCCCACCATCACGATCCGTAAGTTTGCCCGTGACCCGCTGGGCGTACAGGACCTCATTCGCTTCGGGTCGATGACAGTGGAAATCGCCGACTTTTTGCGGGCATGCGTGATTGGCCGCCTGAACATGGTGGTTGCCGGGGGTACCGGCTCCGGTAAAACGACGCTGCTCAACGTGCTGTCGAGCTTCATCCCTAACGACGAGCGCATCATCACGGTGGAGAACGCCGCCGAGCTTCAGCTCCAGCAGGAACACGTCGTCACGCTGGAGAGCCGCCCGGCCAACATCGAAGGCGCGGGCGCAATCGACATCCAGGACCTGGTTGTTAACTGTCTGCGTATGCGCCCGGAACGCATCATCGTTGGTGAGTGTCGTTCTGGCGAGGCGCTGGACATGCTCCAGGCCATGAACACCGGCCATGACGGTTCACTGACAACGCTGCACGCCAACAGCCCGCGCGACTCGGTGTCGCGTCTTGAGGTGATGTGCCTGATGGCCGGCGTGGAACTGCCTGTGCGCGCTATCCGCGAGCAGATTGCATCGGCCATTGACGTGATCTGCCAGCAGTCGCGCCTGCGCGATGGTTCGCGCAAAATCATGTACATCACCGAAGTGCAGGGCATGGAAGGCGAGATGATTACCATGTCTGACATCTTCGAGTTCGAGCAGACCGGCTACGAAGGCGGCAAGATCATCGGGCGCATTCGCCCCAGCGGCATCCGGCCCAAGTTCATCGACCAGATCGAAGACGCGGGTATTCACCTGCCGCCATCGACATTCGGTGTCGGCGCACGCCGTTAAGTCCGGCATCCGGCGGCGCTGCCGGCCTGTGTAATGGAAACAGGGTTCTACAGATGACCACACTACAACTCTTGATTATGGGGGGAGCCGGGCTGGTGGCGTTTTTCATCATCGTCATCGGCGTGATCGGCGCGCGGGCAGAAAACAACCTGATCGAAGAACGATTGGGGCGCGGTTCTGCTGGCGAGGATTACCGGGCCATGCTGGACCTGGACGAGGAAGACGATCTACAGGAGCCGGTGGCCAAAAACCGCGCCCTGGACGCCCTCAACAACGTCCTTGAGGACCGAAGTTTCGGCAAAAAGTGGCGAGTGCAGCTCGCGCGCGCCAACCTCAAGCTGACGGTGGGAGAGTTTGCGGTGCTGCATGTCCTCGCCATGATGGGCGCCTTCGTCGCCGGTTACTTCGTCGTGTTTCGCGGTGACCTGATCTTCTCGATTGTGATGGCCTTTGTGGGGTTCTTCCTGCCGCGTATTTACGTCTCGCGCGTCATCAGCAAGCGCCTCATCGACTTCGAGACGCAGCTACCGGATACGCTGGGCCTGTGGGTCAACGCGCTGCGTTCCGGTTACAGCGTCATGCAGTCTATGGAAGCCGTCGCCAAAGACGCGCCAGAACCTACCCGGACCGAGTTTCGCCGGGTGGTGCAGGAAGTCCAGTTAGGCATTGATATGTCTGACGCGCTGGCCCACCTGCTGGAACGCGTCGAAAGCGCGGACCTGGACCTGGTGGTGACAGCCGTCAACATTCAGCGTGAGGTCGGCGGTAACTTGGCCGAGATTCTGGAAGTCATCAGCGGCACCATCCGGGAGCGCATCAAGCTCAAGGGCGAGATTCGCGTGCTGACATCGCAGGGGCGCATCACCGGCTATCTGATCAGTTTTCTGCCGATTGCGCTGGCGATCTTCCTCAACATGGTCAATCCTGGTTACGTGGGACAGCTATTCGAGAATCGCATGTGTGGCTGGCCGATGCTGGGCGCGGGTCTGGCGCTCATCGGTATGGGCACAGCTATCATTCAGAAAATCATCGACATCGAGATTTAGCGCCAGTATCGGTGCTTACTGAGAATTACAAGGTAAGGGGTGGCCTATGGACCCTATTCTGATCGCCGTCATTGTTCTGGGTGTTATGGCACTCATTGGCGGCCTGCTGTACGTGGGCCTGAGCGATAATAACGACCACGACCCATTGCAGGAACGTCTGGCGCAGTACGGCGAGCGCGAGCTGCCGGAATCGCTGCAGGAGATCGAGCTGGAGATTGGCTTCAAGGATCGTGTTCTGGTGCCGCTGGTGCGCAACATCGCCGGCATCACCACCCGCATGACGCCCCAGAAGCAGCTCGCACAGACCCGGCGCAAACTCGAACTGGCGGGCAGCACCAGCGACCCAGGTACGTTTTACGCCACGCGCATCGCTATGACACTGGTATTTGGCGGCGCCGGGGCCATGCTGGGCTTTATGGTCATGGAAGAGACCATGATGATGGGCCTGGCCTATACTGGTGGCGGCGCGCTGCTGGGTTTCATCTTCCCGATGATGTCGCTCAACAGCAAAATCAGGAAACGCCAGGAGAGTATCGTCAAGGCGCTGCCGGACGCGCTCGACCTGCTGGTGATCTGCGTCGAAGCCGGTCTGGGCTTCGACATGGCGATGGGCAAGGTCTACGAGAAGTGGGACAACGAGCTGGCGCTGGCCTTTGGGCGCGTGCTGCGCGAGATTCAGTTGGGCAAGCTGCGCCGCGAGGCGCTCAAGGACATGGCCGACCGCATGGACGTGCCCGACGTCAACGCCTTTACCGCCGCTATTATCCAGGCGGACCAGCTCGGCGTGAGTATGTCGAAAATCCTGCGTGTGCAATCCGACCAGATGCGCACCAAGCGCCGCCAGCGCGCCCAGGAGAAAGCGCAGCAGGCCCCGGTTAAGATGATGATCCCGATGGTGCTGCTCATCTTCCCGTCGATCTGGATCGTGCTGCTGGGTCCGGCGCTGCTGACCATCATGGACGTGGGCGTGTTCTAAAGCCCGCGCTTAAACCATCTACATAGCGGCCATCACGCGCTCAACTGGAGCGGTGAAACGATGACGACTGAACTACCCTCTGAAGCCCAGCCCATACGGTCCGGGCTTCGTGCGTCTCTGGCGCGACTGCTCAACGACAGTCTGGACCTGATCTTCCCGCCGCGCTGTGCCAACTGTGGCCGCGTGGATGCCACCTGGTGCGATCACTGCGCGCAGGCGCTGGCCGATCTTCCGCTGGATGTGCGACTTTCCTGCGTGGAGCCGCTGGCCGGTATCGCTTCGACCGGCATTCACGAGGGCCTGCTTCGCAGCGCGGTCCACGTCCTGAAGTATGAGAATCTGCCGCAGCTTGCCAGCCCGCTGGGGGCACGCCTGGCGGCTGTTATTCGCAAGCAGCCCTGGACAATCGACCGGGTGGTGCCGGTTCCATTACATTTTTCCCGATTGGCACTCCGGCGTTATAATCAGGCTAACCTGATTGCTGGCGAGCTGGCGGCCCGCTGCGGACTGCCCTGCGCGCCACAGTCTCTGCAGCGCGAGCGAGACACGCGCGTGCAGGTCGGGTTATCCAGGCAGGAACGCCTGGATAACGTCGCAGGCGCCTTCACCGCCAATCCTGCCCAGGTTGAGGGACTCAATCTGCTGGTGGTGGACGACGTATACACGACGGGCGCGACGCTGGCGGCCTGCGCCCAGGCTGCCCTCAACGCGGGAGCGCGAAGCGTATATGCATTGACGGTGACCACGGCGCGACCTGATCTTGTACTATAGCTTTAGGCTGGTTTTACAGAAGGAGCAAGCCTCATGGATGTGAGTATAAACGGACAGGATATCAAGATTACCGAGGCACTCGAGGAATATGCCCAGAGGAAACTCGACAAACTGGATCGCTATATGCCGAACATCACCGATTTGCGCCTCGACCTGTCGCGCCAGCATACCCGGCGTGGCGACAACCTGACCATCGCGCAGATCACGCTGCGCCACCGGCGCGGGGCCATCCTGCGCGCCGAGGAAAAGATCAACGGCGAAGATAACGAAGCCATGCAGGCCGCCATTACCGCCGCCGTCGATAAGATGTATCGTCGTATTCAGCGCTTTAAGGGCAAGAAACAGGACAACCGCCGGGGCCGCGAGAAGTACTTCGCCACACCGGAAGAACTGACCCTGGCCGAAGAACTCCCGGAACTGGATTATGAGGCCATCGCCGAGGAGTACAATGACGATTACTACGAAGAAGAAATGGCGATTGTCCGCCGCAAGCTGATCGAAATCGAAGCGATGACCGAACTGGAAGCCATCGAACAGATGGAACTGCTGGGACACGGCTTCTTTATGTTCAAGAATCGGGATTCGGGCGCGATCAACGTGCTGTATCGCCGTGAAAACGGCGGTTACGGCGTGCTGGTGCCGGAAAACAACGGCTGATCGCGCGGCGGGTTATCATGTGGGGGCGAGGGTTGGTGACTCTCGCCCCCGGCGATTCTTTGTTCATGTGCCTGCTGAGTCGCGCCACAGGCCGCGCAGAATGACATACTTGCGGAACTCGTACCAGGCCATCAACAGGCTGAGGCGAAGCCCGTGCCAGCCATCCTGGTAACCTTTGAGCGTCAGCCAGCGCCAGCGGAAATGGCGCAGCGGTTGCAGGATGTAATTCCGGGGTTTGGGGCGGATCCCCTGCTCGAACATGATCTGCGCTTCATAGGCGGTATATACGCGCTGCTTGGCGAGGAACTGCGCCATGTGCTGATAGTTATGATGGACCAGCGGATTCTCCAGTGTGCCCAGCGGACCGTCGAGCAGAACCACCTCATGGACCTTGCGCGTCGGGTCGTAACGGGCAGCGCCGACTCTGAGCAGGCGCGTCTGGTAATCAGGATGCCAGCCCGCGCCCAGCGTCAGTTTGCCGAAGATATAATTGTGACGCGGCACTTGCCAGCCGGCATAACCCGGCTTCTCTATGACTACGCGAATTTCATCCGCCAGCGGCGCTGGGATGCGCTCGTCGGCATCGACAAACAGCACCCAGTCGGCCCGGTCACCGACGGCATCCAGGGCGGCGTTGCGCTGGCTGGCGTAATCGGCGAAGGCGTGCTGGATTACTTCCGCGCCGCGCTCACGGGCCAGCGTCACTGTGTCGTCGGTGCTGAACGAATCAAACACCAGCACCCAATCGGCGAACTGTACCGAGTCGATGCAGTCCTGGATGTGCCGGGCCTCGTTATACGTCAGGATGCCCGCCGCCAGCCCCGTCATGAGCGCGCCAGCCTTT
>Ga0081527_100762_pt1 | contig 11312 bp, 5 predicted proteins | sample HotLakmasection5_FD_70992 | JGI IMG/M metagenome (GOLD analysis project Ga0081527, IMG submission 70992) | Hypersaline microbial mat communities from Hot Lake, Washington, USA - Section #5 (SPADES assembly) (version 2) | ecosystem: Environmental > Aquatic > Non-marine Saline and Alkaline >... | reverse complement strand
TAAGGAATAAATAAAAAGTTTTTACGCCTTAAAATTTTCAAAAAATCTATATTTAACAAGTGCGCAGGCTACGCCTGCGCCACCTATAGGGCGGTTGTGGGTGGGGATTATTTTGAAAATTTTAAGTAAGAATTTTTTGTTGCTCCCTTAAGACAACAATCTGAAGAAAAAGGCTCTCCAAGACAAAACATGCAAGAGGACTTTAAAGAAGTTAAAAAGGCTCTGAATAAGAGCTGATATCAAAAATAGAACAATTCGTTTAAATTTAAAGCGTTTGTAATAATTTGATAAGAAATTTGCATGTCTGTATCACTTTTGCAACAATGATTTAAGAGATCCCCCCCCTCCTTATGGAGTAAATTTTTAACTGTGTTAAGAAATTTTGCTAAAATATACTAAAATATTTCTATAGTATATTTATTTTCTGATTAACAAATAAACATACTACGGTTTACAAACGTCGTTGAGGATTAGCTCGTGGTGAGAATTCGGGGAATACAAGGCAAGTGGAGAGAGTCTGATATGGAATACGTTCAGGAATTGGAAAGCTTAAAAAAAGAAATTAATAAATCCGGCAGAAGAATTGAAAATTTATCGGGGATAATGGAAAACTTTGCTAATTTGGACAGCCTTCGGGAAACCATTAAAAGTTTTCAGGAAGATAATATTTTCAGCAGAATAGAGTCAAAAATAGATATTATTGCCCAGGCGGATTCCACAGAAATTGTTGCTCTAATAATCAATGAACTCAGCGAAGATATCTCCCAAAAACACAACACTCTATCTGAAAGAATAAATTCCCTTGAAGAACTTAATGAGCAGGTAATAGAGTTTTTAAAGGAAAAAAGCGGACAGACCACTGTTAATAGCGAACAAAAATCCGAAGATTTAGCTGAAATAAAAGAAAATATCGAAGAAATATCTTCAAACTACAGCCATTTCCTCGAAAATTTAAACAGTATTCAAAAATTAATGCTTGATTTTAAGTCAGGCGAATACCAAACCGGGAATATGGAAGAATTTGCCAGCAACCTTAAAACATCCCTGGCAAGCGTGGACAAACAGGAATTTTTCGGACTGGAACACAAGCTGGATTCATTAATAAACCTTTTAAAAGATCAAGAAAACACTTTTTCAGGCAATTTATCCGAGCTCGACGCAAAAATCAGCAATATTAACGAACATCTGACATCTTTTAATAACCTTGAGGATAATTTTGATTCTGTCCGTGAAAAACTCGCTACAATGGAAGAAGTCCTGAAAAATTCCGGACTTGAGAACCTGGAAAGAATCTCCGGGTTTAACCTGGACGTATCCGAAATGGAATCCCGGATTAATTCTGAAATTTCCGGCAATCTGGGATTGCTAAAAGAAGCCATGTACAAGCTTTACGATGAAACCGGCAAAATTTCCCACACACTTGAGCAAAGGGGATCTGATGAAGAATTAAGGGAAAAAATCAATTATTTAATCAGTATTATTTATGAATTAAGGGAAGAAACAGATTCAGGCAGCCGAATTTTATACGATGAAAACATTGACCAGGTTCTGGAATCTGTCCAGAGCATGCCAAAAACAGAGTTTGTATCTGAAAAACTGGCAAACATAAATAACCTGTTTAACCAGATTAAGGTAAGGCTGGATGATGAAAGCATTGAACAGGAAATAAAACAGGGATTTTCCACAGTTGAAGAGAATTTTGAAAGAATAGAAGATATTCTCGCTAATATTTCAGCTTTTGAAGATATAAAAGAGGAAACCTCGACTCTTAATCAGAAGATTACGCAGATACAGGAGCAGGTTAATGATAAGTCTGAAATAAAGCAGATTCTTAATAACCTGGCTAATATTAATAATGATATAACTGCGGTAAATGAAAAACTACCTGAAAAAACCATCTATACAGAGCTAAAAGAAGGCTTTTCCGCTCTTAGCAGAAAGGTCTTTGAGGTTTATGAAAACCTTTACCCCCTGCAAAACTTGCAGAGAGTAAACGAAGGGTTTGAGTCCGCTCAGGAAAAATTAAACCTGATTATTGAAAACCTTAATAATAATGACATAGAAAACTTACAGAAAGCCCTTGATCTGGGGCCTAAATTCGGCGGAATACACTCTGACATAGAAACAAAAGTTGTCAGCATCCTGAATATTCTGAAAGATCAGTTAACTGAAGCCCTGGAAAAAGCGGAACAAATTACCAGTGACCTGCAAAGCGGAAATGAAACCGGCGAACAGATAAAAGGTGATGTAAAATACCTGAACCTTAAGGCAGACAGCTTAAAAGACCTGTTAGACCGCATAATCAGGTTCAACGGAAATAACAGCGAAAAAACAGAAAATAACTTTGAAGAAATTAAAAATACTTTATCATACCTGAATAATGAAATCCTGCATGTTAAAAACACCACCAATCAAGGGTTAAGCACTGACAGGTTTATTGAATCCGTTGAAACAATAAGCAGTAAACTTGAACACCTCAGGGAAAAAGCCGAGGATCGAACCAGTGTAAATGAGTTAAAGGACTTTTTAGCCTCAATACAGGAAGAAATCAATTCTTTAAGAGCTTCCAACCTTAGCACGGAAGACTTTAACAATACCGCAGAGGATTTTAACAATAAACTTGCATCTTTAAAAGAGCATGTCAGCGATAAAACAGACGCTGAACAGGTTAAAAGCCTGATAAACTCATTGCAGGAAGACATTAACTTCTTAAAAGTATCCGGTCTGAGTGCAGATGACTTTAACAGCAGGGCAAACGACCTGAATAACAGACTTGAATACCTCAGGGAAAAAGCCGAGGATCAAACCAGTGTAAATGAGTTAAAAGACTTTTTAGCCTCAATACAGGAAGAAATACACTTTTTAAGAGAAACAAGCCTTAATACCGAAGATTTTAAAAACTCGGCCGAGGATTTAAACGATAAACTTAATATACTGCAGGCCCAGATAGACGACAAAACAGATGCTAATCACGTTAAAGACCTTTTAGGATCAATTAAAAGAGAGATTTGCTCTTTAAGAAGAAGTGCGGACGAAACCGTAAATATCCAGGATTTCAGGGAATCAATTGATGCCCTGATAAGAAAAACCGATAAAAATATAAATATAGAAAACTTTAACCAGTCAATCGAGCCTTTAATCAGCAGACTGGATTATCTTAAAGAAAAAACAAACGATGAAACAGCAGTAAATGAACTTAAAAGCTATTTAAATTCTATAAAAACAGAAATTTCCTCGCTTTCAAAAACTGCCGAAGACAGAGTAAAAGCAGACCAATTTTCGGAAGCTGTATGTTTTCTGAACGAAAAAGTTAATTCCCTAAGCGAAAGAATCGGTTATAATCCGGAATTTGATGAGCTTAAAGACATTTTAGCCTCATTAAAAAGAGAAATAGACTCTGTAAGAAGAACAGCCGAGCAGGGTGTACGTTCTGAACGCTTTACAGAATCTGCTAATTTTATTAATGATAAACTTGAACACCTTCAAGAAAAAGTCGAAGATGAAACAGGATTAAACGAATTAAAAGACTCTCTGGGTTCAATACAAAAAGAACTCAGCTCCTTAAAAGAAATAAACTTTAATACAGAAAAGTTTAACGACACTGCGGAAAATTTAAATAACAAACTGGATTCCCTGCAGGGACAGGTCAGTGATAAAACTGACGCAAACCAGCTCAGGGCATTGTTAAGTTCTATACAGGAAGAAATAAACTCTTTAAGAAATTCAAATATCAATGCGGAAGAATTCAGGGATTCCACCGAGTTTTTAAGCAACAAACTGGATTTCCTGAGAGACCGGATAAATGATGACACAAAAATATCCGAGCTTAAAGGTTTATTGGGCTCAATACAGCAAGACATCCTTGCAGTAAACAGAAAAGTTGATGAAAACGACATAGAGGAAGAACTTAAAGACAGGCTGTATGACCTGCAAAACCTCGGGACACTGAACGAAAGCTTCCAGTCCGCCCAGGATAAATTAAACCTGCTTGTAAATTCCATCAATGACTATAGCCCGGAATTTTTGCGGGAAGAGCTTGATCTGGAAAACAAGTTTAATAACCTTCATTTCCAGATAGATAACCAGGTAATTACCGGCTTGTCCTCAATAAAAGAATGCCTTAATGAGCTTCAGGATAAACAAACAGACCCGGAAGAAATAAAAAATGCCCTGCATTTCTTTAAACACAACCTGGAAGAAATTTCAGAAAATCTGAAATACGGCACACAAAATAATATTACTGAAGAAATTCTGCAAAATCTTCTGGAAGACGTTAATTCGACAAAAGAATTAATAAACAACAGCCCTACAAACCTGAAAATTGATGAAGTTAACGCAAGAATAACCGATATAGACCAGAAAATTTCCACATTACAGGAAACAACACAGTTTAAAGAAAGCATAGACTTTATTAAAGACAATATATGCCAGCTGGAAGAAAAATTTAACTACACCAACGAAAAAATTTCTGATTTTACCGGCTTTATTAAAAATAACGCTGATAAAGACAATGTTGCAGTGAATGAGCAGCTGGAATCTATAAATAAAAATCTGGAAACCAAAATCGAGCATAACGCAAAAGTACTAAACGTCTTTTTAAATGAATTTTCTGAAAAGGTGAAAAATTTACAGGACCGTGAAGATATAGATTCCCTTAAAGAAGGTCTTTCCAGACTTTCATCATCCTTCGTAAACATCTCCGGGGATATTTCCGGTCTTTGCGAAGAAGTCCATTCCTTAAAAGATATTCAGGAAAAAGTAGAAAACATAAACAACCAGCTGCAGTTTGCCTCTTCTTATGAAGAAATAAGGGAACTAAACAGTAAAATAGACTTTTTAACCGAAGAAATAAGTGTCTATAAAGAAAGCCTTTCACAAATCCAACAGGATATTGCGGCGCCGGATTATACAGAAGTCCTGTCCAGAATTGATAAAGTAAACAGCGAGATTAAATCCGGATTTGAGAGTCAAAACCTTGAAGAAATCATCTCAGAAGTCAGTGAAATAAAGAAAGCTGTCAACAAACAGTCAGAAGAACAGGATTTTGCGGGATTAAATTCCAAAATAGAGGAAATAAATAATAACCTGCGTGTTCAGGCTAAATATCAGGATTTTGCAAAGATTCTGTCAAAAATCCAGGAAATAAAAGACACCCTGGACAACCAGCCTGAAAATAATGATTCTGAAAAGCTTGACAGCATAGAAGAAAAAGTTTCCAACAAATTCGGATCGCTGAATGATAATATAGCTGAAGTAAAAAACAAAATTGAGAGCTTAAATGATTCTTTAAGCGGGTTAAAAGAAGAAAATAATTCTGAAGCGATTCAACATAAGCTTGAATCTGGCCTTGGAGAAATTAAAGAACTTTCCTCACAGGTATCAGGAGAAGTCTCTACCCTGAAAAACGTCATGTGCGATCTTTTTGACGCTATAGGCGGTATGGACGAAGGCAACGAAGACTTTCAGAGAGAACGCCTGGATGAAGCGGTTAACAGGATTGAGAACATTATCAACGGCACAAGACCGGAATTTGATGAACTAAAATCTTCATCCTATAACCTGACAGAAAAACTGGATGGCCTTTCTTCCAATTTCCTGGGAATTTCAGAGGAAACCCGGGATAAGCTGGATAAATTATTCGACCTGAGCAGGGATCTGGAATCCAAAATAGGCGACAGTTCACTAAATACCGATGAAATCCTGGATTCTTTAAAAAACATCTCGGAAACAAGCCAAAACCAATTCAGCGCAACAAATGATACGCTGGATTCATTAAAACACGAATTTTCAAGCATTGGCGAGGAATTAAACGGGTTTGATGCTGAACTTACTGATATTAGCTCCAAAATTAACAAGTTAATACTAAGTTCTAATGATAACACCGGTGCTTTAAAGGAAAAAATCAACAAATCCTTTGACCACCTGAAAGAAGACATAAAAAAAGAGCTGGAAAATAATGCTGCAAATATGAACCAGTCCAGCCAAAACCAGATGGCAGAGCTTTCAGGCAATCTAACGGAAATACAGAGAAGAATAGATAATGTAAATTCTGTTTCTGTTAAAGGGCTAAATTCTACTGATACCTTGAAAGAAGCAATAATCCAGATGGCAGAATGGCTGGATTCCGCAGGAAAACTTCTTGAAGAAAACAATGAATATACAAAACAAAACCTGATTAATGTAGATAATATAATTAAGACTGTTTCTGACTCCAAACAAACCGTTGCAGGACAGGTGGATAAAATTTGCAAAAAATTCGAAAACTTCGAAGTCCGCCTTGAATCCATAGAAGCAAAAGTGGAAAAAGCCGCAAGTAATAAAGACAACAATAATGAAATTAAACAACTGCTTTTGGATGTTCAGGAAAAAATTCCCTCTTCTAATGGGAAAGAAAATGGACAGGTTCTGGATAAAATAGATAAACTTGAAACACAAATGGTTTTATTCGAAACTAAAATACAGAAGGTGTTGGAGTTTATAGAACACGAAGAAGTTTAAAATATAAATTGCCACATATAAGTATTTACCCTCTTTAGAGAGATGAAAAAATGTTAGTTAAGCTGGAAAATGTCTATAAAGCCCTTGGCGGTAAAGAAATTTTAAAAGATATAAACTTCAGAGTAGATGAGGGTGAAATACTTGCGATAGTCGGATTTAGCGGTGCAGGCAAGAGCACCATACTGAAAATTATATGCGGACTGCTTGAGCCGGACGCTGGCAAAGTTTTTGTATGTAACGAAGAAATCGGTATGGCTTTTCAGTATTCTGCGCTGTTTGACTCTCTTACAGTATTTGAAAATGTGGCATTTCCCCTTATAGAAAGAAAAGACCTAAAAGAAAAGTATAACGAAGATCAAATCAGGGAAATTGTAGGGGAAAAACTTGATATGGTAGGTCTGGCCGGGATAGAAAACAAATATCCCAGCGAATTGTCAGGCGGTATGCAAAAGAGAGTAGGTTTTGCACGTGCAATTGTTACTGAACCCAAAATAATTTTATACGACGAGCCTACTTCCGGGCTGGACCCGGTTTCTGCACGAGTTATTGAGGACTATATTGTAGAACTCTCAAAAGAACTCTGCGCAGCGTCAATAATTGTTACTCACCAGATTTCAACTATAGCCCATACTTCAGACAGGGTTATAATGTTATATGACGGAAAAATTGTCTGGGCCGGAACACCTACGGAATTAATCACCTCAATTGACCCGTACGCTTACCAGTTTGTTACCGGAAACAAAAAAGGCCCCATGTTAGCAGGTTTCCACTAAGAAAAAACATCAGAATAAAGGAAGAATCAATAATATGAATATTAAAATCTCAGCAGCAGTAAAAGTCGGAGTTCTTACATTATTATCCCTATGTATACTCGTATTCGGTATAATGTGGCTGAAAGGCCGTTCTATCTCTATTGGAGAAAAAATAGAAGTCCATTTTAAAGATATAGACGGAATGAGACCTGGCTCTGCTGTTCAGATGATGGGGATGAGAATCGGCCAGGTTGATGAGATAGAACCCATTATCAAAGGGGAAGACAGCTATATAACAGTAAGGTTTGTAATAAACGAACCCGGCGTTAAAATACCAAAAGCTTCCCGAATATCTATCCAGCAGTCAGGTATAATCGGCGAAAAATTTATTGAAATAACCCCGCCATTTCCTGAGACTGTATATATACCTATAACAGGTGATTTTGATGGCTTTGTGCCCAAACACAGCGGAGTCCAACTACTTGTCGGCGAAAAATATATGGAAGTAGGGAAGATAAAGGAATCAAAAATAGTAGATACCAACACCCTGCCTAATAATGAGCGCAAATACATAAAATCACAACAGGTATACAGGATAAAATACTATATTAACGTCCCGGAAATCAGAATTCCGATGAATTCAGAGGCCAGACTGATTACAACCGATGAAAAAGGCACTTATACCATACAGTTCACCCCGCCTGTCGGAATCACTGTGAAGAAGCCGGAAAACGATGCAAAATATACAGTTTTAGAACCCCTGAGAATGAATGAGTTTCTGGATATTCAGCTGGAAGCGGCTCTTGCCCTGAAAGAAACCAATGACAAGATAAACGAGCTGTTTACCAATGAATTTATGAACGATGTCAGGTATACAGTGGAAAATACCAGGGATTTAAGCGAAAAAGCGAGTATAATTGTTGACCAGGTTGCTGTGATTGTGGATTCCTCACAGGAAGATATTAAAAAACTTATTTCATCAGCAACCCGGCTTTCTGAAAATATGATAATGCTCTCAGAAAATGCGAACGAGATTCTTTCTGATTCAAGGTTCAAGGAAAGCATTATCACTACAGCAGACTCCATTAGGAATATGTCCGAGGATTTTTCTGTACTGCTCACAGAATCAAAAGTTCAGGACAGCCTGTTGAACATAAATTCCACCACAGAAGATGTGGCGGAAATTGCCCATTATGTTAATGACCTGACACAGGATAAAGAATTTACCCGGAGTGTGGAAACCACTGTAGTTAACCTGAATGATATGATGGTAAAGCTCTCCGGCATCGCAGATTCTGTTGATGAGCTTACTGTTGAAGAAAAACATAAGATTAAAGATATTATCAATAATTCTTTAGAAGCTTCCGAGGATTTAAGAAAATTTTCCGATAAACTAAACCAGAGATTCCTGTTATTAAGATTACTGTTTTAATATACAGAAAACTGACACGTTAATAAATTAAGGCTAAAATCAAATAAAAGATTTTGACACAACAAAGAATTATGAAAACATATTTTAGCAGGCTTCATTACGAAAAAACCCCGGGATTTCCGGACAGGGCTGTATTGATAATTCTTGCGGCCGCTTCATTTTTTTACGGGATTATAGTCCGTATCAGGAATTTCCTGTATGACAGAGGTGTTTTAAAACAGAAAAAACTCCCTGTGTTTGTAATTTCCATAGGCAACCTTACCACCGGGGGAACAGGCAAAACCCCGATTACAGGCAGGATCGCTTCTTGCATGACAAAGGATTACGGCAAAAAAACCGCTGTGATAAGCCGTGGTTACGGGGGAAAACTTGCTGTAAAAAAATCCAACATCATAAGCGACGGGAACCAGATATTTTTTGATGCGGAACTTGCAGGGGATGAGCCGTTCTGGATTGCAGAAAACTCCGAAGGCACGGTGGTTATAACAGGCAGGGACCGTTACAAATCAGGCAAATACGCCTTGAACAAATTTAATTCTGAAATTCTGATACTGGATGATGGGTTCCAACATAGAAAACTCTATAGGGACCTTAATATCCTGCTCATAGACAGCGATAAAATATTCGGCAACAACCACCTACTTCCGGCAGGGCCTTTAAGAGAGCCTTTGAACCAGATAAAACGGGCGGATAAAGTGGTTCTGGTAAATAAAGCCCCTTACTTCAAAGATTCAGAAGAAAAAATCTCAGGTTTACAAAAAGTATTAAAGGAAAAATACGACAAAGAATCCCTTGTATGCAAATTTATAGCTGATGGAATTTATGATATAACTACAAAACAGCCGATTCAGAGGATACAAAAAGCTGTGGCTTTTTCAGGCATTGCCCAGCCGGAATCCTTCTTTGGCCTTTTACAGGATATGCGGATTGAGCTGGCTGCTAAAAGGGTTTTTTCTGACCATTACATATATAATTTAGAGGACATAAAAGCGCTTATTGACGGGGCTCAGACAATAAGAGCAGATGCGGTTATTACCACGGAAAAGGACAGTGTAAAAATCCGTTCTTTTATGGAAGATTTAGAGTCCCAAATTCCCATATGTGCGTTAAAATTAAAAGCGGACCTGGATATAAAGAAATTAGTTCCGCCAACACTCTATTGCGAAGAATCAGCGTGAGGAAATTATGAGAATACTGGTAATAAGATACAGATTTATTGGCGATACAATCCTGATGATCCCTTTTTTAAGAAATTTAAGGTACGCATACCCTGATGCAAAGATTGACGTGCTGGTTGGCCCGGTTTCAGGCGAAGTGCTACGGGAATGCCCGTATATTAATGAGCTAATTATATATGATACAACCAGAAAACATAAATATGAAAACACGGGACAGGAAAAGAAAAGCTTTTTTAGCTATATAAAACTCTTAAAAGACAGAAAATACGATAAAACCTATGTTTTAAAAAGATCACTTTCAAGTGCAGCACTGGCTTTTCTTACGGGAATCCCTGAAAGAATCGGCTTTGATACAGAAGGCCGGGGATTTTTTCTCACAAAAAAAGTTCCTTATGCTCCTGATAAGCACGAAGTGGAATGTTTTCTTGATATATTAAGACATGACGGGATTACAGCGCATGATTATTATCTGGAAAACTGGACAGCTAAAGAATCAGAAGAAAAAATCACAGGAATTTTCAATGAGTTAAACATAACCGATGATTTAAAAGTCCTGATCCACGCTACCAGCGGAAACATAAATAAACAATGGCCGCTCAAATATTTCGTAGAAGTTGTTAAGCATCTCACTAACAACCTGGGCGCAAGGGTTTTTTATACAGGCACGCAAAAAGATTCCGAAACTTACGATAAAATCCGGGATTTAATCACGGAAAACCTTGCAAAAGAACCGGTTAATTTATGCGGGAAACTTTCTATACAGGACAGCACTGCTTTGATTAACCGGATGAATATGGTTATAGGTTCAGATTCAGGCACATTGCATATTGCCGCATCTTTAAACGTTCCGGTAATTGGGATTTACGGCCCTATGAATCCTGTAAAATGGCGGGCATGGGGGGATATTCATGAGGCGGTTTATATGGATATGGAGTGTATTCCCTGCGAGCTGCGCAGGAAATGTGAAAAAAATATTGCATGCCTGCGGGATTTAACGCCTGATATGGTTATTGAAAAAATCAACAAAAAAATCAAAGCCGGAAATAAAACATTAAAGAGTAAATAAAAAGTTTTTCGTCCTGTAAATTCATAAGGTTATTAGTGTTCTAAAAAATAAACGATAAATAAAAAATTTTATTCAGAAATCAAAAATGAACAAAACGGATAAATTTTAAAAAACCTTTTAACATACAAGCGGGAGCATGGTCTCATTCATGCCTGGCTTAAGCGGGAGCATAGTCTCATTCATGCCTGGCTTAAGCGGGAGCATAGTCTCATTCATGCCTGGCTTAAGCGGGAGCATAGTCTCATTCATGCCCGATTTTTAAAAAACTAACTCATTAGGTATAGTTATACAGGGAAAAGAGAAAATTTATACTATATTTTAAGAATATTTAAATATTTTAATTTTGAATTTCTTTTTTTACTGTTTTTAATAAATTACTTAATGAT
>Ga0081527_100760_pt1 | contig 11322 bp, 6 predicted proteins | sample HotLakmasection5_FD_70992 | JGI IMG/M metagenome (GOLD analysis project Ga0081527, IMG submission 70992) | Hypersaline microbial mat communities from Hot Lake, Washington, USA - Section #5 (SPADES assembly) (version 2) | ecosystem: Environmental > Aquatic > Non-marine Saline and Alkaline >... | reverse complement strand
CTTCAACCTGGCACAAAACATCGAGACCGTCTCCGATGCGCGGGCGATTGCAGAAGTGCTCGTGCCTGCCCTACCCGGTGAAAACCGTTTCTGGAGTGATACGGCGGCGGCTCTGCTCTCAGCATGTCTGCTGCGTTTCGACACCCTCGGTGATGTTTACGGCGCGCTCTCCGACTTGCAGGGGCTGGCGGATAAGCTCTCGGCCCAGGTGGACGACGCCTATCTGCTGGCGAACAGCTTCATCGCCAGTGTGAAGAGCGACGGCAAGGTCGCATCCAACACGGTTGCTACGCTCGCTACCGCGCTGACCGGTTGGGCAGCGCACACCGTGCGTGAGACGACTTCCGGCTCGGACTTCGCGGCGTCATCGCTGGTCGAGGGTCCAACTGTCGCCGTGCTGACCTGTCCCGGCAGGATGCGACAGGTGTACGCGCCGTACCTGGGCGCGGTGCTGCGTAAGCTGATGCTCGACCTGGACACCATCGGCGAGGCCAACGGCGGACCGCTGCCCGTGCCGGTCGCGGTGGTGATGGACGAGTTCCCCGCGTTGGGGAAGCTCGATTCATTGGTGGCGGATGTCAACCTCGTGCGCAAGCGGCGCATCTCGATTGTGGTCGCCGCACAGACCAAGGGGCAGTTTCATCTGCTTTACGGGCAGGCGGGCACCGAGGCGCTGCTGACCGGTCTCGCCACACAGATTGTGTTCGGTGGCTGTGATGCCGACACCGCCGCCTACTACAGCAAGGCCAGTGGACAGGCGACCGAGATTGGGCAGCGCAAACGCGCCGACGGCAGCAGCGATCCCGTGCCGCGTAGCCGCCCGCTGCTGACCTCCGACGAGGTGCAGAGTCCGCCGCGCGGCAACAGCCTGATCTTCGCCCGCTATGTGGACGAGAACTACGCCGCGCAGGTGATCCTGGCGGCGCGACTGACGCGCTTCTACGAGCGAGTGGACTGGCAGCAGCGGTTGGCGAAGACGGTAGGACGCCAACCCATCCTGATGCAGCGGCGGGACGTGCCAGCAGCATCGCCTAGCATGCCGACACGATCGAAGACGCTGATCAGGCCACCGGCTGAATGGAGCATTTCACGTGAATAAGACCGAACTGGTGAAGCACATCGCCCGCGAGAGTAAGGCGACCCATTCACCGCTGACGCGGGAGCAGGTGCGGCAGGTGCTGGATGCGCTGTTCGAGGCGCTGGCGGAGGAACTGAGCGGTCCCGGCGGGCGGGTGGAGATCGAGCACTTCGGCGTGCTGGAAAGCCGCCTGATCCGTAACAGCCCGCGTGGTCGGCTGACGGGCAAGGACGGCATCACGCGCAAGCCGCCGAGCGAGCGACTGGTGATTACGTTCCGTGCGGCGAAGGGGTTGAAGTAGAGAATGTCCGTGGAATAGTGCCAATCGTAATTGAGTACTATCTTTTCGGTCATGTGCTTTTCCGGTACGATAATCTCAATCGAAAATCATACGAGAGCTTAAAATGCCCAAGTTACTTGTTGTTAGCTATTTTGTGCTACACTTGTTCTCTCTGACAGTTAACGCTCAACAACTAGAAGTTACCTGTACACCAGAAGAATGGCCTATTACACAACGTCCTGAAATTCTGCCTGCTTCTCTCGGTCAACTTCAACTGCTTTCGTCTTTTGAGTGTAATGCCCCCATTGAACTGCGATGGTCATCCAATGGTGAATACCTCGCAATCAGCACTTCGGAGGCAATTTGGGTACATACCTTGTCTGATGACCGAACGCCCCTGAGATTTCCCCCTACCGCGTCGGAGACATCGTTTGAGCCCGGTGCATTTCGCTTCAGTCAGGAAAGCGATATCTTTGCAACTGTTGATCCAACATCGGGCAATCTAAATTTATGGGACTTATCTGAAACACCGCACGACAGAGTTATTGAAGCGCAGATCGAGAGTTCGGATGGCTTCTATCAATACGACGGGTTTGCGGCTATCAGCCCCGATCTTTCTATGTGGGCAGTGGCATTCAGAGATGGAAGTATTTACCTGCTAGATGCCTCTACAGGTGAAGAACTGGCTTCCCTAGAGGGGCATATACGGATCGGCGCACTAGCTTTTACACCGGATGGCACGCTTTTAATTTCTGGTGGCAAAAATGGTGGTAGTTCCGAGAACCCAAACGATACCGATGTGCGCGTGTGGGATACAGAAACCGGTGAAATGCTTGCACTGTTCGATGCGGGTAGCTCACTAAACTTCCCAGCCAACCCTCCTCAATCTATTGCTATTTCATCCAATGGTGAGATCGCCTCATTTGCTGTCAGCGATGTTGATCCTGGTACAACTTCCATTGGGCTAATTGACTTGACAACTTTGGATTACACCTCGTTTTCTATAGAAAATCGCAATGTGAAAATGGTAGCCTTTGGCTCAAATGATGATATGCTCACGATAGGGACTTATGATTTAGAAGGCACTTACGACTACTTCATCACCTTCCTCGATTTAGAGAATAGAAGCGTTATCAACCATCTATCATTTGATAACCTCGTATTCAATGTCGCTTTTAACTCCGAAGGTACACTAATGGCTGTAGCTTATGAAGACTCCCCCAATGCACGTGTCGAGATATGGGCTGTGGGAGATTAAGTAAATGCATAGGTAGAGTGATATTCTGCATCAGTTACACTTTCTAGCCTCATGTTGTGTTTTACGGCACAAAACCTGGTGTTGAGCCGGATATTTGTTTACAAATCGAAATCATGTGCAGCAGGTTCGACCTTCGGATCTTCTTCGTGTTCATCAAGCGAGCAGTCTGCTGCTGCTTCAGCCTATCTTCCCTAATTACCACAACTCGGCCTGTTGCTGTTCCTCCTGCATCGTCCCGTGTCGCTGCTTTGGTGCCCGTTTCATCTGCCACGCTAGCACGGCGCGGGCGCACGTCCAGCCGCAAGCGGCTGCTGCTTCGGATTGGGCGCTCTGGCTGGTGCCGCTGCGCTCATGCGCCCAATCCGGCAGGGCGCTGCCGACATGCGCCCTCTCGCGCCGTGCTTTCTGCTGTGGCAGAAACGTGCACCTTACCAAATCATCGACCGACTCGGACGCTGCTACAGGTGGATTGCAAAGCCCTGTGGCGCTGCGGATTATGCGCAGCAGAAGCCTTATGGGGCAGCGTTCGGCTCCGAGATGCAACCTCCCCCGAAGGTCCTGAGCAGCCCCGCTCAGGATCGGGAATGAACGATGGTCGTGGGCTGCGGGCTACCGCAAGATAGTCTGCGTCGGAAAGACCTCTGAATATTGACCGGGTCCCCGGTGTGGTGGCGCACACCGCCGGTTGGTCACGTCCAGGCCGCAACCGGGCATTATAGAGGAGCACAATCACCGCATAACGCAGCACGCCCCGTGACGGATGAGGTCACAGGGCGTGCTCTTTTCATTCATACCAAAACTCACAAGTTTAGTTTAACGGGAGTCACGCTATGTCGCAACCCATGCGGATTCAATCTGATCAGATTCTACAAGAAGGAACAGCAGCGAATGGGCATATCATCGCCATATCCAGTTACGGCAGCCACCGCGTGAAGAACACGCACACGGGACAGATGGTATCCGCCCAGAAGATCGGCTACAGCAGTGCTGCGAGTGCGGTGCTGCTGGCACTCTATGGCGACCGGGCGCGAGATGTGTCCTCCAAACAGGCGTCGTACCACTACATCCAGATCGACGCTGAGGTCACCGTCCGGCACGGCTACATCCTGCTCAAGGTGTCGGATGCGGAACTGGCGAGCGCGGAAGCGATCACCCGGCAGACGCACCGTCCGGCAGTCTACCGCTGGCAGGCCGATGCCTGGGTCGAGTTCCCGAGCCTGAGGTCACCGGGCTACGCACCGGTAATCGGGCGCAGCGGGCCGAACTTCAATCCGACAGGGATGCTGATCGTGTCAGCGGCCACCGGTGAAGCGGAAGCGGCGGTTGCAGGCATTCTGGTTGAGAAGACTCAGCGCAGCACGTCGGATACGCCGTGGTTCTGGTTGCGCGGTGACACTTACTCGCATCGTGAGACGTTGAAGCGCTGGGGCTGCCGTTGGTCGAAGCGGCAGAAAGCGTGGTACTACATAGGTGCGGCTTTGCCGGACGCAGTGCAGCAGCTCATCGCGCAGGTGAACGTGCCGTCTGATGATAGCGTGTCCGACGACGACCACGAACCCTGCTCTATAGAGGAAGCATCGGTGGTGTTAGGCATGCCGATACGTGCGAAGGTATCAGAACCCGACGCGATCGCTGCCAGTACCCCGCCCCTCTCTGGCAAAGAAGCAACCGCCACCGAAGTAGAAAGCCAGGAAGAACCGAAAATCCGCGTCATCAAGCCGGTCGTGTCAGACGACGATGCCGATCCGATCACGAGGGCGGTGCGTCAGACACGCCCCGAAACCATGCCTGTCCTACAGCCCACACCGGCAGTTAACGGCAGACGCAATCTCGTTCGCATCCCGCAGGCAGCCTGCGGTGAGCTGACCAGCAGCATCACGGGCAATGTCTGGTGTTACGGCTACAGCGTGCACGAAGGAATCTGCATCTACCTGAACTGCGGAGGGCCGCGCATGGCCGTCGAGGCCATCCGTGCCAAACTGGTCAAAGGTGATCAGGTGTCGTGTGTTCCGTGGGATGCACCGAGCGTCGAGCTGACCGCGGGTGAAGGCAATACAGGGATGTACACCGCTTACCTGCAAAACATCCCTGAAGCCAAATTCACATCGCTGATATTGCTTCACGAGATGGTCACCCAGCCCAACTATGGCGGCAAAAGCACAACGTTCATCTTCCATGTGTCTGACGACAGTCGGCGTGGACACTCGACTTCGGCGATGGCACAGCTGCGCCACCACGTCACGAAGCTGGTGAAGGTGCCGGTGTTCCCCGACTGGACGGGCTATCTGTGGCAGGCTGGGCAGAGCGCGATGCTGGTCCGCAAGACACGCACGGGCGGTGATGTCAAGCTCTGGACTGTTGATCTGGATGCCGATGCGTGGACACGGTTGATTACGGGTGGGCTGGCAACGCGAGCAATTCGACTTCCTGAGTCAGGCTAGTAAACACTCTGTATCGAGCGTTGTTTCCTGCACCTGACCATTCGCCTTATCAACGTAGTAGCCTTTAGCCTGGGCGCGCGAACTAACCACTTTGTGGAGTTTGCCGTCGATGAAGTGTCCAGCGGCCCCATCATCGAATGCGTAGCCCGGCAGTATTTCGTCGTTCTCAACCAGACGGTGCAGGGTGGGACGGCGCTCTGCTTCGCCATCGTAGTGTGGCGAACAACTTCCCCGCAGACAGCCGAGACAGGACATAGCCGTCAGCTTGCCGGGTATCGAGTCCGTCGTTCCCTGCTCAAACCAGCAAATAGCCCCCGCACTGATCCCGGCCAGAATTACACCCTGGTGGAGCGCCGTGCGGAGTATTTCATCGAGTTGCCACTCTCGCCACAGGGCCAGCATCGATTTTGTGTTGCCGCCTCCGACATAAATCACATCCTGACTCAGAAGGAAATCTTCGATATCGGCGGTGTGTGGCTTAAACAGGGACAGATGGTCTGCATGACTGTCCAGACTTGCAAACGCTTTGTAGAAACGCACGATGTAGTCTGGATGCTCACCACTGGCCTGCGAAAGGAAACAGACTTTAGGTCTGGCTGCCTTAGTCTGCTCAAGGATATACCGATCCAGGGCCAGGTTATCTGGCTCCATAGAGAAACCGCCGCCCCCCAACGCGATGATTTGTTGCATCCTCGAAATCCCTGCTTTATGTCAAATAGTCTAAGGATTATATGCTATGGTGTGCTTTGCAGATCAACCGCGAAATGAAACGGACGAAATGAGCGTGGATGAAGGCTTCGAGTGCTGGTAAACGGCTTTGGTGTTGCATCGCAAACGCGAAAAACAGACGTATTTGCAATGTATCCCCGAAAAACAACTCGTCAGCTGCGTTGCATGGTAAACGCGAAAAAGGTCTTCAAGAGGATACGGAGTCGATGTGAGTACTGACGAACGAAGTGAATGCGAAAGTCGTTGGCGATCACATCATCAGATCGGCTTCTCAACGCTGATAGGGCGCTTGATTTCCTGTGGAAGTTCAAGCATGTCGTATTTCGGACAGTCATCGCGGCGGATTTTTTCCGTAGTTAGGATGCAAAAAGGAGGTGTTGATGCCCGGTGATGACACTTTGAGGTGTCAGGAAGGGCAATTGTTGGGCTGGCGCGGCGTGACTTTTTTCGCGGTTACGCCGCAAAAGCATTTCATTTCACGGTTACGCTGCAAATCACACTATGGCACGTGCAGAATCGAAAGCCATCATGGGCTATCTGCCCATTGACCCGAAACACCACGCGGCGATTACCTCGCTGGTGGCCCCGGCAACGTCCGCCCACCGTCTGCTCGATCCGTTCGCCGGGGAAGGCGAGTTCCTCGAAGCCGCAGCTCAGGCCTGGAACATCACGCCCTACGCCAACGAGTTGGACGGTGCCCGTGCCGAAAAATGCGTCCAGCGGTTTGGTCCCAGACAGGCGGTACGCTGTGATGCTGAACGCCTGATCGCCAGCAACAACGCCTTCTCCGCTTTGTGGTGTAATCCGCCGTATGATCACGACCGCACGGCTTCCGGCAGCAAGCGTGTCGAGTTTCGCTATCTTCGCCATAGTTGGAAATGGTTACAGGACGGCGGGCTATGCTTCTGGGTGGTCTACAGCCAGCACATTACTGAGGAAGCCGCCACGTTTATCGCGAAGAACAGCAGCAGCGCGGAGGTCTGGGCACTGCCCGGCAAGCATCTTGGCGAGTATGATCAGATCGTCGTGGCGGCGATCAAAGGCTTGCAGGCCAACCCGGAAGCATTGTACGAGCGCATCATGGCGCAGAAGGCTGACCCGCGCCTGCTGGAGGTACAGCCCGAACCGGTCTACAAGCTGCCGCCCCCTAAAACGCTGAGCCGTTTTGTTTTCGCGCCCGACACAATAGATGAAGAACAGGGCTTGCGGCTGATCGAAGAACAGGGCGCGTGGAAGACCAACGGTTTTCAGGCGCTGCTGGAAGTCCCGACACCACCTGACCAGATCGAGCCGGTCGTTGCCCCACGCCCCGGACATATGGCCTTGGTGTTGGCCGCCGGAGTCGCCGATGGTGCGGTGATCGACACCGACGAATACGGTGCCGTCGCCATTCGTGGCAAGACGCAGTATGTCGAGCAGATTGCCCGCGTCGATGTCGAGAGCGATCCCAATGATCCTGACCGGCAGGTGAAGAAGACGACCATTCGCCTGAAACCCTCCACCACACTCACGCTGCTGGCGGATAACGGTACGCTGGTCGAGATGGACGGTGATGATGCGCTGCTCGAGTTCATTACCTCGAATCGCAAAGCATTGGCGAGCTACCTGAACAACAAGTTCTCCCCGACCTACCGCTTCGACTTCAACGGCATCGGGCGCTGGCTAAGCCGCATCCGGTTGAAGGGCAAGTTCCCAATGTACACCGCGCAGAAGCACGTCGTGGGGGCGATCACGAAGGGGTTCGAGCAGCGTGACAGCATCTTGCTGGTTGGCTCGATGGGGTCGGGCAAGACCTTCATGGGCGGCTCAGCGGCGATCGCGGTCGCGTCCGGTGTGGTGCAAAGTCTGCGCCAACAGATGCGTGATGACCAGGTCGTGCTCGTGATTGCACCCCCGCACTTGCTCGAAAAATGGAAACGCGAACTGCACAGCATCAGCGACAGTGTGTATGTCCGTCGTCTTGACCGCCATGAGCAGGTACGCGATTTCATGGTGCAGTCGGCCAAACTGGGGCCGGGCGTTGCCAAAATCGGCCTCATCAAGCGTGACCTGACTAAGCTGGGGTGTAGTCGGGATGTCGCCGTTGTCTGGCGCAGTGAACCGGTCGCGCTCTGGCGCCACGATCAGCCCACACCCGAAGGGTATGAACCGAATCAGCGCATTGTCAAGCAGTGCGTGCCGAAGTGTCCGCACTGCGGCTGTACCGTCATGCAGGAGAAGAAAGGCGTTTCGATGCCCGCTTCCGAAAGCTGGCTGAAGTCGGGCAAGCGGACCTGCAGCGTCTGTCAGACTCCACTTTGGCAAGAAGCACGCGACCGGGGGTCGCAGCCAGAAGTGGGCGAGAAGTATCCAAAGAAGAATCCGCGTTACCGGCTGGATGTGTACCTCAAACGTCAGTACCGCGACCGGGTCTTCCTACTAGTCTGGGACGAGGTCCATGAGTGTCAGTCGAGCGACACAGGGAATGGTGAAAGTTTTGGAAGATTGGCGGGCATCGCGCAAAAAGTGCTGGGCATGACCGGCACACCGTTCAATGGACGCGCCAGCAGCCTGTTCAACCTGGAATATCACATGAACCCGCGAGTGCGCGCGCGTTTCCCCTGGGGCGGTGCGGATCGCCTGAGCCGCAAGGAACGGGGCACGAACTGCTTTCAGACGATCATCGAGGCCAATGGCCAGCAGCGCGGCCGAGCCGAATCGCAGTGGGTGGCGGCGATGGGCGTGCGCGAGCAGGTCGTCGAAGAACGGCCCACCTACGACAGCAGCACCGGTGCCTATACCGGCACCTCAACCTACCAGCGGCCCTACGAAGAAGCGCCGGGCATCTCGCCGCTGCTGGTGGCCGAACTACTCGATCACACCGTCTACTTCGGCCTCCGTGATCTGGGCAAAGCCTTGCCGCAATACGAGGAGATCGCACTGCCCGTCGAGATGGACGCCGACACCTACGACCAGTACGACCGCACGCGCGCCCTGCTGAAGGATTACCTCATTCAGCGCAAATGGGAAGGAGATACCACGTTCAGGGGGGCCTATCTGCAATGGAGCATGGGCTGGGTGAATGCGGCGCACCGGCCTCATGAGGTAATCCACAACATCAAGCATCCGATCACCGGCGAGAAGAAACCACACGTCGTGACCCGCATTCCGTCCTACGGTGAGGAACGCATCTATGCCAAAGAACAGGCGCTGATCGACCTGCTCACCGAGGAACTAACGAACGGTCGTCCCTGCGTGGTGTATCTTCGTCAAACCGCGACCCGCGACATCCAACCCCGTATCGAGGCGCTCATTCGCCAGCATGTGCCGGGCGCGGTGCCTTACATCCTCAAAAACACCGTTAGCGCCGAGCGACGTGAGAAGGTTATTGAGCAGCAGGTTGTCGGTGGTGCGAATATCATCATTTGCAATCCGGAACTCACGAAAACCGGATTGGATTTGATCTTCGCGCCGACCATTATCTACGCGGAGATTGTGTTCAACCTCTCGACGATGATGCAAGCAGCAGCGCGTTCCTACCGCTTAAATCAGACACACAAACACTGCAAGGTCGTCTATCTCTACTACGAGGGGACGATGGAGCATACGGCCGTGCAGCTCATGAGCCGCAAGCAGCGGGCTGCGAAGCTCCTAACCGGCGATGTGGGCCTGACTGGTTTGGATGCCATCACCGAAGGGGAAGGTGGTTTCGAGCAGGCTTTGCTGGATGCCATCGCTAAAGACGAGGCACTCATCGATCCAAGTGAGATGTTTAAAGCCAGCGCGGGGCAGAGCGAGATCGACGCCGAAGATGCCGCTTACTGGAACGTCGATGTCGCAACAGCCGGTGAGCTGCCATCCGGGATCACCTTTCTGGATCACTACGATGATATCCGAGATGATCCGCTCGTGCAGGTCGCGCTGGAACTGGGCGGCGTGATCGTTGAAGATGAACCGCTGTTTGTCGGCTCAGATGCCGCTTCAGTGCCTGTCGCTGCCGCACCACCTTCGGATGTGGAAATGCGCAGATTGGTGCGCTACGTCGGACGCTATCTCGACAGTGTGCATCTGATTCACGATGAAGCGAAGCGGGCGAAGTTGCAGGCGAAACTGCTTACCGCGCTCATGGATGGCGTGCAGGAGGATGACGGCACGTACTCGGTCGTCGGTCTGCGCGACCCGGACTTCGTGAAGTATCCGGTTCACGCGGAAAAACTTGTCCGCTATGTGCGCGGCTGGCTGAAGCAGAATCGCGTTGTGTTCATGGGCTGTGAAGATGAAGCCGCCGCCAAAATCGTTGACCTGGCAAAGCAGGCGCTGGGGCTGAAACCCATCCAGTTGGATGTGTTTCAGGCGATGCAGGACGCGCAGGATGAAGCACTGCAATTGGAGTTATCCGCCCCACATCAGCCCAAACGCCGCAAGAAGGTCGATCTACTCGCTGTACCCGACGAATCGCCAGAGGCTACCGCGCCGAAACACCCTTTAGCATCCAAACACAAACAGGACGAAGCCGAACCGGTGCAACTAGCGATGTTCTGATCTCGTCAGACACGCTGGCTTTTCTGGACGCACTACTAGCGCGATGCGGGAACTATCGCCATACTGCTTGTCTGACGCTGACCGCCATTCATCCCGATGGGCAGCACCGTACCCCTTCACGCCATATCCCGCTTAACCAACCCGACATCCTCTACGATGCTCTCCGGCGACTGCTGGCCGCCAAGCAGCTTGGCTGGGGTGCTTACGTGGCTGTCGGGCTGCGCCGACCAGGACTGCCTCGCTACCGGCGTGGCGGCCTGGCGGAGGTGGTGGCACTCCCTGCGTTGTTCGTCGATCTCGACCGGCACACGCTGGATGCGATCAGCGGACTCCGCATCTTCTCACCGCGCCCCTCGTGCATCGTCGATAGTGGCGGCGGACTTCACGCCTACTGGTGGTTGGAACAACCCACAACTGACTTCGATCATGCGGGACAGTTGCTTCGTGCCCTGGCACGGTCACTGGATGCCGACCGTAGCAGTGTAGCGCAAAGTCTGCGCTTGCCCGGCAGCACGAACACCAAGCCGGGACGTGCCAATGCGCCATGTCGATTGATTGATTTAACGATCCGTCGCTACACACTGGCAGACTTCGAGCACCTGCTAACGAAACGCGATTGGCAAAAGTCAAAACGGCAAAAACCGTACAGCACCGTGCAAACCCTACATACCATACATCGAAACGGGCGATCATCGGCAGCTCGGCAGCTCAATCCCGACCTGATCCGCGCCGTGACCAACCGGCTGTGCGCCGACTATGCCGGGTATGTCAAGCCCAATGGCTACGTGGCGGCGTTGTGCCCCTGTGGACATACACATGATGCGCCCGGCCAGCACTTCAACTTCGATCCATCACACGGCGTTGGCCTGTGCTTCGGCAGACACGGACGATTGCTGCTACGCGATCTATGTCAGGCGTTGGATATCCATTCCGCTGACTACGGCGGGATTTTTGTTCAATCAGAAAGGACATAACATGACCAAACAAGCAACCGACAAGAAGAAGGAAACACCCC
>Ga0081527_100757_pt1 | contig 11363 bp, 11 predicted proteins | sample HotLakmasection5_FD_70992 | JGI IMG/M metagenome (GOLD analysis project Ga0081527, IMG submission 70992) | Hypersaline microbial mat communities from Hot Lake, Washington, USA - Section #5 (SPADES assembly) (version 2) | ecosystem: Environmental > Aquatic > Non-marine Saline and Alkaline >... | reverse complement strand
CTTAAAATTTTCAAAAAATCTATATTTAACAAGTGCGCAGGCTACGCCTGCGCCACCTATAGGGCGGTTGTGGGTGGGGATTATTTTGAAAATTTTAAGTAAGAATTTTTTGTTGCTCCCTTACTGGTTAATTTAAACAAGATATTTGAAATAAACATAAATTGAGCTTAAAATCAACGAAATTATAGTTACCAGCACGCCGTATTTCATAAACCTAAAGAATGAAATCGGATGACCTGCTGCATACGCCGATTCTGACACGATAACATTTGCTGCCGCACCAATAATAGTTGCGTTTCCGCCAAGACACGCCCCTAATGATAATGACCACCAAAGCGGATAAATATCCATTATATCGCTAAGTTCCTTGATAAGAGGAACCATGGTTACTGTATACGGAATGTTGTCTACAATTCCTGACAAAAAACCTGACGCCCATATAATGAGCATTGCAGTGAAAGTCAAATCTCCCTGTGTGATGTTTAACAACTGGTCAGCAAGGAATTTTATACCGCCTGTTTCCACAAGTCCGCCTATAATAATAAATAATCCTATAAAGAAGAAAATCGTAATCCACTCAACATCATACAGGATTTGTTTCGGGGACTCAAACAGTAGCAGCACACTTGCACCCAGTAAAGCTATCATATAAGCCTCGAGATTCAGTGCGCTGTGGAGTATGAAACCCAGTATAACCAGTCCAAGGACGGTCATTGACCTTATCATTAATGTCCTGTCTTTAATTGTCTTGGAGTTATCAAGGTTTGCCACATGTTCCATTCTCTCAGGAGTTGTCTTGAGATCATTCTTGAACATCAATGCAATTACAAACATACAGATAATAAATATCGGTACCACAACAGGTGTCAGCTCAACTATAAAGTCATTAAATGTCAGCCCGGCTGCGCTGCCTATAATGATGTTAGGCGGGTCACCAATTAAGGTCGCTGTACCGCCAATATTCGAGGCTAAAATTTCTGTAATAAGTATGGGAATCGGATCAATCTTCATTTCCCGTGCTATAACAAAAGTTACCGGAAGAATAAGTACAACCGTGGTTACGTTATCAAGAAACGCTGAAGCAATAGCCGTGAATATCGCCAAAGCCATAAGCACTCTTAACGGCTTGCCTTTAGTGTATTTCAACAGTTCAAAAGCTATCCAGGTAAATACCCCGCTTCTGCTTGCGATATGGACTATAATCATCATACTTACCAGCAGGACAATTACTCCGAAATCCACATGAGCAAAAGCCTGATGCGCCGGGACAATACCAAGTACAAGCGTTAAGGCTGCTCCAAGCATTGCTATAGTTACTTTTGGAACTTTTTCAAGTGCTATAAACACATAAGCCACCGTAAGAATTACACCGGCTATAATTGCTTTGTCTATACCAAATACAGTTGAAGAATGTTCAACTACTGCCGCATGTTCTATCATTATTCCACTACTCCACTTACCCTTTATCTTCTTTATTAATTAGTAAAACATAAAAATTATTTAAAGTGAAAGGAACTAAAATTTTAAAAAAAAGTCGTTGTATAACTCTACATTCTTTAAATAATCTCAAAAATTAAGTTTTTTAATTTATGCACAGTAAAAATATTACAAATATTACAAATAATACATATGCTGTAAAAAATTTACAAAATTGAAGAAAATTTGTTTTTGTTATAAAAAATAATAAGATAAGTGAAAAATATACAAGGGATGAGTGATTTATGAAAATTGTAGTATGCGTAAAACAGGTTCCTGACACAGCTGATATTAAGTGGACAGAAAACAACACAATGATAAGAGAGGGTGTAGAAAGTATAATGAACCCTTTTGACGAATATGCTGTTGAAACAGCCGTCAGAATAAAAGAAGCTAATCCGGGGACAACAATTAGCGTATTAACTATGGGCCCTCCACAGTCAAAAGACGTGCTTAAAAGAGCAATTGCCATGGGTGCTGACGAGGCTATGTTAATTTCCGATAAAAAATTCGCAGGAGCAGACACATGGGCGACAAGCCATACACTTGCAACAGCAATAAAAAATAAAATCGGGGAATTTGACCTGATCATATGCGGAATGTATGCAATAGACGGTGATACAGCGCAAACAGGCCCTGGAATCGCAGAGCGTCTTGGTATAGCACAGGTAACATACGCAAAAGAAATTAATTTTGCAGGCGGAAGTACAATAAAAGTAAAACGTGAAGTTGATGAAGGTACACAACAGGTTGAAATGCAGCTTCCCGGCCTTGTATGTATGTTAAAATGCGATTACGAGCCAAGAAAACCTTCTATTAAAGGAACAATGAAAGCTAATAAAACACAAATTCCTGAATACTCACATGAAGATATTAATATTGACCCTTCAGAAATAGGGATTAAAGGCTCACCAACTGTAGTATCAAAAGCTTTCAGGCCAGAGCCAAGAGATGCCGGAGAAATGATCCAGGCCGCAACACCTCAGGAAGCAGCTCAGGCTTTAGTTGAAAAACTTAAGGAAGATAAAATACTTGCATAAACCATAAACGTCACCCTGAACTCGTTTCAGGGTATTTGCACTAAAATTATTTAAAACAAATGAAAACTTAAAAGATATTGAAACAAGTTCAATATGACAAATAAGAAAAAGAAGTAATAATTTAGGAGAAAAATAAATGAGTGAAAATAAAGGTATCTGGGTAATAGCAGAAAGAACGCCTGAGAATAAAATCGCAGGAGTTACCCTTGAACTTATTAACGCAGCAAAAGGACTTTCTCAGAAGTTAAACGGTGAAGAAGTCGCAGCACTACTTATGGCTGGTAATGGTGATGTAGAACCTCTTCTTAAAGAACTTTCAGAAGCAGGATCACAAAAAGTTTACCTTGTGCAGGACGACAGCCTTCAAAATTATTCCACAGAACTTTATACACAGGCAGCCTGTGATGTTATCAAACAAAAAAAACCCTCCATCGTATTAGTAGGAGCTACAACACAGGGAAGAGACCTTGCCCCGAGAATTGCAGCAAGGTTAGATACCGGCTTAACAGCTGACTGCACAGCTCTTGATATAAACGAACAGGGATTGCTCGCCGCAACAAGACCGACTTTTGGCGGAAACCTGATGGCAACGATTCTCTGTAAAACAGCAAGGCCTCAAATGGCTACAGTAAGACCAAAAGTTTTACCAAAAGCAGAACCTGACTCTTCAAATACAGCAGAAGTTGAAAAAATAAACATGCAGCTTGACCCGTCAGATATCAAAGTGAAAATTCTTGAGTGTATAGACGCATGCAAAGGCGGATGCAAGATTGAAGACGCTGAAATCATAGTTGCAGGCGGACGTGGAATCAAAAACGCTGAAGGTTTCAAAGTCCTTGAAGAACTCGCAGATGCTCTGGGCGGCGCTGTAGCGGCAAGCCGGGCATGTGTCGATGCAGGATGGAGAGACCACTGCGACCAGGTCGGCCAGACAGGTAAAACAGTTGGACCTAAAGTCTATATTGCCTGCGGAATCTCAGGTGCAATCCAGCACGTGGCCGGTATGAGCTCAAGTGATGTTATTATCGCTATTAACAAAGACCCGGAAGCACCTATATTCCAGATGGCAACATACGGAATCGTAGGCGATATCTTTGAAGTCGTACCAGAATTAACAAAAGCACTTAAAAATTCACAACTCACATGTAGCTGTTAATTAATAGAAAAAAAAACAATTTTTTTAAAAAGAAGAATGGGTAATTACCATTCTTCTTTAATTTTTGTAAACTTTTGGTGTTTTAGGGTAAAATTTTTTCTTTAAATGATTTATATCTTTAGGAAATAATAATTTAAGAGGGAAACATAAATGTCAGTAGGAAATGTTCAGTCCGGGCAACAAAGTCAATTATACTCTCAATTTAACCAACATCAACAAAAAGTTAAAAAAAGTAAAAAAGATTCAACGTCAACTCCAAGAATGATGGCAAGATATGGAATAGCTTCATTTGTTACAGGAGAAGGTGCATCATTAGCTATTGATGCTGTTAAATTCCGGAATGCTAAAAAGGTAGCTAAAGAAGTTGGGAAAGAAGCGCCAAAATTTATGGAATTTCATGCAGAAAAGGCCATCAAATCACTTAAATGGCTTGGTGCACTTGCAGTAATTGGCACAGCAGGTGGTGCTGTAATGAAAAAACAACTGGATAAAAATCCTGACAATAAAATCCTTAATGGAATTAACAAAACAGCCAAAACATTAGGCTGGCCGTTTTAGATAAATTTTTATTCAATAAAATAGAGGCTATCTGTTGATAGCCTCTATTTCTTATTAGCTATTTAATAATTATGCGCTTACTGTGCTGACTTGTCTTTCTATTTCAGCTGTTTCCTGAATATTGCTTTCGAGTTCAGTTATTTCTTCTTTAATTTCTAATTTTTCCTGAATTTCAGCTGTATCGGGTTTAGCTTCAGCCACCGGTGCATCCTTACTTTCTGTATTAGTTACAGGTTGTACTTCTACCGGTTCAGGTTTACTTAATTCAGTTTCCAGTTTGGCTTTGTCCTGTTCTTTAGATTCTTTATGATTTGCTATATTAGATTTTAAGCTGCTTGCTTCTTGGCTTATTTCTTCTTTATTAGAAGTATCATCTTTTACGACTGTTTCACTGGTTACCGGTTTTTCTTCAGCTGCCGGTTCTTCTATTACTTCTTCGGATGCCGCTTCTTTTGTTACTTCTTCTGCTGCCGGTTCTTCTGTTACTTCTTCTGCTGCCGGTTCTTCTTCAGCTTCTTTGCCTAATAACTTCTGAAGAGCTTCTGCAAATTTTGTAAGTAAATCTTTGTGTTCTGTACCTTCAGGTTTTGGTGCCTCAGCGTGTGGCGCATGTTCAGCAGGTGGGGCATGTTGTGCTTCTTGCTGTTGTTGTGCTCCGCCCATTAACTGTTGAAGCATATTAAATATCATCATCATCATTTGCTGCATCATTTGTCCCATCGGAACTGCTTGTTGCTGTTGCTGGGCTGGTGCCATTCCTGGTGCCATGCCTGGAGGAGGTGCTCCGCCCGGTGCCATTCCCGGTGCCATGCCTGGAGGAGGTGCTCCGCCTGGTGCCATTCCCGGCGCCATGCCTTGAGGAGGTGCTCCGCCCGGTGCCATTCCTGGCGCCATGCCTGGAGGAGGTGCTCCGCCCGGTGCCATTCCCGGTGCCATGCCTTGAGGAGGTGCTCCACCTGACATTGCGCTCATGAATCCTTGCTGGAATCCTGTTAAAATATTGTTTTGTGCTGCCAGTATTTCATCTCTGCTTGTTATACCGTCTCTGTTTAAATCAAATATTGTATCAGCCTGACCAGCGATCTGCTGCTGCTGATTCTGGGTATACTGGGTTGCGGTATTTGTGTAATCTGTGTTTGTAGTTGTATACCCTGTATTCTGGACAGTATATCCACTATTCTGCTGGTTATAACCATATGGTTGCTGTTGCTGTTGAGGGTTTGTTTGGATTTGAATTGTGAATGACATCAATTTTTCCTCCATCTTTGACTTATATTATTTTTTAAGTATTTAAGTTTGTGTAAACCAAGTACATATATTTGTACTATATATTAATTATTTAAACGTTATTTCATTTACAAAATTGCCACTCAATAATTAAGAAAACATTAAATTGTTACAAATTGATATATTTTATATATAATAAATACATATAAAAGCTATACTTTATGCATATTTTTATTAAAAAATTATTAAAATAACTTAAAGTTTTAACATGTAATTTTAAAATTAACTTATAAAGATTGTATGGTTTTTATATACAATCATTAATATTTGTTTAATTTTTTACCAGCCATTTTTTTATAAAGCCATATCCGATTTCACCGCTTTTTTCCGGATGAAACTGGAATGCAACTACGTTTCTATGCTCTATTGCAGCTACAAATTTATTGTGGTATTTGCAATGAGCAGAAACTATGTTTTTATTTTCCGGCACAACGTGGTATGAGTTCACAAAATAAACATAGTCATTGGTCAAAATAGAATTGTTCTGTGTAATTTTCAGTTCGTTCCAACCAATCTGCGGAATCTTCCCTTTGGTAAATTTTTGTACTTTTCCGGGAAATATGCCCAACCCCTTAACATCAGGAGCTTCTTCGCTATACTCAAATAATACCTGTATTCCAAGACAAATACCCATGAATGGCGTACCGTCATTTATTTTATCCATGAGCGTTTTGGATAAACCTTTTGTATTAAGCGCCTGCATAAACTGGCCAAAGTGTCCCTGGCCCGGCATTATTATTCTTTCTGCGTTTTTTATATCTTCTTTTTTATCTGTAATTATGTATTCTACTCTCAGAAACTCAAGAATGTTAGTTACACTCTTTATATTCCCTGCTCCATAATCCAGTATCGTTATTCTGTCCAATTTTTTGTCTCATTTATAATGCAATTTTATTATATCAAATAATTTTTTTTAATTTTAGAACAGTATGCAATAAAAAAACCGGTGGGGATAACCGGCTTTTACACTGAGAATTATGAGGGATGCTTGAATATGAAATGTTATTTTTTTACATTCGATTCTTTTCCAGATAATCATCAAACTCATTAATTTTTTTTGTTTTATCTTTAAAATCCTTTAAATATTCGTATATTTGGTGCTGATATCGCTGCTTGATTCTTAAAGGAACCAGTGTTCTGTTTACCAGCCTGTTATTCCATGTGCCCATTGTTTTACTCCTTATATTTATAGTTAGTGTTAATTCTGCTTTATCGAGTTTATTTATTTTTGTTTTTATCTTTTTTACAATCTTTTATAATCATGTTTTTCTCCTTTCAAAAAACATAACCGAATAAATGCTGCTTTTTACTGCAGTCATTGCCTTTTTCAAGTGTTAATATTTTTTTGTGAATCCTTCTACTTGTATATTACTACTTCTTTGAAAAAAATCAATCCTTTATGCCAGGTATATCAATGTTTTTAGAAAAATATTTTCTGCATAATAACAGTATGCCAAATATATACAACCATAATGCTTCTGGATTCCTTTTGTGTTCTTTTTGTTAGTGTGATAAATACTTTTAACCCCTTTGTATGTCAGGTTTATTGTTGATTAAACCTTTCAGGAATTTATATCGTCGTTATAATTATAAATATTGTTTCTTTAGAGTATATTTTGTATTCAGAGTTTAGTATCAATATTAATCACTATTGTAAAGGTGTTTTAGGGAATAAAATCGATATAATTCTGTTATATTGTAAATTATTTAGGATTTTATATTGCAAAAAATACAACAAATTATATAATCAAATCAGCATAGGCAATAGCTGGTAATAACCTGCGATAGTCTGTGTTGTAGCGACTTGCTCAATAAGAAAGGAGAAAGGAAATGGGTCCTAAAAAACCTTCAAAACCTAAGTTAGCGCAGAAACACAAATAAATCCGACTATTTGTAATAGTCAAGAGGGCTGATAGCCCTCTTTTTAATTTTAATCTTATCAAGTACCAACGTGATATATCATTTTATCTATAAGGAATTTGTGAGTTTTCAACATCAATTTCCTCAGGGTTTAACCCGCAGGACCGGAAGAAATATTTTAAATCATCCTGCCTTGTATAGTTTTTTGGACCTAGAACAACTTTTTTAATACTTTGTTTCTGGAATGGGTATGTAAAATAAGGTTTTATACTATCGCCTTCGGGTCCGGCTTTGAATTCTATTGTTTTATTAATTCCATGTTGGACTTCGTAATCTTGCAGGTTTGGAGTGTAAATTATTCTCCATTCATCCTCTTCTTTAAAACACTCAAATTTCATGCGGTAAGACAGTTTAAGCAGGTCTTCCGCTCTTTTTTCGTTGGAGATTTCAGTATCTTCAAAGGTTTTTTTAAGGGTATTAAAAAACTTATATTCATCCAGGTATTCAATTTTTATCAGTCCTATTGAATCGGATCCATCCTTTTCTTTAGGCGGGTTATTAGGTGTAATTTCCTGTATGCCCAGTTCGCTTTTATCAAACCCTATAGCAATACCCTTACCATCATCCGCATAACCTCTCCACTGGCTTAAAAGGTCAGCCTTTTCAGAAAAACAGGTAACATAAACTTTTGATTTTATTACATCATAAATAGTTTCAACATCAGGTAAATTAACGCTGGTCTGGAATTTGCATTTTAGCTGAAGCAGGTCAAAACGATTTATTGTATTATTTGGATTATCAAAGAAAAAGTTTATAATATCAGCTTCTGACATGTCGTTTAAATATTCCCTGTCAGTCAGGTGAAGTGTCTTCTTCTCCAGGATTTTCAAAAAGATTTCTGTAGAGCAATAATGATATATTAAATTATTTACCAGGCTCATTGGTGCTTCCCATAACTAAATTTAATTACAATACACCTTTTGTAGACGGGGTAACATCAGAATGTTCCGGGTCTATGCTGCATGCTGTGCTTAAAGAGCGTGCAAAGGACTTGAACACTGATTCTATCTTGTGGTGAGTATCTTCCCCGTCAAGAAGTTTTATATGAATTGTCATCTTTGCTGTACTTGCAAAGCTGGTAAAGAAATGTTTTGTAAGGATAGTTTCAAAATCACTGACTCTTTCTTCTTGTAACGCTACATCAAACCCGCAGTACGGACGTCCGCTGATATCTATGGAAGTTAGCGCAAGGGCTTCATCCATAGGGATTACAGTATAACCATAGCGTTTAATACCTTTTTTATCGCCAAGTGCTTCCAGAAAGGCCTGCCCTAAAGAGAGGGAGACATCTTCTACTATATGATGAGGGTCCTTGTCTTTTGCAATCCCCTTTATTTCAAGGTCAAAATAACCATGAGATGCAAGCTGGTCCAGCATATGGTCAAAAAAGTTTATACCGGTGCTTATATTCCTGCTGCCTGAGCCGTCGAGGTTCAGGGATATATTTACTTCTGTCTCGTTGGTTTTTCGCTCAACACTGCTTTTCCGCATAATTTTTTACCTGTTTGTCCTATTCAAATACTGATTATAATTCATATTTTGCAATATTACAAAATATTAACAGGCTTTATAAAAAATATCATTTTTTTTAGAACACTTATTAAAACCATTAATAATAAGAAAAAGAAAACCCCCATATGTAATGGGGGTTATTAATTTTGCCTATAGACAAACATAGCACTTCTTTCCGGAAAACTATGCAAGCCCTTTTTTCAAGCCAAACCTACAGTTATTCTCTATATTTACCTGATATTATTTCTTTAAATTTACCGGCGCTGTATTTACTTTTGTCTCAGGAACCCGGCTTGCAACCTGCTCAATCGTTTTATCAATATTTACAGTGGTTTCCTGCGGAACTACCTTAGGTATATCAGTTTTTAGCTCCTCAGCCTTTACAGCTGGTGGTTCATTTTGCTGCTCTGCCAGCAGTTCCAACTCAGGATTTGCCTGATGTGTGGTTTGTGATCTGTTTTCAAAAATATTTCTGGCAGTTTCACCCATTTCTGGTGCCTGTTCCGGTATATCTTTTAATTTTGCATTTTTTATTTCTTTATTTTCACCTGGCTCAACAGGTATTCGTTTAAAGTTATCTTCAACCAGCTCACTTTCATCAAATGCTTTTACTTTTATTACTTCTTGTGTGGTTTCATCCAGTGTTCTCCAGGTTTTTTGGATTGATTCGGCAGCTCTTTCGTGAGTCGGAGTTGTTGTACCTTTTTCTGTGTTCTCGGCTTCCACTGTTTTTAACCTGGTCATAGCTTCATTTATACCATTTACTGTATTGACTACGGTCTCCTGCCCAAAACTCAATGTTTCTTTCATGGCCTGAGCTGCCTGTGACCTTGCACTGGCAGATAATTGAGGCATGCTTATAATTTCTTTTCCTGCATCTTCCGCCCAGCTAATAGTGGCTTGCAGGTCAGACACATGTTGATTCACCCCATTACAAAGCTTTTCAACATTTTCATCAAGCTTAGTTGTAAGTAATTCGCTGCTTATACCATCGCACCTGTCAGCCTCGTGTTGAATATTCTGTCTTATTTGATGACCGAATATAGACACAAAAGAACTTATACTATCAGCATTTCCAATGCCATATGCGCTCTGTGTAGCAGCTTTTGTCATTATAGTCTGTTTGTGGGACTCAAGCGCTGTATTTTTGTCAAAACCAAGCATAATCCAGTTCTCCTCCGAATATACCCCTTGCATCTATCTCCTGCTAAATGTCATTTTTAACCCATTAATGACATTCATAGTAATTTATCTCAGCAAGAAATAAACTGAAAAATATTTTTATTAATATCCGTTTTTAATCTTCTCCATATTTATAAAAACAAATAAAATCCTTTGATTTTATAAATTAAGAAAAATTTAATATTTGTTTACAAAAATTCTTTAGAGATAACAATTAATGCGGTTGAAATGTTTTTAAATTAATAAGTAAGGAATGGTGTTTATCTATGAAAAGAAGGCGATTAATATTTTTATTCAAAAGAATTAAGAATGCTCTTTTTAAAAGGAAAAATAAATATTCACAGCCGCGCGAAAAAATTATTAAAAACATTTCACGCAATGGAGCAAAAGACTGTTTTACAGGAGATGATTCTTTTTCTTTCCAGGGAAAAAATCATTTGATAAAAAAAGATATTAATGAACAGGCTCGTTATATGATAAAACAAGCATTGGAAAGCCCGGAAGATTTACTTGATTTTATCGAATCAAAAGGCACTGTAATTATAAGATGCCCGCATATGGATAAAATTTTAAAATTATTTGGTGAAAAAGAAGGCTTTATCACACCTTTATGCGGAATTAAGGCATTTTTACTCACATTAATAATAAGTAAAATTTCTCCAAATAAGCTGCAAATAGGGTTCAAAACACCTGCAATGTTTGCTTTAAAAGACGTACCTGTTAATATCTACACTATTTCCCACCAATTCCATTTATGGCTTTCCTATATAAATGATCTACCGGGTTTTGAAGAAAATAACATGAAAAATTTCAAGGCATACTGGGATGTAGGTCCTGAGTCAAATGACGTATCATGCCTTTCGGTTGAAGAAATTCTTTCGTTAAGCGATATTATTGCCAGAGAAATGGAAGCATTAGACTTTGTAAGAGAAATAGCAAGAGAATTTATGGGACAGAAGTCTTCTCTGAAAAAAATAAGAGAAGGCAAATCCGTAAATCTTTAATTACTGTTGGTTTCAATCCACGCCCCTGCGTGAGGGGCGACTGATGAATCATCAACAGAGGTCGAGCTATGGGGGTTTCAATCCACGCCCCTGCGTAAGGGGCGACAGTAAAATGCATTTTATAGCGCCAGGGCCGGAAAGTTTCAATCCACGCCCCTGCGTGAGGGGCGACACTTAATTTAACGCTATCCCGCTCATAACAGCGGTTTCAATCCACGCCCCTGCGTG
>Ga0081527_100755_pt1 | contig 11372 bp, 8 predicted proteins | sample HotLakmasection5_FD_70992 | JGI IMG/M metagenome (GOLD analysis project Ga0081527, IMG submission 70992) | Hypersaline microbial mat communities from Hot Lake, Washington, USA - Section #5 (SPADES assembly) (version 2) | ecosystem: Environmental > Aquatic > Non-marine Saline and Alkaline >... | reverse complement strand
AAAAGAGACCGCGATCTGATTCTTCTAGGGGGTAGCCCAGACCAGGATCTAAAGCACTATTTAGACAAAGAACCAACCTTAAAGAAGCTCCTCAACCAACCCCCCGAAACGGGCTATCAATATCAGGATACAGTCGACCAACTAAATAAAGCGTGTTTAGAGATTGCAAAGCGATCTGCATCAAGCGGCGCAATAACCACTTAGCAGCTCTATTCCTATCTGACTAGTTGTATTGTATCGCGCAACATATCTCCTGCTGCACTAAAGATTCTGGAGCTTGCCTGATAGCCCCGTTGGTACAGAACCAGGTCTACAAACTCCTTGGCCTGATCAACTGTTGAAGACTCAAGCGCCCCACCCTCTAAGATGCCGCGAGCACCAGTACCAGCTATGTCGACAATTGCTTCGCCTGAAGCCTCTGTCTGCACAAATAAACCACTCCCAGTCCTATCTAGTCCTTCTGGATTATCAAAATGAGCCAGTGGCAACCTTCCGATTAAGGCCTGACTTCCCCCACCAAGCAATGCGAAGATAGATCCGTCAGATCGAATCTCATAATTTTCAATAGCTCCAGCACCTTGCCCATCCTGCTGATAACTATTTAGAACTGAGCCTCCTGCAAACTGAGAAAAACCAGAGAGATCAATCGACATCTGTCCAGGATTTGCGCCCCCTTCAAATGCAATATCAGCAATAAGGAGAGCCTCAGCATTTTCAGGTAACGATCCATCCCCCTCAAAATTAAGTTCTAGATTATCAGTGACCTGAACAGGAATACCAGCATCCTGACCAACGGTAGCGCCATCAACATATCCCTGTGCCGTCCAGGTATTAGCTTCAGTCTTTGAGAATGCCACTGTTAGTGTGTGTGATACACCAAGTGAGTCAAAGACCTGCACAGTGGAAACAAAACTCGATTGATCATTTAGCTCATTAAAGCTTGCTGGATTATTAGGCACTTCATCTGTGATCGGACTCTGACTATTAAGATTCCCAGAGATAGCTCCCTCCACGGTAGCTTCTCCTCCCAGTTCAAGATCTACCATATCAATTACGCCGAGCTGATTACCTTCTCCATCAAAACCTAGAACCGGCTTTCCGCTAGCTGTTGCTAAGAGTCCGTCGCTATCTATAGAGAAGTTTCCTCCGCGAGCGAACTCTGGAGCGGCAGGGTCACCAACCACGAAAAAACCCTGCCCTGCAATTGCCACATCAAGTGGTTTACCTGTAAATTCTACCGCTCCAACATCGTGAATCTGACGTACCTGTTCAACCTTTACGCCATTGCCGACATTATCTCCAGCAGTGGAATTTCGTCCCTCTGAGCCTTCCGATAAAAGCTCACCAAACTCTACCCGGGAAGCTTTGTAACCAACGGTATTCGAATTCGCTATATTATCACCTACAACTGAGATGGCTTGACCGTGAGCATTTAACCCCTCACTACTCGAAAAAAGTGCTGACTCAAGTCTCATAAGGTTCCCTTCCTTGTTTTACCATGCCTCTACCCCGGCAAAGTTTGCACTTTCTGCCGGTTGCAACAAATACCAACCTTTCTAGTATGTTAGCATTCATGCCAGATTCTTTGAGAGGCAAAGTATTCCTCTTTAAATCTCTGTAGCTCTAATAGAGCAAGGTTCTTGCCAAGAGCAGGAGAGTCTAATCAACCGGAACCGGAGAGCTTTTTTTGAGTGGTTCATCTTCGGGAAGCGTCTGCAACTGAGACAATCTTAGTCCCAATCGAGATAGGGCAAAAAATCCATACGCGATAAAAAGGATATATTGCAGTAAGTGAGTAACAACAGAATAGGCAATCGCCACCTCTCGATCTAAAGAAAATAAGGCAAAAGCTACCAGACAAGCTGTCTGATAAACTCCTAGAAATCCCGGAGCACTAGGAGCTGCTACTGCCAGGGCGACAATTACAGCAGTTGTAACTGCAAGAGAGAACGAGATTGGCAAATCAAACATAAAGAGAAATACATAAAACAGTGCAAAGTTAGAAATCCAAACTGCTGCACTGAGCAGCAAAACCATAGCCGAATTACGTGGATTACGTAAAACTATCAGGCTATGCATAAAGTCACCGAATAGTCGTTGTTCTCTTGCTCGCAATGACTCTGGCAATAATGAAGCAAACCAACTGTTTATCTTTCGGACCAATGCCGGCAAAAAGCAGCAGGTAAGAATAACTAAAAGTGTAAGAACAGAGATCCCACCAAAAACCCATACACCGCTATAGACCCAATCAGGGATACCGGGGAGGGTTGCCACAACCAACATGAAAGTGGCTAAAACAAATGCTAAATCAAAAAACCGCTCTGTTATAAGAGAAGTAAAGCCCGTTACAAATGGCACCTGAGTCATCTTTTGCAAAGCATAGGGCCTAACGAATTCACCGGCTCTAAGTGGCAAAAGAAAGTTTGCGAGGGTCCCGATCATAAGAGCGTCAAAAAGAGATCTAAATGTCACAATGTGGTGAGAAGGCAAAAGATACTTCCAACGCCATGCACGGAGTAAAAAGTGTACAATAAGTAACCCAAGGGCTGGTATTATGGGCCAGTAATTAGCCTCAACCATATATTCCCAGGTCTGCTGTAAGTCTATCGTAGAGAATATCCAGATTAGCAGTATCGCACTAATGCCAATTCCAATGATGCTCTGGAATGTCTTTGAACGCACAGCTCGCTGAATCAAGGTTGTTTCCGCTAAAAAAGTAGTCTGGTTCTGATATTTGCATCTAACTGATCAATCTCTTCTTTGATTGATCGAGAAAGTTCCGGGCTAACATCCATAATCATATAGCCAATCTCACGGTTGGTACTTAGAACCTGCCCGGTGATGTTCGCTCCGCTATCTGATACCAGTCGATTAATCTGGCCCAGAACACCGGGAACATTGCGGTGTATATTTAGGACCCTATGACTCTCGGTATTAAAGGGCAAATCAACCTCTGGAAAATTAACAGCACCTGCCGTTGAGCCCCGCTCAATAAATCCCAGTATAGACTCTGAAACCTCAACTCCTATATTCCTTTGAGCCTCCTCAGTACTGCCACCTATATGAGGGGTCAGGATGACATTCTGCAGACCAAGCAGGCAAGAGTTAAATCTGGCTCCATTTGATTCTGGCTCAGATGGAAATACATCTATTGCCGCACCAGCTAAATGTCCATCCTTTAGAGAGACAGACAATGCGTCTAAATCAACCACACTACCTCGACTCAGATTTAGTAGGTAACTTCCAACTCTCATTGATCTGAGTTCACTATTGCCAATCATTCCCCGAGTAGCCTCTGTATCAGGCACATGCATCGTTACAAAGTCTGACTGTTCAAGTAACTCATTAAGAGTGGTGGTGGCTCTGGCAGTGCCAAGTGGTAATTTCCGATTGATATCATAAAAGAGCACTGACATGCCAAACGCTTCTGCCAACAGACCAACCTGAGGGCCGATGTTCCCATACCCCACGATGCCAAGAGTTTTTCCACGCACCTCAAAGCACCCCTTGGCACTTTTTTGCCAAAGTCCTGAGTGAAGCTCCAGACTTCTCTGGCTGGCCTTTCGTGACAACATCACAACTTCTGCCATAGTTAACTCTGCAACACTGCGAGTATTACTAAAGGGAGCGTTAAAGACTGGCACCCCCATATGCTGGGCGGCTTCTAAGTCAACTTGATCGGTACCGATGCAAAAACAACCAATAGCTAAAAGATTTTTGGCTCTGGCTAAAGCCTCGGTTGAAACTGTGGTTTTAGAGCGAACACCAAGAATATGCACAGGCTCTAAGGCCTTAGCTAGTTCATCTGGCCCAAGAGCACCAGACAACACCTCTACCCGATACCCCTGCCGTTCTAAGTACTCCTGGGCAATCTGGTGAATATTTTCTAAAAATAGAATTCCCATCTTCTGACGCGGGAAAGAAGTATGACCCATATTAAAAACTCCAAGGCAGATTGTGGGATTTAGGCAAAACACTATACAATAAGTATTTAAAGAGCAATCACGCACAGGCTTGCTCTTAATAATTGAACTATCGCTAGCGCCATTCTATTCTGTTAGACTGCACAACAAGTTAACAGATCTACTTTTCAAGGAAGAACAGAATCACTATTAAAACCACTACTTCATCAATGCTTGCTAAAGCTACTCTTTTGACACTTTTGCTGGTGGCCAATCCGCTGGATGCTACCGATAACCCGTGTTCGCAAAAGGGGGGTCGCATAGACTCCTGTTCCTTCTTAGAGGTGTCAGACACTGGGTTTATTAGATTACGGGCTAGTGCAGATGTGCTAAACCCCAGTTTCACCGAACTTGCTAATGGCATGGGTCAATTTAAGGGCTTTATCTCAGGTCTTGGAACAGTTCACCTAAACCTATTATTTTTTGAAGGAGAGAAATTAATCTCTAGAAAGTACATGGGGCATGTGCAGATTAGCCGTGGAGAAAAGAGAGTGCCCTTTAATTTTCAAACACCAATTCCGAGAGGCAGAGCTCTAAAATGGAGAATCCTGGCCAGCAGCCACTCCTAGTTCTATAGAATATTTAGCTACTTAAAGGATAAATTGATTTTTTTCTATGGATAGGTGAACTTTTTTTGACTAAAGTGAGCAAAAGGTCTTAAATTGCTTTCACAGCTTAATAGCTGTTTTAGGGCCGTACTTTTTAATTTGAGATTTATATTGAATCGAGTATTACTAACTCACATCAAAAGTATATAATTTTCAAGCACATCTGGAGGTATTAGACTGTGCTAAGCATTGAGAAAAATAGTCCTTTTTTTGCTCCGGAACAGCAAAATCGACCGCAACAAGAGCTGCAGCCGGTTAATCTCGCTACCAGTTCCCTTCCAAGTGTAAGTTCTCTAATAAGCGCTCTTAACGCAGCTCCACTTCCACAATCACTTACTGAAGTACCAACAACCCTTGAAACAGAATCTTTAGCCCCAACGCTCCGAGAGTTAGCGATTAGCTTATCTAATCAACCTGAACCTACTGTCACTCCTGTTGCCTCTCAGCTTGAACTCGCTCCTGAACCGTACGTGCTAGCTGACTATAGGTTTGAAGGCACAACACCTACAACTGTGAACGGTCTCAATATGGAGAGTCTAGGGATTGTTGAGCTTGATCCTCAAATCGGTTCCTTCCGATTTCCTGCTGTTGATGCAGCAGAGTTAAGCAGAGCTGCTTAATTTTATTTTTACAATTTTACTTTTACTCTAATGATCTCTAATGAGGATTCGTTATAGATCCGTTTCAACTAAATGCTCTTGATGATCTTAAGTGTTGACTTGCCGAGTTGCCCCAACTCCTCTCTGGTAGTCAATTCCCGCAAGTTACAAAAAATGACTTCAACACTCCCATCATCTGCCAAGAGATGTTAAGCTACTTGGATGGTGCAACAGACTGAAAAACAACAACCCCGTATCTTAGAGTATCTCCGAAGCCTTGCTCCCCTATCGGTAGTTGATCGAGGCATTGAGATCGCTGCCGGTGGTGGCGTCTCTGAATGTAGTAGAAGTGGCAACCTTATTAGTGCTGTAATCAAAGATAGAGATGACAATACCTTTTCTGTTTCCTTAGAAATCATTGCTGGCAAAAGAGTTGAGGCACGGTGTAGATGCTCTTCTGATCAAGAGATGCAGGAGCAGTGGTGTCGTCATGCATCTGCAGGACTGTGGCAAGCAGGAGTGCTTGGCTTCTTTGAGCCATTTGGAGGATTTGCATCTTCAGAATCTGTATTTCGGATGAACGTTAGTTCTCCAACAGAGATTGCTGATGCAATCAAAGACGTGCATCAGTTGCAGTTATCTCAAAAAGCAGCCCGCAAACAGATTACTCCACAGGTTGAGTTATTTTTAAGTGTTGATCGCGATAGACTTGGAATACAGGTGCGCTTTGATCAAGAGACTCAGGAACCTTGCCTGTTTGATCAGTCATCTGATCGCTCCGCCCGTGCTCTTGATAATGTCTTGTTGCAAAGCCTTGACGACCAGGGCACCTGGGATGACCGACGTAAACTTTGGTATCTAAGTTCAAGTTCTGACATAGAACTTATTCTTGGACTAATAGAAGAATACGGTAGAGTTATCTCGCTTGATTCTGGCAATACTGTCCAAATATCTGACAAGCAGCTAGATGCTTGCCTTGAGATAACCTGGCAGGAGACCGCAGCAGAGCTTAGAATGTTGTGGGTTCTCCCTGATGGCGGAGAGAAACGAGACCGTCAATCACCACTGTTTGGCACGGGGCCATACTGGAGCATGATAGATGATACTATATTCCGAGTATCTCCAATGGGAGCACGGATAGCTTCTATCTTTCCTAACAGTAATCAACTGACCCTTCCAAAATCACAAACCGGCCCCATACTACAGAGTTTAGAATCAGAACCTGAACAGAGCTTTATTATTACCCATCAAGCTCACAATCGACCAAAGAGCGAAGTTAAAAAACCGAGCCCGTTGCTGGAGATTGAAAAGAAAGAGGCAGAATCAGAGCACTTTACCTCTCAAGCGGATGTCACATTGATTGCGCAACTTGAATATAGATATCCCGAGCCCCCGGCTCACCTAAACATCGTATATGTAAGAGATTACGAACAGGAGCAAAGCTATCATGAGTATCTTGCTAGCCTTGGGTTTCAGTTTCACCCCGAACGGGAGGAGTATTCGGTAGTTGGCGACAAGGCGCTTAATCTTCTAAGCAAAGGCAAAAAGAGCTTCCCCGCAGAATGGGAGGTCAATGGCTTACAACAAATTCGCAGTCAGATAAGGTTTGCCAACCTTGAACTTAACGTCTCACTTAAAACTCTGGCTGAAGAGGAAAAACAGGCAGCGCATCAGAGTGGAATTGATTGGTTTGACTGTCATATCTCACTGACACAAAACCAGGCCAACGTTCCGATTAGTATGCTCTTTAAACAAACTAATCTCGATGATCGAAGTTGGATTCGCTTAGATAATGGAGCATTTGCAAAGGTTCCTACCGGTCAGTTAGGCCGGCTGAAATCTACCCTGGGCTTAATTGACCCATCTTTTAGGCTTTCCAACACAATCAAGACTCAGATTTCAGCGGCCCAGGCTCTTGGTATTACCAGCATACAGGACGATCTGCTACAACTCTCTATTGATAAGAATCTGCAGGTATTATCTAAAAAGCTAAAAACTTTTGAGAAAATTGAGCAGATAAAGCCTGGTCGAAAGTTTAAGGGAAAACTTAGAAACTATCAGAGTGAGGGGCTAAGTTGGATGAATTTCTTACGGCAATTCCAGTTGGGTGGAATTCTTGCCGATGAAATGGGACTTGGTAAAACAGTTCAAACTCTGGCTCTCTTACAATATGTTCTTAGTGAGAAAAAGAAAAAAAAGCAAAAACAATTACCCTCTCTGATTGTTGCTCCCACCTCTGTAATTACTAACTGGGTATATGAGTGCCGACGCTTTGTTCCAGAACTAAAGGTACTCCTGCTGCACGGCCCTCAGAGAAAATCTCATTTCAAATCAATTGAAGAATTTGACATAATTATTACATCATACGCACTGCTGCGTCTTGATCGTCACGAATTAGAGCGTCTTCAGTTCGAATATATAGTACTTGATGAAGCTCAGAATATTAAAAATCCACTTGCCGCCACTACCAAAGCAGCAAAATCACTACGGTGTAACTTTCGGTTGGCACTCTCAGGTACCCCCACTGAGAACAGACCACTAGAGCTATGGTCACTCTTTGATTTTCTGATGCCAGGTTATCTCGGTTCGGTAGATTTCTTTCGCACCCAGATTGAGCGTCCAATCATGGATGGCACAGAAACAGGGGTTGAAACATCACGACTATTACACAACAAGACCAAGCCATTTATTTTACGGAGAATGAAGGCTGATGTTGAAAAGGATCTTCCAGAAAAGATCGAGTCAGAGCTACACGTAGAGATGACGCCCAGTCAACAACAGCTCTATTCCGAGATTCTCGAAGAGGTTCGGCCTAAGGTGTTCGATGCTGTTAAGCAAAAGGGAGTTCGAGGAGCCACTATCTCTATTCTCTCCGCCCTTTTGAGATTAAGGCAGATCTGTAATCATCCAAATTCTATCGACTCGATGAAGGACATACCCGGCTATGACTCAGGAAAATTTGAATTATTAAAAGATATCCTGGCTGAAGCTATGGAATCGGGCCGTAAAGTTCTTCTCTTTAGTCAGTTTAGAGAGATGCTTTCCATTATCCAACGTCATCTAAACTCTATTGATCTTAATTATCTCTATCTTGATGGCGCAACCAAGAATAGGGCTGACCTTATTGATGAGTTTAATCAGAATGATGACGTAAGGTTATTTTTAATTAGCCTCAAAGCAGGTGGAACCGGATTAAACCTGACAGCTGCCGATACTGTGATTATATATGATCCCTGGTGGAACCCTGCAGTTGAATCACAAGCCGTAGATAGAGCCCACAGAATTGGTCAAACTAAAGCAGTGACTGTCTACAGACTCGTTACTGAGAACTCAATTGAACAGAAAATTATGCAGCTAAAAGAGAAGAAAGAGAAAATTGTTGATTCTCTTCTAAATGACACCACTTCTCCGCTGCGGCTGACCCAAAAAGAACTGCAGAATCTTTTTGAGCTTGAACTGCCCACCGAGAGATAGCCTTTGCTTGAAACTGTTAGCTTGTTAGAGATTCAGAGCTTTGTTCGGTTTCTCTTTGAAAAGCACCACTTGGAGAATACAGGTAGTTGGTCTCGGAGATATTATACGGGATACGAATAAAAAAAGTGGTGCCCGAACCTGGGGTGCTTTCAACACGAATCGCCCCATGATGTTTCTCAACTACGATATTGTGTACCAAGGCCAGACCTAAACCAGTCCCCTCGCCCACCTCTTTTGTAGTAAAAAAGGGGTTGAAGATCTTAGAGATTGTGTCCTCATCCATCCCCATTCCCGAGTCTGAAATCTGAATCTCTACCCCATCTCCGATATTCTTAGTCGTGATTTGAATATAATCTCGTCTTCCACCTTCGCAATTCTCTTCACCAATAGCCTGAGTCGCGTTTACCAGGAGGTTTACCAAAACCTGAGATAATTCTGAAGGGTAACACTCTAACTCAGGTAGCTTTGGATCGAGCTCTAACTTGACCTCTGCCAGATACTTCCAATGGTTTGAAGTTACAATCAGCGCCTTATCAACCAAGTCGTTTAAGTTAGCTCTGGAAGCCTCAAGTTTGCCTGGGTGAGAGAATTCATGGATCGCCTTTACGATTTTTGCTATCTGATCAATACCATCCCGGGTGTGTTGGAAGGCTAACTGGATTCGCTCTAGTTCTTTTTGCTCCCTTGATGAGTACTCCTCTTCGGATGCTCCTGTTGCATGTACTTTTTTTAAAACTTCCTCCATCTCTTCTTCTAGAAAGGATAGATTGTATGTAATGTATTGAATCGGGTTGTTTATTTCATGTGCTACCCCTGCCGCCAACTCACCAATAGAATGCATTTTCTGACTGCGAATCATCTGTTGTTCGAAGTGGTGACGCTCAGAGATATCACGGATAATTACAATAATATGACTCTCTATCCCGCGGTAGATTCTGAGCTCAAAGGCCCTATTCTCCTTTGCAATAGGGCTCTCAACTATGTAGTCGAGAACACGACTCAATCCATCTTCTTTGGTTCGATTAAAGATAAATTCAAAAGACTGTCTTGCGGTCGTAGGCAATAGAGCGCTTAGTTTTTCACCAACAATTTTATCTGTTTTAAAGGGGACCTGGATATTCTTTCCGGCTTTGGTGTTTCTAATCACACCATCTAAATCGAGATCTAACAGTAGGTCCGGCAATGAATCTATCCGGGCTCTTAACTCAGTATTTATCTCCATTAGTTCATTCGAACTAAGCTCCAGGGATCGCTCCAAACTAGCACGATCCCGGTCAGATTCACGGTAGGCAGAATCTATCGCCTCAAAGAGGCTCTTTAGTTCGTTTGAATCACGAAGCGATTCTGGCACGTACTTTCTGATCTGACGCTCCAGAAGCGAATGGCGTTCTTTATCTCCCAATCAAATCTCCTTAAAGGTGGTAATCGTCATCGTTTGATTGTGTAATTTACACTCACTCTCTTCTAATAGTGGGGAGAGCTCTCCGTATGAGTAAAAGCCGGTTAGTACTGTTGTGTCACCGAGGACACTCCTTACACCTTCTGTTTCCTCTTCAACCCGCTGCTGAAGAACCATTTTACGACCAGCACAACTTATTAATACAGCAAGCTCTGCGCTTGAATCAATCAAAGCGCTACTTGACTGTGCTGCCCCGACCGCTCCATCAATCAGCCGCTCAAAATTGGCCTTCATAAATCGGGCATATGTACCCTGGCGCATCTCACCAGCAAAGGTGATGCTTTGATCTTCTTCACTGACAGCAAGTATCGTTCGCACAAGACTTTCATTGTCACTATCCCGAATACTTAACGGAAACAACAGACCACTGGCCGGTAAATCTGCGGCATCATCACCTAAATATCTCTTATAGAGTTCAAGTGCAGGTTGATCATCAAGCTCATAAAGAACGCTGCCCTCAGCCGAAGTTATGAGTCGCTCTGGTCCAAAAGAGTCCCAACCTCCCAGGGTACCGTAACCAACTTTTAAGCTTTTACCATAGAATCCAATCGCAACGACTCCATCACTACAGAGTTCTCCATCCCAGATCACACTTGTCTCTCTAAAATCGGCTCCATCTCCCGCTAGACCGCCAGTGACTTTTACCCCGGAGACAAGTGACCCAGATAATCCTCGAGCAAGCTCGCTACCATTGACATTTAAGCCCTTGGAAAAAACCATCACATGAACAAGTTTGTCTACTTCTAGATTTTCTATGAGCCGCTTGCCCGCAATAAAATTATTTTCATACTCAGCCATGTTTAAATATTCTGCTCTGATTGTAGTTTTCTCAAATTGAATAGCAGTTGCCACCACTGAATTCTCAAGCACGCAAGCGCCTTGAATCTCTCCGGCGGTCGAACACCCGGTTATCAAAGCATTTGGATACCTTTGCTTCAAATAGATAGGAAACTCTGATTTTCTGAGTGATTCATGAGCACCAAAGACTAAAACCAGTTGAACCAGATCACAATTTACCGTCTCAGATTGAATTTCCCATCCCTTGTCGACTCGCCAGGAGCACTGTTCACTCTTCATCTGCCCTCACCCCTCTACTAGACCAACTTCGGCTATGAGTAGATACTCGACCTCTATAGGCCTTATCTTAATGTCTCGAAGCGAACCGGGACGAGATTCCCAAAATCCAGACCTTTTATTAACATCCTTACTTAAAGAGCTTAGTGTCCTATCCGAGATTCCCCTAGATTATTAGTCATTCAGGCTAGATTAT
>Ga0081527_100754_pt1 | contig 11374 bp, 10 predicted proteins | sample HotLakmasection5_FD_70992 | JGI IMG/M metagenome (GOLD analysis project Ga0081527, IMG submission 70992) | Hypersaline microbial mat communities from Hot Lake, Washington, USA - Section #5 (SPADES assembly) (version 2) | ecosystem: Environmental > Aquatic > Non-marine Saline and Alkaline >... | reverse complement strand
GAGCATACTCCAAGCCAATCGTACCCAACGAAAGACCGGAGCTGTGACTCAACAGATGCCGGATCGTAACTTTATCTGTGTCAAAATTAGATTCAGGAAATTCCCAGCTTTTAAGGTACTGGTAAACCGGGGCATCCAGTTGGATTGCACCCATTTCCACAAGCTTCATCACACCAAGGGCCGTCACTGATTTGGAGATCGATTCAACCCGGCAGACGGTTTCCGGCTTCATGCGGGTTTGATTTTCTAAATCCGCAAAACCATAAGCACCGGACCAGACGGTTTCTCCATTTTTAATCACTGCAATGGTTACCCCGGGCACTTCATATCTTTCCATCCAGCCGGGAATGAGCTGATCCAACTGTTGTTGTAATTCAACTGTTTTTTTTCCACCCTCCCCGCGATCTTTACAACTTCCTGTTTGAAGCATGAAGAGTGAGAATAATATTGCTAATAGATTGGCTGTAATTGATTGCATATCCGTTATTTTTTCAGACTCTTTAAAACGCCTCCCCAAACTGGATGTAAAATCCGCTTGCTCCACCCCTGCCTACACCATAATCAATCCGAATATTTGTGGGATCGTCTTTATTGATATTGAATCGAAAGCCGGCACCTGTACTCCATTTTACTGATGTTCCGTTAAGGTCTTCATAGCGGTGCCAAACCTCTCCCAGCGCGCCAAAAACGGTAAAACCGAATCTGCCTTTAATGTTCTGACGCCATTCGGTTTGAAATTGAACCGCATTCATATCACGATATCTGCCCGAGTAATATCCACGCCCTATCCTGTCTCCGCCCAATTCCGACATATCCAGAAATGGTGGATTTCCGGACACAGATCTATAAAGCCCCTGAAGTGCCAGAACCGACCGGCCGGCTCCCTTCAGGTCAACATATTTTCTGGCGTCGAAGAGAAAAGATGTATACGGATCGGTACTGCCCAGAAACGATGAGTTTACCAAAAATGAAAACTGCACGTAATGGTTTTTGGTTGGCGTCATATTGCTGTCTCTCAAATCCCAGCGGTTCATCCAACCTACTCCGGCCGATGTGCTTCCATCCGCACCCGGATCATCCGGTGCCGGAAGTTCAACACCATCCGCATCTTCAAAGGTTAGGTTATAAACCTTACTCCAGCGGATAAAAGGTCCCGTAAAAATCCCATCACTTACATGCTTGAGAACGGTTTGCTCAACATTTATCTGGGTAAACAGAACATTTATCTCATCACTATCCCTTGAGTTAGGTCCGATGCCCCAGTAACTGTTTGGGAAATAGTTTGCGAAGTAATTTCCATTGAGAACCCATGATTCCTCAGGCAGGATAATATCAGATAACAAGCTCACTAAGATCTGATTCTTCGTCGTATAGATACCTGAAAAAAGGAGACTTGAAGACCGGGTTTCCGGACCGGCACCGGATACTTTAAATTGTGGAACCACAACAGCTCCAAACATAAATCCGGTTTCAGGAGTGGAACCGAGAGCCGGCAGAAACAGTATTTTGTTTTGATACTCAACCTCTTCAACCCTTAATGAATCCTGGGCAATCACCGGGCTTGTGAATAAGAATACCACTGCTGACAATATGGACAAAACTCTTTTCACTTATCCACTCCGTTAATCAGTACGTCGTTGGTAGGTCTCCTGGGTGCACGCGGAACACCGGCTGCATATCCCAGCCGAATCAGAAGAAGAGGCTGTTCTTCCGGGTTTAAGTCCAAATAGTTCGATAGTTTCTTCCGTACGGATTCAACTTCACACGGCATATTCAGATGCGCGTGCGATATTCCAAGTGAAGTAGCTTTTAATGCGATTCTCTGAAACGTTCTTCCGGTATCTACCCAATGTCGCTTATCATTTCTTTTACTGACAAACAGAAAAAGGTGTGATGAGCTTCGGATCTGTTTTTCCGTTTTCATTGCCTCGCTTCCGGGCTTTACGAACGTTTTAAGAACGATACGGCCCAGCCAACGTGGGATGTATGGAAATCCCATCACCTCTGCAGTCAAGCCATCTTTTTGGGTTCGGACCTCCTTTTTTGTGAAGCGAATCCAGGAGATCAGTTCTTCAACAAATTGCCGGTTATTGAACTGTATTTTACACGCCTCTTTAACCAGCTCAATAATCGGTTCTACTTCCCTTTGCTTCGTATCAAACGTTTTTACCTTTACCGTTTTTGATTCATTAGCCTGTAGAATTTGTTCAACATCGGGTGAAGGTATCGCCTTCTGATCATACATGCTTCTGTTCGACTGCCTCACCGTAATGGCCTCAAAAAGCTCCCTTTCCTTCTTGGGTTTCTCGTCAGTTAAGGTGACACGAATACACTCTTCAGTTTCATCATCAGGAAAATAATCCGCCCTGCTTACGAGTCCCTCTTCTTTTGCTGATATCACCAGATTTTCAAGAACACACCCCAGGCTGATATAGAGTGCATGATTGTCCCCGTCAACAACCGAAAGGCTGCGATCGAAATCAGGATAAATTCGAACGACGTTATCTTCTGCAGAAAATTTCCAAGGTTGGGTGTTATGCCCGGATGGGGCAAGTGTGGCGTAGTGTAGAAATTTCTTGATATTCATGATTCCGTTTATTGTATGGTTGCCGGGAGTTCAATTTTATTCAATCCTTTGTTCGATTTAAAAAACAGTAAAAAAGTTTCGCTTACGCGTGAAACGCTATCGTTCGGAGCCCCTCCTTCTTAGATGAAATGAAAAAATGCTTAAACAAAACTAATCACCATTTATTTTTACCACGAAGTCACTAAGGCACGATGGCACACAAAGTTTAATAAAATCAATATGGTGTCCTTCGTGATTCTTAGGGTCTTTGTGACTTCGTGGCTAAATGGAAGGAGCATTTTAAATACTTGATTATTCATTTTCTCACAGCATGCTTAAAGAACGGACTTTTAAGGCCCTCTTATACAGTTTCAAATTCGAGTTCATGATTCAAAGATTTTAGTTCTTAAAATTTCTGTTTATGTGATCCGACACGGCCTCACTAATTTCCGCCTGCTGCACAATCATGAGAATGTGACCTCCTGTCTCGTAGCTAATCAGTTCAGATCCCGGAATAGTCGAAGCCGCAAATTCGGCATTGTGATAGAGTTGAAGCAGATCGTCTTTGGCGTGGATGATCAGGGTTGGGGCAGTAATCGCTACAATCCGGTCACCCGGCATTATGGCTTCATTATCGAAAACAGCACCGGCCGATCGCGGTGCCGCAGGATTCATGTACTCAATAAAATAATCCGCTTTCTCTTGTTGACTGGGTGTCAGACCCGCAATTACTTCATCGGTTGCTCCGATAATACCCAACAGCTGTTTTTTGAATAGTTTTGAAGTGGTCCAATACAAAAAATCATACTGAAAGATGGCCTTCAAGGTGTCGCCTTTTTTATTTGCATCAGCTTGAACTTCTGAGGCTGAAGACGCCACACCGCAGGACAAGCAGGTGAGAGATGCGACCCGCTCCGGATGGTTTACGGCAAACAGAAGTGCCGATGGCCCACCCTGGGACATCGCTACAACGGCGACCTTATCTATCTCCAAATGATCGAGCAAGTAGGCATAAGCATCGGCCTGAGCATCCCAAGTGGCATTTGCCGGAAGTTCAGACCCCAGGTATCCGAAGCGCGACGGGGCTTTCCAATAAAACGAATCATCGAGTACAACATCTGCGATGAGTTCTCCCTGATCGAACCCGCCGCCGCCGCCGTGGATAACCAGGACGGGAATTCCGGAAAGGTTACCCCCTTCGCTATATTCGATATCACCAAAGGGTGATGGAATTATTGTACTCTTCCCACTGACCCGTTCATACGCGAGATCCATATCCCTCATGTACAGAATTGAACCCCAAACGATCAAAAGCAGTAAGATTCCTGCAATCCCCCAAAAAATGACCTTTACCATTTTTACTCCACCTCTTCATTAGATACCAACTGTTTTATCCTGATCAATTCCCTATTAAAACGTTCAGGATCACCCATAAACGGGGTATGTGCCGTTTCCTCCATCAACATAAGGGCTTTCCCTTCAGGGGCTTCGACAAATCGATAGTACTCTTCAATAAGTTCGGCGGGAGTGTTGTAATCGTCTTCACCTACAATAAACCAGACCGGAATCTCGAGTGAAGAAACATCGCTGAATAGATCAAAATCCCGCAATTCCTCCCACATGGGTCCACTGCCGCGGTTTGCCCCACGAAACCACTTTATATGATCACTAACCGTATACTCTTCGGTTTTCATGGATATCCATACCAGTCGACCCATACCCACATCCATCCCGCCACCAAAGGAATCCTTCATTTTGGCGAAGGTTACATAGCGGTCATGCTCCTCAAATGGGGGAGCACTCAATTCCTCAAATTTCCTTTTTTCTTGATTTGAGCCATTCTCATCCACCTGTTGCTTCAGCCATTCGTATGAGATTTCATCAGCCCGCTGAGGATGAACAACCTGGGAAACCGAAATATAGGCGTGATAATCATCCGGGTAGCGCTGGACGGTAAGAATACCCAATTGAGTCCCCCAGGAGTGGCCAAGCAAGAAGATTTTCTGCCGATCAAAGCGCTCTTTCAGGTATTTTGTCAATTCATGAACATCTTCGATAAATCGATCAAGCGTCATGGTCTCTTCACTGAATCCGTCATGATTGGATTTTCCGGCACCCCGCTGATCCCAGTGAACCACCACATATTCCTTTTCCAAATCTTTATTATAAGCGCGGTGAACAGGCATCTGTGCCGATCCGGGTCCGCCGTGGAGCCATAGGAGAATTGGGTTTGAGCGCTCTTCTCCCCGAATCAGGATCCACTGATCCATCCCACCGATCTCAATGGGTATTAGTTCTGAAATGGCATTTGGTGCATCAATTTTTGGAGTGCCGGCAGAACAACCCACTATAAACAGGGTTATAAAACCCCAAATCAACACATTATTTATACTTCCCATTTTCACCTCTTGATTAGGCTACTTTGCATAAAAGAAATGTAGTGATATTGCACGGCATCATCTTTAGGGAAAAACCCTAAATCAGTCTATTCAGGTAGAGAATGATACCTTCCTACCCTAAAAGAATCCCAAGTAAATCTATGATTAAATCCTTAATAATTTTCTCCAGCGCCTCTGCCGGTGCCGATAGAACAAGTGAGCAAAACTCCAGATTAGCGGAGTCAGGAGCCCGGCCCGGATCTCAATAATATCCGTATAGTGAACTCTGTTCTCTTCAGTTTCTTGAAATAAAATCGTGTGATTCCAAACGCGTGCGAGCAATCCACTCTCAGTACTTTCAATTTTATTTTCGCTCCTGTCAATATTTATCAGCCTTATGGTATGATTTCCCAATGGAAGAAATCCAAACAGATAGAGCTTCAAAACATAATCCCGATTTAACTCCCACTCCTTATCAAAACTATTCTTCCCAACCGGGATAAATTTCAAAATCGGTGAGGATACAAACTGCAGTGATTTAGGGTCCATAATTTTCGCCCAAAGTTCACCTTCGCTGCAGGGTAAATAGGTTGATATGCGGGCTATCATATATGATTATCTTTATTTTAGTCAGGATGAAAATCAGACTTACAAATACAAGAAAATGCCCATAAAAATAAGTGTTATGGCAAATGCAGTAACCCAATGTTGATGAAAATCATCCTGTTTTTATCATAAAGTGATTTGGCGGCAAACTCTCTGAACTGATCATAATTAAAAAGTAATTGACTGATCTTGATTAAAGTAACGCTTAAAAAAGCTGCTAATATCCAACCATATTCAATTTTACCTGACCATGCTTTGTACCAGCTAAACAGAACAAACAGAACGGAGAAAATAGCTGCAAAATAGATCCAGGCCGGTTTTTCCTTGCTATAGGCCTTATTCAACTCCCACTGATTCCATTTTTCTTTATATATAAAAATCAGCAAACGGGTCATGAGGGCAAACCCGGCATATGCAAAACACGTGATATTGAAAAAATTCAATTCCAATTTGTTACCCCATCCGGGTTACAAGTGGAAGCGATATTTCCCAATTAGTGTGTCTTAAGAGTAGAATTAAAAAGTGACATTTTTGTCGACTCATTACACTCCCTCCATCATCTCTTTTTGAAATAAAAGTTCACGATATACTTTACTCCTCTTGTTAAGTTATAAGTGAAACAGTTGGCAACAAAAGTCTATCGTCTTATTTAGCCTAAAAAGACCGCTCTTTACATTCTAACCATTTCTATTTTTTCTACCGGAAGCCAGTCATCCATATTCCCATAACCGCTTTTATCTATTGCAAAAGATTCTATTTTCTCTACATTCATTACTTCAATAAGAACGATATATCGTTTACCAGCCCACTTCTTAAATTGAGCATCCGTTAATTGTAGTTTATCCTGATTCTTTTTTACCACTGAAATTGATTCCTCGGATGACATTTTCTCAGAATTATATACTCTGTTTACAACTGCTTTCGCTTTAATAACACCTTCCGCATTATTATTGATGAAATATAAAATGTCACCTTCAATTACTCTTCCATATGGTAATTTTCTCCCAGTAGCCCCACGAATGATCATGGTTTTGCGTCCATTCAATAGTTTTTCAAGTTCATTTGCTTTTGCATCAAGATATACGACGTGATCCATATTCATTTCTCCATTTCAGATACTGAATAACCTATGACTCGGTAAAAATCATTAGTCCACTCTTCCTTCACATTGCTCTACTGCCTCGATTGCCCAGCAAAGCCAAAAAACTTTCCGTTTAAAACTCACCTAAAATCAAAATCCTCGTAGTGTATGGCTTCTTTTGGGACTCCGGTCTTTTTCAGCTGTGGGAGCAGGGCTTCCCGCATCTTCTTGGGCCCACAGATAAAAACTTCTTTCTCTTTAAGGCCTCTTAAATCACTTATGCTTAGCATCCCTTCCACATCTTCCCGAACCAGGTGTACATGAAAATCTTTCATCTTAGCTTCAATTTCTTTAAACAGGCACAGATGAATAGCTTCACTTTCAGTCTTCACACAATAGTAGAGATCTATATTGTAGACCGGATCTCCTTTTTGTTTCAGGTCATGTGCCCAGCTTAAAAACGGAGCGATCCCTACACCGCCGCCAATCCACACCTGATTCTGTTTTCCCTTTCGGTAATCAAACCGCCCATACGGACCCTCAAGCAGTGCAACCGCACCCGGCTTCAAGTTCCGGTAGAGCTGTTCTGTATAATCACCCAGCGCCTTCACCATAATTTTGATTTGGCCATCGTCTGATTCGTCACAAACGGTAAAGGGATGTGACTCTTCTGAAAGTTCAGAATCCCGAAAGCTGAAAAAGAAATACTGCCCGGGAATAAACCGGACTCTTTCGTTTTCAGGAGACATAGTAATTTCAATCACTTGTTCATTCAGACGATCGGCTTTTTCAACCCGGTATTGGGGTTTTTCTATGACCCAATCGAACAGGATCGTTTTATAAATCCAGGCCGTAACACCAATAACAGACAGGGCTGCAAGATAGATAGCCAGTGCCGGGTTGGCTGTAATTGAGAGATCCAGAAAATAGATGTGAAGAATCCCAAGGATGAAAAATACCCCCATAAATTTATGGGTGATCTTCCACTTGTCATACGGCAGTTTGATGACAATGGTAACCAGCATCAGCAGGATCAACCCCCATAGTGCCCAGCTACCGAGGTCAATTTCGAACTTTCGATGCACTGGAAGCAGATACCAGAAAACTTTGTCGAGTTCGCCGGGAATGAACCGCGAAGCCAGAAGGATTGGGTGAATCAGCAGCAGAACTAAAGCCGTACGGGCCATGGTGTGATGCAGATGATACATCTTATCCAATCCACCGAAATAATCCTCCATCCATCTCCATCGGGCTGACAGCACAAACGTCAGTGCAAACATTGAAAATCCGGTCAGGGCTGTAAGTTGACTACCGTAAACAAGAAGCGGGTTCAGGTTGTGACGAATAGTCGTTTCCGGAAATGAGAATAACCACAGAGGAATAACCATCATGGCCAATCCCCAAAAGATCAGACTACCGGAATCACTTTTTCCCATTTCGTTTCCCCGTTAAAGATATGACCGGTTCGATACCAGACTAATTCAAAACCTCAGCATATACTATTCAGAAGTACAATCAGTCAAATCTCACAATATCTGCTCTTACAGTTACTTTCACCTTTGTATATAATACCAGGTTAAGGATATCCGAATCGTACCTGACATTTGTAAGTGCCAATTTCTGACCTTCAATCTCTTCTCCTGACAATTCAAAATTAGTCCAAAGATTTTCGAGTGCTTCGGCATAGAGCATACCGGTTCCTTCAACTCTTGCGATGGCTAAGGTTGATGCCGATAAACCGGTAGAGTAGCTCAATCCAAGTATATAGGCAGACTCAGATTCACCCATCACATTCGAAGCCGTAATCGTGTAGTTTCCATCTTCCAGGTTTACGATGGTTTGATTGGCCGCTAAAAATGCCCCTGAACTTGTACACCCGGCCAACATCAGTGTTGAAAGCAGTAATAACAGAACTTGATTTTTCATTTTCTCACCCCTTGGATTCATTGATTAAGTATTATATAAGTTAGATCAATTTTCAGACAGAGTGTATAGGGGAATTGCTGATTTCTATTAATTTACATTAGAATTATATTTTTGAATTATTCATTTTCTTAGACCCCTGTCAGTTTGAAAATAGTTTTCCATCAGACTGAAGCTCAGCTGATCAATTTTGTCCGCTTCTGTATGTCCGGCTGAAATATTGCTCAAAATCACTACAGCCGTTTTCTGCGCAGGGTCCATCACAACGGATGACCGATATCCACCGGTTCCCCCGTTGTGCCAATACCATTTTGCATCGTTGTCCCGGATCAGGATAAACCACCCCATTGCCATCTCCATCGATTCACTTACCTCGTAAGTCGGTTCTCTTTGAAGCTCCAAAACGGGCTCATCCGGATTAAAATTAGCCCGAATAAACCGGGATAGATCTTCAACCGTAGAAAGAATTCCGCCTGCACCGGCCAGCCCTGCCAAATCCCAGTTTTGGGCGCTCGCTCCCCTTTTTGTTAAACCTGTAACCAGATAATCCTCAACCAAACTTCGATCGGTTGTGGAACGGCTCATTCCCATCGGTCCGAATATTTTTTCCTGCAACAACTGTTCGTAGCTGCTGTTCTCCAGTTCACCCAGTAAATATCCCAAAAGGCCTGCTCCCAAATTTGAATAGCTATGCGCCTCACCGGGTTCACTGATCAGTTCCAGATCATCTTTCAGATATGACCGCAACTCCTCGGCATCAAAATTCTTGTAGGGATTGCTCATATTCAATAAATAATTCAGCAGGTATCCATCCGGAACCCTGGGTAAGCCTGACGTATGATTGGCAAGTTGCAGAAACGTGAAGTCCGGATCTCCGGCCATTTCAATATCAATGACTTCTCTTACTTTCTGATCTTTACCGATCAACGAATCCTGAACAGCATGGGCAAGCAGAGTCGAGGTGAACACTTTGGAGATGGAACCAATCTCAAAAACCCGATCATGATTCTCGATGTTTTTCAGATTATCATCAATGCGATGGGCACCGAAATATGTTGCCGTCGTATCAGAAATCAGTGCAATGGAAAATTGAGCCTCATTCGGGAAAAGGCTGAGAGTAGAAGCAATTGTATCCACTTCCACTTCCGTTAGCTCACCGATAACTTGCAACTCATTGACTGCTTTTTCGGGCTCACTGACGCTGCTGCAGGAAACAAAAAGGAATAGATAAAGAATAAGTGAACCAATTAAACTGAATGTCTTCATTTCAAAGCATCGTTTTTGAGTTGTTGTTTAGAAATCAAATTTTCACGAATGATATTGAAAAAGAAACCCTTGATTTTCAACCATCTTAAAAGCTAAACGAATTTGGTTAATTTTCTCATTAACTTTTGATGACGAACCTACTCGGAAAATAATTCCAACCGATTGCCCTCTTCCAAGAACAGACAAATCACTCTTAACCGGGAAACACATGAGCACACCCGCCGGCTTAAGCGAAGCCTGAACCGGGTGAAGTGGTCGAGTGCACTCATGCAGATCTTCTGGACGGCCGGTCCGGTCACAACCATTGGTTTGATTGGCGGTTACTACATCGGGTACGGAACCATGCCGTCTACCGAACTGCTCATATACTTCGTGATGTTTACGGTGCTTTCGGGTCTGGTAGGCCTGTTTGCAAAAGTGGTGAAAGACGGAACGCAGGGTCACCTGGAAGAGAGACGAAAGATGGATATCCTAAACGTGACAGACAAGCTCAGTGACCTGATTTTGATCGCTCGTGATAAAATTGCGGAAACCTATGAAGGTGAGGCCAGAAAGAGGGAAGCTGCCATGCAACTGCTCCGGCGGGTAGACCTGACCCCATTCGGCGTAACCATCGCATTTACCGATCTGACCGGAAACCGTAAAGTGGGTGATGCAATGGGGCAAATTTACACCTATCGGAGAATCGGACTGCAGACTCGCGTTCAGGAGCTCTGTAAAGAACATCACGCCCTGATTGATCAAGCTATAAAGGAGCTCCGGGAAACCTCACCCAAGGCAAGTGCAGAACTCAAACGCTGGTTTACGGGAAACAGATCCGGAAAACTGAAATATGGCGTGCCTCGTGAAAAGCAGTTTCTTCAGAGAATCATGTCATCCATTGAACATAACAACCCTCTCCTGATGACTTTCCGGGATGTGGAAGAGATGCTGATCCTGGCTTTTGAGCTGATCAACGGCCGGGAAATTCCAACTCTCACATTTAGTTACGAGGGTAAATGGAAGTACGCCAGAGCCCTCGATGAACTGGAAAGGAAAAGAAGTAAATTCAGAGTGGCTCAGGCCAAAGCAGGAAACCGCATGAGGGCACTTTCCGCGTACCTGATTGAAACCGGTCATGCCGACATTGAGCAGATGCCTGAAGGAATTGAGATGCCGGAGTTGATTGAGAAGATTACGGAGACAATCGATCAGATGAATCAGAAAGCTGAAAATCTGATCCAAGCCCCAAACCATCCCCGTGCAGATCTGGACAAACTGCTGCTCGATATCAGCACTGCAACCGAACTTTACGAAATGGCTCACGATGGATCAAAAGAGAGCTTAAAACGTTATAAAGAGCTCAAAAAAACCGCTGATGATTGGAAAAAACTCACATCAAAACTAGAGGCTTCTTCAGACGGACTGAAAATAGAATCCGGACGGAGGGGAATCCACATCAATGAAAATATCATTTCGCTGAGTGAAGAGGCGATTCTGGAAGTATGCCGCCATCTGTCATGGTTCTTCAAAAAGGAGGATGTGCAAAGTAAGAGTGATGCAATCTTTTCATCT
>Ga0081527_100753_pt1 | contig 11396 bp, 6 predicted proteins | sample HotLakmasection5_FD_70992 | JGI IMG/M metagenome (GOLD analysis project Ga0081527, IMG submission 70992) | Hypersaline microbial mat communities from Hot Lake, Washington, USA - Section #5 (SPADES assembly) (version 2) | ecosystem: Environmental > Aquatic > Non-marine Saline and Alkaline >... | reverse complement strand
TAGGGGACAGGTGTGCTATTCTAAAAAAATCCACCGCTTGATATGAGGAAGTAAACCAATATAAAACTGCTGACTGAAAGGGCTAATCCCCACATAAAAACGTTATAAGCGATACGAAGAAGTCTGAATTTCTTTTCTAGAACAATCCCGAGTCCGTGTAAGTCTCTGGCCATGGTATCGTAAAGCCGTTCACTGTCAGCCATCAGTTCTTCCATACCGGTTACGTAGTCATCCCTGCTCAGCTTAAAAAAATTACCGAAATATAGAAGATTGGATCGGTTGGCACGCACATCATCCAGTGTAACATCTTCGTTGCTTACGCGGGGCCGAGCCGCAAGAATAGAATAGATCAGTGCAATTGTACAGGTGATCAATAATATGGAAGTTGGCAGTAACAGCCAGGGATTGGAGTCAATTTTGGGAGAGATTGCCGCAATGGTAATAGAAATTATTATACCATTGATGCTGATCATCATATTGGACTTGTTATCGGCAATGGCACTCAGCTCAACGTGAGTCCTGTAGGAAGTTCGGAACATATCGGAAACTCCGCGCCGCCGGGCTCCCAGTTTCTTCTTTCCTGATTCTTCTTTGCTGTCCGGTTCATCGGGAGATTCTTGATTCTCCGGTTTTTTTGATGTTTTTGCCATAGGGGTGAAGTGTAAGATTTTTATGTTTCATTGGCTATTAAAAGTTTGTGTCTACCGATGGGACAACAAAGCTTTTATATCGAAAGGAGCGACCTTCTTTATCAATTCTATTGATCCTTTATTCTTCTAAGGGCACTATATTTCGTCTTACTCAATTCTAGTGAATATCTTTTTTTGGTAAACCAATTTGGTCTACAATGTTTTCATATCGGGTATCGTCTTTCAATTTCTGGATAAATGGCAGCGTTTGTATCAAAAGTATGGCTCCCAGTTTTACATCCACGGCTTTTTGTAAATATTCAAAGGCCCTGTCTTTGTCACCCAATGCCGAATAAACCATTGCAAAATCGAGGGACATATTACGGTACGGTTCCTCTTTTTCATGTTCTTTCATTCGGCTGATATATTTCTCGGCCAACGACTTATCATTCATTTCGGCATAAATATAGGCAAGATGTGAGGCTCCCCCGTATGTAGAATCATTCAGTTTTTTAAATTTTTTAATCATTTGCAGCGCCTTTTCATATTTTTTCTGACTCATATAAACTGCAGCTTTTCCTTCATATGCTGCTCTGAATAATGGGTCCAGCTCAAGAGCTTCGTTAAAAGCATTCAGGGCTTTGTAAAAATTACCCGATACCAAGTTTGCCCAGCCTGACTCCAGTAGTGCGGGAAGAGACAACGGATCGATCTTTACAGCCATCTCGGCCTGATTCAGCATTTTATCATATTCGCCTATAATTCGATAACACAAAGAGAGTGCCTGGCGCGCATCGCTGTTGTCCGATTCCATAGTTATGGCTTTACGGAAATTGGCTTCAGCTGAATCAAAATCCCATTTAAACAGTAAATTCACATATCCCAGAGCGATGTATGAATCAGCCCGGGTATTATTAAGATCTATTGCCCGGAGCGCATATTTTTCTGCAATCATAAAAGCCCGCTTTCCGGGCATATGTCCTGTAGTGCCAAGGTACGTGTAGCAGTTTGCAAGAAAAGCAAGAGCATTGATATAGGTTTCACATTCCCCAATGGCACGATCAAAATAGTCGATGGCTTTATAAACTGCTTCCGGAGTCCGCTTATTCCAATAGAACAATCCCTGCAAATAGTAGTTATAAGCCTCAACACTGTCGGTGGATGATTCGTAAATTTTCTTCTGTTCCTGATCCGAAAAGCTATCCTTAAGTTTATCCACTATTTTTTGGGCAATTTCATCCTGCACCTTAAAGATGTCTTTCAGCTCTCCGTCAAAGTTATCAGACCAGATGTGATATCCATCATTAGCATTGATCAGCTGCGCAGTTACCCGAATAGTATTTCCGGCTTTGCGAACACTGCCTTCCAAAACTGTATGTACATTCAGCTCCTTTCCAATCTCTCGAATATCCTTAATCTCTTTTTTATAGGTGAAGACCGATGTACGGGAGGCTACTTTCAAATCTTTAATGCGTGTAAGTGCATTGATAATTTCTTCGGTAATGCCATCGCTGAAATATTCATTGTCGGGCTCCGGGCTAAAATTATTGAATGGAAGTACAGCGATACTTTTAGGGTTAGTACCTGTAAGATGCTGAACGTGCGATTGAGACGGCACAACTAATCCCTTGTCAGCTATAGCATAAATTCCAATCGGCAGATAGATATTTTTAAGTTCATGTTTGCCGAATGATTCAAGTCTGATTCCGGGTTGATTTTTTATTTCATCCATAACCTTTTCAGAAAGCATCACCGAACCGGCAACACCCAAAGACTGGACTCTTGCGGCAATATTTACCGCATCACCATAAATACCTTCATCATCATAAATTACGTCTCCCATATGGATGCCAATCCGCAGCGGCACAACGGGTTCATTTTTTAATTCTATCTGAATATCACGGGCACAGTTTACTGCATCCAGTGCGCTGCCAAACATGATAAGCGTACCATCTCCGTAGTACTGCATTACTTCTCCGTGATATTCGAGCAACAGATCCTTTATGACAGTTCGCTGACGGTCTCGAATATTCTTTGCATTCTGCTCATCATCTTGCATCATCTTTGAGTAGCCAACGATATCGGCGAACATTACAGCGACAAGCAAACGTATGTTATTGTTTTCACTCATTTCTTGAAATCCCGGTTTTGCTTATCAGGATTGGGTAGTTTTATGTTCCACTACAAACCTTGATGATGCATATATTTAATAAAATATATGAAGAAATCTTTAACGAAGTTTGCTTGCGTTTGCCTCTGCCATAAATCACGAGACGTTGCATAAGAATTTCAAAAGAAAAAACCTGATTTAAGGGTAAACAGTGAACCATCGTCTGAAAATCCGAACGTTGAAGTGATCAGGAACGAATCGAAGAGGTTGAACCAGATTCCACCACCATAACCCATGTGCCATATTGATGATGATTCTCCATCTGACCAAACCCTTCCCGTATCAAAAAAACCATTGACGCCCACTTTTCCACCCAACAGGTAATTATAGAAATCAAACAGTTCCAGCCGAAGTTCATTGTTGTAGAAAAGAGTTGATCGTCCGGAAAAACGCCGGTTGTTATAACCTCTCAGATTCGATATTCCACCAAGAGTATTTGCCTCATAAAATGGAAAATTACCAAAAAGGTGATAACCGCCAATCCGGTTTGCAAATGTAATCTGTCGGTTCGTTCGCAAAGAAAAGTACAGCTCCAGTTCAGAATTAAATCGTGAAAAATTCTCTTCAGTATTTACGATTCCAAAATTTAACTCACCCTCCGTTGTAAGACGATAACCTTTACGTGGATTATACTTTTGATTCAGATCAGAGAATTTCAAACCGGCTGTAAAACCGCCAAATAGCTGCTCCCGGAAATCGGCAGGCGGTATTTCAATTTCCGGATTGGTCAGGATGTTATCCGGGTCTTGTTCCACGTTGGTTGCCCGAAATCGAATGCCAGTATAAAATTCCATGATACTTTTTTCGAGGATAAACCGGGGCTCCACCGAATATTGGTAAAGCCGCACACGGTAAAAGTTCAGGGATCGATCTTGCAGTGTAGTCTCATTGCCGAATCCGAAAAAGTTTTTGTAGCTCTTTGGAAATAGAAACCGGGCATCTAATTCAGCTCTTCTTGATTTTTTTCCTCTATTTTGAAAATACCAAGCCCCGGCATATCGAATATTTGCGGCTCCTGTGGATGGAGCAATATTTGCACGCAGGTGATGTATTGAAGAAGGATGCTTTCGAAATCCGTGTCGTTCAATTTCTGGACCGGCACCAAGAAAAATGCCGTCATTGGAGTTATAATCAACAAAGAGACCTATCCTTGTTGTATTCCATTTGTAGTCGGTATTGTAGTTGTAAGATACATTCCCAGAGATATCCGCCAGTTTTATTTTAGAGTTCTGTCCCCGTTCAATGTGGTTCCCTCTCTCTGTATCGTAAATAAAAATCGTATGGCTTATACCATTTTTTTGTGTTTCGTCATGATATTTATCTTCACCTGAACCACCTGCTACCCTGATTTTTATCGGGTTTGATGATACACCTGTCAATCGAAACTGATCATTTCCGCCCATTCCGAAGAGACGCAGTTCATCCGTTTCACCAGCCAAAAACGTGCGATCGAAATACAGCTCGCGACGTTCACCCTTTCCGGAAAGTTTGTAGATTTTCACCCGGATTCGTTTCTCGCTCATTATGTTCACTTCAAATAGTTCCCGTTTGTTACTGCCTGGAATGGACACCACTTTTGAAATGAGATTGTAATATCGTTCCGTGATATCCGAAAGCTGATCCCGGCGGGCTTTTAAAATCCGGATCGTTTCATCGCCATACTTTTCAAACACTGGTTCGGGATAGTTTTGTACGGCTTTTTCGATCACATCGTTAGATAGCGAAAGTTCAATATCCCCGGCAATTTCGAGCCACTCCGACCTTGTAACCTGATTGGTAAAGCGACGGGTTAGGGCTAGTGAATTGTAATTCAGACCTTTCAGGTTACCATAATTCTCCGAAAAGTTTTGGTACTGAAAAAATGGTCCCAGGATTTTTGCCGCTGTTGGTATCAGGCCGGTCATTCTCATCAGTGCCATATCACGATCGCGGGGGATTGGTTTATAGATTTTACCCTTTTTATCTTCAGGCTCAAATGAAGCCCACCGCCACTGATCGCTGTGACGGTCCCAATCGGCCAGAAGCATATCCAGCAGACGTGCTTTCGCAAATGACTTTTGATCGACTCTGTGATCGATATCTCCATCCAGTTCTCGAAACAGCTCCGTGCTACTTAGAATTTCATCTGAGTTCCCAACACTTTCCACATCGTTCATGTCGCCATTGGGCCGTTCCTCAAATAGTGCCAGTTCTCCGCCCATCTTTTCGGTGTAGACTCCTAACTTTGGATCATCCGGCACTAAATAGATTTTAGGGTTGGTATGATACACACCAATTGCTTCTGCAATATCCGGAATTATCAACGCACCGTATGGATTGATGATTGAAAACTGATCCTGTGCCACATCCAGGGCAATTGTTTTTCGAAGATTTTCATCCCAAACTCGTCCTGCCTCTTTATCAATTAATCGGAGAACAAAATCACGGCCGTCATTCCGCTCGAGATGTAATGATGTAGTCTGTCCTTTTCCGCCAATCCGAACCGGTTCTAATCCACCCTCCATCTCGGTCACATCAAAAAGAGGGAATTTGCTTTCAACCGACCAATATTTTCGATTATGTTTCCCGATCATCCATTCAAACAAACGGCTCTTCCCGTCATAGTCCGGATTAGAAGCAACTGTCAGGGTACTGTCCGAATAGTTGATATCGGGCACAGACTCCGCGACTGCTTTCTCAGAAAACGCGTCTTCAAACGGCTCCTTCAACTGTGTTCGGTAGAGAAGGGTACCGGTCGATCCATCATCTTCGGGTGCCCATGCTTCCATCCACACAGAACCGTCGGCATAGTAGCGAACGATCATAAATCCCTTGCTTCCATAAGTGAATTCTGCACCTCGACCATGCGCTATGTAGCTCTGCTTACTCCCGGCACCGCTGACCAGATAGTGGTGATTTTCCCGTCTTTTCTGTTCACGGTGATATTGCAGGCCATGAGAATGTCCGGATGCATAAATCAGGTCATCAAGTTCAGTTCGGTTGAAAACTTCCTGAAGCGCATCGGCCATCGCTTTGTAGCGGTGGTGAACTACATCCTGCTCAAGACCGAAAACCCGCCGATACAAAACATACAGACTTCCAAATATGGGTGGCTTCAAATGAGCTGAAGGTGGCTGATATCCGCCGTGATTATCGTTTGTTACTAATGGGTGATGGGCGGTAATCAACAAATAGTCTTTACGCTGTTTTTTCAGAATATCGTCCAGTTCAGTGAGAATATCACCCGCATCAAACAGTTCATAATCACCGGTATCGCCGAACGGTTTTTCGTTTTGATGAAGCCACCATTGAGTATCGAGTACGATAAGCCGGATATCTTCGCGAAGTTGAGGATCCTCATCATCGTCCATAAGCTTGATCGTAACAGGTCCCGGAAATCCGTTGTCCGGCAGGAATGTGTTACCTCTATTCAGAAACGCTTCTACAAATTGTTCTTGTCGTTTGACTCGTTCAAGACCGTCTGCCCGCCCATTATTCCAGTCGTGATTCCCCGGAATGAATACGCCTCGGCCGGGATAATTTTCTACGGTTTTCAATTGTTCGATGAGCCGCTGTTCGTAAAAATCTCTTTTGGGATGGGTAGAATCCGGGAGGCCATCTTCGTATATATTATCTCCTAAAAAAATCGCGGCGCTATGTTCATCAGCTTTTTCCAGAAACGCTTGGAACAGCATCAGGGTGGGTTCCTGTACATCCAGTGACGGTGCTCCAACATCTCCAATCAAAAAAACTTGATAGATAAGGTCTCTATCTGGCGGAGGATTTATTTCCTTCGCTGTTTCCTCCTCCGGGTTAATATACAACATGGACCTGGAACAGGATGTGAGAACCAAAAAGGTGATAACGATTGCAATTTTCTTAGTCATTACATAATAATAGAGTCCCTTGATTCTGTTAAATGATAGTGAGGTTCATATTTTAAGTAACTAATTTTCAGTACTAAAACATCTGTTGGTTATTATAGAAATTAGTAAAAATTTAGAACCAATTTATATACCATTAAACCACGAATGGTTTGAGTTCAATCTTGGATATCAGATGCATGGTATTTCTATGAGGAGCAGCAGTTCAGTGGCTGCTCGATACTTAGGTATGGCAATATGGAATATTTAAGAGAGTGATAGAATTACCATATCTATTTCTTCACTCAACTCCGTTAGGAGTTACCTGTTTATAGCTATCACGAAGTCTGAATAATTCAGGCTCCAGAGGAGCCTTCTTCCTCAGTATTTGGATGAGAAAAAGTATCATTAAGCTCCAAGGTACTACTCCAATCAAAGTGGTGTACATTGGAGACTCATACTTTAAAGATACTGGCAAAGTTTTTTTTAAAATCGCTCATCAAATAAACGCCTCAATTCTATTCAAATCTCCAATGTGAGCTCTCTGTTCGGCGGGGATTTTTCTTGCTATTTATACCCCGCATTTCATGCGGGGTTAAATACATTCTGCCATTTCAGAGCAGGACGGTTGATAGATCCCGGTCTTATTGCCTCTCTGAGACAGCCGGGAGATTACGCTTGGGAATGGTGTGCAATTATTATTCGGAGCACTCTTCCATGTAATGCATAATAATCAGGACGCTCCTCCAGAGCGGTATTTGAATGGGATTGGGATTCTATAGACAGGGGATTCCTCCGGAATCACATTCTGCCCAGCCGGGGCAGGAAAATCGTGAATATTCATACACCTTAGTGTGGTGGAATATTGAAAACCCACAGCTCTGAAAGTGCGACAGATCGTAGCCCCGGGTGAAGCGCAGCGTAACCAGGGGTATGAGAAGATGTTAAACATTATCGCCGAATAGAGGGATTTGCATAAAATTCAAACAGGGTAGAGGCGGTAACGCATCTGAATACATTAATACAAAACATGGTATTTCTATCATTGCTGAATGATCCGGAAAAAGCTCCTTATAAAATTTGGCATAGTTGCAAGATCATTGCGACCTATAGAATTACCATGTTGATTCTCCGATCAATATATCTCAGCTCTGAAAGAGCGGAAGAACCTAGCCCCGGGTGAAGCTCAGCGTAACCCGGGGTATGAGAAGATGTAAAACAACACCGCCGAATAGAGGGATTGGCATAAAACTCAAACTGGGTAGAGGCGGTGCCGTATTTGATTTGATTTAATTCAAAAACATGATATTTCTATGTGGAGCTGTAATCCGGTACTCATTCAATTTGATGATATGACCGGTATCATTTTTATTAGATTTATAGAAATACCATGGTTTATTCATCACGATCTAAAGCCCGGCTCTGTCTTCCGACTCATCGGCATATTGACAGGATACACGCGGATTCCATGATGAAAAGAGACCGTCGGGATTGTATTTCCACAACCAGATGTGAAGCGTGTACAAACCAAGTGTCTCATTCAGATGGTAGGGTTGCCCCATCAGTTCCGGAACTCCATCATCCTTCCAGGCACTCTCCGGGACAATATATTCCAGGCCTACAAGTTTATATTTTCCTGATTGATTCGGTTCATACATAAGTGCTTCGGGTTGAAGCAGGTGCACTTCACCATTTTCAAGGTACTCCATATTTCCATAATGGTATCCCATTGCACCCAGCTCACTGTGATACCAGCAAGGAGTAAGGGGCGTGTCGTAATTATTCCCGATGGCTTTTTCCATGTTATGATAGGGTGCCGTAGCACGCCTAAGGGAAGCTAAATCACGCTGTACCTGCATATCATAAGATTCGATCTGACTGTTTACCGCATTGGGTGCTTTAGCAATTGAGATGAAACTTTCAGACTCTTCCGGAATATTTGATCCGGAATCTTCACATCCTGCCAGTATCAAACTGATCATGGCCATACTCATCAAAAGTATGCTGAATCTATCGGTACTATTTTTGATCAAATGCTTACTCATTTTAATATCCTCCTGTTTGTTCGTTTTGTAGGTCGTTTCAAGTGTTTAAAATCTATAGGCGGTTAAATTGATTGTGATAAAGAGAGAATGAAAATTTCAGGTACAGGAATGAGTCCTCCGGTATCATGTAAATTGAAGGATTTGCAACTTCTTTCATTTCAACAGACAAAGTTTTGCTTCACCTTCGTAATTTTCATGAAGGTCACGGATCTCGTCATAGTCAAACTCTTCAAGAATCTCAGTTGTATGGTTTTGCAATTTTACCCTGTAACGGACTGAAGCCGGATCAAAATTTTTCATCACCAACTCCGATTCTTTGATTTGCCAAAGCTTATCCGCATCTCCGGTAAGATGTATCATCAGGCATTTTGGAAGTGCCGCATTGTATTGATTGTACCTGGCCCTGATTAAATCTCCCCGCTGATTATATTTCGCATTGAGATTGACATCCTCGCTTTTCATGGATGCGGTAAATTCACGGGTATACGGGGCAGGAGGTTCTGTAAATACAAATGCCCAGCCTTTATTGTGAAGGTTCTGGCTGTTTTGTGCACACTCCAGAGACTTCATGCATTCAAAATCCTGAAGTTTCAAAGGCTGCAAATCACGCATTGGCTGTGTTTTAGCCTCAAAGATGAATACGAAAAGGAGTAGGCTTGAAATGGTGATAAATCGAAAGGTCTTTATGGTTCTCATGGGTTGCTCCTGAAAATTTCATTTTAATCCTTGATTGCTTCCTGCTTAAGAGTCTGATTAACTTGTTCTTGGTTGGATAGGTTATCATTTTTCATCATCGGAAATCCCGGTTTCCATTATGATTCTTATTACTACTGCGATGGAATGGGGAAAAAACTGACAAATTTTTTTTATAATAATTTTCTGATATGTACTGAATGCAGAACATTTACCGCTTATGAGTGGCCAAGATCAGGAAATAACCCGGCTTCTTAATGAAGTCGTCAGTGGTTCTGAAAGAGCTTATTCCAGGCTGTTTTCAATTGTGTATGATAAATTGCGCAATCTTGCTCACCGTCAAATTATCTATGAACCAGACCTGAGCTTAACCAAAACGGCACTTGTACATGAACTGTATCTGAAAATGTTTCAGCAAAAAAGTCTGGATATTGAAGACAGATATCATTTCTTTGCAATAGCAGCACGATGTATGCGGCAAATTTTGATTGACCACGCCAGGACCAAAAAGAGGGAGAAGAGAGGGGGCAATCAAAATGAAGCCACCTACATCGATGAAATAATCAATGTAAACCAAGAGGCAGAAGAACTTTTAAATATCGATGAAGCCTTAAAGAAGCTGGCAAATCTTGATCAGCGTTTGGCCGATATTGTTGAACTCCACTACTTCGGAGAGATGAGTTTTGACGATATCGCCAATTTTCTGAAACTCTCCGATCGTACGGTTTATCGCGATTGGGCCAAAGCACGGGCATGGCTTTATAGAGAGTTGAAGAAAAATATTAGCTAATACTTTGGCAGTTTTTACTGCCCTATGCATTTATATGTTGTCTAAATGGTATTTTTGAAACGATAATATCAATTGAGAAGATCATGGATCAATCAAGCTGGGAGTTGATCAAATCCGTTGTTGACAAGGCATTGACTCTGAATGCCGAGCAGAGAAAGAAATATGTTGATTCGGCTTGCCGTCAGTATCCGTCAATATCTACTGATGTGTGGGAACTGCTTCAATATGTAGAAGAATCTGACCGGGAGCATTTCATGAAGGAGATTTGGAGCGATCAAAAAAATTTATTGCTCGATATTTCAGGTGATATCAAAGAGATGAACAGGGATGATGAATTTATAAACCGGGAGATCGGCCCCTATCGAATAACGGAGCTTCTGGGGCGCGGAGGAATGGGGGCTGTTTTCAAGGCCATCCGAACTGACGGGGAGTTTCATCTTGAGGCGGCCATAAAATTAATCAAAACCGGCGGTGATTCTGCTGATGCTCTGCTTCGGTTCAGGATGGAAAAAGAGATACTGGCCGGGTTGCAGCACCCGAATATTGCTCATTTACTGGATGGAGGGGTGACCGATGACGGTATTTCATACCTGATTATGGAGTATGTTGACGGAATACCGGTGGATCAATATTGTGATGAAAACAGGCTTACCGTTGAGCAACGACTGCAGTTATTTCAAGAGATCTGTGCTGCCGTTCAACATGCACACAACAATCTCATTGTACACAGAGATCTAAAACCTCAAAACATTTATGTGAAAAGTGACGGTACGGTTAAGGTGCTGGATTTTGGAATTGCAAAAATGCTGGAATCCCATCTTCATCAGCCTTCGAGTATTATGACTCTTCCCGGGCAAAAAATTTGGACGCCCCAATACGCAGCACCTGAACAGGTGAGCGGTGAGCCGGTAAGTGTTGCCACCGATGTGTATGCGCTCGGCATCCTGTTAAACAAGATCTTAACCGGTTCCTACCCGTACCAGCTGGAGGGAAGGAATCTCGCTGAAATGGAGGAGATCATTAAAAATACAGAACCGATTTCACCCACAAAACTTTTCAAGCAGCTGGATGATCCTGAAGCATATGCACAAAAACGAAAATCAACGGCTGATGAATATCTGAAAAAACTAAGCGGCGATCTGGATGCCTTGGTCTTAAAGGCGATTCGAAAAGAACCGGAATACCGTTATCAGTCCGCGAAGGAGATTTCGGATGAAATAGACCGTT
>Ga0081527_100750_pt1 | contig 11428 bp, 7 predicted proteins | sample HotLakmasection5_FD_70992 | JGI IMG/M metagenome (GOLD analysis project Ga0081527, IMG submission 70992) | Hypersaline microbial mat communities from Hot Lake, Washington, USA - Section #5 (SPADES assembly) (version 2) | ecosystem: Environmental > Aquatic > Non-marine Saline and Alkaline >... | reverse complement strand
CGGCACCTTCTGGCAGAGGCGCACCGGTCATAATGCGGGCCGCTTCGCCTGCATTCAGCGCACGCACCGGTACCCTACCTGCCTGGATATCCATTACAACCGGAAGCACAACCGGCTTGCCCCGGCCAGCAGTTAGTGTGTCGCTGGCACGCACCGCATAGCCATCCATACTGGAATTGGCGAATGGTGGCAGATCAACTGCTGCATACACATCAGCGGCCAGCACACGATCCAGCGCCTGACCCAGAGCGACAGTTTCTGGCGGCAGGGTCTCAATACGGCTCAGAATACGAGCCAACGCCTCATCAACATTCAACAGATCGGTCACAGCATTTAACCTCAATAAGCGTTATAATAGGGGTAGACCTTTCCCCATTCAGATATTGCCTTATTTCAGCATGATTTTAGCAGAGAAGAAGGTGAAAACCTGATAAATTGTTGTACAATAAGCAATCAACGATCATAATACCAGGTGCAAAATGGCTGCAATAAGCGCCCCCCCGGCCAATCTCGACACGCTGCTCAAGAGCCAGCCCAACTTCACGCCGATGGAAAAGGCGTTGATCGAGCGCGCCTATCACAAGGCGGAAATCGCTCATGCGGGACAGGTGCGCAAGTCTGGCGAGCCATATTTTACCCACTGCGTCGCGGTCGCCAGCATTCTGGCCGATATGCGCCTGGACGCTGAAGCCATCGCCGCCGCCCTGCTCCACGACATTGTTGAAGACACCGACATCACCATCGAGGATGTTCAAAGCGAATTTGGCGCTGTCATCGCCAATATGGTCGCCGGCGTCACCAAACTCAAGAAGCTGCCGCTTAACGTCGATAAGGACATTCACGGCAGACGCCCACGCGACACTGACCGCGAACTCGAATACATCCGCAAGATGCTGCTCACAATGGGCGACGATGTCCGCGTGGTGATCGTCAAGCTGGCGGACCGGCTGCATAACATGCGTACCCTGGGCTATATGCCTCCCGTCAAGCAAAAGAATATCGCCCGCGAGACGATGGAGATTTTCGCGCCGCTGGCAAATCGGCTGGGCATCTGGCAGATCAAATGGGAGCTGGAAGACCTGAGTTTCCGCTATCTGGAACCGGAAGCCTATCGCAGCATCGCCATTAAAATCGACGAGCGCCGCGACGCCCGCGAAAAATACATGGCCGATGTCGCCACCATGCTGCGCGCCGAACTGGAAAAGCACGGCATCCACGACGCTACCATCACCGCCCGGCCCAAGCACATCTACAGCATTTACCGTAAAATGAAGAGCAAGCAACTGCCCTTCGAAGAAATCTATGATGTGCGCGCCATCCGGGTTATCGTCAACACACGGCCTCAGTGTTATATCGTACTGGGCATTGTCCATGATCTGTGGCGACCCATCGCCCAGGAATTCGACGACTACATCGCCGCGCCCAAGGATAACTTCTACCAGAGCCTGCACACCGCCATCATCGACAAACAGGGCAAAACGCTCGAAGTGCAGATTCGTACCTGGGAGATGCACGAACACGCCGAATACGGTGTCGCTGCCCACTGGCGCTACAAAGAAGGCAAGACCCACGACGAACATTTCCAGAAACGACTGACCTACCTGCGCCGGTTGATGGAATTTGGTCCGGATGTCAACGACGATCCCAAAGCCTTTATCGACACGATGAAGGATGAGGTCTTTCAGGATCGTGTCTACGTATACACCCCACGCGGCGATATCATCGACCTGCCGGAGGGGGCTACTCCCATTGACTTTGCCTATCACATCCACACGGAAATCGGCAACCGCTGCCGGGGTGCACGTATCAACGGCAAACTGGTGGGCCTGGACTACAAACTCAAATCTGGCGAACAGGTCGAAATCACCACCGCCAAGCGCGGCGGCCCCAGTATGGACTGGCTGAATTACGAAGCCGGTTACGTCAAAACGTCACGCGCACGCGCCAAGATTCGCCTGTGGTTCCGCAAACTCAACCGGGACAAACATATCGCCCTGGGCCGCGAAGCCGTCGAACGGGCGCTCAAACGGATGAGCGTTCTCGACAGCATGTCCTTCGACACGCTGACCCAACTGTTTGGCTATGACCGCACCGACGACTTCCTGGCCGCTGTCGGCAGCGGTGATATCAACGCCTCGCAGATCGAACACCGCGTCCTGGAAGAGGAGCGCCTGCGCACCGAGCAGGAAAAAGAACAGCGAAACGAACTGGAAGTCCTCAAAGAAAAGCACCAGAGCCGGCTTTCTGGCAGCGATAAAACCGGCAGCGTACAAATTCTGGGAACTGGCGGCCTGCTGGTCAATATGGCGCGCTGCTGTAACCCCATGCCCGGAGACGAGATCACCGGCTACATCACGCGAGGACGTGGCGTGACGGTCCATCGCAGCGACTGTATCAACGTACAGGCAGTTACCGACCCGGAGCGGTTGGTCGATGTCTCGTGGGGCAACCTGGACGAAGAACGACGCTTTACCGTACCCATCGAAATCGTCGCCTACGACCGTGAAGGTCTGATGCGAGACATCAGCACCATCATCGCCGATGAGCGCGTCAACATCGCCGATGTCGACGTCAAGCGCCGCCAGGAGATTGCCACACTCTATATCACAATGGAGATCACCAGCCCCAAGCAGCTTACGCGCATTCTGTCCAAAATCGAACAGTTGAACAGTGTCGTGGAGACCTACCGCCGCAGGACCAGTTGAGTGGGTGAATTGCGCGCAATTTGCATATCTCACACAATTCCAGTAATATGAAATTGGCGTAACTCACGGCTAAAGGTCGGCATGGTCTGGCGCTCACTCAGCAGCAACACACGGGGATACTTACTATGTTCAATTATCTGCGAACGCTGGCCGTTCGCCAATTCCAGAACCTGAAAGAACACATCCGGCTGGTTGTCATCCATCCCAGTTATGTGCAGCAGCATATCATGCTGGCCGAGATGCTCGATAAGAAACTGATATACATGCGCTTCGAGGGCGCCAGACTAACCTACAGCGATTTGCAGGAGCAATTTCATCGCGCTTTACAGCTTCAGGATTGCAGTCAGGCCGATCTGGCGAAAATCGACTATCTTATACTCGACGAGTGCGATCGGGCCAGCAGCGAGGCGCTCGACCCGTTTCTGCACGACAGCATAAAAACCGTCAGCACCGGTAAAGTGCTGATCTTCACGCGGGAGATTCCCCGCCCGATCATTGAGAATGCAGAACTGCGCAGCCATACCAGCTTTATACCGGACGACGCCAGCTTTATGCTGTGGGATTATGCCCAGCGCCAGGACGAAAGCGCACTGCTGGAAGTGCGTTCATTCGGGGATGGTCGCGTACTGCTGAACGGGCATAACGTCGATAACTGGGATGGCGTGCTGCCCCGATCCCTTTTCTTCTACCTGGTAGACCGGGGCATGACCACCCGCAACGAGATTTTTGATACGTTCTGGCCCAACCTCACCAAACGAGAGGCCACCAACGTTTTCCATGTGACCAAGCGCAAAATCAGCGAAGTTCTGGGCATTGACCTTACGATTTACTGGTCCGGCTTTTATCGCATCTCGCCCAACATACAGTTGAGCTACGATGTCGTCCTGTTCACCGAGATGGTCCAGAACAGCGCCGTCGCCAAACCTGAAGAAGCAGCGGACCTGCTCACCAGGGCGTCTGCCCTCTACAGAGGGCATTTCCTGTATAAAATGGACATGGAGTGGGCCAGGAAACGTCGCGAAGAACTATGCCAGGATTACGCCGACGCACTTGCCAGCCTGGCGAAAGTCAAAAGTGAGTTAGGCGCCAAAGAGGACGCCCTCAACCTGTACCTGAGAGCTGCCGCCAACAACCGCAATCGAGAAGACCTGACTTCGGCCATCATGGGGCTGTATGGTGACCTCGACATGCCAGCCGATGCGCTGCACGTCTACGATCTGCTGGAGACTGAGCTAAAAAACAACCTGGGTGTTTCTCCCGCTCCGACGCTCCAGCACCTGGCCGAGTCGCTGCGCCAGCGCGTAAACTCAAATGTGATTGCTTCATGAACGGCGCACCATCAGAGTCAGACAAGCACCGTAGCCAACGGTGCTTGTTTTGTTGATCGCGCATCACGGTCATTCAACCCGTCAGGTCTGAGGTTCGGCCTCTGCCGGTTCGTAGATCGGCTGGTAGTTGACCACCGCCGCCACAATCTCGCCCTGGCGCGTCAGCGAGATCACCTGCTCGCCGCCAGCCCGCCCCCGCTTAAGCAGCGGTGCCCGGCCAATGCGCATGTAAAGCGGCTTATTCCGATTGCTGAGGACGATCACCGTGTCATCGAGCCTGCCGACCGTCGCGGCGGCGACGCCCCGGCTGGATTTTGGCAGACGCATACTGATGACCCCACCGCCAGCCCGGCCCTGCGTCGGATACTCATCCATAGGTGAAACTTTGGCCACGCCATCATCGGTGATCGTCCACATATAGCGTCCCGGTACGGCGACACTCGCGCCGACCACGCGCCCATCCTGCCCAAGCAGCTTGATACCGCGCATACCGCCAGCCGGTAAACCGGTCGGACGCACGTCGCTCTCTTTGAAACGGATCGCCTGCGCCTGGTCCGAAGTCAGCACGACTTCCTGCTGGCCGTCGGTAGGGAATACCCAGCCTACCCGGTCGCTGCCGTTGACGTTCATCACGCGGAAGACATTCGCCGACAGCCCCGGCAGGCCCGCCAGCCGTATGCGTTTCACCAGGCCACCTTCACTCGCAAGGAACAAATAACCATTTTCCAGCCCAGCCGGCAGACACAGCATTGATGCGATCTGCGCTGAAGCCGGCAGCGAGCACAGCCCGTTAAATACCGCGCCATCCGCCGGTTCCTCAACCTGGGGTAGTTGATGGACCGGGATAGTCGCACATTCGCCCTCACTCGTGAACAGGTAGACGATGCTGTTCGTCAGCCCCTGGATGACGAAACGCGGCGGTTCTTTGGTATTGGTGGTCACCTTCGGCACCGTCTCGCCGAAGCTGCGCGCCAGCTTGCCCCCCACCGTCAGCGTCACCCACACACGTTCTTCAGGCATCATAAAGTCTTTGGCGCTGGTGCTGCTGGCCCGCGTGCCGACGATCATCGTGCGCCGGGTATCGCCATATGCCGATTTAATGACCTTCAGCTCTTCGGCCACAACGTCGCGCATCTTCTGCGGGCTTTGGAGCAGCCCTTCCAGATATTTGATGAGCTTCACTTTTTCGGCGTATTCGTCCTGAATCTTCTTACGTTCCAGCGATGCCAGCCGGCGCAGTTGCATATCCAGAATGGCCTGCGCCTGCACCTGGGTGATTGACAGCGCCTTAATCAGGTTCTGGCGGGCTGTCTCGACGGTGCGCGACCGTCGAATGATAGCGATAACCTCGTCGAGATTGTCCAGCGCCTTCAGCAGGCCTTCCAGGATGTGCGCGCGATCCCGCGCCCGCGCCAGATCATATTCACTGCGCCGGCGGACAATCTCAAAGCGGTGATCCAGATAAACTCGCAGCGCCTGTTTGAGCGTCAGCAGACGGGGCTGGCTGTCCACCAGCGCCAGCAGACGAATGCCAAACGTATCCTGGAGCGGCGTCAACCGGAACAGCGACGCCAGGATTTTGCTGGCATCTGCGCCGCGCTGGAGTTCGATCACCAGACGCAGCCCCTGCCGGTCCGACTCGTCGCGCATGTCCGCCAGACCCTCAAGCTTGCCATTCTGTGCCAGCGATGCAATGCGTTCAATCAGTGAGGTCTTATTGACCTGATACGGCAGCTCACTGACGATGATACGCGACTTACCACGTCCCATGTCCTCGATGTGGACTTTGGCCCGCACCGTGATTTTGCCCTGGCCGGTGGCATAGGCCGCCACCAGCGAGTCCTCGTCTTCGCTGCCGTTAGCGTGCCGATAAACCACACCGCCAGTCGGAAAATCCGGGCCTTTGATAAAGCGCATCAGGTCGTCTACGCTGATGTCATCCAGGCTCGACCAGTTTTCCAGCATGTAGTTGAGGGCGTCGCAGACTTCGTTCAGATTATGCGGCGGGATATTGGTGGACATCCCCACCGCGATTCCCGAAGAACCATTCACCAGCAGGTTTGGAATGCTGGCCGGCAAAACGCCCGGTTCCTGGAGGCTGCCATCAAAGTTGTCGATAAAATCGACCGTATTCTTGTCGATATCGACCAGCAGCTCCTCGCCCAGTTCGTGCATGCGAGCTTCGGTATAACGCATCGCGGCGGCGCTGTCGCCGTCGATGCTGCCGAAGTTGCCCTGCCCGTCCACCAGCATATAGCGCAGCGAAAAATCCTGGGCCATGCGAACCATCGCATCATAAACCGCGCTGTCGCCGTGTGGATGGTACTTCCCCAGCACCTCACCCACGATGCGGGCGCTCTTCTTAAACGGCGTGTCAGAGCGCAGGCCCATATCGTGCATGGCATACAGCACACGGCGATGAACGGGCTTCAGGCCGTCGCGCGCGTCCGGCAGCGCCCGCGACACAATCACACTCATCGCGTAATCCAGATAAGCATCGCGCATTTCCTGCTCGATGTTTACCTGCTGGATGTCTGTTATCATTGGTTTCTTCCTCGGAAAGTCAACACGGCCCTACGGCTGTGGCTCACAACGTCAGCACATTCTAGGTGGCCACCAGTAACCTGTCAAATGCGCAATTTTAGTATTTTTGTTCTATTATAACCGTATCACACCCGAATGACCAGCGCGACAAACAAAAGAGTGCGCCCTGCGGGTGCACTCCTCTGCTATCACAGTTTGTATTGAACGCCGGCTTATTCGTCGCCTTCGTCCTCGACCTGCGCCACAATTATCGTCAGCAGCGCGTCTTTGTCCACAGTGGAGCCAGCTTCGACCTCAATGCTCTGCACGACCCCATCAATGGGCGATTTCAGCTCGTTCTGCATCTTCATCGACTCAAGGATGACGACCGTCTCGCCCTGCGTCACCGCCTGTCCCTTCGTGACAGGTACGGCGACGATGAGGCCCGGCATTGGCGAGCGCACCTCACCGGAAGCTGCCGAGAAGCCGCCCTTACGGCTCATCATCAGCATGGCGCGTTCGTCCAGCACCTGCCCTTCGAACATACGCCCACTCAGCATGACTGAGTAACGGCCCTGCTGTTCATCGATAACTACCTGCAGTGACTGGTTATCGGTGATGATCGAATACAGCGATTCGTCGAGTGCCTTGAAGTCCACCCGGCGCGCCTCGCCGTTGACAGTCACACCGCCGTCCTTGTCGACTTCAATCTCGTACTGCTGGTTATTGATGATGGTCAGGTATTTCATCGATTCATCCTCTCCCAGCGGCTTACCCATTTCCAGTTACTGGTATCGCGTTTATTGGGCGCAATTACCTGAGTCGCCAACTGGCGGCGGCGGTGGGCGTACAGCGTCGCGGCGATGGCGGCGTTTTCCAGTTCTTCGGAGGTTGGCTCACCTTCATAGGTGTTCATGCTGAAATTCTGTTCCACAAAGTTGATGTCGATCTGGCCGGCCATATACTTGACGCTGTTCATCAGGTTGATATGGAACGGAATATTGTGCTTGAGGCCCATAATCGTGTATTCAGAGAGCGCACGGCGCATCCGCAGAATCGCTTCGGAGCGAGTCTCGCCCCAGGTGATGAGCTTGGAGATCATGCTGTCATAGTAAGGGCTGATCTCTGCCCCGGCATATATACCGCTGTCTACACGCACACCCGGGCCTGTCGGCGTGATGAGCGTGGTAATGGTCCCAACCGACGGCATAAAGTTAGCATACGGGTCTTCGGCGTTGATACGACATTCCATCGCCCAGCCCTTGAATTCCCGAAAGCTCTCCGTCGGCCCCATACGCCGCCCGCGCGCAATACGAATCTGCTCTTTGACCAGGTCCACGCCGGTCACCAGCTCGGTGACCGGATGCTCAACCTGTAGACGGGTATTCATCTCCAGAAAGTAGAAGTTCCGGTCACGGTCAACCAGGCATTCGATTGTCCCGGCATTGACGTAGTCCACAGCCTCAGCAGCGGCGATCGCCATGCGTCCCATGCGCTCACGCAGATCGGCATCAACAAACGTGCTGGGCGCTTCCTCGACCAGTTTCTGGTGCCGCCGCTGGATCGAACATTCACGCTCGCCCAGGTGTACAGTGTTGCCGTAGGTATCGGCCAGCACCTGAAATTCGATGTGCCGCGCGCCGACCAAGAGCTTTTCCAGGTAGACATCGTCGTTGCTGAAAGCGCTCAGCGCCTCACGACGGGCGGTAGCAATTGCCTCGCGCAGCGCCTTCGGATCGTAGACGGAGCGCATACCCTTACCACCGCCGCCAGCTACCGCTTTGACCAGCACGGGAAAGCCGATCTGTTCAGCGGCCAGCACCAGTTCATCATCAGTCAGGCCAGCAGGCGTGCCTGGAACCAGCGGAACACCGTTTTTGCGTACCGCCTCACGAGCCGCGTGTTTGTCGCCCATCGTGGCGATAGCGTGCGGCGAAGGGCCAATCCACGCCAGCCCTTCGTCGATGACCTGCTGGGCAAAGCTGGCGTTCTCGGCCAGGAACCCATACCCCGGATGCACGGCATCCGCGCCGGTTCGGCGAGCCACTTCGATCAGGCGGTCGCCGCGCAGATAGCTTTCGCGCGGGGTGGGCGGACCGATATTCACCGCTTCATCAGCGAACCGCACATGCAGCGCCGCCCGGTCCGCTTCAGAATACACAGCAACCGTGTCAATGCCCAGGTCACGACAGGCGCGAATGATGCGGACCGCGATCTCACCACGATTGGCGATCAGTACTTTGTTGATCTTGGTTGGTTGGTCGATCATACGTCGGTCGCTCCTTACAGCGGGATATTGCCATGTTTCTTGGGCGGATTCTGGTCACGCTTGTTCTGGAAAACGCCAATCGCGTTAATCAGGCGGGCGCGCGTGTCGCGTGGCTCAATGATGTCATCCACAAAACCGCGCCGCGCCGCGATATACGGACTGGCGAAGCGTTCGCGATAGTCATCTGCCAGCTCTTTTTTGCGCGCCACCGGGTCCTCTGCTGACTGAATATCACGCCGGTAGATAATCTCGACCGCGCCTTCTGGCCCCATCACCGCGATTTCCGCTGTCGGCCAGGCCAGATTGAGATCGCCGCGAATATGCTTGCTGCTCATCACGCAGTAGGCTCCGCCATAGGCTTTGCGCGTCGTCACTGTGAGCTTGGGTACGGTCGCCTCACAGTAGGCGTAGACCAGCTTCGCACCAGATGTGATGATGCCGTTATGCTCCTGATCTGTACCAGGCAGATAGCCGGGAACATCGACAAACGTAATAATCGGGATGTTGAAGGCATCGCAGGTGCGGATGAAGCGGGCGGCTTTCTCGCTGGCCTTGATGTCCAACACCCCTGCCAGCACCATCGGCTGGTTGGCGACAATGCCCACACTGTGCCCACCCAACCGCGCATAACCACAGATGATGTTGGCGGCATAGTTCTCATGCACCTCAAAGAAGATGCCATCATCCACAATCTTCTCGATGACCGTCTTCATGTCATACGGTTTGTTGGGGTTATCCGGGATGATGGTATCCAGTTCGGTATCCGCCCGCAGCGGATCGTCCGTAGAAGGCACGAATGGCGCGTCTTCCATGTTATTCTGCGGCAGATAGCCCAGCAGTTCACGCACCAGCATCAGCGCCTGGGTTTCGTCATCTCCTACCAGGTGACACACCCCACTTTTAGACGCATGCACCGACGCCCCGCCCAGTTCCTCGAATGTCACATCCTCGTTCAGTACCTGCTTAACCACCCCCGGCCCGGTGATGAACATATAACTCGTGTCACGCACCATCACCGTGAAGTCGGTCAGCGCCGGGCTGTAAACCGCGCCGCCGGCGCACGGCCCCAGAATAACACTAATCTGTGGGATGACCCCACTGGCCATCGTGTTGTTGAGGAAAATCTCGGCATAACCGGCAAGGCTCTCGACGCCTTCCTGAATGCGGGCGCCGCCGCTGTCGTTCAGGCCGATCATCGGTGCGCCCACCTTCATCGCCATCTGCATCACTTTGATGATCTTCTGGGCATGGACTTCACTGAGGCTACCGCCCAGCACCGTAAAATCCTGCGAATAAACGTACACCAACCGACCATCAATCGTACCCCAGCCGGTTACCACGCTGTCGCCGAGGTATTTCTGCTTATCCAGGCCGAAAGCCGTTGCCTGGTGCTCGACAAACATATCCAGCTCACGAAAGCTACCGGGGTCCAGCAGAATATCCAGCCGTTCATGAGCTGTGTTACGCCCCTGATCGTGCTGGCGTTTAATGCGCTCCTCACCGCCGCCAGACCGGCTGGCCTCACGTTTGTGGCGGAGTTCCTGAGTCTTGGGGTCTACTGCCATCGCTATTCTTCTCCATAATCTGTTCCCTGCCTACCCTACACGAGCGGCTCCACACAATGTGAAAACATAGCACAAGGATTGAGACAAAAGGTATCAATACCACCAGCAGCGGATAGCGCTGCCGATCATAGTCTGCCTGTGAGAATACCAGCAGGCGCAAAACACTGTAGATTATAAACACGCTCAACAGCCATATGCTACGATTCATGGCCTGCGGCTTGCTCAGAATCAGGTTCCAGGCCGCCCAACCCAGCATAATCACCCATAACAGATGCCCGCCCACAACCAGCCAGACCGGCGCATTCAGCGTTGCAATCAGATCATCTGGAAGTCGTAGCCAATGCACGATTGCCGCCGCCTGCGCCAGCGCCATCCCGAGCACCGCTACGACAAACCACCAGGGAGCATGCCTTCTGCCTGCAATGTTATCAGCACTCATGAGTGTAATCATATCATGCCATGAACCTCAGTCCAGCATGGACCCATAACAGGCTTACTTTTGCGCCAATCGAAGACGCGGTCGACCAGCGCGAAGAATCAAGGTTACTGCGCGAGTCGCAACCATTTTAATTGTTTGCAATATCTTATATACAGGATATATTTAACATATCGTCACACACTTGCGTCATTGAACGGGCGAAAGGTGATTTTCTGACATGAAATCAGCACACAGGACAGGGTTTGTATTGTTCATCGTTGGGACGCTGCTACTGTTAACAGGCGTCGTCACCGCACAACCCAACACCGTCAACTACGGCGACACTGTGCTGGCCGAAATCAGTGATACCCAGCCACAGACATTCTACAGCTTTAACGCCACGCCCGGCGACATCGTTATGATCCGCGCCGTTGGCCTGGACCCTAACATGGTCCTCAGCCTGAGTCTGAATTCCGGCATTGGCCAGCAGCTCGCGTTTGGCTTTGGCGAGCCACCCGCCAGCAACGAGGTGTTTATCAACGCCCGCATCGAAGAAAGCGGCGCGCATCTGCTGCTGGTGGGCATCATGCCAGGTAGTTCCACCGGGCGCATTCTGTTGT
>Ga0081527_100749_pt1 | contig 11430 bp, 9 predicted proteins | sample HotLakmasection5_FD_70992 | JGI IMG/M metagenome (GOLD analysis project Ga0081527, IMG submission 70992) | Hypersaline microbial mat communities from Hot Lake, Washington, USA - Section #5 (SPADES assembly) (version 2) | ecosystem: Environmental > Aquatic > Non-marine Saline and Alkaline >... | reverse complement strand
CGTGAAGGCGACCGCCTGCGCCGACTGCCAGGGCGTACCGCCCAGCAGCTCCACCGCCGCGCCAGCGGCCATCGAGGCGGCGCTGCCGGTCTCGGCCTGACAGCCGCCCATCGCGCCGGAGACATGCGCCCGCCGCACAATCACCGCGCCGATGCCAGCGGCGGTCAGCAGCGCCTCGATCAGGCGCTCGTCGTCCAGGTCGTAGGCTTCCTGCAAGGTGAGAAGCACCGCCGGCAGAATCCCGGCGGAGCCAGCGGTCGGTGTGGCGACGATGCAGCCCATGCCCGCGTTCACCTCGTTGACGGCCATGGCGCGCGCCACCGCCCGGCTGAGGATCGGTCCGGTGAGGGGCTGACCGCCGTCCTGCATCCACGTCCAGAGCTGGTGCGCGCTGCCACCGCTGATGCCACTGATGGAGCGCACCGGCTCGTTGATGCCACGCTCGGCGCTGCGGCGCATAATGGCCAGCCGTTCGGCCATGCGGGCGCGGATGCGGTCCGCGCTTTCGCCGGTCTGCTCGGTTTCGGCGGCCAGCACCACCGCCCACAGCGGCTGCTGCTGGGCCTGGGCGAGTGTCACCATTTCTTCGATTGATTTGAACATGGCGCTAATCCTCTGATTTGCGGACGTGACGCACCCAGCGCACCCAACTGATGCCCACCAGATCGTCGATCAGCAGGCTGGGCGGGGCGTCGTCGATCTCGACGATCATGATGGCATCGCCGCCGCGCTTCTGCCGTTCCACGCGCAGAAAAGCGACATTGACGCCGTGTTCCAGCAGCCAACCGGTGACGGTGTTGACGGTGCCGGGCCGGTCCTCGGCGCGGATGAGCAGCGTTTCGTATTCGCCGGTGAAGCGCACGTCATAATCGTCGATCTGGTTGATCTCCATCTGGCCACCGCCCAGCGACGCGCCGACTACGCGCACCGTCTCGCCGGCGGCGCTGAGGGTCATGCGGACGGTGTTGGGATGGGCCTCGTCGCCCAGGTCGGCAATCTGGAACTCGAATTGCAGCCCGGCAGCCTGCGCATGAGCGAAGCTAAACGGCAGACGTTCGTCGGCGGGGGGCATGGAAAGCAGCCCGGCGATGATCGCTTTGTCGGTCCCATGCCCCTGCCCGGTCTGGGCAAAGGAACCGTGCAGCTCGATGATGGCGCGCTCTGGCTGACGTCCCAGGATGGCGCGGCCCATGCGCCCTAGTCGCACAGCCCCGGCGGTGTGCGAACTGGATGGTCCGACCATAATGGGGCCGATCACATCAAAAATCGACACAGGGCGCTTGTTGGTCATCGCCGCCAATCTCCGAAAACTTATTTTTCCAATGTTCGTATATCTTATTGTAGCAGATGGCCAACGCCACCGACAGGGGACTGCGGTCAATTCGCAGGGCTATCGCATCAAATCCGGGTTGAGCAATTGCAATAAGAAAGCATCGTCGAGCGCTGCCCGGAAGCGTTTGCGCTTGATGCTGATTTTGGCTGGATGTTGTTTGAGCAGATTCATGGCAATATGCCGAACAACAGCGAAGTTTTCAGGGGCGTCATCCAGACGCACGCGTGAGGCGTCTTCGCCGAAGATCACGTCCATCGTCCAATGAAAGGTGTTCTCAACTGACCAGTGAGCGCGGGTGGCATCGAGGATGCGTTCGGCATCAGCAGGCAGACTGGATAAGTAGTAGGCTCGCTCAACCTGGACTTTGTCGGCGGTACGTCGCTCACGCTCTACCATCACAACCGTACGCAGGCCGCTCCAGCCATCATAGTGCCCCATGCTCTCCAGTGCCAGTGGATCGTGGATAGCCCAGCAGCGCCGGATTTCGAGCCTGCCGTGCCCCTTATTGACCGTCTGATGAGCATCGTGCCTGACATCGTGGAAGTCACGCTGTCTCGCCCAGGCGAACCAGTCGATGACGTCCTGATGGAGTTGTGGATGGTTGGCTTTGAGGGCGAAGACGTAGTCGGCTTGACGCTCGATGATGAGGCGTGCAATATCTTTCTGGCAGTTGAGCGCGTCAACGGTTACGATACAGTCTTTGATGAACAGCAGGTTGAGCAGTTCCGGAACAGCCGTGATTTCATTGGACTTCTCGTCAACCTTACGCTGACCCAGCAGCACACCAGCTTCACTGGCCCAGGCGCTGACCAGGTGAATGGCCTCCTGTCCCTGAAAACCATCTCGGCTGCCGCGCGCGGTCTTGCCATCCACCGCAATCACCTGTCCGCGTGGCACGCGAAAGTGTTGCTCAACCCAGGTCATAAACCGGCGCTGAAATTCAGCCGCATCCAACAGGCGAAAGACCCGGCTGAATGTATCATGCGAGGGAATGCCAGCAGCCAAATCCAGATACTGCTTCAACCATTCCTCTTTGACCTGACCAAATTCTTCCACCTCGCTCCAGCTATTTGCGCCACACAGCACAGCACTCACCGCAATCAGGATGATGTCAACCAGTTTGTGAGTGCAACGCCCTTGCACCCGCGGATCGGGCAGGTCGCCAAAGCACGTTTCCAGACTCGCAAAGGGGTTCTCGTCCATCGCTTCACCTTTTTTGGTCAGCGATTATGCCCCTCTATCCATTTTGATGCGATAGCCCTGACCCCATGTAATGAACAGCTTGACAAAATTTTAAGAAAACGTTATGTTCTTAATCTAATCAAAACATATTGAACGCATGATCTGGGTTGGCTGGCGCTGGGTGAGTCGCCAGTACGTCCGTCAAAATAACACCATTGTTGGAATAGAGCGGCTCAGATAGACAACATCTGACCGCCTGGCAGCACATGACCGACGATACAACAGACAGCCAAATCGGATTGCAGGTTAAGCCGCCGCTTCTCGCTTTCGTACATCCCGATCAGGTCGGCGCTGATCGGGGTTTTTGTTTCCCAATCTTCGCAAACCCTGGCGATGTACTTCAGCCAGGTTGAGCATATGGCGATTGCATCAGCGGCCAGAACAAGAATCGAGGAGGTGTGATCATGGAGTTCGAGATCGTGATCGATCAGATTGTGAGCGCGATCGAACAAACTGGTCAGTGGCTGGCGCCGGTTTTTGGCAATCTGGACCCTGTACTGGTTGGACGTCTGGTTCTGGTGTTGTTTCTGTGCGGCATGATTGGCCTGGAACGATCTGAACACGAGCGCGCCAGCGGTTTTCGACCCCATATTCTGGTGGGCCTGGGGGCATGTCTGATGACGATGGCCGGGGCTTACGCTCTGCCAGACAGCAACAATCTGCGTGATCCAATGCGTGTGGCCAGCTATGTGGTGTCGGGTATTGGCTTTCTGGGAGCAGGGGCCATTCTGCGGCATGGCACGACTGTACGCGGCCTGACAACCGCCGCCAGCATCTGGGGATCGGCGGGAATTGGCATCGCGACGGGTGTGGGGCTGGGCGGACTGGCCGCAGTAACCACGTTGTTTATTCTGTTTACACTGACCGCGTTGGAATGGTTCGAGGTCCGCCTGGGACGCGGTGAGGCAGCCAGTGATCTGCGGTTGCACCTTAAGGACGATCATCGTTCAGTCGGCAAGGCGCTCACCGCGCTGGACCGGTTGGGGTTGCGAGTCAAGCGCGCAACGATGCTGCCCGGTGCTGGCGAAACAGCCATTCTGCGTATCGAACTTAACCATCCGTTGAAGGCGGACGAGATGCCGCGTCTGGTCAAACAACTGTTGGTGGTCAAATCTATTGCTCATGTCGAGGTGGCGGCGCTGGAAGTCGAAGATGCTGAGGAACTGTCGCACACGCACCGGACACCGGAGTCGAGCAGGTCGATACAACCTAATGGGCTGCGTCTGGATGACGCCATGCTGCTAAGCGATCTCAACGAGCCGGACATGAAAATCGAGGCGATTGTCCCCGAAGAAAAGTCGTCACGCCCGCGTCCGGTTCCTCCCCAACGCCGGCGCTCTAAGGACCAGAAGAACAAAAAATGACATGGCTTCTGCCAGGGGTTGATGGTGTAATGCTGCCTGTCCGCCGCCAACGCCGCCGTGCGCCTGCCAGCTAGAAAATCCCAGTACGCAATTTCTTGACAAATCAACCAATTTGTCATACGCTATCGGCAACTAATGCGTATTATCTATTGTCGCAAGCTTTTGATTATGAAGAAGAAGAGTGTTTTTGTAACCCAAAAACAGATCGCCAGCACCGCTGGTGTCTCACAGACGACCGTATCGCTTATCCTCAACAACAGCGCCGATGTCGTCATCAGTGAGACGACCCGGCAGCGGGTGTTGGCAGTTGCTGAAGAACTGGGGTATGTGCCTCAGTCCGCCGCGCAGACCCTCGTGCGCGGGCGCAGCCAGAATCTGGGCCTGGTCCTCATCAAACCCCATTACCAGGTGTTCCGTGACCCATTTATCCCCAGTGTGATGACTGGATTCAGCAATGTTGCCCGTCCACATAGGTTTCGCATGCTGGTCGAGCATATCGACGACCTCGATTATATCGATGTCATCCGCCTATTGCTCAAGGGCGGTGAAGTCGCCGGCATGGTCATCTCGAACTTCCATGACGCCGAACGTGTGATTGACTCGCTGGTTGACGAAGACTACCCGGTTGTGCTCCTGGATACCCCGCGTTCTTCTCACCTGCATGGGGTCTCGATCGATCATATCAGCGGCATTCGCTCAATCATTGACCATCTGATCGCGTTGGGCCATCGTCGTATCGCCTGCATTCCCTATGGTCCGACGGACGATGTACACCTTGGCAAGCGACTGGGCGCGTATCGTTCGACCCTCGAGGATGCCGGGCTTGAGTACGACGAGCGCCTGGTGTCTGCTGGCCGTTATGACCCCGACAGCGGCTACCAGGCCATGAAGTCCCTCCTGAATGTTTCGCCGCAACCGACGGCGGTTTTCGGCATGAATGACCTGATGGCGCTGGGCGCGATGCGCGCCATACTCGAGCACGGTCTGCGTATCCCCGAAGATGTCGCGGTTGCTGGCTATGACGACATGCGCTTTGCGGCGTTCACCACGCCGCCGCTGACGACTGTCCGCGCCCCAGAGGTCGAACTGGGACAGGTCGCCTGTGAGATGCTGATTGATCTGGTGGAAGGGCGTAAGCCTGCCATCAGACAGCTTGAACTCGACACCGAATTGATCGTCCGTGGTTCATGTGGCGCGTTGGAAAGCTGATGTGCTGAAGGATCGCGATAAAAGACATTTCGTAAAGTTATTCAGGTGAATGTTCAACAGGGCAAAGAGGGGAAAATAGATGGCACTTACAAAACCAAAAACAAATGGAAGTTTTCTCGATAAGATCACCAATAATGAAGCTCTGCTGGCCTACATCTTTATCCTGCCCAGCCTGATTGGTTTTATTGCATTTTACGCCGTGCCGGCTCTGCGTGCCTTCTATATCAGTTTCCAGGAATGGAATCTACTGAGCGATGCGCGCTATGTAGGGTTGGATAATTACCAGGACCTGCTCAATGACCGGCGTTTTGTCGACTCGTTACGTATTACTGTTGTCTATGTTTTGTGGAATATCCCGCTGCAAACGGTGATTGCTATTTTCATGGCGGTGGTGCTGGAGCGTTTCAGTACGGGGATTTCTACCCTGATGCGCGGCATTCTGATTCTGCCCTGGCTGATGCCTAACGTTGTGGTGGCTCTGCTGTGGCTGTGGATTCTGGACCCGTCCATCGGCATCATGAACGAGTTCCTGACCTGGATTGGTATTGGCAAACAGCCATTTATGGGATCGCCAGATCAGGCGATCCAGTCGATTGCCGGAATCAACATCTGGCGGCATGCCGGTTATAACGCCATTCTGATCTTTGCTGGTCTCAAACTGATTCCCCGATCATTATACGAAGCCGCCGCTATCGACGGCGCTAACGGTGTCCGGCAGTTTTTCTCCATTACGCTGCCGCTGCTGCGCCCGGTGCTGGTGTTTGTGCTGGTGACCTCGGTGATCGGCTCGTTCCAGGTGTTCGATACGATCGCGGTGACGACCGGCGGTGGACCCGCTGGCTCGACGCGGGTGGTTATCTACTATATCTTCGAGCAGGTGTTTGAACGACGCATCCGCATGGGAACGGCGACCGCTGCATCGGTCATCCTGTTCATGATCCTGGTCACAATCACACTCATCCAGATGCGCTTCCTGCGCTCCAAACAGTCCGATCTGGCGGATTACAGCTAGCTGCCGCCCGTTTGTTGCCATTTATCGAAGATATGTTTGAGGTGCTGTAATGGACACAATCAATTCTGCGGCTTCCAGGGAAACCGCAACCCGGACGATAAACTGGTCCCGACTGTTTGCGGGCTGGGGCTGGCGTGATATCCCGGTTCTGATCGTGCTTTTTATGCTGTTGTTCGGTGCGTTGTTCCCGTTCTGGTGGGTTGTGCGTACGGGGCTTACGTCGCCATCGTCGGTTTTCAGCCAGACATCTTCGCTGCTGCCGGTCAACGCCACCACGCAGAACTTCGAGCGCGTGCTGGGGTTGGTCGATGCCAGTGAGTTGGCGCGCGAGAACCCGAATATTTCGATTGCCCAGCTCAACTTCTGGATTTACCTGCGTAATTCGTTTATCGTGTCGCTGCTTATCACCCTGGGGCAGACGACTTTCAGCACACTGGCGGCTTATGCCTTTGCCCGCCTGAAGTTTCCTTTTCGAGATCAGATATTCTTCATCTACCTCACCGGATTGATGGTGCCAGGGATTGTGCTGTTCATCCCGAACTTTGTGCTTGTTCGCGAACTGGGCTGGATTGGCACGTACCAGGGGATTGTCGCGCCGTTCTTCCTGATGACGCCATTTGCCGTCTTCTTTATGCGCCAGTTCTTCCTTAGCCTGAACAGAGACCTGGAAGAAGCGGCCACACTGGATGGCGCGACCAAGTTTGGCATTTTCTGGCGAGTGGCGCTGCCGCTTATCCAGGGGCCGGTGCTGACGCTGGCCATACTCACCTTTATCCAGAGCTGGAACGAGTACCTGTGGCCGCTGCTGGTGGGCCGCAGCGAGGACGTTCGTGTGCTGACGGTGGCTTTGGGTATTTTCCGCGAGCAGACACCACAGGGTGCGCCGGACTGGGCCGGTTTGATGGCAGGGACGGCCATTGCGATTATCCCCGGCCTGATGATCTTTATCTTTTTCGGTCGTAAAGTGGTGGATTCAATTCAGTTCTCCGGTTTCAAGTAAACCGGGCCAACCACACAGAGAACACGAGCTTGCTGAGCATAATACAGCGTTTGTCAGTCTATTGAACGAAGTAATAAAGAAGGAGAACCTTGAAATGAGCCGGTTTTTACGTGTAACAACACTGCTGCTGACCTGCCTGATGCTGGTTGCCGCGCTGGGCGTGGTTCAGGCGCAGGATACGACTATTCGCTATATGCTTTGGGATACGAATCAGTTGCCGGCCTACCAGGAATGCGCCGACCTCTTTACCGAGCGCAACCCTGAGATCAGCATTGAGATCGAGCAGCTTGGCTGGAGCGACTATTGGACAGCCATCCAGAGTGGCTTCATCACGGGTGACGTCCCGGATGTGTTCACCAATCATCTGGCCAAGTATCCTGAATTCGTTGAGTTGGGCCAGTTGGTCGATATTCAGCCGCTGGTCGAGCGTGATGGTGTGGCGACTGACATCTACTATCCTGGACTGGCGGAACTGTGGACCCGCGATGACGCCCGCTACGGCCTGCCCAAAGATTGGGATACCGTAGCCGTGGTCTACAATGTGGAGATGCTGGAAGCCGCTGGTGTGGACCCGGCTATCATGGATGAGTGGGACTGGAATCCGGAAGATGGTGGTATGTTTGAGCAGGTCGTGGCCCAGTTGACGCTGGACGCCAACGGCAACAACGGCCTCAGCCCGGATTTTGACAAGGATAACGTCGTTCAGTACGGCTTTGCCAATAGCTGGGACGACGCCCAGGGCTACGGCCAGACCGAGTTCAGCATGTTTGCGGTTTCGACTGGCTGGCAGTTCAATAACGGCATCTGGGGCGACGAGTACTACTATGACGACCCGCGCTTTATCGAGACCATCCAGTGGATGGTTGACCTGTGGCTGGAGAAGGGCTACGCTACTCCGTTCGAGGATCAATCTGGCCTGGGGCGTTTTGCCCTGTTCCAGGCTGAACAGGCCGCGCTCGCTATTGATGGCTCGTGGATGATCGGTAGCTACCTGAGCAGCGAGTTCCCGGTTGGCTTTGGTCGCCTTCCGATTGGCCCTGAAGGCCGCCGCAGCATGTTCAACGGTCTGGCCGACTCGATCTGGGTGGGCAGCGATCATATCGACGAGTCCTGGGAATGGGTGAAGTTCCTGGGGTCCGCCGACTGCCAGAACATCGTTGGTGAGTCGGGCGTGGTCTTCCCGGCCATCCCGGAAGCGGTTGAACTGGTGCTTGAGGTGCGTGAAGAGCAGGGCGTAGATGTTTCCGCTTTCACCCTTCAGGCTGAAGAAGAAGACGGGACTTTCCTGTTCCCAATCACCGACTACGCCGGTGAAATCTCGACCATCATGGACGAGACGATGGACTCCATCGGTCTGGGTGTCGTCGACGCTGCCACTGCGCTCCCTGCCGCTAACACTGAGGTCAACGACCTCTTCCGTTAACCCACTATAGTTTTGCTCAGCAGTTTGTGTCATGCTTAAAATCGTGCCGCCCTTCACACGGGCGGCACGATCACAATGAATGGTGTACAGCTTAATCAGGAACATCAATAAGGAAGGCCAACATGCCAAAGATCGCCTTTATCGGTGCAGGCAGCACCGTATTCGCCAAAAATCTCATGGGCGACATTCTCAGCTTCCCTGAGTTGGCTGGGAGCACCATCGCCCTGATGGACATCGATCCGGAGCGTTTGGAGACATCGCAGGCGGTCGCCCATCGCATCAATGACAAGCTGGGTGCTGGCGCTGTCATCGAAGCCACCACCGATCGCCGCGCTGCCCTCACGGGGGCCGATTACGTCATCTGTATGATCCAGGTGGGCGGTTATAATCCGGCTACAATTATCGACTTTGAAATCCCACGCAAGTATGGCCTGCGCCAGACCATCGCCGATACGCTGGGTATTGGCGGCATTATGCGCGGCCTGCGCACCATCCCGGTGCTGCTGGAAATCACCCGTGACATGGAAGAATTGTGTCCGGATGCGCTTTTTCTGAATTATGTCAACCCGATGGCGATCAACCAGTGGGCACTCAGCCGGGGAACAAGCGTGCGCACCGTCGGCCTGTGTCACAGCGTGCCGGGCACAGCTCATGAACTATCACGCGATATTGGCGTGCCTTACGAGGACATCAACTATCTGGTGGCCGGCATCAATCACATGGCCTTCTACCTGAAGTTCGAGGATAAACATACCGGCGAGGACCTCTACCCACTGATTCACAGGGTCTACGATGAAGGCCGGGTGCCCGCCTGGAATCGAGTGCGTTATGAGATGTTCAAGCGGCTGGGCTACTTCGTCACCGAGAGCAGCGAACACTTCAGCGAGTATGTGCCCTGGTTTATCAAGCGCGACCGCCCCGACCTCATCGAGCAGTTTAACATCCCAATTGAGGAATACATCCAGCGCTGCGAGACGCAGATCAAAGGCTGGGAGCTAATGGAAACCGCCCAGGCCAATAACCAGATGCTGGACGAGGCGGCTATCCGCAGCGCGCTCGAAGGCTACAGTCCAATGCCCAACATCAAAGAGGGCATGATCCGGGGGATGCTCAACTTCGACAAAATCGAGCGCAGCGTGGAATACGGATCGCTCATCATTCACAGTATGGAGACTGGCACGTCGCGCACCGTCTACGGCAACGTACCCAACACCGGCGTGATTACCAATCTGCCCGATGGGTGCAGCATCGAAGTGCCGTGCCTGGTGGATGCCAACGGCGTGCAGCCCACAATGATCGGCGCGCTGCCTGTCCATCTGGCTGCGCTCATGCAGACCAACATCAACGTGCAGGCGCTGACCGTCGAGGCGGCGCTGACCGGCAAGCGGGAGCATGTTTACCATGCCGCCATGCTCGATCCGCACACCGCCGCCGAGCTGTCGCTCGATCAGATCTGGGCGCTGGTCGATGAGCTGATCGAAGCGCATGGGGAATATCTGCCGCAGTTTAACGGCGTGCGCGCCTGATTGATCTCAGCGCCACCTGCAAGCAAAAATGACACAAATCCCCGCATCAAGGCGGGGATTTGTTTTTGAAATGCTCCGCTGGTGTAGGGCAGATAGAAATAATACAGGCTGCCTGGTTGTTTCATCCACATAATCATAGGCCGGCGTTGCAGCTAATCAGCCTGAACATAGCCCCAGGATTTTATTGACTGTGTTCCAGTTGCGTCCTGTGGCGACGCAACCCAGCTTACGCTCGATGAAGCCGTTATCCAGTTTCGAGCGGCCCATGCCCTCTGGATAGAAGATGTAAAGCTCCTGTCCGCTGCTGTGGATAACCTCTGGCCCGTTGTGAGTCGCTTGCAGTGTCGCCAGCGATTCGTCATCCGGTTCGCTTTGCAGAAAGGTAACCAGGATTTTGCCCGGCTCGGCCAACTGCTCGGCGGAGAACGGATGCCGCGCCACGACCATTCGCCACTCGTCGGCGCTGCGCATGATGATTTTTGACTCGAAGCCGAACTGCTTGCGAATACTCGCCTCAATCTGCTGGCCGATCGGATCGGTGTCGGCGTTCGCGCCCTTGAATACGACGTTGCCGCTTTGCAGCAGGGTCTTTACGTCGGTAAACCCCAGCGATTCGTACAGCGCCTTAAGTTCGGCCATCTTGATCTTCTTGTTGCCGCCAACGTTGATTCCGCGTAGTAATGATACCCGTGTTGTCATCAGGTTAAGCCGCCTTTGTGTGTATCGAATTTGCTCAGAACCAGCGCCGCCGCCGGTCCAGGAACCGGTGACTGTTGGCGAGCTGGTCCATATAGCGCGCAACAGCCGCCGGAGACAGGTCCAGCTTCCAGGCGGGCGCGCCGTCGACGTAGGGCAGGCGGTCGCCGATGCGCACGCCCTGATGGAACATCGTCAGGTAGACATGCGCCAGTGAATATCCATGATAGGCCAGCAGCGTGGCCTCGCTGTCGAGAAAGTGGTTCAGGTCGGTGCGGGTGGCGCGCACCCGCTCGACAACGGCCTCTGGCAGCGCGATGGCTTCCAACTCGTCCTTCGCGTCCGACCGCTGCAGTTCGCGCAGGTGACTGGCAACAACGTCGATTGAAATCATGATGCCCACACTCAGGCCACCACGAATACGTTCGATGAAGCGATCCTTGCGTGTACGTCGTGTCTGCTCCTGCAAGATGTCGCTGATGCGCCCCAGAATGCCCACCATGCGATACACCGGCACGAAACATCGCGTGGCCCAGTTCCATTCGAGCCGTTCGGGTGAGGCGGCGCTGACCACCAGGAACTCAGGCTGTTTCAGTCCGTCTGGGCGTGGGGGTCGCGTGGCGTG
>Ga0081527_100748_pt1 | contig 11459 bp, 8 predicted proteins | sample HotLakmasection5_FD_70992 | JGI IMG/M metagenome (GOLD analysis project Ga0081527, IMG submission 70992) | Hypersaline microbial mat communities from Hot Lake, Washington, USA - Section #5 (SPADES assembly) (version 2) | ecosystem: Environmental > Aquatic > Non-marine Saline and Alkaline >... | reverse complement strand
CCGCCGAGCGCCGTTGTTTTAACGGGTACACCAATGACAGGCAACGTTGTATATGCGGCCAGCATCCCGGGAAGATGTGCGGCACCGCCGGCTCCGGCAATAATTACGTTTAGGCCGCGCTCCCGGGCTAAAGATCCATATTCGGCCATTACATCGGGTGTACGGTGAGCCGAAACCACTCTTTTTTCATAGGAAACACCAAACTGATCCAGAATTTCGGTTGCCTCTTTCATAGTGGGCCAGTCACTGTCGCTGCCCATAACCACGCCTACCTTTGGTTCACTGCTCATAATTTTTTAGCTGATTTTTAATTTCTGTTTCGTCCGTAATCCTTCCAATCGGAATGTACGAATTGCAGAATGGAATTGAGGAAGAAAATTTTGCAGAGAATTCAGATCAGTCATCGTGAATTCAATATCACCTCGAATTTAACCGGTTAGAATATTATCTGAATTCTGCTCTGATCGATGTGTAGTAGAGTTGGGTGGTGCCTTCAAATCCCGAACGTGTACCAAACATCAGCCACGCTTCACCATTATCGTCCGTTGTAACGGTGCTGTGATTATGAGCTGAACTCACCTCCTTGATTTCGAATTCATAGTCTTCCTCACACTCTCGGCTGTTTGCTATATCACCCATAATTGAATTCTGGTACCATTCCTGGGATTCACCCATGTACTGAATATTGAGCCGGTAATATCCGTCATCTCCTTCATCTTCCACAGCAGGTTCAGGCCGCATATCGGATGCATCTGCGATTACTTTTACTGATTCACCGGGTGCTCCGCCTATTCCGTCACAACCGGAAGGTGTTTTGGTTGCGAATTCCACGGAAAATAGTACACTGTATGTTGTATTGGGTTCAAGCCCATCAACCTTCTTCCTGAAGAGCATCTTTACATCGTCACTTCGATTGGTAGCAGTAATGTACATGCCGTTTTCGTCTGAATTTAATGGATCAGGCAGTGGTTCAATTCCGCTATCAAAATCCATGTTTCCTTCGTATGAAACAGGATATCCCGTAAAGAATGCCTCCCAGTCTGAAGAATCTCCACTTCTAAAATCAGTTTCAAAGATCATTTCAGGGTCATCAACCTCGTTGAGATCACAACCTGCAGCCAAGAAAATCAGAAATAGCAGTATAAGTGTTAATCGGGGGTGAAACCTGTTATGTAGGTGGTTGTTATTTACATCAGTTGATTTTACAGATAAGATCTTGGATAACATTGTACCGTAGTAAGTTTAGAAGGTTAACATATACTCTAATTTTCATTACGAATTAGAAGCGGATATGTTATTTAAACCTACATGTATCTCACGAGATACAATTGAAACAGTGTTTAGAAACTTGAATTCTAATTTGAGATTTGAGCACTTTACGATCGTGAATGAAGAGCCAGCCGGTTGCCTTCACTATCTTCAAACAGTGCCATATAGCCGATATCCGGTGAGATTTCGGTTTTCTCTTGGAGTATTTTTCCTCCGGCACCAGGCACCTTCTTAAGTTCTGTATTTACGCCCATCGAAGAAAAATAGACCAACGTTCCCTGATGACTCGGTGTGTAGTGCTCATCGGCGTGAATTAATGAACCGCCGGCACCTTTGTCATTTTCATTCCACGGGAAAAAAGCCATTTCTGCTCCGGCAAAATCTTGCTTGCTGATTTTCATATCAAAAACCTCGTTGTAAAACTGAATAGCCCGATCCATATCGGAAACGGGAATTTCAAACCACCCAACGGTAACCGATTTACTGTTTTGACTCATATTCTCTCCAATTAATTTGGGTTGATCAGAAAAGTACTTACTCGTTTAATTAAAAAGAAGGTTTTGCAAAACCTTTTATGTCATCCTGAATTTTTGAAGGATCTTCTATTAACGGATGTAATAGGAGTTTTGAGATTCTTCACAGGTTCAGAATGACAATATGAACCAGTTTTGCAAAACCTTCTTAAAAAACTTCGGAAGTTGAAGTCAAATCCTATTCACACAAAAAGAGCTCTGCAGTTTTTAGCCACAGAGCTCTGAAAAATCATCTGTTGAATAAACTACTGTTGTCCAAATTCATACTCCTTTGGCGGTTCCGTGTTTTTGAGATGCTTCACAAAGTAGTCCCATCGTTTTCGCATCATAAACGGTTCACCGTAGTAACCGTGTCCGCGGTTTGGAAGCATAATCATGTCGAAGTCTTTGTTGGCTTCTATCAGGGCATCCACAACAATGAGCGTGTTAAAGGGAGGGACGTTCGTGTCCAGCGTACCGTGTGTAATTAACAGTTTCCCTTTCAGGTTTTCGGCGAGAAGTGGGTTGGACTGATTATCGTAATTGGTTCCATCTTCACCTTCAACCAGAAGCCCCTGCCATTTTTCACCCCACGCATCGGTGTAATTTCGGTTGTCGTGGTTTCCGGCACCTGAAACCGCAACTTTATAGAAGTCAGGGTATTCCAGAATTCCTCTTGTTGAAGCAAAACCGCCGCCTGAGTGCCCGTAAATCCCGACCCGGTCGATATCCATAAACGAGTGACGTTCTGCAAGCTGTTCAATCATGGTGATTTGATCCGGCAGTCCGTTATCGCCCATGTTTCCATAATACACATCGTGAAACTCTTTGGATCGGCCGGGTGTACCCATCGCGTCCACTTCAACAACAATAAAGCCGAGTTCAGCAAGCGCTTGTTTGTCAGAACGGGCGGCACTGAAAGAACGGCTTCCTACACTACCTGACTGAGGACCCGGATAGAGATAGTTCAGAATCGGGTATGATTTGCTTTCATCCAGATTGGTAGGAGTGTACATCAAGCCATGAAGATCGGTTTCACCATCTCGTGCTTTCACCGTAAATGGCCGGGGTGCTTGCCAGCCATTGGATGTGAGTTGAGAAATATCGGCTTCAGCAAGTTGTGTAAGTTCATTTCCATCCAGATCCCGAACAACAGTTACAGGCGGTGTGTCCGGAGTGGAATAGGTATCCGTGAACATTCCATGTTCAACATCAAGGTTTACACTGTGATTGGCAATTTCTGGAGTGAGAAGTGTCAGATCTTCTCCATCAAAACCGACTTTGTAGAGATACTGAAAATAGGGATTACCCTCTTCGCGAACGGATCCAAGAAAATAGATAACTCTGTTATCTTCGTCTGTATGTAGAACTTCACGCACATTCCATTCACCGGATGTAATTTGGTTTTTCAACTCTCCGCTCTCGATATCATACAGGTAGAGATGCCCCCAGTTGCTGCGCTGTGACCACCAGATAATTTCATCGGAATCCTTCAGATATCTCCAGCTGATGGAGTTGATGCCGGATTCAAAAAAGGTGTCCTGTTTCTCCTCCATAACGGAAATAACTTCACCGGAACCAGGATCTGCAATTTGAAGGTGTGCCTCTTTGTGATCACGAGATACAGAAACAAATGCAAGCATTTCGCTGTCACTGCTCCATTCAGCGTCCAGAAGGGTACCGTCGCGTGCTGCAATATGATCGGTTATAGTTGAGCGCTGATGATCGGGTTCCATATCCAGGCGAACCACTTCCGGCTCCTCACTATCCAGATTGATGATGACTCGTTCCACCATAAAAATGTGCTCATCGCCGGGAAGAGGGTATTTCCACTGCTGGAGCTCCGTATGGCCAATTGCAGTTGAAACCAGATTCATGTTTTTCACATTTCGGGAGTCCTGTTGAAATGTGGCAATTCGTTTGGAATCGGGAGACCAGAGCAGAACCGGTGCGTCGCGTTTGGTCCAGCCGGCATTATTGGTAGCGTAACCGTAATCTTTTTCACCGTCGGTTGTGAGCTGGGTTTCTTCACCAGTTTCAAGATCTCTCATCCATAAATTATACTCCTTGATAAAAGCAACTTTCTCACCATCAGGAGATAGCATTTCGCTGAACCGGTTGTAAGAATTTTCATCTGATGAAGTTTCACACGAAGATCCATCCGCATCGCAGCTGTAACGGGTACCATCAAACGAAAATTCAATACGGGATGCATTATCTGCATAACTGAAGTTATTAAATGGAAGAGAAGTAGCTTCCAGCTCAGAATCGGTGAGTTCACTCAGGGTTTCGGCCAGAGTTTCGTGATTAAATGCATGCTCAATTTCACCTGAAGAAGGATCAGCAATAAAGAATTCAGCTCCTCCCGGTACAGTTTGCCGATAGGTTAATCGTCCATCTTCGAGCCATGTCTGATTAGAGATGGTGTTAAATACCAGTGAGGAAGTATTCTGTCCCAGAAAAGATTCAGCTCGTCGATAATCTTCTTCTGTAACGGTTTCCTCGTTATTTTGAGACTGAGATTCTGTTTGGTTGGTAACTTGTTCTGAAGCTGCACATCCGGCAAACACAAGCAGAGCAAGTATCACCGATAAATAGCGTAGGTTGGTAAACGTTTGAGCCATCGTATTCAGTTGTAATTAAAGTTGAACGGTAATTGAGAATATAGATATTCCGACAGATTTGAAAAGGAAAAGATTACCAGACACTTCAGATTTCAATCTTCCTGGTCAGTTCTCGGGCACGCTTGAATGTGAGATCCATCTCCTCGCCAAGCAGTGTAAAATGACCCATTTTACGTCCGGGCTTGCTTTGCAGCTTCCCATATGAATGAAGGTGTCCGTCGGGTTCAGCAATTGCATCCTCAGCATGTTCAATGATGGCTTCCCGTTGATGGGATCCCAGAAGGTTTATCATCACAACGGAGGGTTTTCGAAGCTCGGGTGAACCGAGTGGCAGACCGCAAACCGCCCGCACATGATTTTCGAACTGTGAAGCAATCGCGCCTTCAATGGTGTAGTGACCGGAGTTGTGAGGCCTTGGGGCTGATTCATTTAGCAGAACATCTCCATCCTTGGTAAGAAAAAATTCAAAAGCGAAAATTCCTTTTCCGTTTATGGCTTCGGCAGCTGCTACCGCCAGCTGCTGAGCACGGTCTTGAACGGATTTATCCACTTGTGCCGGTGATTTAACGGCCACGTTGATGTGATTCTCCTGAACCGTCTCGCAGCAGGGATAAACCACATGGCCTGTTTCATTTCGCGCGACTTGTACGGCCAGTTCGTGGGTAAAATCGACGAATGCTTCAGCGACGATGTCATGTCCTTTTTCACCGCCAAGATTTCGGAAAGCAGATTCTGCTTCATCAATGTTTGATACGGTTTCATTTCCGTATCCGTCGTAACCGCCCTTGGAGGACTTGAGCAGATATGGCCAGCCGTGTTTTTCACCAAAATTTTTGAGATCAGAACTGTTTTTAACCAGTTTATAGGGAGTTACCGGTATGCCGGCTTCTTCAAACGTCTGCTTTTCGATCAGTTTGTTTTCGATCAGTGAAAAGCTATCCGGCGATGGATAAATGGGTGTATCGGAAATTTTCTGAACCTGTCGCAATACTTCTGAATCGATAAACTCATTTTCGAGAGTGAGTACATCACAATCAGCTGCAAATTCTGCCATCGCTTCAATGTCATCAAATGAAGATGAGGTAGAATTGGGAGTCATGAATTGAACCGGTTCATTTTCATCGCGGTCTGAAAAGACAGCAACCTGCATGCCGAGTTCAAAAGCCTTCAGAGCTGACATACGGGCGAGCTGTCCGGCGCCCAGGAAACCGATTTTAAAATCAGTGCGTAGAAGTCGGGTCATTATATCAAAAATTGAATGGGTTCGAATTTGGTCTGCGGAAAGGTAAAAAATGCTCGGGACATTTCTTCAGCGGTATTTGGTTTGAATAAAAAAGCGCTTGTTTAACAGAGAGCAGACTGAAGGACGAAGTGCAGAATCAATTGTTCGATTAAAGGTCATAATTCAATATCTTTGATCTCTATTAAAACAAAGTTTTTGAATGGATTTAGAAGAAAAATTACATCAGATAAAAGAGCGGTATGATGAGATCAACCAGGCGATGGCAGATCCTGCCATTTACGATCGTCCGTCCGAGTATGCAGAATTGACCAAAGAGCATACACAGCTGAAAGAACTGGTTGATGATTTTGACCGCTGGAATGAGATTCAACAGCTTCTGAAAGGTAATAGTGAACTGATTGAAGCGAATGAAGACGCCGAAATCACAGAGATGGCTCGTGAAGAGAGTAAGGAGCTTGAAGAGGAGCTGAAGAAATTGGAAGAGTCGATCAAATTTAAGCTGATTCCGAAAGACCCTGATGACTCGAAAAACTGTATTGTTGAAATCCGTGCCGGTACAGGCGGGGATGAAGCCGCAATTTTTGCCGGTGATTTGTTTGATCTGTATCGCCGCTACGCCGATAACCAAAACTGGAAGATGAATGTTCTGTCGGTAACGGAAAGTGAAAAGGGCGGATTTAAAGAGATTGTGTTTGAACTTTCAGGCAACGAAGTATTTGGAAAGATGAAATACGAAAGCGGTGTTCATCGGGTTCAGCGTGTACCTGAAACGGAATCACAGGGAAGAGTTCATACCTCTGCAGCAACCGTTGCCGTTCTGCCGGAAGCTACGGAAGATGTCGATATTGAGATCAACATGGGCGAAGTTCGGGTGGATACATTCCGGGCCAGCGGAGCCGGAGGACAGCATGTTAACAAAACAGACTCAGCAATCCGGCTTACACACGAACCTTCAGGAGTGGTGGTTGAATGTCAGCAGGAGCGATCTCAGCATCAAAACAAAGCGAAAGCGTTGGTCATGCTGAAGACCAAACTGTACGACATGGAGATGGAGAAAATACGCGCCGAGCGTGCAGCCGATAGAAAGAGCCAGGTTTCAACCGGTGACCGAAGTGCGAAAATCAGGACGTATAATTATCCACAGGGGCGTTTGACGGATCACAGAATTAACCTGACGCTCTATAATCTGGATGACATCATGAAAGGAAATATAGATGATGTAATTGAGGCTCTTCGATTGGAAGACAACCTTGAGAAGCTAAATGCAATCATGCAGTAGAGAGTTGAATATCGAATACTATCGGTTTTTGAACCTTCCTGAATCTGCAAATTGAGAAGAAGTAATCAATCACATAAAAACAGAAAAAATTATTAATACAGTGAACTTTCCGAACCCTTTTTACCGATGGCGCCCGCATCCATGGCACGGCCTGGAAGTTGGTGAAGACTCGCCCAGAATAGTAAATGCCTTTATTGAGGTGACATCTTTTGATGCAATCAAATATGAAGTTGACAAACTGACCGGTTACATGCGTGTGGATCGGCCACAGAGGAGCTCATCAATGCCGCCCTCTCTCTACGGATTTATTCCAAGAACCTATTGTGGTGAGCGAATTGGCGGTCTTTCCGATCACACCAATAAAGGCGACGGGGATCCACTGGATATCTGCGTGCTGAGCGAGCGGCCGATTGACCGTGCCGAGGTGATTTTGAATGCAAGGGTAATTGGCGGACTCCACATGATTGACAATGGTGAGGCGGATGACAAGATTATTTCGGTACTCGAAAATGACCAGTACTACAAAAATGTGAATGATGTATCCGATCTTCCGGATGTGATTGTGGAAAGGCTGCGGCACTATTTTGGGACCTACAAGCTTATTCCCGGCAAAGATTCTGATGTTTTTGTGGATCGTGTGTATGACCGCGAATTTGCTGAAAAAGTAATCAGTGCCTCAATTGAGGACTATCACGATATGTTTGGCGGATAAACCTCGGCCATGAATTACTGGCTGGCATCTGATGCCCATCGCTTGATGGGCATTTTTTTTGGATATGTTCGCAAATAAAGTCCCCTCTTGAGAGGGGATTTAGGGGTGTGTTGAATGGTGTTAAGACATGGTATCTCTATTGTTATGATTACCTGGGTGAGCAGACAATAGCCCGGGGTTTTAACCCCGGGATTGAGAAACAACGATATTTCTCCGCCGAACAGAGGGGTGGTTTGTAAGTGATTAATTATGTTGAGGCGGTTTAAGGCTGAGTTTTTAAATCAGGTACTCACAGAGATACCCATATCTATGGTGTAATTCATCAACGGGACAGCCGACCCGTTGTACATGTTTAATCCAAGTCCATGTCTAACCGATTCTGTCGTTTTACAAGCGTCAGGATGGTATACTCAGCTACAAGCTCCTCATTTTGATTGATAACTTGCACATCAAACCAGACCATTCCGTAAGGCTCTTTGTCGGTCTCTCGTTTTTGGCGGACGGTTTTCTTTTTGACGATCAGTTTGGCCTGAATGGTATCGCCGGGATAGACCGGAGCTACAAATCTCAGATCTTCCAGGCCGTAGTTGAGCATTACCGGACCGGGAGCAGGATGAACAAACATACCCGCAGCAGCTGAGAGGACAAAATAGCCGTGAGCCACACGTTTGCCGAACAGCGAATCTTTAGCGGCTACGTCATCAAAGTGAGCGTAGAAGTGATCGCCGCTTAATCCGCCAAAGTTGACAATATCAGCTTCAGTCACAGTTCTTCGGTGAGTTGTGAGTGCTTCACCGACAGTCAAATCCTCAAAATATTTTTTGAACGGATGAACTTCAGATTCCTGAGTCTCTGCACCTTTGATGTACTGCTGAACAATATTCATCAAAGTCGTGGGAGAGCCCTGAAGAGCAACCCGCTGCATATTGTGCAGTACGGCACGAGCGCCTCCGAGTTCTTCCCCGCCGCCTGCGCGACCGGGTCCGCCGTGAACCATGTGGGGCATTGGTGAGCCATGTCCGGTAGACTCTTTTGCAGAGTGGCGGTTAATAATCATAAACCTTCCGTGGTAGGGAGCGCAACCGAGAGTGATGACCCGTGCAACGTCGTCATCGTTTGTAAACAGGGATCCTACCAGTGAACCATCCGATTTGTTGGCGATTGCAATCGCCTCGTCAATATTTTCATAGGGCAGGAGAGTGGTAACAGGTCCGAAGGCTTCCACAGTGTGCACCTCATCCACAGTAACCGGTGATTTACATAACAGAACCTTTGGTGAGGTAAAGGCATCCTTTTCATCTCCGCCAGATGTATAGACGGTGTCGGTTACGTCAATAAGTTTCTGAAGCTGTTCACCGAAGCGGACTGCCTGCTGTGAACTGGCAAGCGGGCCCATTCTGGTATCTTCAGAGGCAGGATCGCCAATGGTTGTTTTTTCAAGCCTTTTTTTGAGGGCTTCCGTTACATCCTCGACCAGATCTTTCGGAATGATCGCACGGCGAATAGCGGTACACTTTTGTCCGGTTTTTACCGTCATTTCGTTGGCAACCTCACGCACAAACAGATGAAACTCATCCATATCGGGAGTAACGTCCGGTCCGAGAATTGAGCAGTTCAGAGAGTCTGCCTCCAGGTTGAACGGGATATTATTCTGTAGGATATTCTTGTGGGCTTTCAGTTTCTGACCGGTAAATGCAGATCCTGTGAATGAAATCGAATCCTGGCTGATGAGGTGATCCAGCAGGTCGCCCGGCACATCGGCGGCAATAAATTGCACAGAACCTTCTGGAAGCAGTCCCGATTCAATCATTTTTTTGAATACGGCATGCGCAAGATAGGATCCCATCGGAGAAGGCTTGATGATAGAAGGCACCCCGGCAATAAATGCAGGAGCAAATTTTTCAAGCATTCCCCAAACCGGAAAATTAAACGCATTTATGTGAACCGCAACACCGTGTTTGGGTACACAAATGTGCTGCCCCATAAACGTACCGCCACGTGAGAGTCGTTCAACTCCTCCTTCCACATGAAAGGGCAGATCGGAGAGTTCAATTCGTGCCTTACTGGAGAGTGTAAAAATGGATCCGATTCCGCCCTCGATATCGATCCAGGAGTCGCGACGCGTGGCACCAGTATGAGTGGAGAGTTCGTAAAACTCCTCCTTGTGCTGCATCAGGTACTGCCCCAGGAACTTGATTTTGAAAGCCCGTTGATGAATCGTCATCTCACGGAGTTTTGACCCGCCGACCGTTCTGGCATATTCACACATACCTTTGTAGTCGAGATCACCCTCAACCAGTATGGCAACTTTTTTCCCGTTTACGGCACTGATTAAATCTGATTCATTTCCCTTTTCAACCCAATTCCCCTTCGCGTATGATGTGACTTTCATGTGATGGTAGTTTTATTCGATCCAATTTTTTTGGAAGATAATAAAACGATTGTTAAAAGATTGTTTGGACAGAGAATGAGTTTTTGAAGCTGTTTGTTAATAACGTTGGGAAGGGTGGTTTAGTCAAACTTTAGAAGAGATCGAACCAAATAATTAGAGTTCCGCCTCAATGCTGTTTATACATCAAAAAAGAGCTCTCTGTTCGGCGGAGGTAAGGGTGCTAAATGAATAACCCAAGCTGACGCTTGGGGCTAATGTCGGGCGCTTCTTCGAAGCTATCTGAACTCACACCCTGTCCCCCTCTCTTTTCACTTTGTTCAAAAAGAGGGGGAACCAAAAAAAACTCAGTTTGAAGTTAAATAATGTGACTTATAGCACAGGAATTAACTAGAGAGCTTGCCTCCAAAGGAATGCATTTGTGACTCCCCCCATCCTTCGCCAAGGCTTCGGAAGGCAAGCCCGGCTCCCTCTCTACCGTGATAGAGAGGGGGTGACTTAATAGCTTATTTAATACTTTTAATAAAAAAAATGAGGAGTAATGCTTTTCAAGCGTTCCCCTCTTTGCTTGCAGAGAGGGGACAGGGGTGAGTCCGAAAAGATGGGATTTCAAAAATGGGATGTAATTTTTTCCACCAACTTATCCATCTCATTCATTTCTTCATTATTGAATCGTATAACCTTTAATCCCATCTGGTTAATTATCAAATCTCTCTCGCGGTCATAATATTTCTGTTTTTGATGGATTTTCCCATCCAGTTCAATTACAAGTTTGTGCTGAGCACAGTAGAAATCAGCAATAAAGAAATGAATATGTCCTCTGTCTTCTTCATAAATCAATGGGTGCTGTCTTAAAAACTTTACGCCATTGATTTGACGATTTCTCAATTCCGCCCAGAGTAATATTTCTGCAGGAGTGGAATTTTTACGCAGTTCTCTTGCCAGTTCAATGATTCGTTTTCTTGAAATCATTTGCCCGCTCTCTTTTTTATTAGTGGCTCTCGGAATATTTAGAAATTTTCTTTTTAAACTCACAAACTTTTGACTCACCCCCGGCCCCTCTCTATTCGCGATAGAGAGGGGGTGAGTTAATGGCAAATCTATTTCATAAATAAATTAATCTTCAATCTTATCCGAAAGTCCCCCCTCCATGAGGAGTGCTTTTGCGACTTAGGGAGTGGATAGGGGAGAGTTCGAAAAAACAGAGGTGAGTCCGAAAACATATGGATAAAGCTAATTCTCCATTTTAAACCTCCAAGGTTTCTAAAACCTTGGAGGTTTGGTTAGTGCAATGGAATGGAAACTCATTGAATAATTGTTTAATATTAAACAAAAATAAACGAACTGATTTTAAGCTATGGAATTTGGTATTTACACCTTTGTCGAGAACACTCCGCATCCTCAAATGGATGGGAAATTGAGCAATGAGCA
>Ga0081527_100747_pt1 | contig 11481 bp, 7 predicted proteins | sample HotLakmasection5_FD_70992 | JGI IMG/M metagenome (GOLD analysis project Ga0081527, IMG submission 70992) | Hypersaline microbial mat communities from Hot Lake, Washington, USA - Section #5 (SPADES assembly) (version 2) | ecosystem: Environmental > Aquatic > Non-marine Saline and Alkaline >... | reverse complement strand
AAACGCTGTTTCATTGCCCGGTTAACCAGTTTTTTCATTGCTTCTTTATTATTGTAATAGGTATAAACAGCCCAGCCAACTGTATCAAACAAAGCTCCTGCCGTCAGGTTGTTGAATTTAAACCCTGTACCTTCCCATGTTTTCTCGTTAAAGTTCTCTACAGTGTCATCAAGTCCTCCTGTTGCCCGGACCACCGGCAAAGTACCATACCTTAAACTGTACATCTGGTTAAGCCCGCAAGGTTCAAACCGTGAGGGCATAAGGAAAAAGTCGGAACCAGCTTCGATCTTATGCGCAAGCTCATTGCTGTAACCTATATTAACCCCGATTTTATCCGGAAAGAACTGCGGTGCGCCGCCAAAATAGAAATGCGACCATACTTCGCCTGTTCCCAAAATTATGTATTGGGCATCAAGGTCAAACAGTTTATACAGGGCTTCTGCAAGAATATCAATCCCTTTTTGCTTTACCAGCCGGGAAACCATGCCAAATACCGGGATATCATCCCTTACCGGAAGACCAAACGTTTTTTGCAAATCCCGTTTGCATTCCAGTTTCCCGGAGAGATTATCTTCTGAGTAGTTTTTAATTATATACGGATCAATTTCCGGGTTCCATTCGGAGTAATCACAGCCGTTGAGGATTCCGTATAAATCCCCGGCCCTGTCTCTTGCCACCCCATCAAGTCCCCAGCCGTATTCAGGGGTTTGCATTTCTTTTGCATAACCGTCGCTAACTGTTGTTATTAAGGTAGAATGAAGCATCCCACCTTTTAAAAGGTTTACCTGATCGTTATATTCCAGTTCAAGAAAGTTAAAATGCTTCCAGCCAATACCCAGTACATCCATTAACCCTTCATAAAAACTCCCCTGGTGCTGCATATTGTGGACTGTTAATACACTTGCCGCATTGCCCAGTGGTTCGTTTTTGTAAGTTGTGTTTAAAAATACCGGAATTGCGGCGGTCTGCCAGTCATTGGCATGGATTATATCAGGATAAAAGTCGAGTTTTTTGCACAGCTGGAGACATGCTTTTGAAAAGAACGTAAAGCGGTTGTCGTTGTCCATATAACCTTTTCCGCTGTCGTCATTATACAGGTTGTTCCTGCCAAAGAATTGTTCATGTTCTATAAAATAAACCGGCACATCAGTACCGGGAAGTTTTGATTCCATAACCCCGCACCATAATTCCCCCAGTATTCCGAGAGGAACCCCGAGTGCGCCGGAAACTTCTTTCAATCCGTATTTTTGTTTATCAATGCTTTTGTATCTGGGTATTACCAGCCTTACGTCATGACCTAACTGTTTTAAATATTTCGGCAAAGCTCCTGCTACGTCTGCAAGCCCTCCTGTTTTTGCAAAAGGAACTGCTTCTGAAGCGGTTATGAGTATTTTCAATTTTGGACGCATATTCTTCTCCTATTTATTTGAGTTTCTCAGATTAGGCTATTAATTTACCCTTTGTCACCATGAGAAGGGATGAGCCTGCGAATTCTGGCGTGGTAATCTGTTCCCTTTGCTTTAAATACTGTTAATGATTGATAGACAGATTGCCACGGGCTAAAGCCCTCGCAATGACACTTATCTATGTTTTGTTGCCGAAGAACAAAGCTGGATAGACCCCATCGAGTCTGTACGTGTAGAGTGGGTATCTGCGTGAAACAGGAAATTCCGGTTTTTTACAAAATTCTTACCCACCAGCGATAAGTGAAATACTTGTCTTTATCCATTTACAATGCCTCGTGATAACGGAGGGGCGTACTGGTTATGTCAATGTGCGATCATTTATTTACCTTATCATCATACCCGCTAAAAACATAAATTATACCAGTCAGCGATGTATTTTTGGTAAATGTTTTTTATGTTTATAAAACATTTATTTTAAAGGAAAATCTATGCCTGATAATGAAGACAATAAATCAAAACAGGAATACCTGAAAGATATAATACTGGAAACTCTAACCAGTGATGACCTTGAAGCAGCAATCAGGAATATAGCCATGGAACTGGGCAAGCTGTTCAATGCGGACAGGGTACATTTCAGGTTTTATGATGAAGAAATGAAGGTCTTTTCTGAAGTTATTGAAGAATACAGGAAAACAGAGGAAATACCCTCCTCAAAAGGCAAAATGATCTATCCAGCAGATTTTGACAGCTTTTTAAAAGACAAATTATATAAGACAAGGCATTTTTACATTATAGATGACATAAACGCCCCGGAATACCCGGAAAATTTCAGGCAATTATTCAGCAGCCTGAATATAAACAATGAAATTATACTGGCTAATTTTTATAAAGACAAACTGGAATCAGCTTTTTTTATAACGAATACCGAATCAAAAGAGCTGATGTCAGAAAAGAACCTGAAATTTTTGATACCAGTAGCAAAACAGCTCTCTATAGGTACGCATTTATTTAAAGTACAAAACAGCCTTGTAAAAACAGTTAGTTATGAAAAAATCCTGCGGGAAATTATAATGGAGGTCAAGGGTTATGATGATCAGGAAAAAGTTTTTGAATTCCTGGTGAACAAGTTGACTGACATATATAAGGTAAACAGGGTTTCTCACCTGCGCCCTAATGAAAAGGGGGATTTTTGGGTTATATATGAAGCAATAAAAGATCCCCTGGAAAACCTTACAGGCAGATCGCTTATTAGCGCTCAGGGGTTTAATAAACTGACAACATATATGGAGGATTCAATTATTGTAATTAATAATATTGTCCAGATACCCGAGAGCAAGCTAAAAAAATGCCTGCGAGATAACAAAATCGAAGCGTTAATGCTGTATCCTCTGGAGGAACAACTGCCCATGACTGGAGCTACAAGGTTAAAAGACAGAATTATGGTGTGTTCTTCGGTTTCCAGAAAATGGAGCCGGGAGGATATTGAGGCATTAAAGCTGATTGTGGGGACTATAACCATTATTTACGTTGATATAAGTAAAAGATCAGAGCTAAAAGATATTGAAAAAACTTTTACCGCCTCGCTTGTACACGACCTTAAAAGTCCAATTCTTGCGCAGCAAAGGGCTATTGAGTTTTTAACCAAATATAAAAAGGAACAGACTATTCAAAACTGCAATTCTTACCTGATGGACATTTACACAACTAACGAAGAAATATTAAAGCTGGTAAACAACCTTTTAGATGTTTATAAGCTTGAAATGGGGGGGCTGCATGTTAATAAAGAGCCTACAAATATTAAAAAGTTAGCTGAAAGCGCAATAAAGGATATACATCCGCTTGCTGAGGAAAAGGAAATTACTATAAACAAGAATATTACAGAAGAGGTAGGGGTAATTGAAATTGACCCTGATGAGACAAAAAGGGTGTTCTTAAACCTTTTGAGTAATGCGATAAAGCATAACCCCAAAAAAATAACTGTAAATGTATCCATTAGTAAAAAAGACAATGAAATTCTGATTGAAATTAGCGATAATGGAGTAGGTATAGCAGAAGCCGAAAAACCAAAAATATTCCGGAAATTTTATACCAAAAAGGGCAAAGTCGGAACAGGCCTGGGATTATATTTATCAAAACAAATAGTGGAATTCCACGACGGTAAAATTTGGTTTGAATCAGAAGAAGGAAAAGGCACAACCTTTTACTTTACGCTGCCATTAGAAAACATGCAGAAGGAAGAAACATAATGTACAGAGATGCGGAAATACCGATAAGAACCCTGATTGTAGAAGATGATACACTGTACAAGACTGTCTTATATGAATATTTTCAGAATGACCAGGAAATTATGATTATAGACGATGCAGGCGACGGGCAGACCGCTATTTCTCTTGTTAAGGAACACAGGCCTGATGTGGTTATTATGGATCTGGGACTTCCTTTTATGTCCGGGTTAGATGCGATTAAGAGGATTAAAGATATAAGACCGGATATAAAAATTGTGGTTTTAACCGCTCATACAGATGTGGAAGAAGCTATAGAGTCGGTTGCCGCAGGGGCTACGGCTTATGTGAATAAAGACATTGAGCCGGATAATTTAAAAATGATAATCGAAACTGTTAACCGGGGTGCTGTATGGCTTTCTCCGCTTATCGGTCGCAGGATTCTTGAAGAAGGGGTAAAATGCTGCAAGAAAGAGTATTAAGATTTTGTTTTATAGTGAAATGAGTTTATTTTTAGGTACATCATTCATCAAAAGCCTTACTGCTTCACTATCAAAATGAATATTGATAAACTGCCCGGCTTCAATCCTGAAGTTTTTGCCCTTACTTATCGCTGATTTAAAAGTCATAGGTGGTGTTGAGCCCAACGCTCTTTCTGCTGAGGTTCTCGTTCTTGTTTTGTTTTTATCAGGCATTAAAAGCCCGGAAATTACTCCGCCTATCATTCCAGCTCCAAGACTTATGCCCCAGATTGCTTCTCTTGCGAGTGAGCTTGCCTGACCGAGAATAAAGGAGCTTCCTGATGAGGCAAGAGAAGAAGGGAGCTTAGCCATTATTTTGTTATTAAATTTTTTGGAATTCGGTTTGTATATATTAGTAATAAACGGTGCATTCAGCGTGAATATTTTTCCTGAAGGCATGGTAACAGCATCTATGGATATTCTGATATATGCATCCTTGAAAATAAAACCAGGTTTTTTTACTTTGATAATTTTTCCGACCAGTATACTTTCTTTAGGTATTAGTACAGTATCTACAGGTGCAACTACATCATCCATTGTCCTTGCAATAAAAATCCCGCCTTCTCCTGATTCCTGAACATCAAGCTCAGTCTCAAGCACAACAAGAACTTCCTGAATTTCCGGAATGACTGCTGATTTTTCCTCTGCAGGAACAGTGGTTTTTGTGCTTTCCTCAAAATTTGCATGTACCGGATAAGCAAGCACAAAAAAGTTAAATACTATAACGCATAAAAATAATATAAATATTTTGCCCCGTGTTTTCACTGCTGATCTCCTCATTGCCTATAGTAAACGTTAGCACTTACAGTGAAAAAATTTCCAGTAAAAAAACAACCGAAAAAAATATTGTAGTTTATAAACAACCGCAATATATGATAAGATATTGTAAAAGCTATTGTTTGTTTAATGGTATTCAAAGTTATTATTTTTAAGAGTTAAAGGTTTACTGTTGTTTTTCTACGTTAAATGCTTCAGGAACGTATTATATATTTTTTAGGAGAAGTATATGAAAACATTTGAGATTGACAAAGATGTTATTGAAATTGCGGGCAGGTATAAGAAGGCAAAGGAATACTTATTGCCTATCCTTCAGGAGCTGGTCAGCAAAAAAGGTTATTTAACAGAAAAAATCATCAGGGATGTAGCAAAAGAAATGACACTCAGCCCAAATAAAGTTTATGGGGTAGCTACATTTTATTCCTTCATAAAAACAAAACCGACAGGTAAGTATGTAATCAGGATCTGCAAGACAATCGGGTGCGACCTTGCAGGTAAAGATGAGCTTATAAAAGCGCTGGAAAAAGAACTAAGGGTAAAATGCGGCGGAACAACCGATGATATGATGTTCACTCTCGAAACCACGAATTGTATAGGGATGTGCGATGCAGGACCGGCTATGCTTATCAATGACGAAGTCTATACAAATATGGATTCCAAAAAAGTTGTTGAGCTTGTTAAGGAATACAGAAAAAAAGATAACAAATAACCTGATTAGCTTATAGAAGAGTTGCCTATTTATTAAGGAGAAAAATATGGAAAGAAGTCGACTATTATCCCCTTTATGTGAATATAGCGAAATATTAAACAAAGTTTTTTCCCAAAATCCCGAGGATATAATTAACCTGATAAAAGAGTCAGGCCTTAGAGGGCGTGGCGGTGCAGGATTTCCGACCGGTTTAAAATGGGAGTTTTCTGCAAAAGCCCAGGCTGAAAAGAAATATGTAATCTGTAATGCAGACGAGGGCGAGCCCGGAACATTTAAAGACAGGGTCCTGCTTCTGGAAAGCACAAATAAACTTGTTCAGGGAATGACTATTGCGGCTTACGCAGTGGGTTCGAATTACGGAATTATCTATCTCAGGGCAGAATACAAATGGATGCTCACAGAATTAATGGAAAAAATCGAGGAAATGAAAAACAAAGGCTACCTCGGAAAGAATATTCAGGGCAAGGGGTTTGATTTTAACATAGAATTCCGGCTAAACGCCGGTGCTTATGTATGCGGGGAAGAAACAGCCCTTATTGAATCCCTCGAAGGCAAAAGGGGCGAAGCAAGAAATAAGCCTCCATACCCTGCACAGGAAGGATATTTAGGTTACCCGACAGTTATTAATAACGTGGAAACCTTCTGTAACATACCTTATATAATTTGCCACGGTGCTGAAGAATTCAAGAAATTCGGTACAGACAAATCCTGCGGGACAAAACTGTTCAGCATTTCCGGTGACTGCGAAGCTCCCGGAGTTTATGAACTTGATCTTGGCTCAAAGGTTCAGGATATGCTTGACCTTGTAGGGGCAAGAAATACAAAAGCCGTGCAGATTGGAGGCGCAGGCGGTGCTACAGCCAGCGAAAAAGACTTTGACAAACCAATCTGTTATGAAGGATACCCGCCGGGCGGTTCAATAATGATTTTCAACAAGTCCCGTAATATGGTGCATGTACTCAGGAATTTTATGGAATTTTTTGAAGAAGAGTCCTGCGGCCAGTGTACACCTTGCAGGGAGGGCGTAAAAAGACTTACAGAAGCGGTTATCAGGATTGATAAAGGCGAAAAGATTGACGAAGACGAAATGCGCATACTCCTCGACCTTGCAGAAGTAATGAAAATCACTTCCAAATGTGGTCTGGGCCAGACTGCCGCCAACCCGTTTGTCTATATTTACGGAAACTTTAAAGAAGACTTTTAATCCTTCTGATATAAAAAATTTACTATTCATAAAGGAGAATAATAAATGCAGCAAACAACTACTGAAAAAATGCTTAATTTAAAGATAAACGGCAAAATCCTCCAGGCAAAAGAAGAAGAAACCATTCTGGATGTCGCAAGAAGAAACAATATTCATATACCAACGCTATGTTATCACGATGATCTTTGCCTTTCAGGAATATGCCGGGTTTGCGTGGTAGAAGTGGAAGGCCAGAGACTTCTTCAAACAGCGTGTAACACACCTGTATTTGAAGGAATGGTTGTAAATACAAACTCCCAGCAAGTCAGAAAAGCAAGAAAAATGATTATTGAACTGCTTTTATCCGAGCATGTTGGTGATTGTACAACCTGTAAGAGGAATTTAAACTGCGAACTTCAAGAACTGGCTTCCAAATACGGAATAGAAGAAGTAAGTTTTAAGAAACCCGAAGAAAAGAGATTCCCCGTAGAGGAAGATAACAGCCCCATAGTAAGGGATAACGATAAATGCATACTCTGCCGCAGGTGTATCAGGGTTTGTGAAGAAATTCAGGGAGTGGATGCGATTACTCCTGTTGGAAGGGGTAAAGACACTTCCATAGGTTGTCTTTTTGACCTTGGGCTGGATGAAACAATATGTGTATTCTGCGGACAATGTATTAACCGCTGTCCAACCGGCGCATTATCTGAAAGAGACGCCACAAAAGATGTCTGGAAAGCTATTGAAGACCCGACAAAACATGTTGTGGTACAGACAGCCCCGGCAATCAGAGCAGCACTTGCAGAAGAATTTGATGTTCCTCCCGGAGAAAGGGTAACAGCAAAAATGGCTTCTGCCCTTAAGATGATCGGTTTTGACACAGTATTTGATACTGATTTTACAGCTGATCTGACTATTATCGAAGAAGGCACAGAACTTCTGACAAGGCTTAAAAAAGCTTTAGTGGACAAATCAGATGTAGCTATCCCCATGTTCACTTCCTGTTCACCGGGCTGGATCAACTATATTGAGCATAATTACCCGGATCTTTTACCAAACCTTTCAACGTGCAAATCACCGCAGCAGATGTTTGGTGCGTTAATTAAAACATATTATGCAGAGAAACAGGGTATTGACCCGGATAATATCGTTTCTGTATCAGTAATGCCTTGCACAGCCAAGAAGTACGAAGCTGACAGGCCGGAAATGACAGACAGCGGACATAAAGACGTTGACTATGTCCTGACAACAAGAGAACTGGCAAGGATGATTAAGCAGGCCGGGCTAGACTTGATGGAACTTGAAGATGCAGAATTTGATGCTCCTATGGGAATTTCTACGGGTGCAGGCGTAATTTTTGGTGCTACTGGCGGTGTTATGGAAGCCGCAATCAGAACAGCCTATGAACTCGTAACAGGAAGGGAAGTACCGTTTGATAACCTTAATATCCAGCCTGTCCGCAGTATGGAAGGAATCAGGGCCGCTTCTATTACCATAACCGATCCGTTGCCCGAATGGAGTTTTCTTGATGGTGTGGAAGTTAAGGTAGCTGTAGCCCATACACTTTCCAACGCTAAAAAACTTATGGACAGGGTAAGAGCTGGTGAAGCTCCTTATCACTTCATAGAAGTAATGGCCTGTCCGGGTGGGTGCCTTGGCGGAGGCGGTCAGCCAATCCCGACTGCTCCTGATATAAGGAAAAAACGTGCTGAGGCCATTTATACAGAAGATGGTGAAATGAAGCTAAGGAAATCACACGAAAACCCGGCTGTAAAACAGCTGTATGACGAGTTCCTGGGCGAGCCTAACGGACATAAATCACACGAGTTGCTTCATACTCATTACACAGAAAAAAGCAACTGGTAGATAATATAAATAACCAAAAGAAAGCCGGGTTTTTAACCCGGCTTTCTTTTGGTTATAAAAGGAAACTTGCAGTGAATTCTGAAAAGCCTTAATATTAAAGCTTTTTAAGGGTTAAAAAATAACAACTTATAACTTTATAACTCTTAAGGAACAAATAAAAAGTTTTTACGCCTAAAAATTTTCAAAAAATCTATATTTAACAAGTGCGCAGGCTACGCCTGCGCCACCTATAGGGTAGGTTGGGTGGGGATTATTTTGAAAATTTTAAGTAAGAATTTTTTGTTGCTCCCTTAGGACACGCTGGTATGCCTTTGGTGTCCTAACTACGTGTGTTAGCCCCCCTGATAGTATTCTTCAGTACTCAGGTTTATATTCTTGACTACTCTGGTAATCACATCCCTGTCTTTTTTTTTTCAGTCTCATTTTTCCTCCTCCATATCAGATAAGTTTTCGGCGATTTTTCAACCTGTTGCACCCTTATGTGCATATACAGGCAGGTATCCAGGGCCTATAACATGTAATGCAGCTAAGCCTGCAATAGTTTCTGTTGTTATTTCCATCTTTTGTGCGCTGGTTTCAGACATTTCATCTGCTACATCAACTGCATTAACCACAGTCTTGCCCAGGCTCTCCACTCTTTGTAATTCTTCTTTGCTTGCAGGATATTTTTTGCTAATGTTTCCACTGCTTCAGGTTCTTTTTATTTGCTGTTATGTCTTTTAAGTTGTTAAAAAATTCAATAACCTGCCCCCATTTTTTAACTAACAGGAATCTTGCAGTAAATTCCTGTTAGTTATTTCTGAATAAAATTTTTTATTTATCGTTTATTTTTTTAGAATACTAAAAATACCGATTTCAATAAGCAATCTTAAAATGAAAGAAATTAACATAAATATATTTTTATTAACCGGATTTTACAGTTAATTAGGCAAATATTTATTTCTTGTATATAATATTAATGGCTGAGTAACACAGAAACTTGCTAAAGTAAGTTTTTGTGTGCAAAATTGCTTTTATAATATAGTTTATTCCCAACGCATATGTGTAGATTAATATAATTATATTTCCAAAAACGGCATTGACCCGAGGTATTTAAATCTAAATGAAATTTAACTTCAAGTATATAAAGGACCTCGCAGCTCCGGGAAGCTGGAGAAGAGGTTATGACTATTACAGAAAAAAACAGATAATAAAAATCGAACGCAAGGGTAGTGAAGTAAAAGCCTTTGTAAAAGGTTCTTTTCAGGACAAATACGATACAAATCTTAAACTGACTAAAAACAACGTAAGCGCAACCTGCACCTGCCCACTTGAGGAAGAATGGTGCAAGCATGCTGTTTGTGTCGGACTGGAAAGCATTAAACGGCATTATCATGAAGAATATTTGTCAGAAAAGACCGGCGAAGAATTTACTTTTATCGAAGAAAATCCGCCTGAAGTTGAAAATCCGCAGGGCGGATACAGGTTTATTTTTAATTTCCCGGAAAATGCAAAATATGTGGGACTACAGATCGTTGACAGGTCTAAAAATGAAATTATCAAAAATATAGAGACTATATTAAGAGCAATTGTAGCTGCACAAAAAGAAAGCAATGGAGTCTTTACCCTCAATGACGCACAGAAAAAAGAACTTGCATTGTTGCAGCAAATATTCAAGTTTGAACTGGTAAAGAAAAACGTGATCTGGCACAACGTACCGCTGAACAGGCTGGAAAATATAATGCCATATCTTGCACAGGTAGAGGAAGTTGTGGACAATGATTCAAAGAAAAGAATTCTCTTTGAACAGGAACCATGGAAACTCAGCCTTAAAGTTAACGTATCTGTAGCAGGAAATGTTCTGCTGTCATTGCACTGGGAAAGACCAAAACTGACTGATGTCCTGCCTCTGGAAGAACTGCAGTATTTTGCCAAAAACACAAAATGGGCCAAATACAAAAACCTTATAGTTCCCCTGGATACAGAACTGGCCACTCTTCCAGCTCACCTGACAAAATCCACTTTCACGGATATCAGGGATGCAGACGGCGGAAAATTTGTATATGAAGAATTACCAAAATTAAAAAAGCTTACTAATGTAGATGTTTACGAAAAACTTGAACAGCTGATGCTGGAGCAGCGCCCGCCTGTTAATGTTTTAACTCTTGAAAAAACAGAAAGAGGCGCAATAAAAGCATCGCTTGATTTTGAATATGATGGAATATCAGTCCCGTACGGTAAACTTGCAGAAAAAACCCCCTATGTAACAATCAAAAAACCTAAAGAGGACCTGATTTACTGGGTAAAAAGAGACCTCGAGCTGGAAAAACAGGCCTACCAGAACCTTATCAGGACGAAGTTTACCCCGACCCAGACAAACAACCTGGTTACAGAGGGCGATTTTGCTATAGATTTCTACAACTACATTCTTCCCAATGTAAGGGAAGTCTGGAAAGTCCTTGAAATGGATGATTTATCAGAATTCAAAATTTCAGAAGCACCGCTTAATATTACTGCCAATATAGACTTTACCGAATCCTCAGACAGCTTTGAAATAGTACTGTACTGTACTGTGGGCAAGTCAGAAGTTGATTATGAAGTTATACAGAGATACTTCCAGCAGGGACAAAAGTATTTTTACCTTGAGGAAAAAGGGAATATAGAAATTCCGTTCAACAAAATGATGAAGATTAATGCGGCTATGAGCGCAGTTGATGCTCTGGAAGTTGAGAAAAACAAGTATGTTGTAAAGACATTCCGGGCAGGAATAGTTGCGGAATTGGAGGAACAGGAAGTAGTAACTAAAATGAGCCGAAAG
>Ga0081527_100745_pt1 | contig 11525 bp, 9 predicted proteins | sample HotLakmasection5_FD_70992 | JGI IMG/M metagenome (GOLD analysis project Ga0081527, IMG submission 70992) | Hypersaline microbial mat communities from Hot Lake, Washington, USA - Section #5 (SPADES assembly) (version 2) | ecosystem: Environmental > Aquatic > Non-marine Saline and Alkaline >... | reverse complement strand
GGTCACCGCCGACGGTGATGTCTCCACACTGCGCGCCGCGGGGGCCTTCGTGGCGACCGCTGCCAGCGACGACGAGGGGCGGCTGGAGGCAGCGTTGGCCGACGCCCACACGCTGGTCCACGTCGGTGGCGGCATCGGGACCCCGGATCCCGCGCGCGTCGTGGCCGACGCCGAGGTGGTCGCGCGGGCCGCGGCCGGTGCCGGCATCCGACGCCTCATCGCCCTGTCGTTGCCGGGTGCATCGCCGGCGGCGACCGACCCGCTGCGCCGGGCCAAGGGGCGCATGGAGGAGGTCTTCGCGGGGCTGACCTGTCCTTCGATCGTGTTGCGATGCGGACTCGTCGACACCCCGCTGCTGCGTGACGCCCTGCTCACGGCAGGTCTCCCCCCGGAGGTGATGAGCACCGTGGTGCGGCCCGTCCGCGTCGACGACCTCGTCGAGCTGATCGTGGCCTTCGACCGCGCGCGTTCGAGCCGTTCCGAGGGGCACCTCGTGGTGGCCGCCGACGGTCCGCTCGCGATGTCGCTCGTCGCGTTCGTCGAACGGGTCACCCCCACCAACACGGGGGGCCGGCCGAGCCGGATCGGCCGCCGGCTACCCGACCAGGCGACCACGGCCCGGCTCACGGCGGTGCTGGCGGGCCCGTGGTCGCAGGAGGAGTCCTACCTGCTCGACGGGTGGGGCTTCGCCGGGCTCGAGCCCGGCGTCCCCGGTCCGCTCGGCTCCTGACGGGCTGCCCCAGGCAGGAGGCGGCATCGGTCCGCGCCGCACGGAACACGCCGCGCTGTCACGAGCGACCGCCGCCCCCAACACGCAGTCCGTCACGGAGCCGCGACCGGCCGAAGCCTCAGTACTCCTCGGTCGGTGCGTCGATGAACGGCATCATCGCGCGCAGTTCGCGTCCGACGACCTCGATGCGCTGCTCGCGACCCTCCGCACGCTTCCGGGCGAAGAACTCCCCACCCGACTCGATCTCGGCGGTGAAGTTGCGCGCGAAGGTGCCGTCCTGGATCTCGGCCAGGATCTGACGCATCGCCGCCTTCGACTCCTCACCGATCACCCGGGGGCCGGAGACGTAGTCCCCGTACTCGGCGGTGGTGGAGATCGAGTGCCGCATCCAGGAGATACCGCCCTCGTACATCATGTCGACGATCAGCTTGAGCTCGTGGAGGCACTCGAAGTAGGCCGCCTCCGGCTGGTAGCCGGCGTCGACGAGCGTCTCGAACCCGGCCTGGACGAGGTGGCTGACACCGCCGCACAGCACGGCCTGCTCGCCGAACAGGTCGGTCTCGGTCTCCTCGGCGAAGGTGGTCTCCAGCACCCCGGCCCGGGTCAGCCCCATCCCCTTGGCGTAGGACCGTCCGATCGCCATGGCCTGGCCGGTGGCATCCTGGTGGACGGCCACCAGGCCGGGGACGCCCTGTCCCTGCTCGTAGGTGCGTCGCGCGATGTGGCCGGGCGACTTCGGTGCGACGAGCAGCACGTCGACGCCCTCCGGTGGGGCGATCAGGCCGAAGTGGATGTTGAAACCGTGGCCGAACACCAGCGCATCGCCGGACGTCACCGCCTCGGCGAGCCCCGACTCCCACATGCCCTTCTGCGCGGTGTCCGGCGCGAGGATCACGATGACGTCGGCCTCGGCGGCGGCGTCGTTGGTCGGCAGGACGCGCAGGCCCTGCTCCGATGCCCTCGTCCACGACGGCGAGCTCTCACGCAGACCGACGCGGACGTCGACCCCGGAGTCGCGCAGGTTCAGGCTGTGGGCGTGGCCCTGACTGCCGTACCCGAGCACGGCGACCTTCCTGCCCTGGATCAGGGAGAGGTCGGCGTCGTCGTCGTAGAAGATGGTGGCCATGGGTGTCTCGCTCCTGGAAGGCACTCGTTGACGCCGAGGTGGTCCGCGTCGTCTGGCGGGCGAGCCTAGGACACCGCGCGCAGGCCGCCGGCGTCGCCAGGGGGCGGGAGCCGACCCTGGGCTCCGACGTCGCGGTGGCCGGTCAGCTCACGCCGACGGTGCGGGCAGCCCGAGCAGTCGGTCACCGGCCACGAGCTGCTGGACCGCGGCATCGTCGTAGCGCAGCAGGGTGCCCCGGCGCACGACCGCCAGGTTGACCCCGTGCGCCTGGCTGAGGGGGTGCCCGATCTCGTCGGGTTCGACCTCGCGCTCGACCAGCGCCAGGCCCTGCGAGGTGTGCAGGAGGTCGGTCAGCACGGCGGCGATGCGGGGGTTGCGGCTGGTGACCCCAAGCAGTCGGCCCGTGGTCTCGGAGGAGGTGATCACGGCATCGGCACCGGACCGTCGCAGCAGGTGGGCGTTCTCCTGCTCCCGGACGGCCGCCACGATGGTCGCATCCGGTGCGAGCTCCCGGGCGGTCAGTGTGATCAGCACCGCTGCGTCGTCCCGGTCGGGGGCGATGACCACCGAGCGGGCGCGGGCGACGTGGGCCTCCAGCAGCGTGCGTGTGCGGGACGCGTCGCCGGTGATCACCGTGTAGCCGTCGCGGGTCGCCTCCGCGGCGATCTCGGGATCGCGCTCGACGATGACGATGTCACCGGGGCCGACCCCGGCTGGATCCTCGTGCGACAGCGCTCGGGCCGCCGAGCGACCCTTGACGCCGTAGCCACAGACCACGTGATGATCGCGCACCTGTCTGCTCCATCGGTCGTGTCGCAGCGTCTCGCGCCAGCGGTCGGTCAGCAGCTCCACCGTCGTCCCGACGACCACCAGCAGGAACGCGACGCGGGCGGGGGTGATCACCAGGATCGCGGCCAGGCGCGCCCCGGTGGTGACCGGGGTGATGTCGCCGTACCCGGTGGTGGTCACGGTGACCGAGGCGTAGTACAGGGCGTCGATCAGCCCGACCGGCTGGCCGGTCTCATCGACGTAGCCACCCCGGGTCGCCATGACGGCGAGCGCGACCACGAACAGCAGTCCGATGGCGATCATGATCCGCCGCGCGAGCGCCACGAGCGGCGCCCGTTGGGGCACGGGCACCGAGGCCCGGATCGGATCGATGACGCCCACCTTTCGGCCCTGTCGGTGCGGAACGGTAGTCCCTCGGCGTGGGGGCCGGTTGGCTGCTTGACTCGGGAGCGCGTCTCCATCCTGGGGTCAACCGTGGCGAAACGTCTCTACCTCGCGTCTCTGGAACCTCGAGCGGGCCGTTCCCTGGTCACGCTCGGGATCATGGAACTGCTGACCCGGCGGCTGGGGTCGGTCGGCTACGTGCGCCCCGTCGTGGCGTCCAGCCACGAGCCGGACCAGCGGATCGAGCTGATGCGGCGCCGCTACGACCTCGATCTCGACCCCGAGGAGATGGTCGTCTTCGGCTCCGACCAGGTGGCGGAGCTGTTCGGCGAGGGGCGCAGCGAGGAGGTCTTCAAGGGCATCCTCGACGTCGCCCAGGACATGGAGGAGCGCTACCCGTTCGTGCTCTACGACGGGTCGGACTACACCGGTGCGGCCGCTGCGCTCGAGTTCGACGTCAACGCCGAGATCGCCAACCACCTGGGCGCGCCGGTCCTGGCCGTGGTCAACGGCTCCGAGCGCCAACCGGGTGAGGTGCTCGACGCGCTCCACATCGCCCGGGAGTCGCTGGTGAACCAGGGCTGCACCATCGCCGCGCTGGTCATCAACCGCGTCGATCCCGAGGTGCTCGACGAGGTCCGGGCCGCGGTCGATGCCGATGCCGGAGAGGAACCCGTCTGGGTCCTCCCGGAGGTCCCGATCCTCGCCAAGCCGACCGTGCGCGAGATCTCCGACGAGCTCGGCGCCGACCAGCTGGCCGGTTCGGTGACCGACCTCGATCGTGAGGTCACGGTGATCAAGATCGCGGCCATGAGCTTGCCCAACGTCCTCGACCACATGGACGAGGGCGCGCTGCTGATCACGCCGGCGGACCGCCCGGACGTCATCGCTGGGGCACTGCTGGCTCGCACCGCCGGCACCTTCCCGAACATCGCGGCGCTGATGCTGACCGGCGGCTTCCCGCTGCACCGCAACCTCGAGAGGCTCCTCGACGGCCTCGGCGACATCGCGCTGCCTCTGCTGTCGGTGTCCGCCGACACCTGGACCACGGCCCGCCGGGTCGCCGCGGTGCCAGCGGTGATGCGCCCGAGCAACGAGCGCAAGATCGCGACCGCCCTCGGGGTCTTCGAGGAGCACGTCGACACGCGCGTGCTCGAACAGCGCATCGAGGTGGCGCGCACCGAGCGGGTCACCCCGCTGATGTTCGAGTACGAGCTGCTGCAGCGGGCCCGGGCCGACCGCCGCTGCATCGTGCTGCCCGAGGGGGAGGACGAGCGGATCCTCAGGGCGACGGAGGTCCTGCGCCGCCGGAACGTGGTCGACCTGATCCTGCTCGGAGACGCCGAGCAGGTGCGGACACGGGCCGACGCCGTCGGGGTCGACCTCGCCGACATCGAGGTGGTCGATCCGGGCGAGTCCGACCTGGTCGAGGACTTCGCGGCCGAGTACGCCGAGCTCCGCGCCCACAAGGGCGTGACGATGGAGTTCGCCCGCGAGACGATGCTGGACGTCAGCTACTTCGGGACCATGATGGTGCACCGCGGGCTCGCCGACGGCATGGTCTCGGGAGCGGCGCACACCACCCAGCACACGATCCGTCCCGCCTTCGAGATCATCAGGACCAAGGAGGGCGTGTCGATCGTCTCGTCGGTGTTCTTCATGGCCCTGGCCGACCGCGTGCTGGTCTACGGGGACTGCGCGGTCAACCCCGAGCCCGACGCCGAGGGGCTGGCCGACATCGCGATCAGCTCGGCGACCACGGCGGCCGCGTTCGGCATCGAGCCGAAGATCGCCATGCTGTCCTACTCGACGGGCGAGTCCGGCAAGGGGCGTGCCGTGGAGCGGGTGCGCGAGGCCACGGCGCTGGTCCGCGAACGCCGTCCCGACCTCGAGGTGGAGGGTCCCATCCAGTACGACGCGGCGATCGACGCCGGCGTGGGGGCCGCCAAGCTGCCGGGCTCCAGCGTCGCGGGCCACGCCACCGTCTTCATCTTCCCGGACCTCAACACCGGGAACAACACCTACAAGGCGGTCCAGCGCTCCTCGGGCGCGGTCGCCATCGGTCCGGTCCTGCAGGGGCTGAACAAGCCGGTCAACGACCTCTCCCGCGGCTGCCTGGTCGACGACATCGTCAACACCGTCACGATCACGGCGGTCCAGGCCCAGCGCTGACCCACCACCGCGGCGCAGGCGTCGCGCCCAGGAGTCCACCGTGCAGGTCCTCGTCCTCAACTCCGGCAGCTCCTCGATCAAGTACCGGCTCTACGACGACAGCGACGATCTGGTGCTGCGGGCCCGGGGGCTGGTCGAACGCATCGGCGAGGCCAGCGGCCACGCCGAGCAGGTGGTGGTCGGTGAGGACGGCACCACGAGCGAGGACAGCGAGGACGTGGTGGTCGCCGACCACACGGCCGGGTTCCGCTGGATCGTGTCCCGGCTGGAGACAGCCGGTCTGGCCGACGAGCTCGGGGCGATCGGTCACCGGGTCGTGCACGGTGGTGCCGAGTTCACGGCCCCGACGGTGATCGACGCAGCGGTCATCGCCCGGATCGAGGCCCAGGTCCCGCTGGCGCCGCTGCACAACCCGGCCAACCTGACCGGCATCGAGGTGGCACGCCAGCTGCGGCCGGAGCTGACCAACGTCGCGGTCTTCGACACGGCCTTCCACGCGACCCTGCCGCCGTCCGCCTACCGCTACGCCGTCCCGGCACGTCTGCTCGAGGAGCAGGGCATCCGCCGCTACGGCTTCCACGGCACCTCGCACGCCTACGTGGCCCGACGTGCCGCCGCCGTCCTCGGCCGTCCCGAGGAGGAGCTCAAGCTGGTCACCCTCCATCTCGGCAACGGGGCCTCGGCCACGGCCGTCGACGGCGGCCGGAGCGTCGAGACCTCGATGGGGCTCTCGCCGCTGGAGGGCCTGGTGATGGGCACCCGGTCCGGTGATCTGGACCCGGCCGTGATCTTCCATCTGATCCGTGAGGCCGGGATGCGCCCCGAGGAGGTGGAACGGCTCCTCAACCGCGAGAGCGGGCTGCTCGGGCTGTGCGGCGACAACGACCTGCGCACCGTCGAGGAACGGGCCGAGGAGGGTGACGAGGCCGCTCAGCTGGCGCTGGACGTCTACGTCCACCGCATCCGCAAGTACCTCGGTGCCTACGCAGCCGTGCTCGGACGGCTGGACGCGGTCGTGTTCACCGCCGGGGTGGGGGAGAACTCCGACACGATCCGCGAGCGCATCTGTGCGGACCTCGACGTCCTCGGGATCCGGCTGGATCCATCACGCAACGACGGCCAACGGGCGGCGAAGGCCCGCGACGGGGTCGTGGCCGTGCACGCCGAGGACAGCGAGGTCGCCGTGCTGGTGGTCGCCACCGACGAGGAGCGCGAGATCGCGGAGCAGACGCTGCGGGCCGTGCGCGGCTGAGCGGCGCCCGCGGCCCGATCCGCGGGGCCACGCTCCATCGTCGCGCGCCGCTGCGCGAGGCGACGCTCGCCCGCGAGGTCCGCGACGCCGCGGCTGGGCCGTGAGGCGACGTTCCTGGCGCTACGCCGCGCGACGCAGTGGCTGCCGGCTCCGGTAGGTCCAGCTGCGCCACACCCATTCCACCGGTCCGAACCGGTACCACCGCAGCCACAGCGGGCAGACCAGCAGCAGCAGCGCCCACGTCCCCGCGACCACGACCACCGCCCCCGTCGCGGTCCACGCGCCGTAGGTCCCCCAGCCGACGAAGACCACCGTGGCGACGATGCTCTGGGACAGGTAGGCGGTCAGTGCCATCTGGCCGACGGCCGCCAGGGGGCGCCAGGTGCCGAAGCGCAGCGCCAGGAGGCTCAGGGCGGCGAGGTAGCCCACGGCCAGCAGCGGCGCGGCCAGGAGCTGTGCGGGCACGGACGCGAGCTCCACCCAGGTCGGGGTCGCCTCACCGGCGGTGCCGGTGGCGGTCCCGACCGGACCGAGCAGGCCCAGCACCAGGTTGGTCGGCAGCCCGACGCCGAGCCCCAGCGCGGCGAGCCGGCGCAGCAACGGACGGAACGCCGCCGGCTCGGTGACGATGCCGGCCCGGGCCGCAGCGAAACCGAGCAGGAACAGGGCCAGGAGCCAGGGAAGCGACACCAGCTGCCCCGTCTGGATCACGAGGGCCTCGAAGGAGCGTGCGGCCAGCACCTCGCCGATGCCGCCCTCGGTGTAGGCCGCGATCGTGGTGGTGCGCTGCTGGTCGAGGAAGCCGCCGAACGCCCCGCCGGCGACATCCTGGCTGCCGCCGCCGACGGCGGTCGCCAGGACGGCCGTGCCCGTGGCCACGGGGGTCAGCGCCAGCAGGATGCCGCCCGACCAGCCCAACGCCGTGCGCGGCCGCACGCGCAGGAACGGCAGCAGCGCGCACCCGGTGACGGCGTACACGAACAGGATGTCCCCGGGGAACAGCAGGACCATGTGGGCCAGGCCGAACACCGCCAGCAGCGCGTAGCGCCGGCCCAGGAGGCGGTGTGCCGACCAGCCGCGCTGCCAGGCCTTGGCGGTCAGCAACGCCCCTCCGACACCGAACAGGATCGCGAAGCTCGACACGAACTTGCCGGCGGCGAGCCAGCCCACCAGGAAGCCGGTCACCCGGTCGGCGCCGCTCGGCGTCGGCAGGGTGCCGGTCAGCGCGTCGAACAGGGCCGGACCGCGCATCAGCTCGATGTTGACCAGCAGGATCCCGAGCAGCGCGAAGCCCCGTAGCAGGTCCAGGATCGGCTCACGCTCACCGGGCTGGACCGGCCGGGCGGCCTCGGTCGGTGACGGTCGCGGCGGCCAGGGTCGCGGCGTCGACACCTGTTCCTGCGGCGGTGTCGGCGGCGGTGGCGGCGACGGGGGTGGGGGCCACGGCGGCCGTTCGGCGCGTGGCGGGAGGGGTGGTGGAGAGCTCGGTGTGGTCACGCCGCGCGGGTGCCGTGGCCGAGGTCGGGCGGGGCGGCGCGGTTCCGCGCCACGGCGTCGGCCAGCGCGGTCCCGACGCAGGACGGGCCGAAGACGGGCTGCAGCACGCGTCGGGCGGTCCGGGTCACCTCGCGGACGATGATCCTCGTGGAGACGCTGGCCATGGCCGGCTCCTCGTCGTCGGGGTGCGCGTGACGGGGGCGTCGGAGCGGGTGACCGGGATCGAACCGGCACCTCCTGCTTGGAAGGCAGGGGCTCTACCATTGAGCTACACCCGCGAGCAGCCGGCAGCGTAGCGAGGACGTCACCGGCATCGGGGTCGGTGCGGGCGGTGGTGCCGGGGTGGCCGGCCGATAGCGTGTCCGGTCACGTCCCGGCGTGCCCCCGGGAGCCAGCGAGCAGGAGCCAGGCATGACCACGATGGAGGACCGGCTGCGCATCCTGCCGGAGTTCCGGCCGGAGGAGTACGACCGCTACCGCAAGCTGGTGTTCGGCAACCTGGCCCGACGTCTCAAGCGCTGGGAGCCGGAGCAGGTCGAGCTGCAGCTGTCGGTGAACGAGCGGGACACGAACTCCCAGCGCACCGTCCTGGCGTGCTGGATCGCCGGGTTGCCGAAGATCGTGGGGACCTCGACCCTTCCCGACCTCGAGAAGGCGGTCGTCGAGGTGCGCAACGACGTGCGTCGCCAGGTCAACCGCTGGGTCACCCGCAAGGAGGCCGAACGCCGCTGATCCCGACCGCCGGTGCTCCGGTCACCGGGCTGCGAGGTCCGGACGCCGGCAGGGCCGGCGACGGGATGGTCGGGGTGGCCGGATTCGAACCGGCGGCCCCCTGCTCCCAAAGCAGGTGCGCTAACCAAGCTGCGCCACACCCCGTGGGCGGCCGCAGCCTAGCGTCGGTCGAGGGTCCTCCGACCCGCTCCACCGCCGGCCACGCTTTGAGTGCCGGCCGCCTCGAGCGCTCACCGCCCATCGGCCGGTGAGGCCGGATGGACACGGCGGCGCACAGGTGGAACCATCCCCGCCCCGAGCCCGAGCTCCCACCTCGCCGCCACGGCGAGCTGTTCCCGCACCTTTTCCCGACGAGGATCCACCCATCGTGAAGACGTCCACCGAGACGATCGACCCGGTCCAGGTCAAGCTGACCGTCGAGATCGAGCCCCAACGGGTCAAGCAGGCCTTCGACCGTGCCGCCCGTGAGCTCGCCAAGCAGGTCGACCTGCCCGGCTTCCGCAAGGGCAAGGTCCCGCGCCGCCTCCTCGAGCAGCGGTTCGGCTCGGGCGTGATCGCCCAGACCGCCATGGAGGAGGCCCTCAGCGGCTACTACGCCGAGGCGGTCCGGACCGAGGACCTCCAGCCGATCGCCCAGCCCGAGGTCGAGGTCGAGACCTTCGACGAGACCGAGGGGTGCGTCTTCACCGCCACCGTGCAGGTCCGGCCCACCTTCGATCCGCCCGACCACACCGGCATCGGCGTCAGCTTCCCCGAGTGGGACGTCGACGCGGACGAGGTGGACCAGCAGCTCGAGTCGATGCGCGAACGCTTCGCCGAGGTCGACGAGGTGGAGCGCCCCGCCGCGGTCGGCGACCTGGTCACCATCGACCTCGAGGTGGAGGTGGGCGGGGCCATGCTCGAGGACGCCACCGTCGAGGACGCCTTGTACGAGGTGGGCTCGCAGGGGGTGACCCCGAAGCTCGACGACGAGGTCGTCGGCAAGGAGGCCGGCGACACCTTCACCTACGAGGACGACCTGCCCGAGGACTACCCGGAGCACGGCGGCGAGGCGGCGGTCTTCCACGTCACCGTCAAGGACGTGCGCGAGAAGACCCTGCCCGCCCTCGACGACGACTTCGCCACCTCCGCCTCGGAGTTCGACACCATCGAGGAGCTGCGGGCGGACCTGCGACGCTCGCTCACCCGGCGCAAGGTCGAGCAGGCGCAGCACGAGCTGCGTGGTCGCATCCTCGAGGCCTACCTCGCCCGCGTCGACGTCCCGCTCCCACCCGCGATGGTCGAGGCCGAGACCGCCAACCGGATCCACGAGCTCGAGCACCAGGCCCAGCGTTTCGGGATGAGCGCGGAGCAGCTCCTGCAGGCCCAGGGGCTCAGCGCCGAGGAGCACGAGGAGCAGGCGGCGAACCAGGCGAAGGGGTCGGTGAAGGCACAGCTCGTCCTGGACGCGCTGGCGACCAGGATCGAACCGGATCTCGCACCCGCCGACATCGACCAGGAGATCGTGCGCCACGCGCAGGCCAACGGGGTCGCGCCGGACGAGATCGCACGCATCATCCAGGAGCAGGGTTCGCTGCCCGCGCTCATCGGCGACATCGTCCGTCGCAAGACGATCGATGCCATCGTCGCCGCCGCCGACATCGAGGGTGGCCCGAGTGACGAGGAGCTGATCGAACTCGGCCTGCTCGCGGATCCGGCGGCCGCCGAGGACGAGGCGGCGGCCGACGGGGCCGACGAGGGCCCGGCCGACGCGGACGCCCCCACCGGGCTGATCGTGCCGGGACGCGATGCCGAGGCCGGTGACGGGGGCGGCGGCGGGGGGGACGCACCCGAGCTGATCGTGCCCGGTCGCGACTGACCCTGCTCGACCCGCAGGTTGCCGCTGGGACCGGGCCCAGCCCGCTGGTTGCCGGAGGGACCGGGCTCAGCCCGCTGGCGGGTGCCGCTCGGGCCTTCTGGCCTGCTGGGACTGCCCCGGCTCAGCCCGCCGGTTGCTGGACCGGGGCCGCCGGGTCGCTGTCGGGATCGAAGCCGGCGGTGGCCAGCAGGAGCTCGGCGATCTCGTCGTCGAAGTCTGCGCTGGCCGCCGCGTAGTTGAACACCCCGAGGACGCCGTCCTCCCGCTCCGCCACGAGCAGCAGGACCGAGGTCGAGTCCGGCTGCCCCTCGGGGGCGTCCTCCGACGTGGGCAGGTCGACGTAGCGGAGCTGGACCGCCCGTCGGGCGCCGGGTAGATCGACGGGCTCGTCGATGACCGGGTCCTGCTCGACGGTGTCACGGTTGGCCGCCACGACCTCCTCGAAGGTCACCTCCTGCGGCAGGCTGGCGGGGTCGACGGCCTCGGCCGCGAGCTGCTCCTCGCCCTCCGGGGCCAGCGCCAACGCGACCCCGCTGGCGAAGGCGAGCTCGTCGAAGCTCCAACCCTCGGGAGCGGGCAGGACGACGCCGTTGGCCGCGAAGACCCCGTCCGTCACGTAGTCGTTGGGATCCTCGAGGTCGGCGAGGGGATCCTCGGCGGTGTCCGGGTCGGCTGCGCCATCTCCGTCCTCCAGCTCCTCGAGCTCGGCGACCGCGTCCCCCTCGTCGGCGGTGCCGGTGTCCGTGCCGGCTCCGTCGGCGCAGGCGGTCGCCAGCAGGAGCAGGACAGCGAGGCCGAGACCACGGGCGGCCGCCCGAGGTCGACGGCGGGGGGCGTGGATCTGCAGCACCGGAGCTCCTGAGCTCGGGAGGGGGTCGGCCGAGATCGGCGACCGGCTGGCCGCTGGAGCCCGAACCGGGCGCCGGGGCCTGGGCCCCCGGCGCGGGGGGCCGGCGAGCCCGCCGGCCCCGGCGCCGCCGGCGGG
>Ga0081527_100742_pt1:2500-11538 | contig 11538 bp, 7 predicted proteins | sample HotLakmasection5_FD_70992 | JGI IMG/M metagenome (GOLD analysis project Ga0081527, IMG submission 70992) | Hypersaline microbial mat communities from Hot Lake, Washington, USA - Section #5 (SPADES assembly) (version 2) | ecosystem: Environmental > Aquatic > Non-marine Saline and... | reverse complement strand
CACCACGCGCGGATCGGTCCGCAGGGACTCGTGCAGCTGCCCGTAGCCGACGTCGTAGGCCAGGACCCGCACCGCCCCCTGCTGCAGCAGGCAGTCGGTGAAGCCGCCGGTGGAGACCCCCGCGTCCATGGCGTGCCGGCCGGCCGGGTCCACCCCGAACACCTCGAGGGCGTGGGCGAGCTTGTCGCCCCCGCGTGAGACGTAGGCCCGCGGGGCCGCACACACGACCAGCGCCTGCTGGGCCGTGACCTGCGTGGACGCCTTGAAGGCCGGTGCCCCGTCGACGGTCACGAGCCCCGCGGCGATGGCGGCCTGCGCGAGGGTGCGGCTCGCCACCAGACGTCGACGCACGAGCTCAGCGTCCAGTCGCCGACGCGTCGTCGCCAGGGTCACACCTCGTCGAGGGCTGCCAGTTCCGCGGCGATGGCGGCGTTGACCCGTTCGAGCACGGCCACGTGCTCGACCACGGGCCGCTCGTCCAGCCCGTCCAGCTCCGCCCCGATCGCGGCGACCGGATCCGTCAGCGGGGTGCGCCCGGCGTCGTGCTCGGCGTCGACCGCAGCCATCAGGTGTCGGAGGGTGGCGGGGTGGCGGTCGCCTTCTTGGTGGCCGCAGCCTGCTTCGTGGCGGTCGCCTTCTTGGTGGCCGCAGCCTGCTTCGCGGCGGTCTTCTTGGGCGCCGTCCGCTTCGCCGTGGCCTTCTTCGTGGCCTTCTTGGTGGCGGTCTTCTTCGCCGTGGCCTTCTTCGTGGCCTTCCTGGCGGGAGCCGTCCTGGTGGCCTTCTTCGTGGCCTTCTTCACCGCCGGCGCCGGTGCGCCACCGCCCTCGACGCGCTGGACCTCACGCTTGAGGTCGGCGACCTGCTTCTGGAGCCGCTCGACCTCCTCGGAGGTCACCAGGCCCATGGAGTGGACGACCCTGGTGGTCTCGTTCTTGACCAGCGAGGAGATGGCCTCGCGGTTCTGCTTCTGCCGTTCGACGAGATCCTCGACGAGCTCACCCACCTGATCGCCGGCGGCCTCCCCGGACTTGACCAGCTGCTTGACGATCTGCTCGGCCTTCGAACGGGTCAGCTCGGTCAAGCCCGACGCGGCGTCGAGGTAGCGCTGGACTGCAGAGTTCACGTCACCCTCCCATGTGGCTGGACTGTGGGGCACTGTAGTCGTCCTACCACCCCACGTGCCCGGTGGGGTGGCATCAGGCGGTCCACGGCACCGCGGCTGGTAGCGTCAGCGCGCCGCCATCGGCGCGGCCAGGCACCGACACACGGCGGCGACCCGACGGGGCAGGAGCGAGGCACGATGGCGACGATGGACCAGGTCGAAGAGGTCCTGGTCCAGCTGCTGCAGCGACTCGGCGACGTCGACGACACGACCCGCGCCATGCTCCCCTCGCATCGCACGATCGAGGCGAGCTGCCCCGACCTCGACCTGGTCCGCCACGCCACCTGGCGGCGCGGGAACCTCGAGCTGCTGGACGACCCACCGTTGCGGCGACCCGACATCCGCATCAGCGTCCACTCCGACGATCTGATGCTGATCGCCTCCGGTGAGCTGCCGTTCGGACGCGCGCTCAGCTCCAACCGGCTCCGGCTCGACGCCTCGATGGCGGACCTGATCCGGTTGCGCGCCGTACTGTGACCCTCCGTTCCGAGCACGAGGAGCCGCCGCCACCGTGCCCACGCCGTCGACGCTCCCGGTGCTCGGCTGGAAGGAGCACGTCTCGCTCCCGGAGTGGGGGCTGGAGCTCAGGGCCAAGCTGGACACGGGGGCGCGCTCGAGCGCGCTGCACGTCACCGAGCTGATCGAGCTCGGTGAACATCGCGATCCGGTCACCGGCCGGCCGCTGCCCGTGGTCCGTTTCGACGTGGTCATGGGGACCCGACGCGCCCCCGAGCACCACGAGGTCGAGGCACCGATCGTGGGTCACCGGCGGGTGCGTGACACCGGCGCCCGGGCCGAGGAGCGGCCGGTGGTCCGCACCCGGATCGTGTGCGGGCCGCTCGATGTCAGCGCCGACATCACCCTGACCGATCGCACCGGCATGAACTTCCGGATGCTGCTGGGCCGGCTGACCCTCGAGCACCGCTGCCTGGTCGACCCGGCGCACGGCTACGTGCTCACCGACCCCCCGCGACGACGCCGATGACCGGCGGCCCGATCACCGTCGCGGCCGTCACGATCGAGCCGGGCGAGCGGCGCGATCTCGCCCCGCTGGCCTCCGAGTCCTACACCGGTGACCGCGCCAGCCTGCCGATGGCGGTGCTCAACGGGGCCGAGGACGGGCCCCGGGTGTTCGTCACCGCGGCCGTCCACGGCGACGAGCTCAACGGCATCGAGGTGTGCCGCAGGCTGCTCGAGACGCTCACGGCGGACGGTCTTCGGGGCTCGATCGTCGTGGTGCCGATCGTGAACGTGCTCGGGGTCCAGTTCGGCTCCCGCTACCTCCCCGACCGCCGCGATCTCAACCGCTCCTTCCCCGGCTCGCACGGGGGCTCCATGGCCGCCCGGATCGCCCGCCTGGTCACCGAGGAGGTGATCACCGGCAGCGATGCGGGCATCGACCTGCACACCGCCGCGAACCACCGCACCAACGTGCCGCAGGTGCGCATCAGCGAGGACGACCGGCCGCTGGACCTGGCAGTGACCTTCGGCGCCCCCTTCGTGCTGCGCGCCCCGCTGCGGCCCGGGTCGCTGCGGGCCGTCGCCCGCGACCTCGGGGTGCCCGTCCTGACCTACGAGGGCGGGGAACCCCTGCGCTTCGACGAGGAGGCGATCGACGTCGCCTTCCGGGGCATCCGGCGGGTCCTGGCCCGGCTCGACATGATCGACGATGCGCCCGACGCCGCCAGCACCCAGCCGATGGTGCTCGAGGCGTCCCGCTGGCTGCGCGCCGAACGTGGCGGGGTGCTGGAGCTCCACGTCGGCCCGGGTGACCTCGTGCAGGCCGGCCAGCCGCTGTGGACGACCACGACCCCACTCGGGGCCGAGCGGGCCGGCGTCGCCGCTGAGGCGGACGGGTACGTGATCGGTGCCACGACGCTGCCGCTCGTCCAGCCCGGCCAGGCGGTGCTGCACGTGGCGCTGCCCGGTGAGACGATCACCGCCGAGGACGATCCCACCGACGAGGAGGACGAGGACGACCCCGACGTCCCCGACGACGACTAGCGTGCCAGCGCAGCCGAGGAAGGCACCGAGGTGACACCGCGCGACGACGACGCAGGACCAGGCGCCGGTCCGGTCCACACCCACGACGACGGGGTGATCGCGATCGACACCCTGACCGCCGGCCTGACCGACGTGACGGCGGGCTACCTGATCGATGCGCCACGCCCCGCCCTGATCGAGTGCGGTCCGGCCCTGACCATCGAAGCGGTCCTGGCGGCGCTGCGTGCCCTCGGTCTGGGACCGACGGATCTCGCCTACCTCGTCCTCACCCACATCCACCTCGACCACGCCGGCGGTGCGGGCGATGTCGCGGCCGCGTTCCCCAACGCCACCGTGGTCGTCTCCGAGCACGGAGCCCGGCACCTGGTCGATCCCGAACGGCTCAACGCCTCCTCAGCACGGGTCTACGGGCCGCTGTTCGACCGCGTCTACGGCGCCTGCACCCCGGTGCCCGCGGACCGCGTGCGCAGCATCGCCGACCGTGACGAGCTCGACCTCGGAGGCGGTCGCGTCCTCGAGCTGCTGCACACGCCCGGGCACGCCAAGCACCACCTCGGCGTCTTCGATCCCGACCTCGGGGCGGTGTTCGCCGGGGACTCGGTCGGTGTGCAGCTGCCGGGGATGACCGAGCTGCGCCCGGCGACCCCGCCGCCGGAGTTCCACCTGGACGCGGCACTGGCCTCGCTCGAGCGCTACCGGTCACGCGCGCCGGCGCGGATCTACCTGGCGCACTACGGCCCGGTCGCGCCGGCCGATGCCGTCCTCGACACCGCCGGTGCCCAGCTGCGACGGTGGGTCGAGACCGCCGAGGATGCCCGTGAGCATGCTCGCGAGCTCGGCCTGACCGGCACGCACGAGCTCGATCACGTGGCCGAGACGCTCGAGCGCCGCTGCCTGCCGGCGGCACCGGACACCACGGCACCGGACACCGACGACCGCCAGACCCGCATCCGGCTGCTCAACGACACCCGCGCCAACGCTGCCGGGCTGCTGCGCTACCTCCACCGCCGCGACACCGGCACGCTCACCGAGCTCGGCTGACCGGGTCCGGGTCCGCGCGGCTGCGCCCGCCCCGGGAACCTCGTCCCGCTGCCGCCGGTCCGTCGGGTGGCGGAGGGTGGCCAGCAGCGCGCCGTGATCAGCTTCCGCGGACCTCAGCCTTCACGGGCACGCAACCCCTCCAGCCGCTCGGCAACGTCGAGGAAGTGGTCGTCGACGGCGGCGATCAGCTCGAACTGCCGGCGCGCCTCGTCGTCGTCGCGGGCCTGCTCGGCGAGCTCTGCGGCGAGGTAACGCACCCGCAGATCGTGCTCGGCGTCACCGGAACGGGGACGCTCGAGGAAGCGCCGCAGCACGGCCCGGCCCGCCCCGACATCACCGGACTCGGCGAGGGCGGCGGCCCACACGATCGCTGCCTCGGCCCGTCGGTCCTCCGGGGCCTGCGCGTCGGCGACCAGTGGCTCGGCTGCGGACGCGACCTGCTCGAGACCGCGATCGAGCGCCCGCAGGCAGTCGGCGATCACGTGGTTCTGGTCGGTGCGGTCGGTCATGCGTCGGTAGGCGTGCAGCTCGGAGAGCGCGTCCGCCCAACGCTGCTGGTGGTAGAGGGCGATGCCGTACGCCTCACGGATCGCCGGCAGCCGCGGGGCCTGATGGCGCGCCCACGACAGCACCTGCACGGCGACGTCCGGACGGTCCTCCTCGATCGCCTGGGCACCGATGCTCAGACACAGCGCGATGTCGTGGGACTTGGCGCCCTTGCCGAGCGCCCGCTCGATCTCCTTGACCACCCCACGCGGTAGGTGGGGCGCCTCATCGGTGGGCAGCGGCGGTCGCGGCGGGCCGCCGTCCTCGGTCGAGCTCGGGCGCCGCGGTGGCGCGTCCCGACGGCGCTGGGCGCGGTCGCGCCCGATCGGTTCCCCGGAGTGGCCGGGTACGGCCAGGCGCTCGGCTGCGGGCGAGCGCGGACGCGGCTCGCGCGATCGACGACCGGCGTCATGATCACGCCCGTCGCGATCACGCCCGTCGCGATCACCTCGAGGGGACTGGGCCATCGGGACGTTCCTCGTCATCGGAGCGGATCGGGTGTGCGATCGTGTTCCGGCACGCTACCGCGCGCCCCGCGGCACGACCGTGCGCCCTGCAGCGGTACCGGAGGGCGGTGCACCCCGTGAACGCGGTCGAGGCCGCCCCAGAAGGGCGGCCTCGACCGAGACAGGTTCCCGCGGCGACCTACTCTCCCACCGGGTTTCCCCGGCAGTACCATCGGCGCTGGAGGGCTTAACTTCCGGGTTCGGAATGTGACCGGGTGTGTCCCCTCCGCCAAGGCCACGGGAGATCGTGGAACCTTGAAGGTGATGTGAAGGTCGAGGGTCGCAACGACCACTCCACCGTTGTGCGTGGTCCCTGAAGACCGTCGCTGGTGCGACGATCCCCGGAACTCCATAGCGAGCGCGAGCGCGAGTACGGCAAGTCCTCGGGCTATTAGTACCGGTCAGCTCCACGTGTTGCCACGCTTCCACCTCCGGCCTATCGACCCAGTCGTCTGGCTGGGGCCCTTACTCCCTCGAAGGGATGGGTGATCTCATCTCTAGGTGGGCTTCGCGCTTAGATGCCTTCAGCGCTTATCCCGACCGTACGTAGCAAACCGGCCGTGCCCTTGGCAGGACAACCGGCACACTAGAGGTACGTCCACCCCGGTCCTCTCGTACTAGGGGCAGCTCCTATCAAATCACCGACGCGCGCAGCGGATAGGGACCGAACTGTCTCACGACGTTCTGAACCCAGCTCGCGTACCGCTTTAACGGGCGAACAGCCCGACCCTTGGGACCTGCTCCAGCCCCAGGATGCGATGAGCCGACATCGAGGTGCCAAACCTTCCCGTCGATATGGACTCTTGGGGAAGATTAGCCTGTTATCCCCGGGGTACCTTTTATCCGTTGAGCGACGGCGCTTCCACTTGCCACCGTCGGATCACTAAGCCCGACTTTCGTCCCTGCTCGAGATGTCTCTCTCGCAGTCAAGCTCCCTTGTGCCTTTACACTCAGCGACCGATTGCCGACCGGTCTGAGGGAACCTTTGGGCGCCTCCGTTACTCTTTAGGAGGCAACCGCCCCAGTTAAACTGCCCGCCAGGCACTGTCCTAGATCCGGATGACGGATCGAAGTTAGGGGCTCAGCACGTCAAGGGTGGTATTCCAAGGACGACTCCACGAACACTGGCGTGTCCGCTTCACAGTCTCCCACCTATCCTGCACGTGACGTACCGAACACCAATACCAAGCTACAGTGAAGGTCCCGGGGTCTTTCCGTCCTGCTGCGCGTAGCGAGCATCTTTACTCGCGGTGCAATTTCGCCGAGCCTCTGGTCGAGACAGCGCCCAAGTCGTTACGCCATTCGTGCAGGTCGGAACTTACCCGACAAGGAATTTCGCTACCTTAGGACCGTTATAGTTACGGCCGCCGTTTACTGGCGCTTGGCTTCGGAGCTTCGCACGAAGCTAACCCCTCCGCTTAACGTTCCAGCACCGGGCAGGCGTCAGAGCGTATACATCCACTTACGTGTTCGCACGCTCCTGTGTTTTTGGTAAACAGTCGCTTGGGCCTGGTCACTGCGACCGCGATCAGCTCAGGACGCGAGGTCCATCACCAACCACGGTGCCCCTTATCCCGAAGTTACGGGGCCAATTTGCCTAGTTCCTTAACCAGAGTTCTCTCGATCGCCTCGGTATTCTCTACCTGACCACCTGTGTCGGTTTGGGGTACGGGCACCCTCACAACTCCCTAGACGCTTTTCTCGGGAGCATGGCATCGGTGACTTCGACTGTGTCTCGGCATCGTGTCTCAGGCTTCACGTGGCCCGGATTTCCCTGGTCCACACCCTACGCACTTACCCCGGGACAACCAACGCCCGGGATCACCTAGCCTCCTCCGTCACGCCATCGGTGACCTACTGATCGCAGGGTCCGACATCCGTAGATGCCGTTAGCGTACGACGTTCGGTGTAGACGCGGTGAAGGTGGTACTGGAATATCAACCAGTTGTCCATCGGCTACGTCTTTCGACCTCGCCTTAGGTCCCGACTTACCCTGGGCGGATGAACCTTCCCCAGGAACCCTTGGTCAATCGGCGGGGGAGTTCCTCCCTCCCCTTTCGCTACTCATGCCAACATTCTCACTCGACACGCATCCACCACTGGGTTACCCCGCAGCTTCACTCGCGTATCGACGCTCCCCTACCACCCGATCCCACTTTCGTGTTGATGGATCGGATCCGCAGCTTCGGTGCATGGCTTAGCCCCGTTACATTATCGGCGCAAGGTTACTTGACCAGTGAGCTATTACGCACTCTTTCAAGGGTGGCTGCTTCTAAGCCAACCTCCTGGTTGTCTTCGCGACCTCACATCCTTTGCCACTTAGCCATGACTTAGGGACCTTAGCTGGCGGTCTGGGCTGTTTCCCTTTCGAACACGGAGCTTATCCCCCGCGTTCTCACTGCCACGTTCTAGCTTGTCGGTATTCGGAGTTTGCCTGAGTTCGGTAAGCTTTTAGGCCCCCTAGCCCAAACAGTGCTCTACCCCCGACAAGGAACACGTGACGCTGCACCTAGATGCATTTCGGGGAGAACCAGCTATCACCAAGTTTGATTGGCCTTTCACCCCTATCCACAGCTCATCCGAGCAGTTTTCAACCTACAACGGTTCGGGCCTCCACGAGGTCTTACCCTCGCTTCACCCTGGCCATGGATAGATCACTTGGTTTCGGGTCTAGCGCCGCCGACTCTACGCCCTATTAGGACTCGCTTTCGCTTCGGCTTCCCCTCGACGGGTTAACCTTGCCAGCGACGGCTAACTCGTTGGCTCATTCTTCAAAAGGCACGCTGTCACACGTCCGAAGACGCGCTCCAACGGTTTGTAAGCACACGGTTTCAGGTTCTCTTTCACTCCCCTCCCGGGGTTCTTTTCACCGTTCCCTCACGGTACTTGTCCGCTATCGGTCACCGAGGAGTGTTTAGCCTTACGAGGTGGTCCTCGCAGATTCAGACGGGATTTCACGGGCCCCGCCGTACTCGGGTGTCGTCCAGGAGACTCGTCAGGCTTCACGTACCGGGCTCTTACCGTCTATGGCCAGGCGTTCCAACCTGTTCCGCTACCCGCGAGTTTGGTAACTCCTCGTTCGATCGGCAGATCGAACCGGACGATCCCACGACCCCGAACACGCAACGCCTGCCGGCTTGACACGTGTTCGGTTTAGGCTAAGCCCCCGTTCGCTCACCACTACTAGGGGGATCACTGTTGTTTTCTCTTCCTCCGGGTACTGAGATGTTTCAGTTCCCCGGGTTCCCTGTACCTGCCCTATGTGTTCAGGCAGGCCTGACTGGGCATGACCCCAGCCGGGTTTCCCCATTCGGAGATCCCTGGATCGTTGGATGGTTAACTCCTCCCCAGGGCTTATCGCAGTTTCCCACGTCCTTCATCGGCTCTCGGTGCCAAGGCATCCACCGTGTGCTCTTCTTCACTTGCCGTAAAGATTGCTCGCGCTCGCTATGGAGTTCTCAAGGATCGCCGACACGCCTCGTCGATGGCCTGCCGGTCGGTGACCGGTGGTTCCATCTGGAAGGACGTGCGGCTGAAGGAGAACGCTCCCTCAGAGCTGCACAAGGCGCCAAGCGCGGAGCGGGAAGCACAGCTCGGTCACATCTCCCCGAACGAGCGAGCTCGTCCAGGGTGACTCCCCGAGCGGTGATCCAGCGGACCTCCGCGCCAACTAGCCAGTGGTTCACGGGATCTCGCACCACGAGACGAGACAGACGCTCATCCACGTGGCGTTGATCGAGACTCCAGAAAGGAGGTGATCCAGCCGCACCTTCCGGTAC
>Ga0081527_100740_pt1 | contig 11558 bp, 9 predicted proteins | sample HotLakmasection5_FD_70992 | JGI IMG/M metagenome (GOLD analysis project Ga0081527, IMG submission 70992) | Hypersaline microbial mat communities from Hot Lake, Washington, USA - Section #5 (SPADES assembly) (version 2) | ecosystem: Environmental > Aquatic > Non-marine Saline and Alkaline >... | reverse complement strand
GATGTCGATAGCCAGCGGTATTCCAGCTCCACCTGTCTACCTTTTGCCTGACGAGTCGATTAATGCTTTTGCCGCCGGTTACACAGTTGATGATGCAGTGGTTGGAATTACTAAAGGATGTGCGCAACTACTAAATAGAGATGAACTACAAGGTGTGGTTGCCCATGAGTTTAGCCATATTCTAAATGGCGATATGCGGCTCAACATACGGCTAATAGGGCTTCTCCACGGAATATTGCTACTGAGCACTATCGGCTATATTTTGATGCGCTCGATGCGGTTTTCCGGTAGGCGTTCCGGTAAAAATAACGGCGGTGCTGCTATCTTACTCTTTGGACTTGCGTTGCTTGTATTGGGATACATCGGGGTTTTCTTCGGAAGATTGATCAAAGCTGCGGTCTCAAGACAACGCGAGTTTCTGGCAGATGCTTCTGCCGTGCAGTTTACCAGAAACCCTCTTGGAATAGGAGGAGCATTAAAGAAGATTGGGGGCTATTCATTTGGCTCTAAGATTGACTCCCCTCAGGCAGAAGAGACCAGTCACCTGTTTTTCTCAAATGCGCTGGGTGCTTCATTTATGGCAGCCTTCGCTACCCATCCCCCACTAAAAGATCGAATTAAAAAAATTGACCCTCACTTTGATGGTAAATTCATTGTTCCTGAGCCACCAAAGGCTTTGGAAGCAAGTGAAAGTAAGCCAGATGCAGCTAAAACGAAGGGTAGAGGGGCGGATCGTTTCATCCTCTCCGCTGATAAAATTACAGATCTGGCTACCGGCCCACAGGCAAAGCATCTGATTTTTGCCTCTGCTTTGCTCGCCGCAATTCCGGAAAAAATCCAGGACGATATTCACAATCCCTTTAGTGCCAGAGCTGGTATATTTGCCCTGTTGCTTAACCCAGAACCCCAGATTAGGGAAAAGCAACTCAGTCTTATTGAGCAGAGGGAAGATGAGCAAACACTTAAAACTACCAAGAGGGTTGCAACTCTCCTTAAAGAGTTAGGTCAAGAGCACCGACTACCTATGTTGGACCTACTACTTCCAGCACTAAAACAGCTCTCCGAAAAACAGTACAAGGCATTCCGTGATAGTGTGCGAGAACTTGCACTCGCTGATAATGAAACTTCTTTATTTGAATATCTACTCCACCACGCTCTTAAACGGCACGTTGAAGCCAGTATAAGGCCTGCCTCAGATAAAAAATCCGGTGGGCTCTACATTGCCAATCAGATCTTTGAACAAGAAGCTATGCAACTGTTAGCGTTTGTAGCATTTCATGGCGCAGACCAGGATAGTGCAAGAGACAGTGCATTTACCAGGGGACTCCAGGCTCTGGGAGTCTCTGGTATAAAAGGTCTTAGCTCATTTGATGTAGCGGATCTCAGCACACTTGATAAGTCGCTCAAACAGCTAGAAAGTGTTAGCCCCGAGCGAAAGGAAAAACTTCTACAAGCAACGCTAGAGGTTATCAATGCCGATGGTACTGTCACAATTGGTGAGATGGAGCTACTAAGACTAATTAGTGATGCACTTGATTGTCCAATCCCGCCGGTGGTTCCTGACTAAATTCAAGACAATAGCTTTCATTACTCTTTAAACTGATAGCTCATAGCCTCAGCCAGAGTTGGACGTTGTTTAGAGAAGTTACTAATCTCAAACTTATCTTCTTTTAAGCTACTCTCTATTGATTCAACCGGAATTGATTTGCCTGTAATATAGACTCGCCTTCCCTGATTGCGAAACGCAAACCCGGGAAAACGGTTCTCAAGAAATGGCAACAACCGCGAATCATACCTGGTTGCTTCGATAACCAGGGTGGCACCGGAGAGCTTTTGTGCTACATCTCCAGGCTTACCAGAGGCTATAAATTTACCCGCTTTAAGTACAATCACCAGATCGGACAAATTTTCTACAACATCAAGTCTGTGTGATGAGATTAAGAAACACCGCTCAATTGCCTGACGAGAAATAATATTTGCTAACTGATCTGTTCGTTGAACATCTAACCCATCAAAAGGCTCGTCTAAGAGAAACAGCTTTGGATTACAGAGAAAACCGATAAAGGTTTGTACTCTTCGTCTCTCGCCCTTAGATAGTTCTCTACCCAACCTATCTAAAAGCAGATCTATATCTAACTCATTGAGTAGCTCTTCTTCCTGTTTTAAATAATATTCTGGATCTCTATGTTTTAAACGACACCACATCTCAATATAGCTCCGTACAGAGATATCAGCGAAAACAGCCCCCTCCTCTGGACAAAATGCCATATCTCGATCAGAAGTAAGAGCTACCGGCACTCCTTCTTGATTAAGCTCAGAGACCACTAATTTACCTTGCTTTGGAGTAAGAAGTTGCAAGATCGTTTTAATAAGAGTTGATTTTCCCGCCCCGTTATGTCCAACAACTGAAATTACATTCCCGCTTAGTTGTAAACCACTAGTAGAAAGCGCTGTAATTGCGTTATAGCTGACCTTTAGCTTATCGGCCTCAATATAGATAATCGGATTTGTGCTCATCTTTAGAGCTCCTCTAAATGAGCGGAAAACCACTGTACATTATTCTTAATAATCACTAGCAATAAACCGGCAGATAGCAGTGCATGCAAAACTAAAAAGTTATCACTCGGTTTTACTATTGGAGCTACAAATAGTGGTCCCATACCGACCACTGGAATTGCTATTATTATATCACGTACAAGCTGGCTGCTCTCTAAAAAGAAGCTTAAGGTCCAGATAAACATTCCTATAAATGCCAAAACTAAGGGAATATATTTATAGATAAAACTCATCGCCTCGTGTCGTTGACGTAAGTCCGACATGGAAGCAATCATAAGTGTCAGAGACAAAGAAGACACCACTGCTAAAAGCCAAACTGCCCAGGCTGACAAGTCTCCCTTAAAGAAAATATCCCCTACTTCTTGCAGGTAACCATGAAAACCAAAATAGGTCAGCGGTACTGATGCTAAGAGAAAAAAGCTTACTCTAAGTCCGGTAAGAATCCACATCGCACCATAAAAAGTCTTCTTTCCGGTTGCTGCAACCATTGGCAAGAGGGCCCCATTGCGAGTGAAGTACTCGAGCACTCTACGGTGTCCCTTAAGAGCTAACCACATCATTACAATCAGAAGAATCAAAACATTAAAAATTAGGGTAAGCGAAAGAAATAGTTCTGAGATAAGAATTGGCTCCTGCAAACCTTCGACTTCATACCGAATCTCACCCAAGAGAGTTTGAACCTTTAAGCGTTCTCGTTTAATCTCTATAAAAAGATTGTGCAGATCTGGATCTGCTTCAAATAATCTAGCTATTAATAAACCCCAGGCACTAAAAACTGTCGTTCTTATGCTACCATCACTCTCTTTACTTACGACAATATCGGGCTGACAGCTCTTACACAGATGGATTCTCTCGACTAAACCGTCAAAGAGACGTTTGTACTCCGAGAGATCCTTATTACCAAAATTTTGGCTGCGAAAAGCGACATCTAATCGATCTGGCTGACAGCTCTCGTTTGGTGGAACCTCAACCATCCTACCGTCATCTAGGACGATCTCCTGCCAACTACAGATTATTACCTGCTTAGGCTCCTTTCCCATAAAGAGAACACGGCTAGCAAGCTCACGATCAGGGTTTACTAACTCAACATCTTCTTCAGGTATACTAGATGAGGCAAAATTACTAGACGCTATTAGAAAGTGAGTTACCAGAATCTGTCCAACAACCAAAACCAGGCTAAGGAGCAGTGGAAAAAGAAACAGATATACGAATAATCTTGGGACCCTAATAAGTGAATAAACTAATCTAAATACCATTGAACATTAACTTAAAAGCAGATTCTGCTTCAGCCTTATTATTATACGACCAGATTTCCCGACACTATCAACAAGGCTAGTTGAATTGACCCTATGATAAAACCGAGAACAGCACCCATTAATTCAATAAACCTAAACTCGCGCTTCATAATAGCGAAAAGCAATTGCTCTAACTTATCACTTGAAAAGTTTGCTACCTTTTCTTCCACTATAACTTTAACATCTAATTCCTCTTTGATGTCACCACCTAATTCATAAATTACCTTTTCGATCATCTCTTCAAGGTCACCCATAAAGGCTTCTTTTACCTTGTCTACTAATTCCTGACTGAGCACCATTGCTACCATAGGAATAACAACTGGCAACTTCCTTGTAATGACATACTCAATTCTCTCTGCAACAAGTTTGGAGATCTCCTTTGAGTGGGCTTTCTCAACCAACTTTTCCATTACATCGTCGATTGAGAATAACTCTGTTGAAACCATCTCCCCCAGTTTTTCAGCAAAGACCTTTTGCCTCTTGGGGAATACCCCTTGAATATAAAAGGGCCAGATGCCAAACGGTTTGCGGGGGTGAAACAACATTTTTACTGCAAGAAAATTTGTAAACCACCCAATCATCGCACCGATAACTGGCAAGAAAAGCACGAGATATCCCTGCTGTAATAAGAATTCTAAGCTCTGCTCCATCTAATAGTCCTTAGGCCTCACAAAATAATCTATTTAAAAGTAGACTATTCTTTACAATAGCTCAATCGAGAGGTGATATTGGACCGTATGGACAAAATACTGCAAGTTAAAAATTCTCTTTTTCTCGGCTTAGAGGGGGTGCTGCCAGACCTGATCTTAGCTGCCTCAATTTTAGTTATCGGAATCATTGTTGCCTTTTTGCTCGAGCAGCTAGTCTGGTTTTGCATTAAGAGAATGAAGTCTTCTAGATCTTCGCACTTACCTTCATGGCTACCCTCACTGCACCTGCAGGAGTTAGGACTCGGCCTGGCACGGGGAGTCTTCTGGATTACGATTCTTGTTTTTATTATCTTCTCATCTGAAGTGTTTGGCTTTAATGTCATAGACCACTGGGTCTTACTCGCTTCCTCCTATTTGCCAAAACTAATCGGTGCATTCGCTGTTTTAATTGCTGGGATCCTTGCTTCAAAAATTGTCAGCGATCTTATTTCTCGGTCTGGAAGGAGAGCGGGAATCGAAGGGGCCTCCCGCTTTGGATCTATCATTTACGTTACTGGTGTTACAGTTACTGTTTTAATTGCAATCCAACAGATAGGGATTGAAATTGAATTTCTTACTACTGGGGTACTTGTTATTATTGCATCACTACTGACAGGAGCAGCTCTGTCCTTTGCAATTGGCTCAGCTCCTATTGTTACTAATATACTTTCTTCTTTCTATGCCAGAAAGAACATTAAAATAGGAGCTAATGTGAGTATTGAAGGGGTTCAAGGCAAGGTCGTGGACCTAACGGTAACCTCTCTTGTTCTTGAATGTGAGACCGGTCGTTTAATTATACCAGCAAAGCGACTTAATGAGGCTGTAGTTGAGGTTCTATATGACAAAGCTAAGTGAGTTCGTACAAAGCTACATAGAGCTACACCCAGATGCCGCTGCGATTGCTATTGAAAGTACAAATAAGGAGTCATCCCTGGCTTATCTCCTTGAGTTGACAGATTCAGAACTTTCTACTCTCGTTCCACATCTCTCATCTCATCTTACCTCTGTCCTGCTAGAACAGTTGCCTGCAGATCGTGCGGCTATAATCCTACACAAGGTCCCCGATTCGACCTGTGTTCTAGCATTGCGTCACTTGTTACCAGAGAAACGTTCAAGCATTCTAGCTGCACTGCATTCTGACCGACTAGAACGTATCAATTTACTTCTCAGTTTTGCTGATGAAACAGCAGCTTCAATTATGGATAATACCATAGCCCCACTCTATAGCTCAGATACGGTCGGTCACTGTATGAAGCTGCTAAAGAGCTCCGCCTATAAGTCTATTTACTATCTGTACCTGGTAGATGCAGATTATAAGTTGTGCGGAGTAATGAATTTAAAGGAGCTATTAAATCACTCCGATTCTAAACAGGAACCTCTCTCATCCTTTATGACAGGGGAGGTCTTTTCAGTTGCAGCCGATATGACCTTAGAGGCTCTACAACAAGATCCATCCTGGTTTGATTACCACGCCCTACCGGTCACCGATCGTCACGGTCGCTATCTTGGGGTAATACGATACGAGACCATTAAGAATTACGAACTTACAAGTAAACGGTCGCGCTCTAGCTCCGGTCTGTTGCAAACTGGCAATGCACTTGGAGAATTATACTCTGTTGGAGTAGTAGCCTTGCTCGGAGCAGCTTCTTCTATCGGCACTAAAAAGCTGGAGTAATTAATGAATCCTGAGATCCAGACCTTAGCCAGCTCACTGGCCACTGATTATTTTAAGAGGTATCCCACAAATGCCGCTCAGCAATTTGAACAGTTGCACTACCAGGATGCCGTCGAAATATTAAATTCAATGTCGGATGCAGACGCAGCACTTCTACTTCGGTTAATCAATCCTGCTTTTGCGGGGAAGTTAGTCCGGGGTTTATCTCATCTTGCCGCAATCTCTCAGATCATTGATCCAACTTACCTTGCTAGGATTTTTAGTAGACTGGACACCGATACTAAGATGTTTTGCCTAAATCAACTGTCTGAGCCTATTCGGGTTGAAATTATAGAAATCTTAGAATATCCCGAAGGCACTGCCGGAAGCCTTATGACAAGTAGGGTTGTAAGTTTTCACCCCAGTGATCTTGTAGAGACAGTGGTTACCAGAATTAGACGGATTAGAGCAAAGAATCTTACTTCAATCTATCTGGTTGACCTGGATGGAAAGTTATTAGGACGGGTATCACTTCAAGATCTGATCGGTGCCGAGGATGAGGATACGCTACACTCACTCTCCAATCACACTCCAAGTGTAAATGAGATGGCACCCCGGGATGAAGTTGTAGAAATTGTAGAGCTGAATAAATTATCATCGATTCCAGTAGTAAACTCCTATGGAATTCTAATCGGTGCAATCCGACATGATGAGCTATTAGACATTGTACAAGCAGACGCGCTGGGAGACCTGCAAAAGATGGTCGGTGTTAGCAGAGAAGAAAAGGCGCTCTCTACCCCCGTGTTCTCAGTGCGTAAACGTATGCCTTGGCTTTCAATAAATCTCCTAACTACTTTTGCAGCAGCAGCCGTTGTTGGGATGTTTGAAGATGTTATAGCTCAGGTAACAGCGCTTGCTATCTTGCTGCCAGTTGTAGCAGGACAATCAGGAAATACGGGAGCTCAAGCCCTGGCTGTGACTATGCGAGGATTAGCGCTTAGAGAGATCCGTTTGCGTCACAAGTGGCGTGTTCTTGCCAAGGAAGGATCTGTTGGACTTATTAACGGTTTAGTGATTGGGTGCATGTGCGCCATAGCTGTTTTTGTTTGGAGTAAATCCCTACCTCTTGCTCTAGTAATTGGAGTTGCAATGATAGTTGCTATGGTGTCTGCCAGCCTCGCTGGTGCAGCTATTCCAATGATTCTTACAGCTTTAGGACAAGATCCTGCAACAAGTTCATCGATTTTATTGACAACAATAACTGATATTGTGGGTTTTATAAGTTTTCTGGGCCTGGCTACTCTTTTTGGTCACTATCTAATCTAACTTTATGGCTCAAGAGTTTTTTACCAAAGATGATTTTAAGCAGCTTTTATTAGACGGTGATGCTCTACTGGATGTAAGAGCTCCGGTCGAATTCTTAAATAGTACCATCCCCCAATCTTTTAATATCCCCTTACTTAACAATGACGAGAGAGAACAGGTTGGCATTGCCTACAAAGAATCCGGACAAACAGAAGCAATTGCACTCGGTCACCGACTAGTTAGTGGCAAAACTAAGGCCGACAGAATTAGTCAGTGGTGCCAGGCGATCACTAAGAAAAACTGCCCGGCTCTATTTTGCGCCCGTGGTGGAATGAGATCAGCGATCGCGCAAGAGTGGATTGAGGCAGAAGGTGTATTTATCCCCCGCCTTAAAGGGGGGCACAAGGCACTAAGAGCATTTATTCTGCAGAATCTCACTGAGCAGAGCCAGCAAGTTTCTCTACTGGTTCTAAGTGGGCAGACCGGAGTTGGTAAGACCAGGTTTTTGCGAGATTATACCGGCAGATTAAAAATATGCGATCTAGAAAAGCTTGCCAATCACCGTGGATCGGCGTTTGGTTATCTTGAATCTGGCCAACCCAGCCAGGCAAGCTTTGAGAATCTACTCGGTCTTGATTTACTAAAAGTAGGAGAAGAGACTAAAGAGTGCCCGGAGCATCTACTGATAGAAGATGAAAGTCGTTTTGTTGGACAGGTGAGACTGCCAGATCCATTATTCCAACAGATGAAGCAAGCTCCAATGGTGCTGCTGGAGGCGCCTTTAGATGCCAGAGTCGAGCTTATTCTGGACGAATATATCACTGCTCCGCTTATGCAGTCGGGACCCACAAGGCAGCAAGAACGGTTGCAGCAGATGAGAGAGTCTTTTCCAGCCGCTACGAGGAGGATCTCAAAGAAGCTAGGAGGCGAACGCACTACAATTATCTTAAGCGATATGGAGAGTGCTTTTAAGCACCACCAAAACAGTAATGATCCAGAGCTACACCGCGAATGGATCACAAAGCTACTTACATGGTACTATGACCCCTATTACCAACGTAATATTGATAAGGCTTCTGAGCGCATTGTCGCACGGGGTGATAGAACTCAAATTCAAGACTACTTTAATAGCCTTACTTCTCCCACAAGCCCTAAGTAAAGTAGATCAATAACCCTCAGAATGGAGATTAAATGCAGGAAGTGACAATTATTGGTGGCGGACTGGCAGGTTCAGAGGCGGCCTGGCAACTTGTAAGTCGAGGTATTACTGTAAAGCTCTACGAGATGCGCCCCACCACGACAACGAAAGCTCACAAGACAGGCCAGCTAGCTGAACTTGTCTGCTCTAATTCCTTTAGAGGAGCAGATCTTTCCAACGCAGTTGGGCTTTTAAAGGAAGAGTTAAGACTATTTAACTCTCTAATAATGGAGGCTGCACAGAGCGCAGCGGTTCCAGCCGGAGGAGCTCTCGCAGTCGATAGAGATAGATTCTCAGATTTTATTCACAGCCGATTAACCGATCATCCATTGGTAACAGTCTCACATCAGGAAATTAAAAAGCTACCCAGCTATTCAATTACTTCGCCCTTAATTATTGCTACTGGTCCTTTAACTTCACCGGCACTTGCAAAGGAGTTAGTACGTCTTACTGGTAGTGAACAGCTCGCTTTTTACGATGCCATTAGCCCAATTATTACAATTGATTCAATTGATCAGAGTAAGGTGTTTAGACAATCACGGTATATGAAGGGGGATGGAGATGACTATCTAAATATTCCACTTGATAAAGAGCAGTATGAGCGCTTTGTTTCTGAGGTGTTACAGGCCGAGAAGTTTACTGCACACCGCGAGATCGATCTTGAACCTGAGCTTGATTTGCGTCCCTTTGAAGGGTGTATGCCGATAGAAGATATGATTGAGAGGGGGCCAGAGACTCTTAGATTCGGACCCTTTAAACCGGTTGGGTTAACTGATCCAAATACCGGTCGTCAACCACATGCCGTCTGTCAGCTAAGACAAGACAATAAAGAGGGTACTCTCTGGAGCATGGTTGGGGTTCAAACTCGGATGAAACATCCTGAACAGCTAAGAATATTTAGAGATTTACCGGGACTTGAAAAGGCAGAGTTTGTGCGATTGGGCTCAATGCACCGCAATACTTTCTTAAACTCGCCACGGTGTATCGCTCCTACTTTACAGTTTAGAGAATATCCCGGACTTTTTATCGCGGGTCAGATTAGTGGGGTAGAAGGTTATGTTGAGTCAACTGCTGGGGGGCTAACAGCCGGGATAAATTGCGCTCGATTATTAGAGGAGAAAAACTTAATTACCTTTCCCCGCACCACAGCCCTTGGTGGCCTGGCCCACTACATTAGTGATCCGACAAGAAAAGAGTTCCAACCGATGAATATCAGTTTTGGCCTGATCGACACGTACTTTGACTCAACTTCTAAGAAACTGCCAAAAAAGGAGCGGAGAATGCAAACCTCCAGGAGGGCTCTGGAGATCTTAAAGCAACTTAAGAGTGATGAGCAGGTTAACTAGATACTGCCAGAAAAGGTCTAGCGAAAGATCTCAGTGTTTTAATGTCGACTCGCTGACGATTACGCAGAAGTTAGACGGTAAAACGTAAACCGTCGACGGCTACCGGCCTGTCACGAGCTAAGCCGAGTGGTTTACGTATTTATCGTAAACGTGATCCGTCATCGTAATCGATACAAGCCGGAGAAGAATGCAGCGCCCATTTTATTTCTAAAAAAGCTTGACTCTTAACACAAACGCTTGGTGGTTAATTAAAATCTGGTGTGATTTGCGGGCAAGATGCCCGCGGTCCCGATTGCCGTATGAGCTCTTTTCACTCTAGCGACTCATATTAGAGCAATTCAAAATCTTCACGTGAATAGCCCCGCTCTTTTAGAATTTCGAAAGCTTTATTGAGATCACTCTTTGAAAGTTTAGTGTCTCGAGCAAGAATCCAGCCGTATTTTCTAAACGGCTCACCGACCACTGCGTAAGAATAGAGACCTTGATCATTGATAGGACCAAGACCAAGAACCCAATAACTACCCCTGGTAAATCCCGGATACCAGCCAAATATCTCAAAAAAACCAACCTCCAGTTTGGCGTTTGATTGCTCGACTATCCACCCTTTTCCTTCAACACTGGCATGACCTCCTTCTTTAGTGGGACAGCTGTTGATAACCTTAATAGTCTTATCATCAATCGGTATGTACTCAGCCTTGCTCTGCAAACAATCATTTTCAAAATTATTTGGAAGTCTCGCCACAGAGAACCACTGGCCAAAGTATTTTTCTATGTCGACATTACTGACTGTAGCAGGAGGATTATAACGGTTATCAATCGGTGAAGAACATCCAAGAAAGAAAACCAGGGCTAAGGAGATTAGAAAAAAGTTAGATACGGTTCTTAACATCATGTCTGCGATTATGAATCAAGATAGGATATCGGTACATGACAAATGTCACCCCCTACCCCTCCAGCGGCGAAGCAAAGGTAAATAGCATATCTCTAATATAGGAATCCCCGTAGTTTCCAGCTACGGTGCCTGGTGCACTGTAGTATTTGAGCCACTGCTCTACATATTCAAAAAATGGCTCATGTCCCCACTCTTCTCTTAAATCAAGTAAGGTGGCCACTGTGTAGCTTCCGGTCATTGGTGCGGAGGAGCAACAGTATTGATAGGCAGATGCTCCGGCAGGCTCCCGTCCTTCGATCACATCAAGCACTCGGGGGGTCCTGGGACAAGAATAGATGGGGTCACCATCGCCATCAACACCAACTATTGGTCTTTGATCGGTATTAATTGAAACCCAGTAGCCTCCGTGCCGCTGCCCTTTCGGGTCGCCCACTGTGCGATTACCACCACTACCACAGGCCGTGCCGACATACGGTTCTAAATAGTAATTGGGAAAGCCACCAAAACCACCAAAGGTTGGCATCGGATCGAGATCATCATAGAGATCTTCTATCGGCACTCCCCCTTTAAGAGTTGCCGCAACTGTCGCCTCAGTCATCGGAGTAAGACCAACCACGTTTCCC
>Ga0081527_100738_pt1 | contig 11579 bp, 6 predicted proteins | sample HotLakmasection5_FD_70992 | JGI IMG/M metagenome (GOLD analysis project Ga0081527, IMG submission 70992) | Hypersaline microbial mat communities from Hot Lake, Washington, USA - Section #5 (SPADES assembly) (version 2) | ecosystem: Environmental > Aquatic > Non-marine Saline and Alkaline >... | reverse complement strand
CGGAAACGGTGTCGGCTGCTGCGCCACCGACCGTTCCACCACGTCCAGCGCGGGAAACGTCAGCACGACGACAGCCGCCCGCGAGATACCACCTTTCACGCTGACATCGACACCGGCCACCAAACGCACCGAGTCCGGGTTCAGCGGCCTGTCGTGGATAATCTGCGCCGCCAGTTCCTGCTGGCAGCGGACAGCTTCGCGCGGGGTCAGGTTCCAGGGGTGAAGTGTGTGTATCTGCATGGATGTGTGCCTTACGGTGACTGTATGCAGGTATGCTGCCAGTATAAACAAAAACAGGCGATGCCACACATCGCCTGTTCTTGTTGCGCTGCCCTGACAGCGGGTCAGGTTCGGGTTCGCTCTCTACCAGCATAATCGTTAATCCTCAGCAGCCGTCTCTGCGTCGGCGCTGCACATCGAATCGTATTCGTCCTCGAAAAAGAAGCGTTCCTCACCGAAAGCGGGACGTAGTTCGTCCGGCCAGACGGCATCCGGATCGTATTTGGCGAAGAACGGACGATGGACCCAATCCGGGTTGCGACCCTGCACAAAGCGCAGGACGATGACCTTCTCGCCGTGAATTTCGTTGACGCCCAGTATCTGAATTTTGCCGGGTGCGGCGCTGGCGCTGGGGCCGCGCACGGTACGGGCGATACCGCTCACCTGCTGGTACGCCTGGCGGAAGATTTCCCACGATTCGACCATTGGCAGGCCGAAGTAGTGCTGGGCGCCGGTGTCGCGCACCATGAACATATAGTAGGGAACCATGCCCAGGCTGACCTGCTGGCGCCACATGGTGGCCCAGTCGTCGGCGTTATCGTTGATGTGTCGCAGGATAGGCGACTGGGTGCGGATGTTGGCGCCGGTGTCGCGGATGCGGCGTACAGCCTCGGCGACGGCCTCGGTTTGCAGTTCGTTGGGGTGGTTGAAGTGAGACATAATCGCCAGATGCTTGCCCGCGCGCGTCACCTGCTCGAACAGGTCCAGCACTTCGCCGGCGTCGGAATCGGTGAGGAAGCGATAGGGCCAGTAACTCAGCGATTTGGTGCCGATGCGGATGGTACGCAGATGTTCCATGTCGGGTGCCAGCAGCGGCTCGATATAGTTGCGCAGGTGCCGGACACGCATCACCATCGGATCGCCGCCGGTGAACAGCACGTCGCTGACCTCGGTGTGGCGGCGGACGTATTCGGCCAGCAGTTCGGCCTCTTTCATGGCGAACTTCAGCTCGTCAATGCCGACGAACTGCGGCCAGCGGAAGCAGAACGTGCAGTAGGCGTGGCAGGTCTGCCCCTGGCTGGGGAAGAACAGCACCGTTTCGCGGTATTTATGCTGCATACCGGTGAGTTTGTGACCATCCAGCTCCGGGACGTTGTGTTCGAGCTGGCCAGCGGGGTGCGGATTCAACTGCATGCGAATGTCGTTAGCCGTCTCGCGGATTTCCTGCGGGCTGGCGTCGCGGCGCAGCAGTTGGGCCATGCGGTCGAAGTGCTGCGGCCTGAGCATGTCCTTCTGCGGAAAGGTCAGCGTGTAGATCGGATCGCCGGGCACGTTGTCCCAGTCGATCAACTCGTCGATCACGTAGTTATTAACTCGGAAGGGAAGCACGCTGCCCACGACCTGAATGGTAAACTGTTCCTCTTCGCTTAGCCGTTTCATCTGCGGAAGCTGGCGGTAATTCTGCAAGCTGTATACGGTGTACTTTGGCGCGGCGGTGTGCGTTGAGGTTCGTCGTGTGGTTGGCTGCTTCTGAATCATAAGTCTGTCTCTCCATAATATGCCTGCAAATTGTTAACGAGCTGAACGGAATCAATCGGACCCCGGCACTAGCCCAGCTTCCTGATGCAACCTGAAATTCAAGTACATCAGCCGACGGTGATGCCGCTGCCGCAGTCTTCTACGGTATCAGAGAAGCGAACGTAACGGGATACAGCCAAGAACAGATTCCGCAGAAGTGCTTATGCAGTTGCAGCGTGTGGAGCGGATCATCAGATAAGTTTAATCTGCTTCCAGTATACCATGTTTTTTGCCAGGAAAGAAAAAATAAAATAAAGCGCCGCCCTTACTGGCACGGCGCTTTAAGTTGTAGTTTATGCGGCGCTCACGCCGGCCAGGCTTACTCGATGCTGGTCGGCTTGCCGAAGCCCATCAGTGCATTGGGGATGTCGCTGGTCTGTTTGGCCTGGTCTTCGTCTTTGCCGAAGCGGATGATTTCGTTGGTGTCGGTGATGGCTTCTACGGCCAGGCCCAGGCTCTGCAGTTCCTTGACCAGCACACGGAAGCTGGTGGGGATGCCCGGCTCTTCGATTGGCTCGCCCTTGACGATGGCCTCGTAGGTTTTCACGCGGCCCTGCACGTCGTCGGACTTGACGGTGAGCATCTCCTGCAGGGTGTAGGCCGCGCCGTAGGCTTCCAGCGCCCACACTTCCATCTCGCCGAAGCGCTGGCCGCCGAACTGTGCCTTACCACCCAGCGGCTGCTGCGTGACCAGGCTGTAGGGGCCAGTCGAACGGGCGTGGACCTTGTCTTCGACCAGGTGCGCCAGCTTGAGCATATGCACATAGCCGACTGCAACCGGGCGGTCGAAGGGCTGGCCGGTACGGCCATCATACAGGATTTGCTTGCCGTATAACGGCATGGGCACACCGGTCTCGAACATGACACGGTCGGCCAGACGGTACAGTTCCTTGAGTTCGATCTCGTCCGGGATGTCTGTATCTGGCGATTCACGCTGGATCCACAGGCGCAGCGACAGTTCGATCATGTTCTCGTCGATCTGGTAACGATCGGCGTAGGGCACGGTGCCGTTGTCGAACAGCAGCACGTCCTCGGGGTTAACGCCGCGTTCCAGCAGCCATTCGGCCAGCACCACACGCCGCGCATAGATGCGATTGGTAATCAGCAGATCGACGTCGTAGCGCCCGCTGTCTTTCAGCCATTCGTGGACGTACAGCCGGCAGACTTCTTCTTCGTCCTGGATGTCATCCGGGTCGTAGTCGAAGCTCTTGATCCATTCCCAGGCGCGCTCGGTGATCTCGCCCCAGGCGATGTCCATCAGCCAGGCGCGGCCCAGCTCGGCCTGAATCTCGTGTTCTTTGGCGCCGTCGAACACGGGCGTAATGGCGCGGAAGCCCAGGCGATCCGCCGCCCAGCCCAGGTGCAGTTCCAGCACCTGACCGATGTTCATACGACCGGGCACACCCAGCGGGTTGAGGATGATCTCAATCGGGCGGCCATCGGTCAGGTAGGGCATGTCCTCGATGGCGACGATCTTGGAGATGACGCCCTTGTTACCATGACGACCGGCCATTTTGTCGCCGACGGTGAGCTTACGGCGCTGCGCCACACCGACGCGCACCATCTTCTCGACACCGGCGGGCAGGTCGCGGTGTTCTTCGCGGGTGAAAGTCTTGACATCGACCACCTTGCCGCGCTCGCCATGCGGCAGCCGCAGCGAGGAATCTTTTACCTCGCGGGCCTGCTCACCGAAGATGGCGCGCAGCAGTTTTTCCTCCGGGCTGAGTTCCTTCTCGCCTTTAGGCGTGATTTTACCCACCAGGATATCGTTCGGGCCGACCTCAGCGCCAATGCGCACAATGCCGAACTCGTCCAGGTCTTTGAGGGCTTCCTCGCCGACGTTGGGGATGTCGTAGGTAATCTCTTCCGGTCCCAGCTTAGTGTCGCGGGCTTCCACTTCGTGTTTTTCGATGTGAATGCTGGTGAACTTATCGCGGCGCAGCAGGTCTTCGCTGATCAGCAGGGCGTCTTCGTAATTGCCGCCGTCCCAGGACAGGAACGCGGAAAGTACGTCGTGGCCCAGGGCCAGGCGCCCGTTGACGGTCGATGAGCTGTCGGCGATGATCTGGCCGCGCATCACACGCTGGCCTTTACGCACCACCGGGCGCTGGTCGATACAGGTGGACTGGTTGGAACGGTCGTATTTGCGCAGGCGATAGATTTTTTCCTCGCCATCGTCGCTGTGAATGATGATGCGTTCGCCCTGGACGCTGACAACCTCGCCGTCCACTTCGCACACCAGCACCTGACCACTATCGTAGGCTGCCATGCCTTCCATGCCCGTGCTGACGATTGGCACTTCCGGCTGGACCAGCGGCACAGCCTGGCGCTGCATGTTGGAACCCATCAGCGCGCGGTTGGCGTCGTCGTGCTCCAGGAAGGGGATCAGCGCGGCGCTGATGCCGACGATCTGGCGCGGTGCGACGTCCATGTAGTCGATGCGCTGCTGCGGCACGATGATGAATTTCTGGTTGTGGCGGGCGGAGATACGCGAACTGACGAACTGCATCCGCGAGTCGATCTGGGCGTTGGCCTGGGCGATCACGAAGTTGTCTTCCTGGTCCGCCGACAGGTAAACGGTCTCGCTGGTGACGAAGGGAATAACCGGCACCTTCTCTATTCCGGCTTCGACAAAGGCGGCGGCCATCGCCTCATCGACGATATCACCTTCTTCCGCCAGCGTCTTGCCCTTTTTGTCTTCTACATCGTCGCGCAGGGTGCGCCCGATGAGATCGGGATCGTCCGGAGCCAGCGAGCGCGACACGCGGCGGTAAGGCGTCTCGATGAAGCCGTACTCGTTGACGCGGGCATAACTCGCCAGACGACCGATAAGGCCAATGTTGGGACCTTCCGGCGTCTCGATGGGGCAGATGCGCCCATAGTGGCTGTGATGCACGTCGCGCACATCGAAGCCGGCGCGCTCGCGGCGCAGGCCGCCGGGACCCAGCGCGGAGACGGTACGTTTGTGTGTCAGTTCGGCCAGCGGATTGGTCTGCTCCATGAACTGCGAGAGCTGCGACGAGCCGAAGAACTCGCGGATGGAAGCGACCACCGGGCGGATGTTAATCAGGTTGATGGGCGTCAGCGTGTCCGTCTCGCGGATGGACATGCGCTCTTTGACGACGCGCTCGGTGCGGCGCAGGCCGATGCGCAGCTTGTTCATAATCAGCTCGCCCACCGTCTTGACGCGGCGGTTGCCCAGATGATCGATGTCGTCCGGGCCGACGTGGCCGTTGTTGATGAGGATCATCCGCTCCACCAGCTTGACGATGTCCGCCTTAGTGATGGTGCGCGTGCGGCGCGATACGATCGTATCCAGGTCCAGGCGCTGGTTGAGCTTATAGCGGCCCACACGCTCCAGGTCGTAGCGGCGCTGGTCGAAAAGCTGGCTCTCCAGGTATTCGCGGGCGTTCTCCAGCGTGGGCGGGTCACCCGGACGCATGCGGCGGTAGAATTCCAGCAGCGCGGCCTGGGCGATGGTCTGGTCCTTCTTCAGTTCCCAGATCGGCTCCTGCTTGATGGTGCTGATGAGATACTGGTGCGTCGGGTCGTTATCGACTTCCTGGAACAGCGCCAGCAGCTCGTCGTCCTCGCCGGTCTGGATGGGCGAGAAATTGTCGGGGAGCTGGTCCTGGACAGCAGCCAGGGCACGCAGCAGAATCGTCACCGGGATGGTGCGCTTGCGGTTGAACTTGATCGTCAGGTAGTCCTGCTTGCGCGTCTCGAATTCCATCCACGCGCCACGATCCGGGATCATCTTGGCGTTCGCCAGCAGACGACCGGTGGTGCGGTCCTCTTCGGCGTCGAAGTACACACCCGGCGAGCGAATCAACTGGCTGACGACGACGCGCTCCGTACCGTTGATGATAAACGTGCCTTTTTCGGTCATCAGCGGGAAGTCGCCCAGGAAAATCTCCGACGTGACGACCTCATCGCCGGCCTCACGATTGACCAGCGCCACGCGCACGTACAGCGGCGCGGAGTAGGACATATCGCGTTCCAGGCACAGTTCCTTGCTGTATTTGGGTTCTTCGAACCAGTAGGTGAGGCCGAACTGCTCGGCCTCCGGGCTGTTACCGGGGAAATACAGACGCAGATTACCGTTGAAGCTTTCGATCGGGTTGATCTCGTCAAAAAGCTCGGCGATACCTTCCTCAACGAACCAGTTAAAGGACTGAAGCTGCACCTCGATCAGGGACGGAAGTTCCTGTACGTCGGCTGTCCGGGCATAGTTCTTGATGGTATTGGTATCCAATGCACCGCTCCTTAAGCACGTTTTCGCGTTACTGAACTACAAATGCTGGGCGAATCCAGACCGGCGCAACAGCGTCCTGCGCGCGGTAAAGTCTGGTAGGGGTGTCAATCGTTGTTGTCCAGAATGGTCCCATCAAATAGAGACGAATCAATAGAGGCAAGAGAACGCTAAGTATAGTCCATAGCGCTATGACTTGTCAAGGAAGGAGAACAGCATTATAGAGCGAAACCCGAAGCCTTGAGTTCCGCAGTGGTCATCATGCAGCCATTATACAGTATTAAAGGTGAGAATGGCAAGCACGATGGAAAATGCGGAATCTGGTGTGGGTTGTACGGTTCTGCCAGCGCCTCACCGCAGCGGCGCGACGCTGAAGACGATATTGTACGTGTCTTCTATGATGACGACGCTGTTATAGGCGGCGGCGTTGAGTTCGGTGGGCACGGTATAGGCATGGCTGCCACTGGGATTCACCAATTCACCCAGGTCGATGTAATCCACGCCCAGTTCCTCGACCGTCAACGGGTTGGGGTTGGTCGAGAGGACGACCTTGAGGTTCGGACCGTAGACCACCGCCAGCTCTTCGATCCACAGCAGCTTGCGCCGGTCCGGGAACTGGAACAGCGTCGCCTCACCGGCGGAGCCATACAACCGGCTGTACGGCGGCAGTTCGCGCTCGTCCAGGTCGATCTCTTCCTGACTGAGTTGTAGTGGGCCGAACTCACCGCGCGCGATCACTGACGCTGCGCTGACGTCCGGTGGTTCCTGCTCTTCCAGCGGCAGGGGTTCCGGCGGGCGCAGACGAGCCTCGACCAGCGCGGCGCTCATCTGTGCGTTACGCTGGCGCATGCTGAGATAATCCTGCTGGACGGCCAGCGGCAGTTGCGCGAAGTCGTCGCGCAGGTCCTCGGCCAGTTCAGGGAATTCGTCCTCGACGATGTTCTCCGGCGGGGCGGGTCGCCACATTGGATAGGTGAACGTTACCAGCACCAGCAGGCTGCCGAGCAGCAGAACGGATGCGCGTATGCGGGTTTCCATAATCAGGAAGCATCCTTTATAAACTACACGTCATGATTTAACATGGCTGTGATAACCATATGCAATAGGTTCCGCCTGTACGCATGTTACCTGAAGCTGACTTTGCGCGTAAAGGCCATAACGCGCAACAGACGAAAGCAAATGGCTGACTATGACCGTCCACACCCCACCATCACCGGCTGCGCCAAAGCGCGCCGTCGATAAAGGCCTCACCAGCGGCGAAGTTCAGGCGCGCATCGAACGCGGCGACGTGAACGCCTTTAAGGTGCGGGTGGGGCGTACCTATTGGCAGATTGTGCGCTACAACCTGCTCAATATCTTCAACCTGCTGCTGTTCATCATGCTGATGATTGTGCTCATCTCGCAGGATTATGCCACCGTGCTGTTTGCGGGCTTCAGTGTGGTATCCAACTCGCTCGTCGGCACCATCCAGGAGATTAACGCCAAACATAAGCTGGACCGGCTGGCGCAGCTCGCGCCGCAGGTCGTCCGCGCCTGGCGCGATGGCGACCTGGTGACTGTCGCCAGCAACCAGATCGTCAAAGACGACCTGATCGCCATCTCCCCCGGCGACCGGCTGGTGGTGGATGGCCAGCTCGTCCACAGCGACAGCCTGGAGATCGACGAGTCGCACCTGACCGGTGAGTCCGAGCCGGTGAGCAAAGCCGAAGGCGAAACGGTGCTGTCTGGCTCATTCTGTGTGGCTGGAGCCGGGCTGATGGTCGCCACGCGGCTGGGTAGAACCAGCACCATCAACCAGCTTTCAGCGATCGCCCGTGTTTACAGAAACACACTGACTCCCTCGCAGCGCAAGATCGCTGCTATCGTCAAGCTGACGCTGCTGGTGCTGGCGATCTTCGGGCCGATGATCTTTATCTCCGGCTATGTCAACGATTACCCGTTCCTGGAGATCGTGCGCAATATGGTCGTCTTTACGACCAGTCTGGTCCCGCAGGGTCTGATTCTGACGACCATCCTCTCGCTGACCATCGGCGCGGTGAAGATCAGCCGCCACCAGACTCTGATCCAGCGCGTGAACGCCGTCGAGTCGCTGGCCAACGTCAGCGTGCTGTGCTTCGACAAAACCGGCACCATGACCGAAAATCGCCTCAGCGTCAGCGACATCATCCCGCTGGCCAGCGAGCCGCGTTCGCAGATCGAGCAGTTGTTGAGCGTCTATGTGCGCAATCTGGCGGCGCTCAACAGCACGGCCCAGGCTATCGACAGCTATCTCGGCCCGCCGGATGCCGCCATCCCAGCCAAGCGACGCGAGATTGCGTTTAACTCGGCACGTAAGTGGGGCGCGGTGGTCTTCGACCAGCAGATGCTGATTCTGGGCGCGCCAGAGCGTGTCTTTGGCCCGGATAATCCCATTATGGAACAGGTCGATGCGCTTTCGCAGCAGGGCCTGCGCGTGCTGGCCTTCGCCAGCAGCCGCCAGCCGCTGGAAAACGGCGACATGCCGCCCACAGTCGAGCCGGTGGCGCTGGTCGTCATCAGCGATGTGGTGCGCCACGACATCCAGGCCACACTGGAGTCGTTCATGCGGCAGGAAGTGCGACCCAAGGTCATCTCCGGCGATAACCTGCGCACCGTGCGCGCCGTGGCCCGGCAGGCGGGCATGGCTACCGACATCGCCTACACTGGCGATGACATCGAGCGCATGTCCGATTCTGAACTGGATGAAGCCGTCAGAGAGGCGGATGTATTCGCCCGCGTGCAGCCGGATACCAAACGGCGCATCATCGCCGCGCTGCGCCGCCAGCGCGAGTACGTGGCGATGGTCGGCGACGGCGTCAACGACGTGCCCGCGCTCAAAGAGGCCGATCTGGCGATTGCCATGAACGATGGCGCGCAGATCGCCAAAGACGTGGCCGACATCGTGCTGCTCAACAACGCTATGTCCACGCTGCCGCTGGCTTTCAAAGAGGGCAAGCACATCACGCAGACGCTCTTCGGCACCACCAAGATGTTCCTCACCAAGAACGTCTACAACACATTACTGTTTATTCTGGTGCTGTTTATGTCGCTGCCGTTCCCCATCACGCCGATCCAGATCAGTTGGGGAGCCTTCGGCACGGTGAACATCCCCGCTGGCCTGATGGCACTCGGTCTGCTGCGGCCCAGCCGCATCCGTAACTTCCGCGACGATGTGCTGGATTACATTCTCACCGCTGGTGTGGTGGGGGCGGTCGGCATCGCCGTGATGTACCTGGTCACACTGGGCTACACAGCGGGCGACATCGACATCGCTCGCAGCGCCACGACGCTGTTCTTCATCATGTACAGCATGACGGTGCTGTGGCACATCTGCGGCATCGACGTGCTGCGCCCGCGCACCTATTTCCGCTATCCGCTGGCGACGGTCATCACGCTGGTGCTCACCGGCTTCGCACTGGGCACGGCGACGCTCATGCCGGACCTGTTCGAGTTCCGCTGGCCGCCGCTGCCAGTGCTGTTACTTATCGTCAGCATGTATCTGCTGGTGACGACTATCGTCAGTATTGGCATGCGCAAACGAAGGCTGCTGCACGAGTTCTATACGCTGGTTGATCGCGGTGGGTGAGCGCGTCCGGGCTATAGAAACGACAAACCGCCCATGTGAGGGGGGGACACATTGGGCGGTCAGTAGAGGGAAGGGCTTGTGGGTCTGTTTCCGGTGACGCTACTCCCGGAACCCATGTCGCCCGCGAACTTGGTTAACGACACATCATACCACTAAGAGGGATCAACACAACCCAACCAAGCTCGTTATGTTTGAATGTTAGATTTGACGGCTAAGTTCAACGTGAACTATCCATGAGCGAAATATGAGAGGCAAAATCCGGCGCGCACGGGTCGTCGATCTCCGCCGCGTTTGCCTCAGAATCAGGCTTACTCCACTTTGCCCAGTTCCTCGATAGTGAAATCCATCGCCACCACATAGGCGTCGTCGAGCAGCATCAGTTTCATGGTTGGCTGTTCGCCGGTTTGCTCACCGGCGACGCGGTGCGTCTCCAGGCCGTGATGCTGGAGCACGCGCTCCAGGCCATCGGCCAGCGGCACGGGCATCTCGCCCAGCAGACCGCCGCCGCTGCGCACCAACTCCACCAGCGGCTGCTGCATATTGAGGTAGGTCGGGATGTGCCGCCATTCCTGCATCACGCCAGAATACGCCTGGATGAGGTCCAGCAGCAGTTCCTGCGGACTCTCCGGCTGGCCCCGGAAGAACAGGCCCACCGGCGGCGCGTTGTACTGGTACAACAGTGGGTGGCTATCCAGAATCTGCACCTGGCCAAAAATCCCCATGCTGACGCGGTGTTCCTGCACGCCCACCGCCCGCACGATATAGCGCGATTTGTCGCGCAGACCCTTCGCTTCGTCGTCGTACTCGGTGGTGGCGATGACGAATTGCAGCGTCTCCGGTACGCTGTCCATCTGCGCCATCAGAAAAATGCCGTAGCCGTTTTCGCGGTTGATCTCGTCGATGAACTGCTCAGTTTTAGGCATAGGATTTCAACTCCGCAGGCGGCCCGCCATCCACTCGGCGGCGGGATGGCCAGACTCATCCAGGTCGCGCACCGCCGCATCCACGTCATAGGGCACGGCGCGCAGTTCCACATAGCCGATGCCGTCCTCAAACGTGAACAGTCCCCACTGTGCCCGCCCCGGCATATCGAACGACAGGCCCACGCTGCCCACATTGACCAGCCGCCAGTCGAGCACGTGACGGTCCATCTGCAGATGCGTGTGCCCGCCGATGCCCAGCCGGCCCTCGCGGTCCAGCACGGCGTCGGCGGCGACCTCGTTCGGTGTGTCCGGGCGCAGCATGGCCTCATCGTCGCCGGGTATGGCGTGATAGCCGATCACCGTGCCGTAACCGGGTACATTGAGCTGCACTTCCTTACCCAGAATCTCCGCCAGATACTGGTAATCATCCCAGTTGAGTTGTTCCAGGTTCCAGTTGAGGACGGCGTCGGTGGTGCGCCGCGTGTCGGCCAGTTTAGCGAAGGTTTCCTCATCGCTGACGGGCGGCTGTCTGAAGCGCTCGCCAGTCACCAGATAGCGGTCGGTGTTGCCGCCGATGATGCGGAAACGCTCCTTGCCGCGTTCTTCGGCCAGGGCACGCAGCCGCCGCACACATTCTGCCGGGCGCGAGCCGAACGCGGCCAGATCGCCCAGCATCCAGGTCATATCCACCTCGCCGACCGCATCCAGGTCGGCCAGCGCCGCCTCCAGGGCGACGAGGTTACCATGAACATCAGACAGAACCGCTAATCGCATCAGGTGGCCGCTCCTTGTGTTTGCATCCGGGAATGGTTACAGCGCCGATGTTACCACACCTGCCCGGCCAATTCACCCGCTCGAAGTGCTGACCGCAGGGCTTTTGCAAAGTCGTCTTATGACTCTTGGGGCGCTGCCCGCCGGGGCGCTGCCCCGGTACCCCGCCACTTTTGGAAAAGTGCACAAAACTTTGCCTTTTTCGGCGCAAAGCGCCGAAAAGTAAGGGGTC
>Ga0081527_100736_pt1 | contig 11595 bp, 11 predicted proteins | sample HotLakmasection5_FD_70992 | JGI IMG/M metagenome (GOLD analysis project Ga0081527, IMG submission 70992) | Hypersaline microbial mat communities from Hot Lake, Washington, USA - Section #5 (SPADES assembly) (version 2) | ecosystem: Environmental > Aquatic > Non-marine Saline and Alkaline >... | reverse complement strand
AGTTCGGACGTGGAGGTAACTATGGGTAAACATGGCAGCACCTTTGGTGGAAATCCTCTATGCTGTGCTGCCGCTTTAGCTACAATTAACTTTATTCAAGAAAAGGAGCTGGCCAAAGCTGCCAAGGAGAAAGGGGAATATTTACGATCTCTACTAGATCAGATTGAATCTACTCGTATTAGAGAGATTCGTAATTTAGGTTTAATGTTTGGAATTGAGCTTAAAGAAAAATCCCAGCCATTTATTGAAGCACTATTGGACGAGGATATCCTGGCCCTGCCAGCAGGCCCAACTGTTTTAAGATTGCTTCCTCCATTAACAATAGAGAAGAGTGATCTTGATAAGGTTGGTGCTGCGGTTAAAAAAGTGCTGGAGTAATTTAGAGTCCTAGGAGTCTGTCTTACAAATAATTATCTCTGCGTTACTCTGCGTTACTCTGCGTGCCTCTGCGTTTAAACTAAAAATGAACGCAGGGGCACGCAGAGTAACGCAGAGGGTATTTTTTGCTGAACTGATGCATCTATGGGACAGACTACTGGTCCTAAACAAAAATCCGAGCACCAACCTCCTCGGTTAATTCCGTTATCTCTCCTATAACCTTAGCCTCAGAGTATCCAACGTCTCTCAGTTCTCTACACAGATCAGCGGATTTCTCGGGTGAGATAGTCACTATCAGTCCACCTGCTGTCTGGGGATCGAAAAGCAACTGATAAAGTAAATTATCACTATCTTTAGAATCACCGCTAATTAAGCTTTCACACCACCGGTTTTCAACAGCGATACTACTCTCAATTTTTTGCTCTATAAGATTAAATACACCATTTAAGATGGGTAAGCTCTCAAGTTTAAGTTTGGCATTTACCTTTGATGAACTGATTATCTCAATTAGGTGACCAATCAAACCAAATCCGGTGACGTCGCTACACGCTGAGACCTGGTATTTTTGAATTATGTCTACAGCTTCATAGTTAGATTTCATCATTTCAGCTAACATGTCATCAAGGTCATACCCTTTAGCCTTGCCCTGCATCTGGGCAGCAATCAGGATACCGCTACCCAGTGGCCTGGTAAGCACAAGATGATCGTTAGCCCTGGCTCCAGCCTTGGTTAATAGGGGTAGTTGACTTCTCCCATTAGCCACAATTCCAGCCGCTAATTTCTCGGCTCTTGTAGTATGACCCCCCAGCAGAGTTGCTCCAAAGCCATCCAGTCCGGTGGAAATGGCCTGCATTGTTCTCTCTATTATTCTTTTGGAAACATTTTCAGATGAATAAGGAACATGGAGAGAGACCAGGGCGGAGTGAGCCTCTGCGCCCATTGCAAAGATATCGCTAAAGGCGTGATTCACAGCAATTTTGCCGAAACTATATTCATCACTGATAAATGCGGATATATGATCAATGCTTTGTAGTAATATTTTATCATTCTCGATAGAGACTACTGATGCATCATCGAACTGCATCTGGGATTCATTAAGACCACTTAACCCCTCATGTAGCACCCTGGCCCCAACTTTTTCACCGCAGCCAGTGCACCAAAATTTAACCTTGGTAGATAGAGTTCTAGAAGCTCGCTCTAGCTGGGAATTGGCAAGACTAAAAGCCACTCTCTGTTTTGGAAAGCGAAGCTTTGAAAACTTAGCCATAAAACGCTTATCAATTATCTGTTTTAACTGCCATAGAAGTGAGGAGCGGCAACCAAATTGTGACTTCGAGGCTATTGCCTTGCCATCAGCAGTCCCAATTAAACGGAGGAAATCTTTTTGAGGTACAAATGGAGAGAGCGGCTTTTGCCTTAAGAAAGATCTGATATTTCTAGCTAATGTTTTTGCCTGTCTAACGGCATAGACTCCGGACTTTTCCTGTTTTGAGCCTGATAATTCAGCGACATCTCCTGCGGCAAATATGAAGGGGAATTTTCTTGACTGTAGAAATGAATTGATCTCTATAAATCCGCGGTGATTTGTTAATCCAGATGTCCTAAGAAAGGGTGCTGGGGCTGCCTGGGTTACCAAGATATTGTGATCAGATTCAAATACTTGACCCCCTTCAACTTCGATCTGACTAGCATCGACTTGGATAACCTTACTGTTAGGAGTTATGTTAATTCCTTTGCGTTTTAGCACTCTATTGACTAACGACCTGACGCTTGGACTTTGTTCAGGGATAATCTCTGGGGCACTTTGGAAAATAGAGATCTTGGCATTTCCCTGGCTTAAATGTTTTAGAGCAAATGCAAGCTCAACTCCCCCCGTCCCACCTCCGATAATAGATATTTTGCTTCCGGTCCTACTCTTTAATGATGTCTGATTTTCCTTAAGATAGCCCAAAAACTTTGAGACTGGCTTTACCTGAATAGCAAATTTTTCTGCACCAACAATATGAGATCTTGTCGGAGTACTTCCAATGTTGATACTTAAGATGTCAAAATCTATATCTGATTGAGAAGAGAGAGAAAGCTTTTGCGTTTTTGGATTAATTGCTGTTACTGAATCAGAGATAAACCGTGCGTTTGCCCATTGACATAATCTGCGTAAATCTATGTGTGCCTCGTCAAACGAATAGTGTCCAGCAATAAGACCGGGTAGCATCCCAGAATATGGAGCGTGGCTTGAATCGCTTATGAGCGTTATGCGTAACCCTAAAAGTGGTTTCATGCCAAACATCCGTAACAGTAGGGCATGTGAATGGCCCCCTCCAACTAAAACCAGGTCTTTAATAGGGGGAGTTTGGCTGCGCATGGGGTGTAAGGTTTGACATCAAATTAGAGGTGTGGCTAATGATAGCTGGCAACTAATTAAACTTCAACTGTATGCTGGCCTTGTCTTAGATAGTTATACCGTTTACTCTAAACAAGAGTTACTAGTTGAGACAGTAGATCTCGCTGATCAATTTTGCCCAAAGAAAAATGGAGTGTGCTAAATGGTTTTCCGTCCCGATCAGGATCAACCTAAATTTAACTTATTTCCAGAAGTAGAGAAAACGTTTCTAGATAAATTACTTATCTTTTTTCAGTTACTCGCTCTGGTACTTTTGGTCCGTCTGGTAATGGTGATGACAGGAGTAATGTTTTTCTATATCCCGATAGTTGATCCGTTATTATCTAGCCTTGCAAATTGGGTTATTGAATTTAGTAAGTAAGAAGTTTTTGGAGATGCTTTACTCTATTTAACCATCCCTTTAAAAAGCGACTGTTTGATCCTTTCTCTGCTATTCTGTGGTAGAAGCTTTCCCTGAGTTCCAAATATTTCTCGGCTAGTTCTAATTTTGGTTCTTGTGGAAGGTTTTTTAGAGAGTCGCGTAGCATCGCTTTTGCACGTGAGACTCCCATATTAACTGCTGTATCAAAGTGAATTAGTGCTAAAGGTTGCTTCAGTTCTGATGCCCCAGAGGCTTGCCAGTAGTCGTGAAAATAGATCTGTTCTACTTCTTCGGATCGAATCTCTGTGGTAGGCCGTAGAGGTAATCCCTGTCGTTGTCTAAACGAGTCGTAGGTTGCTTGAGTAATCCCATAATTTGTACTGGTACCACCGGGATTCCCTTTGTCCAGTGGATCAGAGTTCAATCCCCCTTCAAAGTACAGAATGGTCTTTAAGGCCTGGCAGAAGGGATCTGGGGCATTACTGCCATTTGCTAAACATCTCGGAGGAGTGTTGAGTTGTTTGATACTTTCCATACCAACTTAATCTGAACAAATTGGCGGTTGTTGCTCGTAGATCCTAAGAAAATACGAAAAATTTGCATGAAAAATTAAAATAGTAGTATTTTCAATGTATTATAAACTAAGAAACCACCCTAATTTATGTTACCCTCTGTCCGAGGCAGTCAATAACCAGAAATAGAAAAAGGTCACACTCGCTTTGATACTTTTCTAACCAGGTTTTTCCACTTATTTATTTTACGGTTTATAGCTCTTGGCTCTTGGTGGTTTGGGCTTTTAAGAGATTTTTAATCTAAGTACGGAGAAAGACATGGGTATATCAAAACTGTTTCAGGGAAAGGTACGTCAGAAATATTCAATGAGGCACCTCTCTATTAGCAAGCAACTATCTCACCAGGAGATGGTCAGTCGACTAATTGACTGGAGAGAGGCAAAGCGTAATGAAAGCCGGCTTGTCTATGGCTCAAGGTGGGGACAACCAAGAAACTTTCATCTTATTGCCGAGGGGCAGGACTCCTTGGAGCTGGATAAGTAGCTGATAAAAATGCTGAAATAATAATAGCTACTCGCCAAGTAGCTATGTTTTGCGGTACAGTTTGCCAGTCAGGCGGCTAAACTGAATTATTCGCCGGTATTGTGGGGCATAAGGGTAATGTTTAAAAATCTAAATCAGCGCTACACACACCGTCACCTGGTACCAAACAATGTTAAGCAAGCAACTAAGTCTTCACGTGTGCTATCGCAATTTTTAGCGACGCTGCAAGATGTAGGCAGAGTAAATGTACTCCGCAGAGAAGAGAGTGAAGAGCCGAGACTGGAAAGATTATTTACCGACAGCCGTAATTCAAGACCAAAACTTCTGTTTTCTAAAAGTGCTGTAATTCGCTCTCGCCAGCTAGTGCCTAAAATGGAGGCGGTTAGATCTGATCTTCAGGGTGAGCCCAAGGGCTCTTGACGCTTTACGAGCAGTAAGACTCCGCAATATATTCAGATCAGCAGGAATCACCATACTTAGAGTTGGTACTGTCACTCTCGGTATATACCAGTGACAAAGTTTGCCAGTAAAATAAAATAGTACTGAATTTCAGTAAATTACAGTGACACATTTTGACGGTGGCATTTAGCAGATCTTTTGGAACGCCAATTGCCAACTAATCTGTAAGATTTTCCGATACCATGACAGTAGCTTTTACTAGATCATGCCAGGAAAAAGTTCTACGAAGAATGATTAGAGGTGTATTATGAGTAATTCTGGGAAGCTGGTAACTGATATAGTAGAGTTGATGAAGCATGTTTCGAACACTCCCGTGATCGATATGGCCTCCCGCAAGGGCCTGGCCCTGGAGGGAAGAAAGGTAAGGATGCGGAGACGGAGACAGAGGACCGAGCAGCTACTTAAAAAGGTCAAGCAACATTTTTCCTAGTCGGGTCGAGACAGAACAGTTGTACTAAAACTGACAGAGATGTTATCCTGAGGCTTCAAACACAGTTAAAGCTATTCGTTGATATCTGCTTTGATTGTCGTCGGCCAATAATCCTAGGAGAGGGGTTAACATCTGATATGTCAGACAGCACAAAGAAATCAGCCACGTCTGATTGCGAAATAAATTCCGATTCTAAAGAAAGTGAGTCGTGCTCTGAATCCAAGCAAGAGGCGAGAATAAAAGACAAGACCTTTTCAAGAAGGCACTTTATCTCTTCTAGTCTTGGAATGGTGGCGGCTCTTTCTTTTTCTGGACTTGCATCTCCTCCCTCAGCTAAAGCAATTGCCGGGGGTAGGATACTTCGTGGTAGGCGAGAGCGGCTTGAAGTTTCACGGATCCGCGCTGCAAGAAAAGCTGGTAGAGTGAGATTTCGTCGTCCGCTTAGAAATTCTGATGAAAATTCTTTTGGGCAAGAGTTTGCTTACACCAAGGTACTGTTAAAGGACACCTTAGGAGAGGCTTCAGCAGCTAATTATCAAACCTTTAAAGCGGCAATTAAAAAAGGGCAGATTGCAAGATTTGAGAATACCCTATTTGATAAATTGGGAGCAAAGGGATTAAAGAACCCAATTGCGGCTCACGCTCTAGATCTTGAAGGTCTTGATGGCTCGCAGCTTCAGGTTCCAGCACCACCATCTATCACATCGGCCTGGAATTCTGCCGAGATGGCAGAGCTCTACTGGCAGGCGCTTTGTCGGGATGTGCATTTTTCTGATTATTGGAGTAGCTCAATTATCTCCGATGCAGCAGCTGATCTCTCTAGTTCCTATTCTGACTTTAGAGGTCCCAAAAGTGGTTCGCAAGTTACTCCTGGTACAATTTTTCGAGGTGCCCATTTAGGTGAGTTGACAGGGCCTTATCTCTCGCAATTTCTCTTGCACGATGTTGAATTCGGAACGCTTCGGTATGAACAGAAACAGAAGACTTTTTTAGCAGCTAATCAGGTTCAAGGTTCTAAGGTTGGAACTGATTTTATGACCCGGTTTGATTTTTGGCGTTTTCGTCAGGGTGGAAATGAAGACGGTTTTAGTAACATAGAAGACTCCACCAGGCGTTACATCAGAAACGGCAGAGATTTAGCCGCGTATGTGCAGGTTGATCGCGCATATCAGCCGTTTATAAATGCTTTTGGTGTTCTTTATGATAATTTGAATGCACCCCAGGACCCTGGAAATCCTTATCAAAATACGTCCACAATGGATGGTTTTCTCACCTTTGAGTACGCTCATATTATGCCGCTAGTAGCAGAGGTAGCCTGGAGAGCACTAAAAGCGTGCTGGTACCACAAATGGTTAGTGCATATGCGAATACGTCCGGAAGAGTTTGGTGGGCGCATTCACAATATGGCAGTTGAAAGTAAATTTTATCCGATCAATGAAGAGATTTTGAATTCGCCAGTATTACTCAGAATCTTTGAACATAATCAGAATCTTCCCGCACCTTCTGGAGGTGAAGGAAGTTATCTGCTTCCTCAGGCGTTCCCTGAAGGTTGCCCAAACCATCCAGCCTACCCAAGTGGCCATGCTTCAATTGCAGGGGCGTGTGTGACTGTATTAAAAACATTCTTTAATGGGGATTATGTTATTCCGAATCCAGTTGTAGCTTCTGCTGATGGCACAACGCTTGAAGCCTACACTGGCTCTGAGCCATTAACTGTTGAGGGAGAACTTAATAAGCTAGCTATGAACATTGCAATGGCTAGAAATTGGGCAGGAATTCACTGGCGCAGTGACCTTTTATCTGGCCTTGAGCTTGGAGAAAGCATCGCTATCTACATGATGCGCGAGCAAAATCGGCTCTTAAGAGAGCGGCCTAACTTTCGTTTGCGAAAGTTTGACGGTTCTTTGCTAACAATTAGATAAGCTCAGCTATTCTTATCAACCTAACAGTCTGTTAGTTGATTAAAATTCGACCGGTTCCTTGTCGAATCCTGCCCTAATGTAGTTTAGGAACTGCTCAGTTGTCATAACTCCGGCAGGATTAAAGCGCTGCTTGCTCTGTCTCATGGCTTGCATGAAGTCATCGTACAGTTGGTCATCATGCATCTTTGCGCAAGCTTGAGAGGGATCACCTTCAAGTACATATTTGTAATAGTAGCCCGCACCAGTTCGACAAAGATCCGAATAGCTTGCAGAGTCTGAAAAAGAGGCTCCCTCTTCACTCCAATCTGCACTTGAAACAGGACCGCTGGTATCACCAAATATATCCACACTGGCTCCGCCAGCTAATGATGGAGCGCTATAGGTTCCACCAGAAAAAGAGTATCTAGGATCTTCAAATAATCCACCATTAATCATGCTGATAAATGACTGAGAGGTATTTGAAACAGCATAATGAAAACTATTATCAACAAAGATCAACGTGTCGGCCGCGTCAACACCGGTTCCATCGTCACTGATCCGTAAAGGAGTTCCTTTGCCATTTGTATCTTCCCATCCATAGACAATATTTCCTTCAAAGTATCCAGAGCATCGAACGTCTTGCCCCTGGTCACACCCGACATTTAGTGCCTGGTTATTGTGTTGACTTGTTGCAGGATGAAGATGAGCAAAGATATTATCAATAAACTCAGATTGACGAGCTGTGTTGTGATCTCCACCAAATCCTCGTGGGGTAGTGTCATTGATATCATTGCCTTCTAATGTGACGTTATCGAGCACATAACTGGTGCTATCTGCTAATTCACCAAAACCACCATCAGCCACAAAGAACCCGAGTGGATTACGCATAAAGACATTGTGTTCTAGGGTAGCACCTGCACGGGCTTGTAGACCGTGTGAGGACGCTCTGGAGCTGATATTACCCTTTAGAGTGCTGGGCCCACTTTCATACTGAAGATACATATTGTGGTTGAAGATAGTAGCTTGGCGAGAGCCGGGAAGGTCTCCATTGCGATCTATGTACCAACCATTATTGTCAAATATGTTTCCGATGATCTGAAAGTCAAAGACCCCTGAAGCATACATTCCTTGAGAGCGACCGCCTTGAGTGCTTTCAGGAGCAGCATCAACTATCACGCTATCTCTTAGAACAGGGCGTACAAGTTTAACCTTAACAAAAGAGGTCTCATCACAATCCTCATCATCGTCTTGGTGACAAAGAATATGCTTGCCGTTGTCAAAATCTGAGTCGCGGTTACATAGCAGGGCTTCTGCTAAGATGAAGTTTGATTCTGCTGGATCGTTTTGAACTGCACTACATCGGAGGTAATGTTGTCCACCTGTCAACACTACTCGTGAACTGGAGAGATCAATTTCTGGATGATCTGCAGCTTGAAATTGGTTCCAGGCATGTGTTGCATTGATCCCCTGTAAAATTATATTGGTTTGGAAACCTCTAATATATAGGTCTTCAAGGACTAGAGATTCGGAGCCTGTTTCTTCTATGATAGCAGGACTTGATGGCAAAACATCCTCCTCTGGCGATAAGGTGGAAAATGCGAGAATTCTAAGTGCGGTACCACCACTGGTGGGAGGAGTCTCAAGGTGGATTCCTGACCAGGTCTGGAATGATTGATTCCAGATATTAAAGGCTGTTCCATCAATATGGAGTTCCGGACGGTTTAATAAACTGTTCCCATAAGCTGAGATAACAAGTGGGCGATCTTTTGAGAGTCCACTTTTATGAAATCCGCCATAACCACCTTCCTTCTCGAAGGTGTCACCTCGCTTTAGTACAATCCAATCCGGGGAGTTGTCTCTAGCCAGCTGTAGGGCTGTTTGTAAGGTTGCAAGCGCAGTTTGCGGGCTCTCACCACTATTAGAATCATCTCCATCGCTGCTACTAACGTAGAGAATCTGGGAATCTTCTCCTGGGCATGACTCACCAAACGAGGACGTTCCTACTGGATATATATGTTCACTCTCTAACCCCTCACACGGATCAAGTGAAAGGGGCACTACAACATCGCCAACAACTGATACAGTGATGGTGGCTACATCGCTATAATCCTCACCATCAAAGACCCTATATGATAGTAGCTCTTCACCGATAAAGGAGCGACTTGGTTGGTACTCTAGTAGACCCTCTGAGCTCAAACTAGCTTCTCCGTTTTGGGCATCTGATACTAACTCATACTGGAGTGCTTCAGGTCCACTATCTGGATCCTGGGCATAGTCTTGCAGGGATTGAGATAAGCTCTGTCTCTCTGTGGTCTCAAGATCAACATCGAGTGCGACAGGAGCCACGTTAGTTTGACAACCTGCACCAAATTCACTCAAAACTATCTCGATATCTAAGGCGTTAACGATGCCATCACCATTTGCGTCACCTAAGCAGCTTGAACCGGGTGTGCATCTACCAAAATTCCCGAGAATTACTAAAACATCACTGTAATTAACACAACCATCACCATTTATATCCGCTACGTGACTCTGGCCAGAAGGTGCGGGCTTCTTTGCCGTACAAAAGGAAGTGGTCTGTTTTAGGTTATCAAGCTCTTGAGACTCAGTGCTAAGATCGGCTAAGTCTTCTCTGGCATAGTGTTGAAAGAGAGAGCCATTATTACATGATCTTTTGCATGGGCCCCGCCGTCTGGGGAGTCTGTTAAGCTTTCTATTAAGTTTTCGTAGTCTCTTCTGTATCTGTCTACATCGTCTCTTTGAGCGTAAGCAGACCCGATCTCTGCGTGATTCAATACGGTTTATTCGATTCTGAATTCTGTCGTGCTTTCTGGCACATCTTTGGGCTACCTTTGTAGTGCCTTGAATGTACTCTGAGGCTTCAAGATCGCTAGTGACACCTGAAATTTGAAACGGTGAGGCCAGAAGTAAAAAAACCATCACTAAAAATAACTGCTTAAGCATCATCATCTGCATTCTCCCTAAATCTGTGGGTAGCAAATTGCAATTTGAGTGCCAGTGCCTTTATCCGTTTCAGGACGGAGGTAACCAATCTGATAGTGGTTGAGTTTTTGTCAGTCGTAGTAGAAGCTTATCTGCTTGCTACGATTTCAAAATTGCCCGTGGGTAGCAGTATTTCGTATTGGAGTAGTAAGAGCTTATGTGGAGAGGGTTACTCAGAGGTGAGCAGATGGCACTCGTATAGACATTGGATCCTATTCATGCCGACTCGCTGACGATTACGCAGAAGTTAGACGGTAAAACGGAAACCGTTGACGGCTATCGGTTTACGTAGTTACCGTAAGCGTGATCCGTCATCGTCATCGTCAGGCCTTTTATGGCAGGTCTATCTATAATGAAAGTACCGAAGTAAGCCTGGCATGAGAAAGGAAGGCTCCCGGTGCTTTGCTAATAGCACTCAAAAGACGCTTTAACTCTTTAAATCTTTGGTCTTCAAATATGATGTTAGGCATTTGATCATCGGCAAGCTCCACACCGGCTAACTGATAGACTGCTCTGCCAGCCTGATAGATATCGCCAATCTCATCTACTAATCCAAGTCTAACGGCATCGCTTCCCAGTATGATTCGACCATCAGCGAACTCTTCAACCTCCTCAAGTGAAAGTCCTCTACCTTCAACGACATGATTAACAAACTGTCGATGTGCCGCATCGGCTGTCTGCTGGAAGAACTGGCGATCCTCTTCGGTCATCGGTCGAAAGGCATTCCCAGCATCTTTCAGCTTGCCACTCTTGATGGTAATCATTTCAACCCCAAAACGATCACTTAGTTCTGTAAAGTTAGGGAGCTGAAGTACTACACCGATGGAGCCAGTAAGAGTACCCGGCTGTGCAAACACTTTGCTGGCACCTAGCGCTGCGTATAGTCCACCAGAGGCAGCAACTGTACCCATAACTGCCACAATTGGCTTTTTTGTTTTAAATCTTTCTATAGCTGAATAAATGACCTGAGAAGGTGCAACGGTTCCTCCTGGTGAATCTACGTCGAGTATTATTCCGTATATATTATCGTCATTAAGGTGTTTTTGAAGATCTTTTAAAACCTGGTCTGAGCTATCTATTATCCCTTTAAGTTCGACAACGGCTACACCTTTATTCTGTTCAGAGGCAAGTTTGATTTGCTCTGAGCCCAGACTGGCAATCATGCCTATAAGGACACCAAAGAAGAGAAATATCACTAGCATTACAGTTACTAGCTTAGCCAACCAAACAAAATATTCCTTCATATATAGCCCTCACAGTTAAATTCCGCCCGGATCTAGTAGCTTATAAAATAGCTTTATTTTTTGCCCGTATCTGACGATACAAGAAATGTCTAGAAGTAACAAGCAGCTGCCTACTTTTCGTCGCAGAGGTATCGAATGAACGCCGCCCCAATTTTGCCGACATCCCCACGGACAGAGGTTGATCAGACGAGACTTCCGAGAGGTCTTGTAAGTTCGGCTCAGGTCGTTTCATCGCCAGAGCGAGAGGGAAAGATGGCATTGCAGATAAGAGGGCAGACCTACGAAGCTAACCTGCCTGCCTCGATTAAAGAGGGTTCTGAGGTCACCATTAAAGTCGTGCATCACGGGGAGCTACTGGAGGTG
>Ga0081527_100735_pt1 | contig 11603 bp, 7 predicted proteins | sample HotLakmasection5_FD_70992 | JGI IMG/M metagenome (GOLD analysis project Ga0081527, IMG submission 70992) | Hypersaline microbial mat communities from Hot Lake, Washington, USA - Section #5 (SPADES assembly) (version 2) | ecosystem: Environmental > Aquatic > Non-marine Saline and Alkaline >... | reverse complement strand
ATACATGATAACTGCAGCTGCCTGCACCGATTGCCACACCCGCATGGAGAATGGAGCTTTTGTGGGTGAACCTTATGCGGGCGGCAATGAGTATCGCTTACCGGACGGATCTATCGTAAGGTCTGCAAACCTTACACCTCACGAAACGGGAATAAAAAATATGTCGAAAGAGCAGTTTGTTCGTCGGTTCAAAATGTATGCTGATTCAGCTTACGTGCCAAATAAAGTTGCGCCTGGTGAATTTCAGACCCTGATGCCTTGGCAGATGTATGCCGGTATGAATACTGAAGATCTGGAAGCAATTTACGATTATCTTCGAAACCTTGAGCCCGTTAAAAACAAAGTTCAGGTTTTTACCCCTGCAGAGAGTTGACACATCCGGCTTGGCTTAATCATCAATAAAAAAATGATTCTGAAGTAGTTGAATTGTCGGTGCAAGTGGAAAAGCGAATCTTGCAAACTCTTCTGTTCATTTAATTGCTCCGGGTTTCTGGCGGGTTTCACTATTGAGGAAAGTCACATTGTAGAGAATTGGAATACTTACCGGTTTATTATCAATTGTGAATTAGATTCTTTCTTCCGAAACGACTGATAAATATTTGCTCAATATTTTACATCTTAGGACTAACCTTCTTTAACTAAATATCAGTCAGACGATGCGTTATATCACTTTACTTCTTTCCTTATTCTTCATGTTGATTGCAACGCATAGTAAGGCACAGACGGTTGTGTTTCAGGATGTTCAATTGCTAACGATGGAGTCTGACCGAATTGAGTCCGGCCGGACGGTGATTGTAAAGGATGGTGTAATCGATTGGGTAGGGCCTGCAGCTGAGGCGGAACTGCCTCGTGGAGCAGAGATCATCTCCGGCGAGTATTACTTAATGCCGGGTCTTGCCGAAATGCACGCACATATTCCGTCTGAACAACAGGGTGAGGAGTATGTTCAACAGGTGCTGAAGATGTACCTTTCGCAGGGAATTACCACAATTCGCGGTATGCTGGGGGAGCCCTCACACCTGGATCTGAGGAAAAAGGCAGCTGACGGAGATATTGACAGCCCGAGAATTTTTACTTCCGGACCATCTTTTAGCGGAAATTCTGTGAACTCACCTGAAGATGCTCGGCTGATGGTTCGGGATCAGAAAGCAGCGGGTTACGATCTGTTGAAACTTCACCCCGGGCTTTCAAGAGAAGTTTTTGACGCCATGGCTGATGAAGCTCAAAAAGAGGAGATGGAATTTGCAGGGCATATATCCTATGATGTGGGTTTGGAGCGAACGCTGGAAGCTGGGCAGGGGACGATAGACCACCTCGATCGTTACATGGAATTTATGGCCGGAGAGGCAGCTAACCGCCCCGATCCGAATATTATCTATTTTGGTTACGACTTAACTCCGCATGTTGATGAATCTCTGATTACTGAAGCCGCACGGCAAACTGTAGAAGCAAATGTCTGGAATGTACCGACCAACACTTTGCTGGAAAATGTATTCAATCCTGATAACAGCGCAGAAAGCATGATGGAGTGGCCCGGGGTTGACCAAATGCCGGAAAATGTAGTGAGCGACTGGCAGGAGTATATTCAAAATATCAGATCTTCCGATGATTATGATCCGGAGCAGGCGCGTAAATTTCTGGAGATTCGAAAAGAACTGACACTTGCACTTCACGAAGCCGGGGCAGGACTTCTGCTTGGAGCCGATGCTCCACAGATTTTCAATCCGCCGGGATACTCAGCTCACCGGGAGCTCGAATTACTTGTGGAGTCCGGGTTAACCCCATTTGAAGCCCTTAAAACCGGAACCATCAATGTGGGCGAATATCTGGGCGAGGCTGATCAAACAGGTAAAGTTGCCAAAGGGTACCGGGCAGATTTAATTTTATTGAGTGTTAATCCATTGGAGTCCATGCCATTCGGAGAGAATATTGAAGGGGTGATGTCGGCCGGTCAGTGGTTTTGGAGCAGTGATCTGAAATAACCGGCAGAACTGAATTAGCTTCTCCGAATCAAACTATTTGCAAAATCCATCTATCAGATTAATTTATAGAAGTAGTTTGATGTCAAACAATTAATCAAAAATAACAAGGAGAAAGATATGAACGACTCAAATCTCACTAAAAATCATGATGCTGCTCTTTTATTACTTCGAATTGGTGTAGGATTTGTTTTTATAGTGGCCGGTTGGGGAAAACTGAATGGAATTGAAGGGGTACAGGGCTTTTTTGGTGATCTCGGAATTCCAATGGCCGGTATCATGGCATGGGTGGTTGCTCTTGTAGAATTTGTGGGCGGACTGATGGTTCTGGTCGGTGCTAAAGCACGCATTCCAAACCTGCTACTTGCCTTTATTATGATTGTGGCAATTTTTACCACAAAGATTGGAGATTTTGACATTTCCGATGCAGGTGTCCGTGTCGACATCCTGATGCTACTCATCACACTTTCTCTTGCAATGTTGGGCAGCGGCGGATATTCGGTGGATGCAAAATTCCTCAATAAAGGCAGCGATTGATGCTGGACAAGTAAGCGTAATGACAATATAATAAAACCCCTTCATCCGAAAGAGTGAAGGGGTTTTGTTTTTAGATGGGAACTAAGACCTGTCAGCGTACCGACAGTTGTCGGTTCCTGACAGCATCTTCCCACTGATTTCTTCCCTTGAGGGGAGCACCGCCGTAAGGTGGGAGGGGTGTTAACCAATTGTGAACAGGATGATTGTATGTAAAGTTATTCGACAGGTTTGTCGAAAACATACTTTCTAAATGAGATAGAAATTCAATCTCCAGTTACTACTAGTGTTCATATTCACTTCGAAATGAACACCCCTCGTCACGCTCGAAGCGAGCCACTCCCCTCGAGGGGAGAAGCTTTTAAAACAATCCGCTGATATTGCCTTCACTGTCTACGTCCATGTTGTAGGCTGCCGGCACTTTAGGCAGTCCGGGCATCAGCATCATGTTGCCACAGACAACGACCAGGAATTCGGCTCCGGCAGACAGACGGATGTCCGTTACGGTCAGTGTCCAACCCGTAGGGGCTCCCAGTTCATTTTTCTTATCACTGAGTGAACTCTGGGTCTTGGCAATACAGACCGGCAGTTTATCATATCCCATCTGCTTAAAACGTGAGAGCTCCTTTTCAGCTTTTGTTTCAAAGTAGATCTCATCAGCTCCGTAAATTTCTGATGCAATGGTTTTGATTTTCTCTTCAACCGGTAGTGCCACATCATAGATCGGCTTCACGTCTGATGGGGTTTCAGCAGCTTTCACCACTTCTTCAGCTAGTTTAGCCGTTCCTTTTCCGCCATCTCTGAATGCCGTGTGGGGTACGCAGGATACTCTCTGCTCTGAACACCAGTTCTGGATCCAGGCGATCTCTTTGTCGGTATCGTCATCAAACCGGTTGATGGCCACCACTACATTCGATCCAAACTTTCGAACATTCTCGATATGTTTCTTAAGGTTTACGATTCCTTTCTCAATTGCGATGACATTCTCCTTGTTGATGTCTTCCATTCCAACACCGCCATGCCACTTCAGTGCTTTTACCGTAGCAACCAGAACAACCGCTGAAGGGAAGATTCCGGTTTGCCGTCCCACAATATCGAAAAACTTCTCAGCTCCCAGATCAGCTCCGAAACCGGCTTCCGTGACCACATAGTCGGCAAATTTTAGAGCCATCCGGTTGGCAATCACGCTGTTGGTACCGTGTGCGATATTTGCAAAAGGTCCGGCGTGAATCAGAACGGGAGCTCCCTCAGTTGTTTGAACCAGGTTTGGCATAATCGCTTCGTTCAATACAACGGCCAGGGATTTTTCTGCTTTCAGGTCTTTGGCATGAACCGGTTCATCACTTCGTGTATACCCGATAATCATATTTCCAAGCCTTCGTTTCAGGTCTGATCGGTTTTCAGCCAGAGCCAATACCGCCATTATTTCCGATGCGGCTGTAATGATAAAGTTGGATTCTCGGGGCACGCCATTTGGGTAGCCGCCCAAGCCGATCACCACATTTCGCAATGCTCGTTCGTTCATATCCAGTGTGCGGTTCCAAACCGGCCGGGTTAAATCAATTTGCAGATCGTTGCCTTGATGCAGATGGTTGTCTACAATTGCTGCCAACAGATTATGAGCCGTGGTGATGGCGTGCATATCCCCGTTAAAATGGAGGTTGATTCGTTCCATTGGTACTACTTCAGATCTGCCCGCTCCGGTAGCACCGCCTTTCATTCCAAATACTGGGCCGATGGACGGTTCACGCAAAGTAATCATCGCATTTTTGCCAATCTCTTTCAGTCCCTGCCCCAACCCGATACTGGTCAGTGTTTTTCCTTCTCCTGCACGGGTGGGAGTGATGGCTGTGACCAAAATCAATTTACCGTCATCCTGCTCCTCCCGATTTTTCAGGGCTTTCAGCCTGATTTTACCGGTATATTTTCCATAAAATTCAAATTCATCTTCTTTTAGATTCAGTTCAGCCATGAAATCTCTCATGTGCTTTAATCCGCCTTCCGTAGGTCTCTTCATGTTTGGTAGCTCCGTATGTTTATTATTCTACTGTTTATTATCGATCCGATTTGATCTGTCAGCGTCCACAGGTCCTGACAGCGTCAAAAAAATTGTAATACCGATTAGTGGAGGGTATAAGAGATTTGCCTGATTTTTATCTAAAGGCATAAAGTCACCCTCAAATCGAACAATTGAACATATAATAATAATTTAAAGGCGCAGATGTTTTAAGGGAATCCCTGAAATCGGCATGTTTTTTACAAATGAGGCGCCTCTCATTTATTATGTTCTACATTGGTCTAAAACAATAGGGTAAAAGTCTCCCCTAACAAGGGGCTCCGAGCACTAGCGACACGTGAAACGAAATTTAGAGGGGTGTTCAAGCAAATTTTTACAGTTGAAGTTGACATCCCCCTAAATCCCCCTTTATTAAGGGGGACTTTTTAATTTTTTGATCTATAGATTTAGCGCAAAATTTTATCAAATAATCCACAACTCAAACCAATCAAATAACATGAAGAAATTGATACGACTTCTATCATTGGCGCTTATTACGGTGCTATTTGGGTTTACTCCTTTTGCTTTTGGGCAATCAGCTCAGGGTGAAGAGGAGCCAAGCCATAAAGATTTACATATTGAACCGGATCGAACCGTTCAGCTTCAGGTAAATGAGGGATCCTGGATGTCGCTGGATGTGCATCCGTCAGGAGAAAAGATAGTTTTTGAATTTATGGGTAACCTGTTTGAGCTGCCCATCGAGGGTGGGGAACCGGTTCAGCTGACACACGGTATGGCTTTTGATGCTCAGCCATCTTACAATCCGGACGGAAATAAGGTGGTATTTATTTCAGATCGAAGCGGTGGTGAAAATGTCTGGGTTCTGGACCTTGAAACGATGGAGACTAAGCAGCGAACCCGGGGGAATAATTACCGTATGCAGTCTCCAATTTACACACCGGACGGGGACTATATCATTGCAGCGCGCACCGGACTTCGAAGCGGTGTTCACAAACTCTGGATGTATCACGTGGATGGAGGTAATGGTACGGAGTTTATGGACACCCCAGACAACCTGAAAACGATTGAGCCAACTTTTGGCGGCGATGACCAATATTTGTGGTTCTCACAGCGAAGCGGTGACTGGAGCTACAACGCAATTCTTCCACAATACCAGATTGCAAAAGTAGATCTGGAAACCGGAGAGCGTCATACTCAGACGGCCCGAACCGGCTCGGCATTTCGCCCCACTCTTTCATCGGATGGAAAATGGCTGGTATACGGGACTCGCCACGATAATGAAACCGGTTTGGTGCTTCGGGATCTGGACTCCGGTGAAGAAAGATGGCTAGCATACCCGATTCAGCGTGATGATCAGGAGTCTAGAGCTACACGCGATGTGCTGCCATCCATGTCATTCACACCGGATAATCAACATGTGATTACAACCTACGGCGGGAAGTTCTGGAAAGTGCCGGTAGATCCGGACGGGGAAGCCGAAGACATTCCATTTGAAATAGATACCGAAGTGGAGCTTGGTCCGCGTCTGGAGTTTAAATACCCGATTGAGGACAATGAGGAATTTGTGGTTCGTCAGATTCGGGATGGAGTTCCATCTCCGGATGGGTCTCAGCTGGCATTCACCGTTTTGAATGATCTCTATGTGATGGATCTGCCTGATGGGACTCCCCGGAAGTTAACCGACATGGAAAGAGTTGAAGCGTTTCCTACATGGTCGCCCGACGGGAACTGGATTGCTTTTTCCACGTGGCATCCCGATGAAGGGGGACACATTTACAGAATGCGCAGTAATGGACGCAGAAGTGCCCAGAAGTTGACGAATCAATCAGGAGTGTATCAGCAGCTGGCATGGTCTAAAACGCAAGACCGGATTGTCGCAGTTCGAGGTAGCGAGAGAAACTTTACAACAGCTCCCGGACCGTTTGTCCCGTTTTCTGCTGAAGATCTGGTTTGGGTTTCATCCGATGGCGGTGATGTTAATTTTATTGCCAGTACCGAAGGCCGCAGAAATCCTCACTTTGTGAAAGACAGTAACCGGATCTTCCTCAATCATACGATGAGAGGTCTGATTTCCATCCGGTATGACGGTACCGATGAACGGGAACATCTGCGAGTAACAGGCCCAACTTCACCGGGATCGAGCAGCCCAACCAGGGCATCGACAATTTTGATGGCGCCGGAAGGAGATCAGGCACTGGCAGAAATCGGCAGTGATATCTATACGGTTACCGTACCGAGAGCCGGAGAAGCTCAAACGATTAGTGTTTCTAATCCGGATCGGGCAGCTTTTCCTTCCGTCAAGCTGACGGATATCGGTGGACAATTCCCTGCCTGGAGCTGGGATGGGCGTACCGTTCACTGGTCGATCGGGAACGGTCACTTCAGGTTTAACCTCGATGATTATGCCGAGCGAAAACGTGAACAGGAACAGTACGATGAAGAGAAGGGGGAAGATGAAGACTCTGATGAGGATGAAGAGAGTGATGATCCCGAGGAGTCTGATGAAGAAGAATCTGAGGAGAGTGAGGAAGAAGATCCCGACCGTCCTAAAGATTACAAAGCTGAAGAACTGACCATTGAAGTGATGGCAAATCGCGATACGCCCGAAGGAGTACTTGCACTTCGCGGTGCAACCGTGATAACCATGAATGGATATGAGGTGATAGAAAACGCGGATATCTTAATTGAGAACAACCGCATCGCTGCCGTAGGAGAACGCGGTTCGGTTGAGATTCCATCAGGAGCTGAGGAACGGGATGTGAGTGGGAAAACCATTATTCCGGGCTTTGTGGATACTCATGCCCACGTTCGGCCATACCGGAATCTACATCAGCCTCAGATCTGGTCATTTCTCGCAAACCTGGCGTATGGTGTAACCACCCTCCGTGATCCGCAAACCGGAACAACCGATTTGATCACCTACTCGGATCAGGTGACAGCAGGAAATATTATCGGTCCCAGAATCTATCAGACCGGTCCGGGAGTTTTCTGGTCAGAAAATATTCGGGATCTGGATCACGCCCGCGATGTTCTGACCCGCTACAGTAAATACTATGATACCAAAACCATCAAAATGTATGTGGCCGGGAATCGTGAACAGCGGCAATGGATTCTGCAGGCTGCCAAAGAGCAGGAGTTGATGCCAACCACGGAGGGCTCACTCGATATGAAGCTGAACATGACGATGCTGATTGATGGCTATCCGGGACAGGAGCACAATTATCCGATATCACCGGTGTATAAAGATGTGATCCAGGTTACGGCAGAATCTCAGATGGCATACACACCGACACTGTTGGTGACCTATGGTGGTCCATGGGCCGAGAATTACTTCTATGCCAAGGAAGATGCTGCTAACAATCCAAAATTGAAACATTTTACACCGCTTGCAGAGCTTGAAAGCAAAGCCATGCGCCGAAGTGCAGGATGGTTCCACGATGATGCCTATGTTATGGATCGCCACTCAAGGATTGTGGATGATATCTACGATGCCGGTGGCATTAATGGCGTGGGAAGTCACGGACAGCTTCAGGGCCTCGGCTATCACTGGGAGCTTTGGGCGATGGCTTGGGACGATATGGACCCGCACAAGGCGTTGAGAATTGCAACGATTCAGGGTGCGGAGGCTTTGGGACTTGACGGAGATATCGGTTCGATAGTAGAAGGAAAACTGGCGGACCTGGTTATTTTGAATCGCAATCCTCTGGATGATTTGAGAAACAGTGACAGCATTCAGTATGTGATGAAGAATGGTCGTCTCTACGATGGAGATACATTGAATGAAGTGTGGCCTAGAAGTCAACCTGCCGGCCCGTTTCCGTTTCAATCGCCCGAACCGACCGGATTGCCTGGACTCCAGATGATGGGTAATTAATTCAAGACCTGTCAGCGTGCCGACAGTAGTCGGTTCCTGACAGCGTCTCTCTTAATTACAAAAAATCAGAAAAGGACAGTTTGATTAAATCAGGCTGTCCTTTTTTTGTAGAATTATGGGATGGTTCGAATTATTTCCAATCAAAAATATACGGGAAGGGATCTTGACAGTCTTTGATATTATAAATTACGAGAGTTTATTTCTCACAGAGTTGCGCAGGTATCTTCGCTGAGAATCGCAGATATCATTTAATGTATTTTTGTGTATTCGAGCCTTGGTGGCGTAATAGTATAGAAATCTCGAGGTATAGATAATCACAGGAGGTACAGAGAAGGTTTCCAATTCAGAAAGGCAAAAACTATTAATATAAGCGTTGCCGGAAGACCTGTCAGGTTTCTAAAACCTGACAGGTCTACATCTTAAATAATGATGGAAAAAGATTTACCGCCTATGAAACTTTATGTCATCAATCAAACATCCTTTCAGCATCTGCTGCTAAAGAGAGAACGGCATCGGTATAGAGCTGACTTGGATTGTAGCGATAAACAGCTCGCTCAACACTGCCGGTAATGTTTTTGAAATGGGCCAGGTAGTTAGCAACGGAGAGAATATTGTTTTCCATGCTGGTCAGGTCATTTCCAACCCACCAGCGGTTCAGTGAATAGGGAATAAACTGGGCAAATGTCATGGCGCCTGCATAACTCGATTTAAGTTCAAATACATCCATTTCTCGATCGGAAGTAAATTTTAACAGCTCCTCAAGCTGCGCAGTTGCAAACTCAGACCGGTAATTATCAGCAATCATAGAGACGTACGCATTCAGCGGATTGTACTTTCCGGTATTTTTACCAAAATCTGATTCCACTCCAATAATAGCTGCAATCACATAGCGGGGAATACCATACTCATTTTCAGCTTTTATCAATTGATCCCGGTTTGATTCAATGAAATTCTGAATGTTGCGCATTTTAGCTTCGTAGCCCAATATCCTTTTGTATTGATCAAAAGTGGGGGATTTTCGTTCAGCAGATTTCGTAAAACGATCCGTAATGCCATCATAAAGCTCAAAACGCGGATCTTCCATCAGGGTTTTTAAATCATATCCTTTCACATTCATCTGTTCAACGAGCGTCTGCAAATTTTTGGTCCGCTCCGGATCCTCATTATCAGAAGCAAGAACGAAGTCAGGCCCGTTTTGTCCGTAAAGTGAATTCAGGTTGAGTGCCAGACCCAGAAATAAAATGAGCGTTGTGGTGGCGAGAACTTTGGCGTAATAGGTTTTTTTAGACATAGAGCAGAACCGGTGAAGATGATGTTGATTGAAACTAATTATACAAAAACCGCAAGTGATATCAAGTAAATCTGAAAGATTGAACAGATTTTACATTTATAACAGAATCCGGTTCTAAAATCGTATGTAGTTTTGGGGATTAACCGGTTCACCGTTTCGGCGCAATTCAAAATGGAGGTGAACACCTGTGACAACCCCGCTGCTGCCGGCTGTGCCGATTACTTGCCCTCTCTTAACTCTATCGCCTTTTTTAACCTTAAAGCTGTCCAGATGTGCATAGACGGTTGTAAACTCACGCCCGTGCCGAAGCACAATTTTCCGGCCGTAGCTGGCAGTTGTACTGATTTCTTCCACTACGCCGTCTGCGGCTGCAAGAATTTCATCACCCCGATTTGCATCAAGATCAACACCTTCGTGGGGGCGTCCCCAGCGCGTGCCAAAAGGAGACGTGATCAATGATTCGTTTTTTGGTGCATCAAACTGCAAACCGCTCACACTCATCAGAGCTGACGGGCGTCTGCTCCGGTTCTCTTCGTTAAGCCGGCCTTTATTGTACCAGGGGATGCTTACAGAAACTCCGACAGAGAAAGTCAGGTCCCTGAATCCGACATCAGAAACAGCCGGAATGAAGTCTGTGTCGGATATTGGCTCAAAATTTTGATTTGAATAGGAGTGTGTCTTCACTTCTGCCTGTATTCTGAAATGATTGAGCAGGTAGTATTTGGCTCCGAAAGTAAATCCCCCGCTGTAGATATCGGGTTGAGCCGCTGAATCTATCCAGTAAGTATCCGAATCGTAATCGTCTGATGAATAGGCCTTAAACTTCATGTTCCAGGTATAACCTCCATGAAGACCTGCATACAGATCGATTGTGTTCCATTTAACTCCCAGATTGATTCCAAGACCTGTCCGGTTGAAGTTTATAGGTCCGCCGTGAAAGGTACTGGCATCGTTGTTTACCAGAACTGATCCGGTTCCGCTTACATAAAGCCGGTAAAGTAAGTAGCGTTCCAGTTCTATTTCCAGATTGCCTTTTTGGGTAGGCCCGATTTCACCGTAATAGTCGTTATTTGGAGTAATTTCAAGCCCAAACTTTTGAATGGAATAGCCGGCTGAGAGTCGCCAGTGCTGGGCAGATACATTATCTGAAATCAGAATGAATAACAGGATAAGTCCAAATACTTTTATGGCCTGTCGATAATGAGAGGATATGTTCCAGAATTGATTTCTCAATGACGAATCGCACTGTTCAATTTAATCTTCTGTTATATTGAGAACCGACTGCCTCTCCCGATTTACCGTCAGCTTAGTCACATCCGGCCGGGAATAATGACCACTCGGATCAAAGTTCTGCCGCTCCTCGTAAACCCGGTTGATGTCCAGTTCGGCAGTGATTAGTTTCTCCTCGTTCATCACCGGTTCCACAACCCATTCACCACGCGGATCAGAAATACAGGAGCCGCCGTCGGTTAAAACATTCGGTACGTTTTCCATAATCAAATCGTAATGCGGAATATCCGTTGGAAAATCATCCCGGGTCATCAATGCAGAACAGGAAATAACGTAGGAACGTGACTCCTTGGCAATGAACCGCGTAATATCATGAGTGTTTCGGTAGCTTCCTGGCCAAACAGCTACATGCAGATTTTCACCCTGACCATAAAGCGCAGTACGGGGCAGCGGCATCCAGTTCTCCCAGCAGTTCAGCCCGCCCACGGTAAATTCTCCAAGTGGATGAACTCTGAGTCCGTTTCCGTCACCCGGCGACCATGTGAGTCTCTCCTCGTAGGTTGGCTGAAGTTTCCGGTGAACCGATTTGATTTCCCCGTCCTGGTTGATGTAAACCAGAGAGCAGTAAAGGCTGTGATTACCTCGATCGGCGGCTCTCTCAATTACTCCCAGGTAAAT
>Ga0081527_100734_pt1 | contig 11611 bp, 11 predicted proteins | sample HotLakmasection5_FD_70992 | JGI IMG/M metagenome (GOLD analysis project Ga0081527, IMG submission 70992) | Hypersaline microbial mat communities from Hot Lake, Washington, USA - Section #5 (SPADES assembly) (version 2) | ecosystem: Environmental > Aquatic > Non-marine Saline and Alkaline >... | reverse complement strand
CACACACTTCCTGAGCATGGACAAGGACACCGTCCGCGCTCGAAGGGGAACACTCGCCGCCACATCATCCCGGTCAGTCACTGTGGCAGCGCGGCTCTGTGTACTACACTCACTGGGCACGCTGCCAGCATCGGAGAGAACCCTTAGCTGGCAATCCCGCGAGGATCGGTCTTGACCGTTCCCCGATGTTGTGGCGTGGCGGCTGTCATAAAAACGTTGCGTCTCGAACGCCCTAACAAGCGCACAGCCCGATCGCGTCCAGCGTGACTGTCTTACTCGCCACTGAATTGAGGAGGGTTTCTCATGCATTACCTGGGCATCGACTGGGCCACCGACAAGCACGATCTGTGCCTGACGGACGACGACGGACGCATCATCAGCCAGTTCCAGATCACACACGATATGCAGGGCTTTGAGGCACTGCACGACATCCTCAAGCTGCTGCCTGACGTGCAGATCAACATCGAACGCGGCGACGGCTTGCTGGTTGATTGGCTGGTTCAGCAGGGCTATGACCTGTGCATCACACCGCCACACGTCCTGGCGTATCGCCGCCCAACCCGCGTCAAAGATGACAAGGGCGATGCCTTCCTGCTCGCCTATCTGCTGCGGCTGAATGACCCCGATTGCCGTCCTTACAACGCCCAGAGCGAGATCGTCATGCATCTCAAGCAGCTTGCTCGCACCTATGACCGTCTGCTGATTGAGCAGCGTCGGCTGGCGAACCAGATGATTATGAGCCTGCGCCAGTACTATCCGGTTGCCTTGAACCTGTTCACCAAGCCCAATTTGCTCATCGCGATGGCGTTCATGGAGGCGTTTCCGACGCCTGCACAGGCAGAAGCACTGACCTATGAGGGTCTGGAGCAGTTCTTGCGCAGTCAGCGTTACATCCCCATCGACAAGCAGTTGGATGTGATCTGGGAGCGTTTGCAGGTGCCCATGCCCCATGCAACCGTCGAAGCCGGGTATGTCGAGCATGTCCTGATGCTGATCCCGCTGCTGCGAACACTGCATCACCAGAAACAGGCGTTGATCAAGAAGATCAACAAAGTCTTTCGCAGCCATCCCGAAGCCGACTGGTGGTTGAGCTTCCCAGGCACGAAGGGACCGCTGACGGCGGCGTTCATGCTGGCCTGGGTCGGTGATGCGCGCAGCCGTTTCCCGACGGCGAACGCGCTCCAGGCGTATGCAGGCACCGTGCCGGTGACCCGGCGCAGCGGCAAAAGCCGCTCGGTGCAGTTTCGCAAGGCCTGTTCGCATCCGACGCACCGGGCGGCAGACAACTTCGCCCGACAGAGCCGACGGCATTCCGGCTGGGCACGTGCCTACTACAATGAGCAGTTGGCGAAGGGGAAATCGCGGGCACGAGCCAACCGCGACCTGGCGAACCGCTGGATGAACATCATCTGGACGCTGTGGCAGCGTCGTGAGCTGTATGACGAGGCGACGCATGTCGCCAACCGTGCTGGTAAAGGGCAGCAAGCTGCTGCTGGTCCGGTGACTGAAGCTGTGCGGCAGGCGAGCTGATCCGTGAAATGATCGATCCACCTCCACGCGCTGTGGTGTTGTCCAGAGCACGCTTTTTGCGTGCCTTTCCACCGTCCTACACGGACTTTTCACTGATTTTCCGCTTTATACTTGACAAATTAAAAACGTCTCGATGACCCATCAACACCCATAGAAACTCGCAGAGGTTTCTCAGGGTCATCGAAGTATCGCTGCACGCGCTCTGCGCGACACAGCGATACCAGGCCGCGCCAGCGGGCTGATGCGTCGGACATGTGGGGATCGCTACCATGTGGTCCCCTTCATGCGCCGTGTCCGACGCTGCGTTTCGGCATCCGTCAGGGCGGGTTCGTCTTTGGCGACCACCTCCGGCGAAGCCCTGGCTGGGTGTCCTACGCTCACCTGGGCGTTGGCGGCGACGTGCTGAATCACCCGTTCCAGGTAGGCAGGCATATCGTTCAGCGCATCCTTGATCCAGAGCGTGTCGCGCCTCACTTCCATCAGTTCGGGCAGGTCGATGATCTTCGTAGGACGCTGTGGCTGCTGTCCCAACTGCTCCCGGATCAGGTCGCGGATGGCATCACTGCGCTCCCCCGCTTCGATCCCCTCCCACCAGTCGAGGATGTCCTCATCGGTGTCGTAGTAGACCTTGAAGGTGATGGTTCGGTAGTTGCGCTTCTTGGGTCGTCTCTTTGGCATTCTGGCCTCCTGTGGGGGTATTACCCGTACTAACGTGACGTACTGACACGTAATACCCCATGCCTCCGGCTAATCTCTGGCGGTGAAATTGGCGTAGTGCAAATAGCCGCGTGCGTTCGCCATTTGCGCGTGAGCGACCAGCTTCGTCTGTGGATAGGCATCCACCACCTGCTCGTAGACCAGCTCCGCACCGCCGCCACTCAGGTAGATGACATCGACCGTCGTACCGCGCTGCCACTTCTCGCTCATCAGGCCGAGCGTGGCACTCCGCAATGGCGCGAGGGCTTCTTCCACTTCGTCGCTGTAGTCGATGGGATTGCCACTGGCGGTGAAAATGCCTGTTCGCAAGACCTGTTCAACGATCTTGTAGGGCACCTTCTCGCGGTAGTCGCGCTCCAGCATGGCGGCGATGCGTTCCTGCGCGGTGTAGACCCCACCCTCCACGCTGCCGCTCTCGGAAGAGATGAACTCGCCGTCGTCGTCCAGCGCAATGTCCACCGTATATGTGCCGACATCGACCACGCCCGTCCGCATGTAGGTGTGATGCACGTTGAGTTCGCCGTCCGGGGTCAACATTTCGGAGTAGATCGCGCCATAGGCTTGCGGCATGACCATCACCTCGGTGACATTGGCGATGACCTCGCAGGCATCCGTCTGGATGAGATGCTGCCCGCGCAGCGTTTCCTTCAGTTCGTCCGCGTCTCGCATATGGTCCACCGGCAGCCCAACGGCGAGACCCAGATGGATGGCATCCCGCCCCCACACCCCTTGCACCAGCTTGCCGACGGCAACTTTGGCGAGCCGCAGACGGAAGGCGTTACCCATCGTCTTCTTGTTGGCGGTGCGTCCGCGTAACCTCAATAGCTCACCGGCGGGAACCTGCGCCATTGCCAGATCACCCACAAACCACTTGCCCTCGGTGTCCGTGATCTGGTCGCCGGGGTACTTCTGCTGGATGGTGTCCTGCTGGAATTTGATCTCATGGGCATGTCCCATGACCGACGGGAAGGCGATGGCGGCACGATCTGTCACGGCTTTGACGACACCGTAGCCGATGTCGAGCCCAACTGTGAGCGTGTCACCCGGTTGAATGGTGGTGTTATCCGACTGCTTGCTGTTCTTACGCTTTGCCACTGTCTTGCTCCTTATATATGAAAAGAAGCCGCACCTAATCCTCGGAGGCATCGTCATCGGATGTCTCTTCGGTCAGTACGGCTTCAGGACGAACGAAATCAGCGGGGTTGAGGCGGGTAAATGCCCGCGCCACGTCCCCTAAATCAAAAGCCTTTGAATTCTCTTGAGTTGTAGCGTTCTGAGAGAGTTAGTTCTCGCATGAATAAATGATCGTGAGATACCACACAGAGTCCTAATCCGCTTATCGCCCAAGGATTCGCAGACTCCCTAGCCATCAGATAGCGGTTTCTCGGGTACCATTAGACCGTATTCCTCTAGCAATGCGATTTCGGCACTACTGTCGTTATCATTGTCCACCTTCAATTCCGGCGCTTTTTCGAAAGCGAAAGCCTCTGGTGGTAAGTGTCGTCTCAACGCGCGGAGGCGCAGCTTAAGGTAGAGTGGCCATTCCCGATAAGCATGATAGGCCTGCTGCTCCATCTCCTGCCACGGAGAGAGCCGAGTAGATCTGCGTGTCATGTCAGATATCCATTTCGCGGTTAACAACGATCGGCACTGGTTCACGCTCGGGCGCGATATCAGGCGCACGCGAAGGTGGTAATGATGGTTCGTTCGCTCGGTAATCCAGCTGTTGCGCTTCCACATCACGCCACTCAAGGCTTGGCTCTAGACCATGTCCACGGGCCCACACCGTAGCTGCCTGTATAGTTGGACCCGTACCCACGTTCGACAGCATCTGGTTGAATCTATCTGCCGCGTCGTCGACATAATCAGCATCTGCTGGAGCGACTCGTGCGAACTCAACTGCGGCGAAACGGTACTCGGTCCCTTCCCGCTCAACGTTGATCAGATCGAGCGTATGTCCTGTAATAGTTCCTTCAGTGTCGAGCGCTGGACCAGCACGGAAGGTGTAGCCCATGTTTGCCTCTAATTCAGATTGGCGAATCGTGGTGAAGGGATCGGGCGGCCCCCCGGTGAACAGGCGCGGATCGACGCGGTCGGCCCGCAACTCGCCGTTCTCCACGGCGATCTTCTCGACCTCTCGCATCTCGGCTTCCAGCCCCACATTGTCGCGTATCTGACGCAGGGCTTCACCTTCAGCACGAGCATCGCTGGGACGGTCGTATTCGCCGAGAGCGATCTCCTGCATTCCTGGGCCTGCTTCTGTCTCCCAGGTCTTGATGCTTTGCAGTTCATATGTGCCCTGCGGCTGTGCAACAACATCATAGGTATAGTCGATCCCGGAAAGCTCTGCCTCTCGCAGGGTGATAAAGGGATCAGGAGGCCCTTGCGTGAATAGTCGTCCGTCTGCACGTGCCGGATCAAGCGTTCGGGCAGCAACAGCCATCTTCTCTGCACGGTGCATTGCTTTTTCCAGGCCGTCGTTGTCCTCGAGAGCGACCATCTCTCGCTCAGCTTCAAAAGCGGATTCCAGCGTGCCGTAGGTTCCAAGTTGCAGCGATTGCTGGCCCTCCGGCCAGGATTTCACGACCTCCAAAGTTGGCTCAAGGTCGTCCCCGAAACCACCAGCGAAGTAGTAGATCGGTTTATCGTCGTGTTCATTCAAACTGTTGAGGATGTTGTTCATGATCGTTACGCTCCTTCTGCTGTTTCTTGTCTGTTTTTTTCACGTCGAACGGAATCGCTGCCATTCCCCTTCACTGGGATAATTACGGAGGTACCAGATACCCTCCTCTTGCACATCGAAAAGGAAATGGAAGCGCGGCATGTTGGCGATAATCTCGTGGTGCTGAGCGTTGAAGTGCTGGAAGGCGGCATCCTCTTTGAAAACGTGCAGACCCTGACGCTGGTTGAAGATCACGCGGATCGGACAGTTCTCGAAAATCAGTCGTGCTTTTCCCTCAATCATGACGCTCATCTGCTGATCAATCACCACGAGCTTTTTTCTGCGTGTGCGAAAGGTCTTCGCTGCTTCAATGAGGAAATCCAACAACGAAGGATGGCGCATCAGGCGATAGACCTCATCGACCGCAATCAAACGAGGCGTTTCATCGGCTAGACTGTCGCGCCGGATAGCACTCAACACCTGGGTGTAGGCGATCGCCAGCATGATCGGGTCCTGCTCCATCTCGTGAAAAGAGAAGACCTGCGGCATATCTTTGTAGCGTGCGGAAAGGTCAATATTGGTGGGGCCATTAATGAAGTCAGCCCAGGGGCCGCGCCCGGTACATAAGCCGCCGATTTCGTCGGCCAGGTCCTTGGCGATGGTGCGGATGTGTTCCTTATCGCCTAGCCCAGACAGCACCTCACAGACAGTCTCAGTCAGTGGCGCCAGATCTGGCGTGATCGTCATCAGATCATCGAAGCCGCAATACAAGATCTCGAGTGCCTCACCGAGCAGAGCGCGTTCCTGGTTTTCCTTCTGAGCACCGGAAAGCTGACGACCGAGTAGGGTCTCATAGATGCGGATCGTGTGTGCCTTTTGCTCAACCAGAGTGGGGAACATCACATCCTGCGGGTTCAGACGAGTGTGACGAGCACTCATCACATACCACGGCAGGTCAAAAGCACGAGCGACGTGCTGCCCGTGTCCCATCGGTTCCAGCAGCGTGAAGGGCACCCCCTCCTCGGCGTACTGACGTGACAGCAAGCAATTGAGTGCAAACGTCTTTCCGTAGCCCGACCCGCCAACCCAGATCTCGTGCGTGGCCCGTTTGTCACGCCAGGAGTTGTGGAAGACCGGATAGGCCCCACCCGCATCCTCGCCGCGCAGGGTGCCGTCCAGTCCAGCCAGCTTGCGCAGGCCCAGGGGCGCGAACAACAGCGCCAGTTCACGGGAGACGACTGGCCAGGTGGTGTGCGGCACCGCGATGGACTTCGTACTGTGGATGCCGAAGAACTTGGCCGCCTCCGACTGGGCCTCGCCAATCTCGGCCCGCAGCCCGAACCAGGGCTTGACCAGCTTGACGACTTCATCGACCCGGTCGCGGAGTGTCCGGGCGTTAGGCGCAGTCAATGCCACCACGATCTGAACATCATGCAAAGCGTCCCCCATGTTTAGTTCTTCAAGGGCCTGACGGCAGTCGTTCACTTTCTTGATCGAGCGGCTGTCTTCGCCCCTCATGGTAGCCAGATGCACGGAGTACGCCTGTACGACACTCTCCAATTCGTTGATAGCGTCGTTGCGATCCCAGGTTTTGGGGATGTCGATGCAGACCGCCAGCGGGAAGCCGCGGCTGAGCAGCGACTTGAACGGACGGGAGAAGTCCCAGACCGTGGGCTGGAACTGGTAGCTGGAGAGGAAGGCATAAAGCGGCCTGCCGCCGGGCGACCCGATTGGGGCCAGGTGCCAGCCGCGATAGCCGCCACCCGGCTCACGCAGTTCGTAGTCGCCGCTGAAGAGTGCGGGCCAGGGGGCGTCCATAGCGAATGTGTCGAACGACCCGGCGACTGAACGGGCCAGCGCCCGCGCCGTCTGGCTGGGATCACTCCACACGGCCAGCCCGCAGATGGCCCGCTGGTAGTCAGCATCCGCTTGCAGCAGCTCATAGTGGCGGCGATATTCAACTAGCAGTGAGCGCCGCCGGGGATCGTCCGCCGCCTGTGTCATCTCGGTGATGTACTGGATGCGCGGCGAGAGGTCGGCGGGCATCTGCCAGGTGACGAAGCGGGCCGGGCCGCCCAGACCGCGCAGCCAGAGGGCGAAGCGGTTTTGCAGCATGATCTGCCGCTCCTCGGTGCCGTGCATGGCAAGGTCAAAGGGTTCGATCAGCACCGTGCGCGGCACGCGGTGATCCTTCCTAAAGCGGCTCGCCATGTCCCCCCTCCCCCAGGAAACGCAGCCCCCCCCCCCCCTCACCCCCCGGGCCTCGGTGGCACGAAGTCGGCGCGGGCCCGCCGGCGCTGGGCCTGATCGAGCGTCTCCCCGACCACTCGCTGCAGATGCGCGGGCTGGGTGAGGAGCTGGAGCTCGGCGATCGTCCTGAGGTCGACGCCCTCGATCACGCCGAGCAGGACGCCGAGCCGCACCTGGCTCAGGAGCTGCATCGCCTCGTCGGCGTTGAGGAGCCGCGCGTAGAGCAGCGCCCCGAGCGCCCGCTGCACGCGGTCCTCAAGCATCGGTCGTCGCCGGTCGAGCAGCGTCTCGCGGGCCTGCCGCTCGAAGCGGATGACGTCGGGGATGATCGACCGCTCGAACTCCTCGAGGATCTGTTCCTCGCTCTTGCCGAGCGTCGTCTGGTTGGAGATCTGGTAGAGGTCCCCGGCGGCCTCGGAGCCCTCGCCGTAGAAGCCGCGCACCGCGAGGCTCATCGCCTTGGCCGCGCGCCGGGCCTTGTCGATCTCGCCCGTGAGCTTGAGCCCGGGCAGGTGGAGCATCACGCTCACCCGCACGCCCGTGCCCACGTTGGTCGGGCAGGCCGTGAGGTACCCCATCCGCGGGTGGAACGCGTAGCCCACGCGGGACTCGAGCTGGTCGTCGAAGCGGTTGATCTGGTCCCACGCGTCGGTCAGCGCCAGCCCGCTCCGGATGAGCTGGATGCGGAGGTGATCCTCCTCGTTGACCATCACCGCGAGCTGCTCCTCGGGCATCGACACCGTCAGCGCCCGCGGCTCGTCGCCCTTGGCGTGCTGGCGGCTGATGAGGTGGCGCTCGACGAGGATCTCGCGCTCCGAGCGCGAGGCGCTCTCGAGGTCGAACCACTCCATCGCCTCGCCGATCTCCGCGGCTCGCGAATGCTTGCGCACAAGGCGCATGACGTGGCGACGGTCGTCGATCGTGGCTCGCGTCAGGAAGGGAAGCCCCGCGATGTTGCGAGCCAGACGGACGCGAGAGGACAGGACGATGTCGCCTTCGCGACCGTCGGTCCGGAGCCACTGCACGCCCTCGACCGTGCTCATCGGGTCGCTCACGCCCGATCCTCCGCGCCCTCGCCGGGCGACTCGCCGAGAAGCGGCTCCTCGTCCTCGACGTGACGCAGACGATCCCGAAGCTCCGCCGCTCGCTCGTAGTGCTCCGCGTCGACCGCCTCGAGCAACTGCTTGCGCAGCGACGCCGCCAGGCGACGCCGATCGATGATCTCCGCGCTCCGCCGCGGCGTCTTCCCGCAGTGCTCCGCGGCGCCCTCGTGCGCCCGCTGGATGAGCGGCCCGAGCTTCTCGTCGAAGACGTCGTAGCACTCCGGGCACCCGAGCAGGCCCAGCTTGCGGAACTCCGCCCACGTCTGCCCGCACCCGCCGCAGGCCCGCGGCGACGTCGGCTGGGGCTTGGCAATGATCGACGAGGACATCACGAGCTTCGACAGCGGGGCCGAGAGAACGCTCGGCGGGTCGCTGACGAGCCCCTCGGCCTTGGCGCACGAGGAGCAGAGGTGTTTCTCAACCTTCTGGCCGTTCTGGACCACGATCTCGTGGACCACCGCATCCTCATCGCACCGATCGCACTTCATCTACACGCCTCTTTCGGCCCCGGACGCGGCCGAGTCAAGCGGGGCCGGCTCCAGCGCCCCGCGGATCGCGGCCAGGCTGCTGAGAACGCGCGGCATCTCCGCGAGCGGGATCATCGTAGCGCCGTCGGACCACGCCTTCGAGGGCTCGGGGTGCGTTTCGATGAAGACCGCATGAACCCCCGAGGCCACCGCGGCCCGCGCGAGCAGCGGCGCCCGGTCCGCCCGTCCACCCGTGCTCGAGCCGAGCCCGGGGTGCTGCGTCGAGTGCGTCGCGTCGAACACCACGGGCGGCATCGCCTCAACGCCCCAGTCCCCGGGCGGGTCGATCAGGTCGCCCATCCCGATGAAGTCCGTCACGAGCCGGTGGTAGCCGAAGAACGTGCCGCGCTCCGTGACGAGCATCTGCTCGCACCCGGAGTCACGCACCTTCCCCACGGCGCCGACCATCTCCGCGGGCGCGAGGAACTGCCCCTTCTTGATGTTCACCGCACGCCCGTGCGCCGAGGCCGCCTCGCCCGCCGCGACCAGCAGGTCCGTCTGGCGGCACAGGAACGCCGGGATCTGCAGGATGTCCACCACCTCGGCCGCCGCGGCGCACTGGGCGGGCTCGTGGACGTCGGTCGTCACTGGCACGCCGAGCGTCCGGCCGATCGACGCCAGCGCCTCGAGCCCGCGCTCGAGCCCAAGGCCCCGCGCGCCCGCCAGACGCGAGCGATTGGCCTTGTCGTAGCTCGCCTTGAAGACGTAGGGCAGCCCGAGCTCGGCGCACGCGTCGCGCACGCGCTCGCCCACCTCGAGCCCAAGCTCCACCGATTCAAGCGTGCACGGACCCGCGATGACCGCCAGCGGTCGACCAGGCCCGATCTCGTGAACCCCAACGGCGCAGGTGCGTCTCATGAAGAGGAGTGTAGATGGTCGCCGCCGGCCCGGTTCTCGGACGTGGCCAACCCGCGGGATTCAGCCATCCTTCACTCAGACGCCGGGGTCGCTTCGGACGATGCAGGGGTGTTCTCACGAGAGGCCCTGACCGTCGCGGCTCCGCGGCATGGTGAACCCATGGCCAGACTGCCCGAACAACGCGAAGCCTTCGCCGAACAGGTCGCTCACCTCTTTCACCGTCTCTACCCCGAGGCCGAGGTGAGGCTCACGGGCCCCGGGCAGCTCCAGGTCGGCGGCCGCCGACTCGACCTCGACAACCTCTACCGCCTCGTCGCTCAGGACCCCGAACGCGGCGTCCAGATCGCCGAGCAGTTCATCGAGAGCCTCTTCGCGGGCGACGCCATCGCCGCCGACTCCATGCCCTTCGACCTCGCCCGCCCGATGATCATGCCTCGGATCCACCCCGAGTCGATCTTCGAGAAGCTCGAGCGCGAGCTCGTCGCCCATGTCCCCTTCGTCAACGGCACCGTCGTCCTCTTCGTCCTCGACCTGCCCCAGATGACCGTCAGCGTCACGAGCGAGCAGGCCATCCGCTGGGGCGTCGAGCCCGAGGAGCTCGAGCGACTCGCCCGCAAGAACCTGAGCGAGACCACCCCGACCCTCGAGGTCCGCTTCATCGAGTCCAAGGAGGGCGGCAAGGCCGCGCTCTTCAGCCATCACGACGGCTACGACGCCGCCCGACTCCTCCTGAGCGGCCTCTTCGGCGCCCTCGCTCCCGAGCTCGGCGGCGACTTCCTCGTCGGCGCCCCCGCCCGCGACGTCTTCGTCGCCCTCTCCCGCGATCCGGGCGACTTCGTCACCCGCGTCCGCGACCGCATCCGCCGCGACTACGAGAGCCTGCCCTACCCCATCACCACCGACCTCTTCTACGTCACGCGCGACGGCATCGCCGGCTCCGAGGCCGCCTGAGGCGGGTATCCTTCGCCGCTCGCGACCGGGAGCCGCGCCGTGATCCTTGTCATCGACAACTACGACAGCTTCACCTGGAACCTCGTCCAGAGGCTCGGCGAGATCGATCCCGCGATCGAGGTCCGCGTCGTCCGCAACGACCGGATCACCGCCGCCGAGGCCCGGGAGCTCGCCCCCGAACGCCTCATCATCTCCCCCGGTCCCTGCACCCCCAGGGAGGCCGGCGTCAGCTCGGAGCTGATCGAGGCCTTCGCCGGACGCATCCCCGTCCTCGGCGTCTGCCTCGGGCACCAGTGCATCGGGGACGCGCACGGGATGACCGTCGCCCGTCACCCGCGACTCATGCACGGCAAGACGAGCGACGTCTCCCACGACGGCCGCGGCGTCTTCGCCGGGCTTCCCAACCCCTTCACCGCGATGCGCTACCACTCGCTCGTCGTTCTCCCGGAGACCGTCGACCGTCAGCGCTTCGAGATCAGCGCCACCTGCGTCGACGAACTCGACGGCGGCCGCGAGGTGGAGGTTGTGATGGGCCTTCGCCGGCGCGCGGCGCCGCAGGAGGCGGCGCTCGAGGGCGTTCAGTTCCACCCCGAGAGCTTCATGACGGACGCGGGCCCGGCGCTCCTGCGCAACTTCCTCGAACTCCCCGCGCCCGCCGCGATCGCCGCGCGCTGACGCTACCCTGAGCATCCATCCGAGGAGGAGCCTCGTGACAGCCACCACCGACGCGAGCACGCACCACGACGACGCGCCCATCAGGACGATCGCCGAAGGCGTCTTCCGCGGGCGCGCCCGCAGCCGCGACGGCGAAGCGATCATCCTCGCCAGACCGGGAACCGACTACCGCGTCGAACTGATCCCCGCCTCGCCCGTGGACGCCGAGCCGGGCGCCAGGCTCCGCGGCGAGATCCGCGTGCAGGCCGCCCGCATGGACGTGATCGCCACGGGCGGGAAGTACATCGAGCCCGTCGACGGCCCGCCGCGCCGCGGCGCGGGGCGGCACCACGCGAGCC
>Ga0081527_100731_pt1 | contig 11635 bp, 10 predicted proteins | sample HotLakmasection5_FD_70992 | JGI IMG/M metagenome (GOLD analysis project Ga0081527, IMG submission 70992) | Hypersaline microbial mat communities from Hot Lake, Washington, USA - Section #5 (SPADES assembly) (version 2) | ecosystem: Environmental > Aquatic > Non-marine Saline and Alkaline >... | reverse complement strand
CGGGCGTCCCCCTTGGCGGCGAGTGAAGATGCCTCGGGGGGTCCGTGGGGGAGCGGCTCGTGCGGGCGTCGCCCCATCCGCGTTCGTTCATGGACTCTCCGGCGCCCCGGGCGTCCCCCACAGATACGCCCGCCCCGCCGTCCGGTTCAGGCGGAGATCGCAATCCTACCCTCTCGCTGACCCCCCGGCCCGCACGCGAGGCCGCCGCGAACCCCCTCGGCCGTGCCAAGGAGCCCCCCGATGATCCCGGACCAGACGGCAACCGACGCCCCGAAGGAGCCGCGCGTCGCGATCCTCGGCGACGGGCAGATGGCGCTCGTCGCCGCCGATCTCCTCGTCCACAACGCCGCATCGTGCGTCATGTGGTCCCACGACGCGGGCGCCCTCGCCGAGCTCGACCGCACGCGTCGCTCGCCGAGACTCCAGGACTTCACCCTCGATCAGTCGGTCGAGACCGAGCCTGACCTCGCCCGCGCCGTCTCGGACGCCGAGCTCATCCTCTCCGCCATCCCCACGCCCTTCCTGCGCGACGTCTGGTCGCCGCTCAAGGGACGCCTCGACGTCGAGATCCCCTTCGTCTCCGTCACCAAGGGCGTCGAGATCAGGACCCTCCTGACCCCCACGCAGATCGTGGCCGACGCGCTCGGCGAATCCCCCGAGACGCGCCCGAGCGCGGTCCTCTCGGGCCCCACGATCGCCGCCGAGCTCGCCCGCCGGCTCCCCGCGACGATGATCGCCGCCTCCGCCCATCACGATCTCGCGCTGCGCGTCCAGCGCCTCTTCGGCTCGCCCTGGATGCGCGTCTACACCTCCGACGACCCCCTCGGCGTCGAGATCGCCGGCGCCGTCAAGAACGTCATCGCCATCGCCGCCGGCGCCATCGACGGCCTCGACCTGGGCGTCAACGCCAAGAGCGCCCTGCTCGCCCGCGGGCTCGCCGAGATCGCCCGCCTCGGCGCCCGACTCGGCGCCACCCCCGAAACCTTCTTCGGCGTCGCCGGCGTCGGCGACCTCGCCACCACCTGCTTCAGCCCCCACGGCCGAAACCGCACCTGCGGCGAGGCCCTCGGCCGCGGCGAGTCCCTCGACGACTACCTCGCCCGCACCAGCTCCGTCGTCGAAGGCGTCAAGACGACCAAGGCGGTCACCGCCTGGTCCATCCGCCTGGGCGTGGACATGCCCATCACCCACGCCGTCCACGCGGTGCTCTTCGAGAACGTGCCCCCGAAGAAGGCGATCGGGATGCTCATGAACCGCCCGGTGGGCGAGGAGCGGCTGGTCTAGTCGCGGCGCTCGCCCCCGCGGTCGTCCCGCCCCTCCTGCTTCGGCGCGTTGCGACCCGCGAACGCGCCGGAGTTGAAGTCTTCCGTCGAGGTGTGCGAGCGCTCCTCCTCGGTCGGCTCCCGCCACTTCGGGTGCTTCTCGCCGAACTCCTCGCCGGGCGCCGGCTCCCGCCGGTCGTCCTCGCGCTCCGCCTTCTTCTTCTTTCGCTCGCTCATGAGGCGCCTCCCGTCGTGCGATCGCATCGAGCCTACGACGCCCCGGAGGACCGCCCACGGGAACCTCGCCCCAATCGAGCGGCCCCGCGACCTACCCTCTCCTCCGATGCGCTTCACCTTCCTCGGCACCGGAACCAGCGCGGGCGTCCCCGCCATCGGCTGTGACTGCCCCGTCTGCGTGTCGCCCGACCCGCGCGACACGCGCCTGCGCACGAGCGCCGCGGTCGAGTGGACAGACCCCGCCGGGAACTCGCGCACGATCCTTCTCGACGCCGGCCCCGACCTCCGCCAGCAGGCGCTCGCGGCGAGGCTCACGCGCTGCGACGCCGTCTTCGTCACGCACAACCACGTCGACCACGTCTGGGGCCTCGACGAGCTCCGCCGATTCAACGCCGTCATGGGCGAGCCGCTCGACCTCTACGCCGAGCCCCGCGTCATGGAGGAGCTCCGCCGCGTCTACCGCCACATCTTCGACCGCGAGAGCAACGTCAACGACTCCTTCGTCGCCCACCTGATCCCCCAGCGCCTCGAGCCCGAGCGACCCGTCGCCCTCGCCGGGCTGCGCGTCACGCCCTTCCGCCTGCTCCACGGCCGCCTTCCGGTCCTCGGCTTCCGCCTCGACTCCGCGTCGCCCGACGTCGCCGCCCCCTGGCTCCCCCTCGCCTACTGCACGGACGTCTCCGCCGTCCCGCCCGAGACCTGGCCGCACCTCGAGGGCCTCTCCACCCTCGTCCTCGACGCGCTCCGCCGCCGCCGCCACCCGACGCACCTGACGATCGGGCAGGCCGAATCGATCGCCCACCGCGTCGCCGCCGCCCGCACCTACTTCGTCCACATGGCCCACGACCTGCCCCACGCCGAGACCGACGCCGGGCTCCCCGAGAACATGCGCCTCGCCTACGACGGGCTCACGCTCGAGTAGCGATCAGAACAGGATCTGGATCTGCGACACGAAGCCGATCTGCCCGTCGTCGCCCGGCGCGTCGGAGCGAAGCCCGAGCTGCCGCCGGCTCACGGGCGCCTCGTCGAGCGCCCACACCACCTGCGTCACCCACTTGAGCGAGTGCCCGTGGATGTAGCGCGTCACGCCGACGGTCAGCAGGTCAAGCGAGTCGTCGCGACCGCCGCCCAGCGCGTCGTCGAAGTCCAGGCGCTCCCAGCGCCCGAAGAGTTCCCACTCGTCCTCGATGATGAACGCGGCGACCTGCGCGCCGACGCCCCATTGATCGACGTCCGCGCCGCTCACGCCGCCGGCGTCCTCGATCGACTGCCACACCCCCCAGAGCTGCGCGCCGAATCCGCCGAACTCCGCCGACACGTCCGCCGTCCCCGTCAGCACGTCCTGCTCCGCGCCGCCCCCCACGTCCGAGCCCGCCTGGTAGTGGCCCGCGAGCCCGACACGCGCCGCCGTGGGCGCCCCCGGCTCGCTTGAGAGGTCGCTGAACTGGCTCCACGACGCGCCGTCGCCAAGGAGCCACGCCGCGCCCGCCGTCACCGCGAAGTCCGAGTTGGCCGTCCCGAGGTCCGTGTTCGTGCCGCTCCGGTTGAGCGCGGTCGCGCTGACGGCGACGCCGTCGGACGCCATCGCCCACCAGCGCCACCGCTCGCTCTGGGAGGAGAGCGCGACGCCCTGGGCGTGATCGATCGTGAACCATTCGTTGAGGTACGAGCGGTCCACGCCCAGCTGCCGTCTGGACCCCGTCCGCTCCTCGAGCAGGAAGCCGCCCTTGAACTGCCCGATCGTCAGTCGCAGGCCGCCGTCCCCGAGCTCCCGCGAGATCCTCGCGTCCTCGAGGTTGAAGTCGCCGCCGGTCGTTCCGAACGCGCCGTTGACCACGTACGTCCACTCATCGAAGACGCGACCGAGCACGTACAGCTTCGCCCGCCGCATGGCGAAGTCGTGGTCGTACTCGTCGTCCGCGTCGCGGAGCCCCGCGACGAACTGGAACTGGAGCTGCCCCTCGACCTCGAGCTTGAACGACTCGTCCGCGCTCGCGAGGAAGAACCCGTCATCCCATCCCGCGGTCGCGCCGCCCTGGAGGAGGCTCGACCTCGTCTCGCTCTGGGCGAGCATCTCCGCCACGATGGCCCGGCCCTCGTCCACGCCCGCGCCGATCCGCTCCTGTCCTGAGGAGATCGACCATGCCACTCGATCCGGTCCCGTCCGATCAGGCGCTGACGCCCACGCGGCGCAGCTGGCACCTGCTGGCCGCTCACGTGGTCGCAGAGGAGCGGTTCCGGCGGGTGGGCCATTCCGGTCTCGAGCCGACCCCGCGGGGCTTCCGGACCCCGGCTGCCGAGCCCGTCGGGGTGGAGGTCGACCTCGATCAGCTGCTCGTGCGGACCGCCCACGACGTGGCCCGACGACCGGTGACCACCGTGGGCGATGCGCAGGCCTGGGTGCTCGGGGAGGTCGGCCCGCCGCGCTGGGGCGAGCAGCCCGGGCTCCACGATCCGCCGGCCGCCGTGCCCCCCGCGACGCCGCTGCCGATCGACCGCGGGGCGGCGGCATGGTTGGGATCGTGGTTCAGCCTCGGCCACGTGGTGCTGCAGGAGCTGGTCACCGACCCCGTCTCCACGGAAGCGGGTGTGCCGACCCTGTGGCCCGAGCACTTCGACGTCGGGATCGAGCTGCTCGGTGGGGACCACCGCGCCTCCTACGGCCTCTCACCCGGCGACGACACGATCGCCACGCCCTACGCCTACGTCGTGCCGTGGGTGCCGAGCCGGATGGTCACCGGCGATGCGCGCTGGAACGATCCCCTCCTGCGGGGCGCGAGCATCGGCGCCGGGGAACTCGTGGCCGGGACCGACCCACAGGACCTGCTGCTCGCCTGGTTCCGTGAACGCCGGGACCTGCTCCTGGCCGGGTGAGCACCTGGGTCGTGTTGAGCTGCTCGGCTCGGTGAGGAGGGGCCACCCCGACGGTCGGACAGCGTCTGCGGGCTCTGCCGCCGACGAAGCTGTCGCGATGGCCCTCTGAACGCGCCGGAAGCTCGCCCCGCTGACGGACGCGACGATGCCCCCCACCAGAGGATGACCCCGCACCAGCGGCTCCGACGCCCGACAGGACCCCCGACCCACGCGGCACCACCCGCCCACGATGCGAAGGACCCCCGTATGAAGCTCGGCATGATCGGACTCGGCAGGATGGGCGGGAGCATGCTCACCCGGCTGCGTCGCCACGGCCACGAGGTGATCGGCTTCGACCGTGACCCGGCAGCGCGTGACGTCGCCTCCCTGGAGGAGTTGGTCGCCGGACTCGACAACGACGCCCGCTGCGTCGTGTGGGTGATGGTGCCCTCCGGCGAACCGACCACGGACACGATCGCGGCGCTGGCCGATCTGCTCGGGTCCGGCGATCTCGTGATCGACGGCTGCAACTCCAACTTCCGCCACTCGCAGGCGCACGGCGCGGCTCTCGCCGAGCGGGGCATCGGCTTCGTCGATGCCGGAGTCAGTGGCGGGGTGTGGGGGCTCGACGAGGGCTACTGCATCATGGCCGGCGGCACGCACGAGGACATCGCCCACCTCGAGCCGGTCTTCGACGCGCTCGTGACCACCGACGGGTTCGCCCACGTCGGGCCGGTCGGTGCCGGTCACTACACGAAGATGATCCACAACGGCGTCGAGTACGGGATGATGCAGAGCTTCGCCGAGGGCTACGAGCTGCTGGCGGCCAGCGAGATCGACATCGACCTGCCGGCGGCGCTGGAGGTGTGGCGACACGGCTCGGTGGTCCGCTCCTGGCTGCTCGACCTGTTCGCCGCGGCGGTCGACGCCGACCCGGAGCTCGACAGCGTGCGGGGCTGGGCCGAGGATTCCGGAGAGGGCCGCTGGACCGTCGAGCAGGCGGTCGAGCTGGCGGTCCCGGCGCCGGCCATCACCGCGGCGCTGTTCGCCCGGTTCTCCTCACGCCAGGACGACGCACCCGCGATGCGGGCGATCGCGGTCATGCGCAACGCCTTCGGTGGGCACGAGGTGCGGTCGTGACCGCACGATCCGATGCGCCCGCGGCGGGCGTCAGCTGCCCACCACCTCGGTGTCGGGTTTGAAGGCGACCCACACGAACCAGAAGGTGTCGTCGTGGGGGACCGCCTCGAGCAGCGCACCCTGCAGGGGGCCGTCGATCGCCCGCCCGCGCAGGTCGAAGGTCGACCCGCTCAGCTCATCGACGAAGCGATCGTCGGCGTCGCCGGGCACCAGTTCCACCGGCGTGCCGTCGACGTCGGCGACGAACGCCGCGGTCTGGCCGACGTCGCGGCCCTCGTCGATCGTCGCGGTGTCGAGCGCCGAGGTCTGTCCGGGGGCCCACAGGACCACGAGCTCACGATCGCCGAGCGTGACGTCGACCGTGCGCTCCTCGATGAGCTGTTCGAGCAGGACGGCGACCGCAGCGTCGTCGTCTGACAGCCCGACGAGCCTGGCCATCGCGCTGAAGCGCTCATCGAGCTCCCCGTCGAACAGGAACGGCGCGCGACCCTCCTGATCGTAGCCGGTGTAGGGGTTGCGGCCGTAGTCGCGGACGTGGCCGGTGTCACGCGACAGCACCTGGGCATCCGGATGGAGCTCGCGGAACTCGCCGAAGCCGAACAGCCAGGCCGGCACTCGGGTCAGCTCCGTCCCCAGGAAGCGCTCGCCGACGACGCCTTCGCCTTCGAACTGGGTCCACAGGTTGCGGTGCTGTCGGTCGTACATGACCAGGTTCGACAGGTAGAGGCGGCCGGAGGTGCCGAAGTCCAGCAGCTCCTCACCGTCGGGGCCCTCGACGGTGCGTTCGAAGACCAGGGCGGAGTTGCACAGTGGGCAGTAGGTGATGACCAGGGGCACCCCGCCGAGGGTGTCGTTGACGATCTCGTGCCAGGTGAGGATCGCGAGCGGATAGGCCCGGACGTCACCCTTGAGGTCGACGACCATGACCGGGCTGTCCTCCTCGAGCCACTCGGCCGCGGCCTCGACCGATTCGTAGACCGGGTCGTCGATCGGGGGGATCCCGTCCGGTGGTGGGCCGCCGGAGATCAGCCGGTCGAGGTCGATCGAGGTGGCGGGCTCACACCCGTCCTGGGTCCAGAAGAACTCCCCCTCCTCGCAGCCGACGGACTCGGTCCGTACGGCCACCCCGTCGGCATCGTCGGACGCCTCGGAGGCGGATCCGTCCGACGACGAGGTGGTCTCGTCGGAAGCGGCCGGTGTCTCGGACGTCCCGGTCGAGGCGGCGCACGCCGCCGCGAGCAGTGAGAGGACGGCCAGGGGGAGCAGGATGCGGCGCATGATGACCTCCGGTCGGCTACGGCTGCGTGTCGAGGTGGGCGGGTTGGTCGTTGGTGGAATGGCCGTCGCCGGGCTGGCCCTGTCCCGGTTGGTCGTCCGCGCGTGCGTGCGACCGGGTGACGGCGGCGTCGGACGTCCCGTGCGCGGCCTGGCGGGGCCGGCGTCGCGCGGTCAACCAGGTCGTCAGCCCGGCGAGCGCCAGCACGAGGATCGCCCCGGCGGTGACCACCCCTGGTGCACCGGCGACGGCGTTGGTCGCGCGGGAGGACAGCTGCTCGACCCAGCGGACGGCAGCGGGCTGCGTCGTGCCGTCGCCGGCGAGCGAGGTGGCCCAGAAGAAGACGATGTAGCCGCCGGCCAGCACCAGGATGGCGCCGGCGACGCGGTTGACATGCTGGGAGGCGTGGCGGAGGCGGGTGACCAGCGCCTGCTTGCCGAGCGCGAGCGAGAGGGTCACGAGCAGCAGCAGGGTCGACATCCCGAGCCCGTAGACCAGGAAGGTGGCCGCCCCGGCGATGAACCCGAGCTGCGGGATCGTGCCCGCGACCACGACCAGGAACACCGGCAGGGTGCAGGACAGGGAGGCGACCGCGTAGGACACCCCGAACCAGAACACCCCGGCCAGGTTGCGACCGGCAGGGCCGCTGCCCGCCTTCGGCAGCCGGACCCGCAGCTCCCGGCCCGTCAGCATGGCCGCGCCGAGCCCGATCACGCCGAGGCCGACCAGCATCGCGATCCAGGGCAGCGCATCGACCACGGCCCGCACCCCGAGCGTGATCGATATCCCGGCGAGGCCGAACACCAGCAGGAAGCCGGCCGAGACCACGGCACCGACCTGGATCGCGCGCCCGGCGGGCGAGCCGGAGCCCGCCTCGCCGTTGTCGAGCCCCATGAAGTAGGACAGGTAGGCCGGCAGCATCGCGAACCCGCATGGGTTCAGGGTGGCCACCAGCCCGGCCGTGAACGCGAAGGCGAAGGGGAGCTCCATCAGCTGCCCACCAGGTGCTCGTCGATGAGCTCGCGGAGCTGCTGCTCGGTGAGGAGCCCGGCATGCCGGTGCACGATCGCCCCGGCGTCGTCGACGAAGAAGGTGGTCGGCATCGCGACGACCTCGAAGTCGCTGAACAGCGCTCCGTCGGGGTCGAGACCGAGGTCGTAGGTGACCCCGGTCCGTTCGACCAGCGTCTCGGCCTGCTCCAGGCTGTCCTGGGTGTTGAGCCCGACGAACCGCACCTCGCCACCTCGGTCGAGGTGGACCCGCTCGAGGTCGGGCATCTCGGCCACGCACGGGGGGCACCACGAGGCCCAGAAGTTCACGACGAGCGGTGTGCCCGTGAGCTCGGCCAGCGACAGCTCCTCACCCTCGAAGGTCTCGAAGGTGCGGTCGGGGACCGGCGGACCCGCGGCCACCTCGTCGTCCTGCGACGCGGTGTCCGTCCCGCAGGCGGTCAGCAGCACGGCCACGACCAGGCCCAGCAGGGTGCGCTGTCGGGGACCCACGGGGACCTCCGGCTCGGGAGCGGGTTCGGCAGTGGTCACGGGAACCGTCAGCGGCCGGCCGGGCTTCCATCCGGGCCGGTGGCGCTCGCAGCGTGGGTGGCCGGTGCCGGCTCAAGTCCGCACTTGGACGGTCGACAACGGGTCCATGCACCCACGCGCCTGGAAGGCGGGCGCGGCTCTCGGCCTCACCGCCGTGGTCGCGTTCCTGCTGTCGGAGACCGAGGTGGTCCGTGAGACCATCTGGCGGTTGACCCTGCTCGGAGCCTGCATCGGCGTCGCGGCCGGGATCCGCGGCAACCGTCCGTCCCGCGAGCATCCGTGGTGGCTGCTGTTCGCCGCGCTCACGATCCTGGGGGTCAGCAACCTGCTGGACTATCCCCTCTGGGCCACCCCGGGATCGCGAGCCTGGGCGGATCCGCTGGCGATCCTGGCCTTCCCGTTGATCGGGGTGGGGGCGCTCGCCCTGACCCGTTCCCTGGCTCCCGGTGGCGACCGCGAGAGCGCGATCGACGGCACGATCGTGATGATCGCCATGGCTGCCGTACTCGCCGGCACGGCCTACCACCCCGAGCACCTGGCGGGCGATGCCGCGCTCGCCAGCCGTCTGCTCCACACGGTCGTCGCCCCGCTGATGATGGCCGCGGTGACGGCGGCGACCTTCCGATTGCTGTTCGTGGGCAGCCTGCGCAACGTGTCCGCCTGGTTCGTGGTGGCCGCGGCCGTCGGCGCCCTGGTCGGCAACGCCGCCCGCGCCATGCTCGTCTCCTCCGGGACCTACGAGCGCGGGGTGTGGACCGACGTCTTCATCCTGCTGGCCTACGTGTTGATCGCGCTCGCCAGCCTGCACCCGTCCTCGCCGGAGCTGACCGATCCGGCCGACCGCCGCTACCGGCGCTTCACGCACGCCCGGCTGGTCGTCCTCGGGGTCTCGCTGATCGCGGCGCCGGCCACCCTGCTGGCCCGGGGTGTGGGCGGCGACCAGCTGGTGACGATGGCGGCGACCGTGCTGGTCAGCCTCCTGGTGCTGGTACGGCTCAGCCGCCTGGCGGTGGAACGGGAGGATGGCCGCCGCCAGCTGCACGCCCGCGCGGACCGGCAGGAGCAGCTCGCCGAGCTCGGACGGCGTGCGCTGCACAGCTCCTCGGTGGAGGAGCTGATCACCGCCACCATCCAGGTCTGCCATGACCACCTCGACGTCGTGCGGTGCGAGCTCGTCGAGGACGCCGCCGAGCTGACCGCCCCCGCCGCGGTGACCCTGCCCGTCGCCACCGACGGTCGGGCGCTGGTCGTGGAGCGAGACCGGGCGTTCAGCGACGAGGAGATCACCTTCCTCCGGTCGGCAGCCCACCTCATCAGCCTCGCCGCCGAGCGCCATGCGGCGCAGGAGGTGATGCGTCGGGCGGCGGCCCACGACCCGCTGACCGGGCTCCCGAACCGGCGCTTGCTGCTGGACCGGCTGGGCCAGGCGTTGGCCCGCCGCGGGCCGGACGAGACCCGCGTCTGCGTCATGTTCGTCGATCTGGACGACTTCAAGCGGGTCAACGACGATCACGGCCACCAGCTCGGTGACGAGGTCCTGGTGGCGGTGGCCCGGCGGCTCGAGGAGGTCGTGCGGGCTGCCGACACGGTGGGCCGGCTCGCCGGTGATGAGTTCATCGTGGTCTGCGAGGACATCGGTGCACCCGCCGCGAAGGCCCTGGCCCACCGCCTCACCTCGGCACTGTCCCGGCCCTTCGAGGTGGCGGGCAAGGTGGTGCGGTTGGCCGTGAGCGTTGGCCTGACGACCCCGATGCGGGGTGTGGACGATCCCGAGGAGGTCCTGGTTCAGGCCGACATCGCCATGTACGTGGCCAAGTCGCAGGTGGGTCCGGCGGTGGCCATCTACAACGGCGCGCTCGGCGCCACCCGCGCCCAGCGCCGCGAGCTGGAACGGGAGCTCGAGCAGGTGCTCGCCGACCAGGCATTCACCCTGGCCTACCAGCCCCTGTGGCGCCTGGCCGACCACGAGCAGGTCGGCGCCGAGGTCCTGCTGCGCTGGGACCACCCGGAGCGCGGACTGCTGGCCCCGGAGGCGTTCCTGTCGGTCGCCGAGGAGAGCGATCTCATCCTCGCGATCGGCGCCTGGGTGCTGGAACGGGCGACCGAGCAGCTCGCCCGGTGGCAGGCGGAGCTCCCGCCCGAGCGCCCCTGGACGTTGTACGTCAACCTGGCCGGCCGTCAGCTGCTGGCGCCGGATCTGGTGGAGCACGTCGCCCGGTTGGTCGACCAGCATGGGCTGCGCGCCGACCGGCTCGGGTTCGAGGTGTCGGAGCGAGCCGTGGTCGACGATCGCGTGGTCGCGACCGCGAGCGCCCTCACCGAGCTCGGGACGCGGCTGGCCTGGGACGACTTCGGGACCGGCTTCTCGTCCATCTCGCACCTACGCGGCTGGCCGCTCGACATCATCAAGCTGGACGGCTCGCTGATCCAGAGTGCGGTCGCCGGCAGCGAGGACGCCGGCATCGTGCGGGCCGTCTGCTCCGTGGCCCACGAACTCGGCATGGAGGTGCTGGCCGAGCACGTGTCCTCGGCGGAGGAGCTGGCCGCCGTCCGGCGGCTCGGCTGCGACCTCGCCCAGGGCTACCACCTCGGACCGCCAGTAGCCGGCCAGGACCTGCTGCTGCCGGGCCAGCGGTTGCGCGAGCCGCATCCGGCGAGCCCGTCACGCCCGTCGCAGGGCCGGGGACCGGTCCGCCCGGCATCGCCACCAGTGATCCCGTTGGGACGAGCCGAAGCGCCGGTGCCGGCGGAGCGTTTCGGCACCTCGTAGGCGGCCGGCTCACCAGCGGTGGTGCACGTGCTCGCGGATGTGCCGGTCGTAGATGTCGCGGAGCCGCTCGTGGGTCTCGGCATCCAGCGGCGGCAGCTCGCTCGCGGCCACGTTGCCCTCGACCTGCTCGACCGAGCTCGCGCCCGGGATGACGGTGGTGACGGCGTCGTGGTCGAGGATCCACCGCAGGGCGAGCTGGGCCGGGGTCCGGTCGGGACCAGCCAGCGCGCTGACCTCACGGGCCGCGGCGACGCCGACCTCGAAGGGCACACCGGCGAAGGTCTCCCCGACGTCGAACGCCGCCCCCTGGCGGTTGAAGTTCCGGTGGTCGTCGCTCGGGAAGCTGGTGTCGAGGTCGTAGCGTCCCGTCAGCAGCCCGCTCGCCAGCGGCACGCGGGCGATGATCCCCACGCCGGCCCGTTGCGCGGCGGGCAGGACCTCCTCCAGGGGCTTGCGCCGGAAGGCGTTGAGGATGATCTGGATGCTCACGACACCGGGCCGCGCGATGGCGCTGAGTGCCTCGTCGCAGGTCTCGACACTGACGCCGTAGGCGGCG
>Ga0081527_100730_pt1 | contig 11639 bp, 15 predicted proteins | sample HotLakmasection5_FD_70992 | JGI IMG/M metagenome (GOLD analysis project Ga0081527, IMG submission 70992) | Hypersaline microbial mat communities from Hot Lake, Washington, USA - Section #5 (SPADES assembly) (version 2) | ecosystem: Environmental > Aquatic > Non-marine Saline and Alkaline >... | reverse complement strand
AATATGAGCACTGAAAATTTAAACGAGAAAACTCCTGAGGAATTGCGAGTTGAGATTCAGAAAACTCGTAAAAGCCTCGCCCATAAGGCTAGCTGTCTTGGGCAGGAACTCGAGCAAGTAGGTGATGAGGTATTAGAAACAATGAAAGCTAAGTTCGAATCTGCACAAGAATTGCTCTCTCTTGACTATCATATGGATCGACATCCCTGGGGAGTCATCGCTCTGGCTGTAGTGGCAGGAGCGGCTACAAATCGTATGCTCAATCAACCAGAGGAGAAAGCGCAACACAGTACTAACTATCGCGCCGCTAAATCGGTCTCACCATCTAAGTCAGTAACTAAGGCTGCTGGCGCATTTCAGCAACTGGCCCATACCTTTGAGCCAGAGATTCATGAGCTCCGGGAACATCTTATTGACTCCGGCAAGGAACTTATGCGCGATCTTGCTCAACAAACCCTTCCTCCGGCGATAGCCAGGTACTTTACCGGAAGTCGTTCTAGGCGATCCGGAGCGGTGAACGGGGAATTTCATAGAAGCAACTCGTCTGCTTATCCACGTGAGCGCGTGAATGGAGAGATTGTAGGGCGATAGCGTCTGTCCGCTCTAGGAAATTACTTTTAATAAAACGCAGCGCACACCGAGCTAAGAAAAAGGCTTACCCACCCCTGTGTCTTTGTATGGAGCAAAGCTCCATACAAAGAGCTGCGTCCCCTGTGGTAAAAAAAAAGAAAAAGACCACTGTGGTATCTTTTTTTACCACAGGGGACGCGGAGGCGCACAGAGGGGGAGGGGAATTGTGAATCAGGCTAGTTTAGTTCTGGGGCGTTCGCTCCTTCTGGTAATCTACCGAAGTAGACGCAAAAAAAGGTTTAAATTTTCCACCTCGGCTACGGCCCTTGACTACCACAGCCGACTTGAGCCTCATAACGTTTGAGAGGGGACTTAAGGGATCGATTTTTGCATGACAGAGGTCATACAGCATAAACACACTACTGGTTACTATCTCGGACTCACACAGACGGCTCGAATCTGGAGACACCGAATATATATTAGTAATAATATTTTTCGTTGTCTTCGGAAAAATAAAAACCGTTCTTAAAGGAGTAAACCATGAACACAAAAATAGTACTTATTTTTACGATTGCACTGTTGTTGCCGCTTGTTGCACAAGCTGATAGACAAAGTGCGATGAATAACGATGCAACAACCAGGGCTCGACTTGCTGACTCACAGCAACACCAACAACATTCACCGTTTGAGATTGTAGTCGATGACTCAATTGCACTTTATAAAAAAGTGGTAAAGGGCCCACAAGGTGAGGTTCCAGCTAGTGTATTAGATAATGCACGGTGTATCGCTATTCTGCCCGGTGTTGTAACTGGAGCATTTGTTGTTGGTGGCACCCACGGTGATGGTCTTGCAAGTTGTAAGGACAATGACAATGAGTGGAGTCATCCAGCAGCAATTACCTTAAGCAAGGGAAGTATTGGACTTCAAGCAGGTGTAAAGTCTGCAGATCTAGTTCTTTTCTTTCAAACAGAAAAAGCAGAACAAGCTCTAAAGCGTGGTGATTTGACACTGGGTGGAGATATTAGTGCTGTGGCAGGAAGCTTCGATCGAGAAGTAAACACATCCGATGCAGGAGTGGTTGTTTACACACATAGCAGAGGACTCTTTGCAGGTGCATCTGTTGAAGGTAGTAAGATCGGCAAGAACCAGGACGACCTCGAAGAATACTACGGACAAAAAGTTGATTATCAACGAGTTCTTGAAGGTAGTGAGTTATCAGACTCGCCAAGATATGCACAGAACTTAGTTGATCTCTTTCCTGCTTCATAGGCAGTTTATAGATAAGCAGCCGGATGCACTTTTAGTGTGTCCGGCTGCTTCGACCCAGGAAAACCGCTCAGTAACCCAACGTTCCAAATTATGATTTGATCATAGCCCGCCGCCATAAAACCAGGCTTGTAGGTTCAAGAATTAAATTTCTATAGGTTTTAAAAGTATGAGAGGATATACTATACATTACTATGAACAAATCAATCTCTTCCGATAGTCAGAAAGAAACGCTCAGAAAAACCCCGACCGTTAGTAAGCAGGGCTCTGAACCTTCCAACAACAAAATAGAAGGTGAAAGTCCGCTTGAATTTCTCCGTGGAGTTAGGGAATTTAAAGATATTCCAGAGCAGAGTTTAAAGCTTCTGGCTGAATTTTCTCGTTTTGAAAACTTTGAATCTGGTGAATATCTTATCAGTGAGGGTGAAGAGGATGGCATCTATGGGTTTATATTGGTAGCAGGTCGTGCCTCAATGTTAAAGAACTCCCCAAATGGAAGAGAGCTTATTGTTGAGCTTCTTGAGCCCCGTGATCTGTTTGGATTACTGCTGACTCTTGTAAAAGAGCATGTGCCTGCCCAGCTCTCGACTCGCGCTCTTCAGAAAACTACTGTGCTCTGGGTGCCGATGGAGACATTTTATAATGTAACTTCCAGACATCCAGACCTGATGAAGGGGTTTATTTCTCACCTTCTTAGATCTTTACAATCTTCCTATTGCCTTTCGCGTGGTCTTGCACACGATCAGGTAAATATTCGTATTGCCGCAGTGCTGGTAAGTCTTGGTCTGAAATTTCCAGAGTGGCCCGCTCCTCCGGGGGCTATCGAGATCCATTTTACCCGTCAGCAGTTAGCTGATCTTGCGGGCACAACCCCGGAAACAGCGATTCGGGTTACTAGAGCTATGGAGAAGCAAAAGCTACTCAAACTAGGACAACCTGGGGTTATAGAGATTTTAGACTTTGACGCTCTTGAAGCGATAGTAGAGGACCTCGAGGCATGAGCGGTGTCATTACTGCCCGCTCTATCAAAGAGCTATCCTAAACTTAAATTAAGTTATTAGGAATTCAATGCAAAATTACAATGAAATACTAAATCACCACCTAGCAGAACAGATCGCTATCGAGGAGCACTTAAGCGCGAAAATTGAGCAGGCGCTAGGAGAGATAAGAGAAGAGTCCTTTGTTGATGTAAAAGACCTCTTGAGTAACATCCGCGAAGTGCTCGGAGCAAACTATACCCTTTTAAATAAGGCTATGGATAAGCTCTATGAGGATCCAGAGCCGGTTGAACAAAAGGCCCCAAATGGAACTTTAACGAACGGTAAGCTGCATGAGCAAGAAAAATCTCTGGAGAGAAAAAAAGGTAAGATATCAAAGATGCTCCGTGAGATCTATTCCGATCTCAGTATGATTGCAGTAGCAAATACCCAGCTGCACACAGTTGGATTGGCATATAACAATGATGACGTAGCCGAGCTAGCCCTCAGGCAATTAGAAAATCTAGCGGCGTTGGTAGTTAAGGTCGGTGAGATTGTTCCGGAGATCCTCACAAGAGAACTTATGATTGACGAACCAGAGATTGACCTTGCTATCGCACAGAAGGCACTGGCCAATACGAGAATGATCTGGAAGTTTTAGTCCTATAGGCGATAGGTAGGTAGCAGTAAGGGCCTTGCGAGCCACAAGACAAAAGTACTCTGTGTCTTTGTATGGAGCAAAGCTCCATACAAAGAGCTGCGTCCTCTGTGGTGAAAAAAAGAAAAAGACCACTGTGGTTATTGGTATTTTTTTATTTTTACCACAGGGGACACGGGGCGCACAGAGGGGGAATGAACTTATCCAGTCGGCAGTGCGGAAGATTTAGCAGGAGCCGGCGATTGCACGGGCGAGCCCTCATCCTTCATTCGTGCTTTTGCTAATTGGCTATCATTCTTACTATCACAGGAACACTCACAGCTCGAAAGAAAACTTTCTAGCTCTTGGTCAGCTTGATCGGCTGTGTATCCATAATGCTTACGGAGCTTTCCAATCAGCTTCTCCCTATTGCCACCAATCTCAGTTATCTCATCATCAGTAAACTTGCCCCACTTTGCTTTAACTTGTCCCATTACTTCTTCCCAGTTGGCTTCTAGTTGCTTACTGTTCATTTGTTCCCCCTCTTAAATTTAAATTGTGTACGGGCGAGTATGCCAGCAATGCCCTATTTTGAAGTATGACTGGGCTCATGCAAGAAGCCAGATAAGTGAACTGCAATGTTACTGATGAAATTGGTTAATATATGCTGGGATGATCCGTAGGAGTATGAACCTTCTATGATAACTCACCACCAGCATCTCTTATCAGGCCGCCCTCATCAATTCTTCTACCCCTGTATTGAGCTTGACAATTGCAGTACTGAGAATAAGCACGTTACTTTTCTATAAAAAACCGTTTAAATGCTTTAAAAAGGCTAACGTGACAGCATTAGTTAGTAAAGCTCGATCAGATTGCATTTTTATCTCGTCAAAGAAGTGTGATAGCCTAAACAGTATAGATTTTGGAGAAAAAGTTTATGGTTCAGCAAACAGAAAATACCGAAAATGTTCAACAGGAAGCAGAAGAGATAGTTAAACAACAGAGTAAGATTGCTGATAAAATTGAGCAATTAGTTGTCAGTAGTGCTAAAGTTGGTGAGAGTGGAGTTGAAAGCCTCTCTAGCATTTACGATTCAGTAGTGTCTGGTTCCCTTAGTGCTCTTGACCAGGCTATGCCAGCAGATCAGGAGCGTGCTTTGCGACAGGTCTATGATGGTTTGACAAATGCGGGGACTAGATTTGCTAATGCTGCAAGATTCACATTTGAAGAGGCTAAGTCGCAGAGCCAGGTTTTTAGTGAGGCGGAAGTAAAGCTTGCAAAAGAAGAGCTTGCAACCCTTGAAAGTTTAGCAATTGAGACCTTTCTAAAGTACCGAGATAAGGTTAGCTCCGAGTTAAGTCAGCAAACCAACCGCATAGTAGAGCATGCAAAAACCTCCTCGTCAGATCTGGGCGGCGCTATATCTGAAGCACTAAGAGTGGTAAAAAATCACCCTGCAGAGCTTATCTCGGATGGAGCAAGGGCAGGAGTTGAACTCTCAAAGAGTATAGCCAGCACCCTTTTGCGGGGGTCCTCAGATCTACTCTCTTCTGCAGCTAAGTCGCTGGATCAAAAACCAGAGTGAGTAACCAATAGGCCGATAGGGCGAGATGGGTTTAAAAGTATTGAACGCAGGGGGACGCAGAGGTAGGAGTGCTTTGTTCCTCCGCGTGCCCCTGCGTTTAATTTCCCCCACACTTTAAAAGTGCATCGAGGTGCACAGAGGGGTGGGGGAATGGTATCTCAGGCCACATCTTTTTTGACCTCTACCGAATAGCTTAATCCGGATGCTCTGAGTTGATCTTGCAAACTAAGTTGCACCAGTATGGTAGCGGGGTAGTCGATAGCTTCAGCAATCTCAACTGCTTTGCCTATACTGACCCCTTTGCGGCCCTTCTCTATATCACAAAGATTTGCAGCCGAAATACCAAGCTGGTTTGCAAATTCCTTCTGGGATAGCTCCTCTGCAAGCCGCCAGGCTGAAATAAATCTTCCAAGCGACAATGGGCCGTGCTTTTTTTCGAGGTCTCGCAAGGTGTAGTTTTTTCTATTCCTGGTATTCATGCTTTGATACCTTTACTATTTCAACGATCTGCATGTTTCCATCCATTTCTTCAATATAGATCGCCCTATATGCTCTGTTGAGCCGAATCGAGCGCTTCCCCTTTAATCTGCCCGTCAGGGGCTCATCGTGATAGCCGGGAATCCTTCGAGCCCTTTCAAGACCCAGCTGTTCTACAACAATAGCCCAGGCGAGAAATTTATCGCGCACATGGGTTGGAATACGATCAAGTTGTTTCTGAACTTTCCTGTCCCAGATTACTTGCCAGTTTGATGACACCTGATATCCCTTATATAATACTGCTACAAGCAGTATGTAGTCAAGTTAATTTTGCGAGTGTTAGTTAGCCCTGAAAACGCTCTTAGCGCGTTTCTCAGGGCTACCTAGTTAGTCGGTGTTTAGGGAGGAATGTTGCGGGGAAGTAGGGTTTTTTTTGAACTCCAGCCAGGCTACATGAGCTCCCTCTAAACTTACACCAGAGAACATAGACCCTCGGCCTGCAGGAATGTCCTAGCTCAGGAAGTCAGACGTAAATAGCTCCTCTTCCTAACCTCTGTGCGACTCCGTGCGCCTTCTCTAAACCGAGTCAAGAGATTCCCGGGTGCAAAACTACTGTTTTGCTCGATTAAGCTTTTTTTTTTGTGGTTATGGCAAAGAAGTCTGCTGATTCAGACTTCTCTTCGCGGTCAAGCCGCATGATGGTATCGGAGGTAGCCGCAATCTCTGTGTCGCAATCAAAGTTGTAGGCGCACGACGGGGTCTACCATATCGAACCAAACTTCTTTGCCTTACCCACCTTATAAAAATCTCTTCGAACTACTTTTTCACGAAAAAGAGCTCTATGCAGTAACCTCCTGAAACTCAAACTCCTGTTCGGTCATCCAGAGATGATGAAGCAGGCAGGCTAGTTTTCTTGCCACTGCAACTCGAGCTTTTCCAAATCCCTTTTTCTCCTGGAGCTTTAATCCCCATTCTTTCAAAGGGCATGATTTTCGTGACCTGGTAAGAAGAGTCGTTGCTGCTTCCACAAGCAACCACCGCAGAAGATTGTCACCATGCCTGGTAATGCGCCCCTTTACTTCAAAGTCCCCTGACTGGTACACCGAGGGCACAAGTCCTAGATAACTCGAAACCTGCTCTCCACTTGAAAAACGACGGGGGTCATCGATGGTTGCGATAAAGGCTGTAGCAGTAACCGGACCCACACCCGGAACTGTAATAAGCCTTTTAATTGCTGGATTCTTCCTGGATATCTGCCTGTCAAGCTCTCGGTACATACGCTCTGCTTGCTCTTCCAACTCCTTCCACATACAAAGCAGTGGCTCTATCGCACACTGAAGCATCGAATCTTGCTTCTTGAGCAAATCCCTCACATTCTTCTCAAACTTCTCACCGCTTCCGGCTGGAACCACAAGACCATGCGCTCTGAGTATCCCACGGATACTCGAAAGCAGACCCGTAGCACTCTTTACCAGCTGCATACGTGCCGTCAGGTAACTGCGTAAATTACGAGCCTCCCCGGATTTCCGGTACACTCGACCATACCAGCCTGTACGACATAACTGAGCCAGTTTGCGGGCATCCAGACGATCTGTCTTCTTCTTGGTAGCCGTTACAACCTTCGCCTGACGTGTATCAAGAATATCTACCGAAATACCAACGCCTTCTACCCAGCTACAGATCGTCTCAGCCAGCGGACTAGCCTCTACTACACAACGAGACCCTCGATACTTCTTTAACCCTTTAGCAACACTACTTTCTTTGGTATTTACACTAAACTCCTCAACAACATCGCCTCTTTCACTAACTATGCAGATTGCTGTTGATTTATTACTCACATCTAAGCCAATATATTTCATAAGTCCTCCGGGGTAATTTGAAGCAACGCCCCAATGCGTTGACTTCGTATTTAATTACACCCGGAGCCTTTCTATCGACAACCAATTCTCGGTTTATGCCATCTCTGTGTTTTATTATTCTTCAATCACTATAGTTGATGTAAAAGAGAGTAAAAAATGATACCTATTTTATCATGAAAACTATTTCCCTACTTTTGCTCTCCTTACTACTTGCCAATTCGCTATCTGCGACCTCCCCGGATATTGAGGTTTCGCATGCAAAATTTAATTTTATTCAGAGTGATGCGAGCAGCTCGCTTACTATCTCCTCAGATAAGGCCTCAGAAATTTTAGTCTTCAGCTCAGACCAAGGATCAACTGAACTCTATGTAGATATATTCGATATTCCTGCTGGAGTTAAGCGAGAGATTAAGGTTGAGCAAAATCCATTAGCGCTAGAAACTATCCGTTTTGTACAATTGGGATCAAAGCTACGAGCAATATTAAGCTTTAACCGGCCTCTTGGTGATTTTTACTGGGAGTCTGAGAAACACAAGGCCCATATTCACCTTGATAAGAAAGAATTCGATGGCATAGACTCAGACTCAACCGCCAACACCTCGCTTCCAGCACCTGCCGTGGACAAGCAGGAGACACCAGAATCAGATCGTACTCTAACTTTTTTTAGTGATAAGCCAGACAGTGAGCTTGTATCTGGGCTTCTTGATGGTCTTAAGGCAAACAGAGTAGCACCGGATCAATTACCGGCCGAGTCATCCGAATCGCTTACAGAGCCAACCGCTCCCGAAGATAGCAAGCAGCACCAAAACCTTCTGGTTTCAGTTGGATTTGAGAAGAACAAGCAACAAAAAACTATGTTGCGCCTCGTTCTATCCGAGAGCGCTTCCTTTAAGCTTTCTAAGATTACTAAAGACCTCTACCGATTATATCTAAACGACTTTGCCATCCTGGATCACCGCACAAAATTACCGTTCTTTGCCCCACAGGACTTTGCCGGGGTTAAGGCTGTTCAAGCAAGAGAGACTACCGAAGGCGTAGTTGTAGACATATATACGGAAGAGAACGCCAGGATCGCTCCATTTTCGCGGGGTGAAGTTATCTTCCTAACTCTAAGCTAGGCCCCTAGTAACGATCTTGCTGCTGGCGTTTAATAGCATCTAATTCACGTTGCTGTCGGCGGATCTCTTCTTCTTGACGGCGAAGTCTCTCATCTCGATCCTGGTTAAGTCTATCAGAGTTGTCCATTTCATTTCCGACAGCTGCTCCTGTGATAGCACCAAGACCACCGCCGATTGCTGTGCCAACACCGGCATGACCAGTAGCAGATCCGATAATCGCTCCCAGACCGGCACCGGCTGCTGCCCCACCAAGAGTCCCCTTCTCTCTTCCACTTAATGGTTGACCACTACACGCCGCAAGTAAGGTTAAGGCGGCAATTAGTAAAATAACTGATTGAATTTTCATATTTTTCATTCCTCTAAAAAGGTCTAAGTCAGGGTGCGGATTAGATCTCACTCTACACACCTTTAATAACTGGGGCCTTACCTTTAAGTCTATAGTTTAACTCAGATTAAGCCAAAAGCAAAAGAGCGGACGTACTCAGATGGCTCAGACCAATCGAAATCAACAGTGAATCTGTTGTTTTATATAGGCAAGAGCTGAGTGAACCGGGGCACTACGTAGCTCTACAGGAAGCAACTCCAGGCAATCATGGGCTTTTAAAAATTGTTGTTGAGCAAAATAGGCCGCTCCCAATTGCTCTCTGTACTTAAGATTTTCCGGATTTTTATCCAGTAGGCTAATTAGTGACTTTTCTGCAGTAGAGTAATCTCCTGCCGCTAGCTGGCAACAGGAGACCAAAAATTTGGCCTTCTCCTTTTGTGCACTACTCCGAGCCAGAGTATCTGCCGCCAGAGCAGAACCATAGCCAAGTTGCCACTCCCGATTTGCCAGTGCCAGTTCCACCAGGTGACAGTGTCCACCAAACCAATATGGAGTACCTGGTAGGTTCAGCTTTAACCAAGTTAGCAGCTCTCTATCACTCTGAAATTTATTTTGGAACGATAAATTAGGAGTAAACTTAAGCTCTATCGAGTTTTTTCTCTCCTTATTCAGGCCCTGCCTCAACTTTAAATAAAGAGAAAACAGATAAAATCTGATTGAAATAAAGAGGACCTTTGCCCTACCCACCAATTTACCCAGCAAGTTCAAACTGATATTAGTCGTTAAGTGACTGCTCATCTACTGGAACCAGTAGCCTACTATCCACCGCGCCTGAAGGAAGTCCTGTTTGAGCACTACGGAGATCGTAAAGGGTCTCAGCCAACCGATCCTCTCGATCAGAAAAAGTCAGAGAGTTATCCACATAATAAAGAAAGTAACAGAGACAAACAGCCACAAAACCTGCCCCAAAAAACCACCTAACCCCACTTTTTTGCTCTTGTTCAATTAGATCCATTGCTCACCTCATAAAGTGCGGTACTCTAACCCCACATGCGCCAAGTTTAGTGAAGAAATGCTGACTTGTAAATGCCGATTAAAAGGGATCGCTAAAACCGAGTAAAGATTGGAGCCTTGATATGCTTTCTAGACTAGACATTCACAACTGCCTGAAATCTGGAGAGTTAATTATAGAGCCTTTCTCCGATCAGATAGTAAAGACCGCCGGCATAACTCTCCATCTTGGCGCCACTCTTTTAAAGCCCAGGCCCGGAATAGTTGTAGATGTAAAAAACGGCGTCACACCTGACTATGATCAGTTAACTATCGAAGATGATCGTCCTTACCAACTTGAGCACGGGGAATTTTTACTTGGGCATACATATGAAAAAGTAACCGTTGGACGCTCTCTGGGATTTTTTATTGAGGGACGCAGCACCCTGGCCAGAGTTGGACTCACAATTGTTCAAACAGCGATGCTAGTCTATCCCGGGCACCGCAACCGTACTATTACTCTTGAACTAGCCAATCATGGACCTAATCCGATTCTACTCTACCCCAAAATGAAAATCGCCAGGGTTGCACTCTTTCAACTCAAAACGCCAAGCGATGAAGAGTATGATGACAAGGGCAAGTATAGAAATCAGGAATTGGTAGGGAAACCTATCTTTGAAAATGAGCTTCTTAAAGACTGATTCCACTCCACTTCAAAATCGATGCCACCAACCTTCGCCGAGGCTTCATCCTTCGCTGAAGCTATGGATGACAGGACGGCGGGCAAGCCGGTGGAAGTGATTGGAAATATCTCGACAAGCTATAGGTTGTCGAGATATTTTTTTGCAAAAAGTGGTGATTAAGCCAGAAAACAAGGAGGAGCTTTTCTCTAAGGTAGAGGGCAAATCAAAGCAAGAGGTGCAATCTATTGTTTTTCTTTTTACCACAGAGGGCACAGCTCTTTGTATGGAGCTTTGCTCCATACAAAGACACAGAGATTCTAACCCCTGTGTTCCTCTGTGTACCCTGTGGTAAAATACCAAGAGATTTGCCGCAGCAATACTCTCAACTCGTAAGGTAAAAGAGACCCTGCTTAAATCTGCTAAAAGAATTGTTCGGCAGCACAAAAGTTTACAGGCTAAAAGAGAGCGCAGAGTAGTTAAGAAAGAGGTTACTATAGGATCGATGCCACCGGTGGAAGCGATTCAAAGTAAGAAGCCTTCACGGTATATTCCGACAGATGTTCGGCATGCTGTTACTAAGCGAGATAATGGCAGGTGCAGTTATGTGGCACCTGATGGCACCAGGTGTTGTGAGACAAGGAATTTAGAGTTTGACCACCGGGTACCGTTTGCACTTGGTGGTCAAAGCACGGTCGAAAATCTACGACTGCTTTGTTCCGGACACAACAAGCTGCACGCCGAACAGGTGTTTGGACGGGAGATGATTCAAGGTGTGATTCAGGCAAGGTAGGGTTGAGGGGTGCACCCTTGCAGGTTGCCACCTGCTTGAATTTATTAGGCAAAAAGCTCTTAGTAGAGGCAGGTGCGATCTCTTACCATAACAATTACTGCTGTGCTAAACTCTTTTGTTAAAGTTAGCGATCTTGGTTTTTACAGTGCTGGTAATGGGTAGATAGACAAACTGTACTTTGGGACCGGTAAGGGGAATATCTTTTACCGGTCCTTAAGGCAGGGTGCTTATAAGGATTTCGCAAGGAACTCTTTTCCCCCAAAGGGGAGAAAGGTGGTGCTTCGTGCCCATCAAGAATTGGTTCGCGGTTATCGTGGGGATGGTGCTTTGCACTGTCCTCGGCTTCTCTTCTTCGTCTGCTT
>Ga0081527_100729_pt1 | contig 11655 bp, 13 predicted proteins | sample HotLakmasection5_FD_70992 | JGI IMG/M metagenome (GOLD analysis project Ga0081527, IMG submission 70992) | Hypersaline microbial mat communities from Hot Lake, Washington, USA - Section #5 (SPADES assembly) (version 2) | ecosystem: Environmental > Aquatic > Non-marine Saline and Alkaline >... | reverse complement strand
AATACAACAGCCAAACTATTTTCCATCTTATTTTAGTGAATATAAAAATATTTATTCATTTGTTTTTTCAATTGAAGATAGTGCACCTGTTCATTTACTAATGTCAGGTCAAAAATTAGGCTCATATCCTTTCACTACTTATGAACGATTAGAATTTACCTGTCCAAGTGCTGGCGTTAACGAGATTTTAAATTTAACTGTTACAGCATTATCAGTATCTGGAGCTTATCGATTCAAATGGCAGACACCTAATAGTGTTGAGTACAGTGACAGTTTAGCTTTTGATGCTACACCAGCTACTATGGCTAGCACTGTAGAAAATATGTCAAGTTTTGATGGTGATATTACATTTTCTACTAGTCATGATGCTGGGTTGACTGTACAAGCAACTTTTTCTGGTAATTATGGTTATAAACCATTATATAGTGATGGTTATTATTTAACAATTGAACCTGATACTTTATTAGATACTAACGGTCATAACTTGAATGTTCGAACAATTATAGCAACTGCCGGTCAAGAGGGGATCAATTCGGGTGCATCCCATACGTTGGATATATATGCCTACACAACTTCATTGTTAACTATTCTACCTAATGGATCGATTGATGTGAAGCACTCATAATTGTCATTTTTGGACAGTATTTATAAGGAATCTATCTTTTCTCAATGTCAAAAATGACAACTTTTTAATAACTATTATATTATAATAATTATTATTATAATATATAAAATGATATAAAGAAATATTAATGTATATTAATATTAAGATAATAAAACATGAACTTTAATATTTACTCTTACAAAACTAATAATAAAAGCAATATTAATTTTTATAGTATGGGAATAAAGAAAGGAACTTTCTCAATGGATAAACGTGGAGTTTACCAAATGTATGAAAATATAGTAGCCAATAAGATGGATAAATTTTGCATAGTTGAATTAAAGACCCCATTCTTTAAATTATTTTGGGATTTAGATATCGATGATGATCAATTACATGTCTTAAAAAATGTAAATATTGATAAATTTTGGAGATATATGATTGATAATATTGTCGAAACTTTAAAAAAATATATTAAACCCAAAGATAAATCTACATTTAATTATATATACTCAGATAGAACAGATGTTAAACATAAACTTCACTTATATTTTCCTAATATTATATTAAACTCTGAGTATTGTATTCTTTTACAAGAACAAATTATTAAAAGATTATTACAAAATAATAAATACAATTTAACTGAACAACAATTTACAAAAATAATAGATAGCTCAGTTTTTAAAGCTAATGGGTTAAAAACATTATTTCAATGTAAACCAAATCAAAAAGGATATTATAAAATTAATATCAAAAAATCTACATATCCAAAAATTAGTGAAAATAAAGTCCAACAATTAATATTAACATCTATTAGAACATCAAAATCAAATATTAATGTAGAATTAATTAAAGGTAACAAATATGATTTTCCAAAATTAGACATCTTAAAAGAACAAAAGGAAATAAAAGAAAAACAAGTTACTAAGAACAATAATCAAAAAACTGACTATATTGATATTCAAAATAAAGTATTTCAAAAATTATTAAAGAATAATTATGATATCGAAATAGTAAAAAAATTTGCTAATAATTTATCAATTCAACGTATAACTAAATACGAAACATGGTTAAAATTTATATTTTTATGTAGAAATTATGGTTGGTATGATTTAGCTCATGAAATATCAAAAAAAGCTAATAATTATTCATTTAAATCAGTAAATAAATTTTTACGTTCTAAAACTTCAAAAGGATTAATTACTATTGCATCTCTATTATATTGGTCTAAAACTGATAACATTAAAGAACACAATAAAATTTTAAAAACTATTGACTTAGCTAAATTTACAAGCGAACAATTAGAGTATAAACATAACAATAAATTTGAAAAATATGCAGATGAAGTATATGAAAATGACTATGTTAATGATTTAGATTTAGAATCCTTCGACACTTTTATTATAAAGTCAGCAACGGGTACAGGCAAGACAGAACAAATTATTAAAAGCATTAATAAACTTGTTAAAACAAAAAAATGTAGCTCAATATCTGTATTATGTTCTAGAATTGTTCTTGCTATTAATTTATATGGACGCTTTAATTCAAAATTACATGGAGAAAGAAAACCATTAAATCTTAATATGAAATTATATAATGATTTTGAAAGCAAAAAAGAATTAAAAAATCAAAAAAGATTAATCCAAACACCTGATTCATTAATTCACATGGTTGATTATAGAAAATATTATGATGATAGCGAAGATGAATTAACTGAAGAAGATATTAATTATACTCTACAAGAAATATATAATGAAGAATCAGAAGATGAAGATGAAGAATCAGAAGATGATGAATCCTATTTTTCACAATATGTAGATATTCCTGATGTTTTATTTGTAGATGAAATCGAATCATTATTTAATTATGTTTGTACCAGTTCAACATTAAATAATAAAAGAACTGAAATATTTAGTATTTTAAATACATACATTAAAAATGCAAAATATGTATTCCTTGTCGATTCTAATGTAACTATTCCAGTATGTGAATATATTAAAAATTTAAGAAAGAATCATAATATTAATGTCATCTTTAATAAAAAGAAAACTAATAACACAAAATACTATATCACGTATTGTGAATCACTTTTTATTAAAAGAATTATTAAATCTATTAGAAATAAAGAAAAAATATTCATAGGGTCAGATTCAAAAAGACAAACAGAGATATTAAAAACTGAATTAGAAAAATTTAAACTCAAAATTAAAATATACAATTGTGATACAGGTGATGAAAGTAGATTAAGATTATCTAATGTGAATAAAGAATGGCAAAAATACGATGTTGTTATATGTTCCCCAACTATTTTATACGGGTTAGATTTTAATAAATTATATTTTCATAAAATTTTTGGTTATTATAATAAAACAATCCCATGTAATAGTGTCTATCAACAATTGAATAGAATAAGAAAAACAATATCAAATGAAACTTATATTTATATCCAAGAAAGTAAAAATAGTGCTTCACATCCTATGCCTACAACAATAAAACGTATTTCAGATTATTATTTTAGATACAATAAAGAATATATTAATGTAATCAATTTATTATCTAAAGATTATAGTTGTGTTAAAAAATTCAATACTGATGATTTATTCACTAAATTATATTTACATTTTCAATGTGGAATCAATAGATCTAATAATAAATATGAACAACAATTAACAAAATATTTAACAGAATTTGGAGGAACAGTATATAAAATGAATCAAAATTATGAAAAAAACACTAATTACTTTTTAAAAAATAAAAGAATGACTAGTGAATTAGTTCAAGATAATAATAATAAAGAAATTATTGAAGCATGTAAAAAATTAAACAATGCAAAAGATATCTATGTTAAAAAAAATAAATCTAAAAAAGATAGAAAAGTATTAACAGCTAATAAAATTTGCACTAGTATGAATTTTAATAATTTAAACACTCAATTTTTAGAAAAAATGAAACATATTAAAAATATAGACATTTTAAAACAATCCTTTAAATATTTTTCTGAATTATCTGAGCTCAATACATGTGATAATTTAGATAATAATGTAGAATTGTTTTTTAAAAGAAAAAATATAATTGAAACGAGTAATAAATTATTCTTTGATAATATTTTGAGTGATAAAAAAATTAATGTTTATGTAACAGATTTAACTAAAGAACAAAAAAAATGGGTAGATGATAATTTAAAAGATATTATATACAACTTTAAAACTATTAGAAGAAATAGACTAAATATTGAGACACAATATGATTTATTTAAACTTGTTAATAAATTAAACAAAGAATTCTTTGCAGGTTTTCTAGATATGGAAATATCTAAAAGAAAAAGAAAACAAATTAATAAAAAACAATATATCTATTACGTATGTTCTATCAATAATAATGAATATATTGAAATGTTCTTGAATTCAGAACGATATATAAGTGATAATACTATTAATTTAATTAAAAATAATAAATCAATTGACCAAATAAATTGTATCTATAAAGATCTTCACAATAAAAATAATCTTGGTGAAATTATTAGTATTCATGAATTAAATAATAAAGAAAGTGAAGATATTGATAATATTGAATTTATTGAATCAATCTGAGCTATCTTCTTTAAAATCTAAAAGTTGTCACTTTTGGCAAAGTAAAATAAGAATTTACTAATAAATACTGCCCAAATATAACAACTTATAAAAGTCCATCTCTTTTTCTATAAGAGACCTCTTTAAGAGTTTAAATTCTGCTTATAGACAATTTGGATTGTTAATAATTAAAAACATTGACTTTCATCCCCCTTTATGAGGGTCAGTGTTAAAGGGCTTTGGTACGACATCTTTCCAAAGTAAAAATCTAAAGATGTATATTAATATTGATCTTAACTGGCCATTATTATTGATATTAATATTATCCTGATAATATTTCTCGAGATATTTATCACTTTATAGTCTAAAAAGATTATAAAGTGATATAAAAAAAATATTATTTATTAATAATAAATATGACTGAAACTCAAAATATATCTAATAATCAACCATTATCTTATGCTCAAAAATGGTATCAAAAGAATAGAGAAAAACATTTACAAAGTATGAAACAAAAAATTTATTGTGATTGTGGATCATTAATTACTAAACATTTATTTAAAAGACATCTTGAAAGTAAAAAACATCAAAGATGGGAAGAATTGAAAAAAAATAATAAACAAATATTATGTACTGGGTGTGGACAATATTATTTAGATCATTACAAACACATAAAAACTAAAAAACATCAAGACTATTTAATGTCCTTACAATAATTTATATGATATATAATTAATATATAATATAAATTGATAGAAATTAAAATACCTCCTTTAAAAATATGTTAAAAAATGGATAAGGTAAATGGGGAACGAATCGTTCCCCTTATAAAATGATAGAAATTAAAATATAATATTTATTTTCAAAATTATGAAGTTATATAAAATGATAATATTTATTATTTATTAATAGATAAATAATAAATGGAAGTATTTAAATATTTTGTTATATAAAATGATAATATTTATTATTTATTAATAGATAAATAATAAATGGAAGTATTTAAATATTTTGAAGAAAAACTTTTTGTTTTACCTAATAACGGTGAACCGTTATTCAGAGCACACAATGTCTCAAGCATACTAAATTATAAAAATACTAAAAAAGCAATAAGAGATCATGTCGATGAAGAAGATATTTTTATTTGGGAAGATATATTAAATAAAATTAAACAAAATATTGATTTTACTACTACTATTAAGAATTTACATCCAAAAACCAAATTTATCAATGAATCAGGAGTTTATTCATTGATTCTAAGATCTAATTTACCCAAAGCTAAAAAATTTAAACGATGGGTTACAAAAGAATTATTACCCACTATTAGAAAAACTGGACAATATAAAATTGAATCACAAGCAAGATTAAATTTATTAGAAAAAGGTGGAGAACTATTAAAAAGTTTTGGAAATGGAGTTTTAGAAGAAAGAGATAGTGTTTTACTTAAATCAGAAATAAGAAATATTTTATTTGCTGATAAATTATTAATTAATAATGAAAAACGATTAGAAGTACCAATAACTGATCGAATCGTAATGTTAGGTTTTAGATATACATCAAAAGATAAAACAAAATTAATGATGATCGGAAAAGAAATTAAAAAAGCATATGTAGCAAAACATAAAACAGAACCAATTAAACGAGAACAATTCATGTCAACTGGAGAAACTCGTAAAGTAAATGTTTATACAGAAGATGATTTTGAACTTATGGATCCTATTATTAAAAAATATTACAAACCATGTGACTCAAGTAGTGATAGTGATTTTTAAATATATTATAATATTAAATGATATAAAAAGATATTATTTAATATTAATATATAAAATGCAAGGAATTAATATTATTAACTATAAAATAAATTATAAATTATATTTTCATTTCAGAAAAAGATATTATCGTCATTTTAGATTTATAAAAAAAATACGTATTCAATTTAAAAGCTTACGTTATAGGTTATGTCATATATTAAAACATAATAGATTTTTTACACACCATTAAAAAGTGTTGTACTTTTTACTGGTGTGTTTTTACCGACCAGTAAAAAGTATTGTACTTTTTACTAATCCCTTTTAGTTATCATTAAAAAGTATTTACGATAACAAATAGGACATATAGATTTATTAATTTTATTTTTCTGATAATATCTATCACAATAATAACATTGTATTAAATCTTTGTAAATAATCTCTATTAATTCATTAGGTAACCAATCAAAATAATTTTCCATTATATTAATTATATAATATAATGAAAAAAATAAATGTCTATCTAACTAAATCAAATAGAAAGAATAAAAAATATATGATTTCAATAAAAGATAAAAGGATACACTTTGGAGATTCTAGATATTCAGATTACACTCAACATAAAAATGTCAAACGCAAAGAGTTATATATAAAGAGACATCAAAAACTTGAAGATTGGACCTTATCAGGTATTTATACAGCTGGATTTTGGTCTTATCATTTATTATGGTCCGAGTCTTCAATAAAGAAAGCAATTAAAAAATTAAAAGAAAAGTTTAATATTATTGTTCTTTAAAAAGTTGTCATTTTTGGACAGTAGTTTTTTAGTAATTTCTTATTTTACTTTGCCAAAAATGACAACTTTTAGTGTATGAAAAGATATCATATATATTAATACTACTCTCCATCACTATCGGAGGCCATTTCAATATCTTCATCAGAATTATATTTATTATTTTCTTCTTCACTATTACAAATATTATTACAACAGTTTGATTTTAAAATTTTTAATGAGATTTGTTTTTCGATGCTATTATTTTTACGATATTTAAAATACATTTTAATACTTTGTACAATAGTATCACTTAATAGTGAAATAATTACTACACTAGCGGTAATATATTCAATCATATTCTAATTATATAATAATATTATTTTTTTTCTTATTGAATTATATATAATGAACGAGTGGATAAGATTTTGTAAAGCATATCATGCAAAACATCCTAATTTAAGCTGGTCACAAGTATTAAAACAAGCAAAAACACATTATAAGCCAAAAACTAAAAAAAGAAAAACTAAACGAAAAAAAAAAAGATCTCGAAAGTAGAAAAACAAAAGAGAATGGACATAATATTATCATTAATGTATAAAAGATTAGGTAACAAAATCAAAGATAAAAAATCAAGAGATTATTTCAAACAGCGAAGATTAGAATGTAAAAAAAATATTCAATAAATATATAAGACATTATGTGTCAGTATAAGACTAGATCTGGTAATCAATGTACAAGACAAGGACAACATAACTTAAATGGGCAGACATACTGCCTAAGACATTATAATATGTTGCAAAAGTCAGACAAAGACAAAGACAATATTATTGTCAGTCAAGAAAGTCCTATTAAACAAGAAAAACATGTTAGGTTTAATACTCAACAAAATAAAAAAGATGTTAAATGTAATTATTGGCGGACAAATGGAGAAAGATGTAAAGAAAAACGGGTATATAAAGGACTTTGTAAAAAACATTTCAATAAAATACAATTATTAAAACACAACATTAAAATTAAAGAAAAGAAAGAAAAAAAAGATAAAGTAAAAGAATTACCTGTTTCTGATAATATGAAAGAGAAAAAGAAAGAGAAAGAGAATGAGAAAGAGGAAGAAGAACCACAAACTAATCCAATATTAAATGAATTATTAAATAGAATTAAAGAAAATAGAAATAATCCTAATTATTTTAATCAATACCCAAATAATACTCAATCAGTAAAATCAAGAGGAAGTTTATTTGGGTAAAAAAATATTTAATATATATATAATGAATTACATATATATTAATTCAGGGGATTTATCATCTGGTATTATAGAAAATGGTGATTATATTTTGCATAATGCAATAGAAAATAAAAACTATATCAAACTGTTAAATTTTCATTGTACTAATACATTTTATAATGTAAATGCAAATAATAATAATTTAACATTTTTTGACACCTCCGCTACTACAACCTATAATATTACCATTACAGAAGGAAATTATGATATTAGTTCTTTAATATTTACAATAGAAACAGAATTAAATAATTCAGCTTCTTCATTAGTGTTTAATGTAACATATAATACAAATACAATGAAAGTAACAATATCAGCTTCAGGCGGTTTTGCATTATATTTTAATGCAGACAATCAAATAAATAAATTAATAGGTTTTTCTTCAAATGCTACATCATCAGATACAACTCATACAGGTGAAAATGTTGTAGACTTGAATTACCCTAAAAATATTTTATTGACTATTAGAGAATTTGGGATTGAGTATAATAATAGTAACAATAATAATATTAACTTACATACATATAATATTCCAGTAAATGTTAATGGTTCAGATATTATCACATATAATGAAAAACAAATGTTTCAGCAAATGGCAAATATTAAAGAAAAAACAATTAAACGTTTAAATATAGTGTTGCGAGATGAAAATGGAAATCAATTAGATTTAAACGGAGGTAATTATCAAATTATTTTTTATGTAATATAATTATAATAAATGAAAAATATATTGAATAAACAATCACTTATACCAGCATATGGAAATTTATATTATAATGATATTATAAATTCTTTATTTATTAGTATTCCAACTGTAAGTACATGGATACAAATAACAGGATTAAATAATACAATAAATCAAAATATAGATATTTCAAATAGTAGTGCAACCATTAAACATTCAGGTGTTTATTTAGTATTGATAAGTTTTTTTGCTAGATTTAATTCAAATCCAACTACAGGCCGATGTGGTGTTTCTATAAATAATAGTGACCCATTAAATGAACATATATCTAGTATTCGCTCTCAAACAACAACAGTACCGTTAAATCCTTCTATGAGTTTTTTAATAAAATTATCAATAAACGATGTAATTGATTTCAGAGTTATACATGATTCAGCTGTAAATACATTTGAAATAATTTCTTGTAATATTTCTATTCTTAAAATATCAGATTAATATATAATGAAAAATATAAAAAATGAAAATAAAAAAGATGCTTATAAATATCAATGGTTTAACGATAATGGATCTTCTGAAATAGTTATAAATTTACCAGATAGTATGACATATGTTCAACTAACAGGATTAAACTTAGGAATTAATAATAATGTTGATACAGAAAATGATAGTATTAGAATTAAGTATCAAGGAACATACTTTTTAACATTATCTTTTTATCAACTTTTTAGTGACCCTCCAAGTGCATTATTTCAAATTGCAGTAAATGGAAATCTATCTAATGAGAATCAAATGTATTTTCGTTCACAAGGATTTGGAAGTGGGGGTCCTCTAACAGTTCGAATGAATTTTATTTTAGATTTAAACACTAATGATGTGTTAACTTTTTTAATAAAAAGTAATAATAATGCAATACCAATTGTAGTAACAATATATAATTTCAATTGTTTACTTGTTAAAATAAAATAATAAAAAATATTAATAAATTATTTTTTTATTAATATTAATTATGAGTGCTTCACATCAATCGATCCATTAGGTAGAATAGTTAGCAATGAAGTTGTGTAGGCATATATATCCAACGTATGGGATGCACCCGAATTGATCCCCTCTACACCGGCTGTTGCTACAATTGTTCGAACATTCAAGTTATGACCGTTAGTATCTAATAAAGTATCAGGTTCAATTGTTAAATAATAACCTTCATTATATAATGGTTTATAACCATAATTACCAGAAAAAGTTGCTTGTACAGTCAACCCAGCATCATGACTAGTAGAAAATGCAATATCACCATCAAAACTTGACATATTTTCTACAGTGCTAGCCATAATAGCTGGTGTAGCATCAAAAGCTAAACTGTCACTGTACTCAACACTATTAGGTGTCTGCCATTTGAATCGATAAGCTCCAGATACTGATAATGCTGTAACAGTTAAATTTAAAATCTCATTAGTACCAGCAGCTGTTGTTGTAAATTCTAATCGTTCATAAGTAGTGAAAGGATATGAGCCCAATTTTTGACCTGACATTAATAAATGAACAGGTGCACTATCTTCAATTGAAAAAACAAATGAATAAATATTTTTATATTCACTAAAATAAGATGGAAAATAGTTTGGCTGTTGTATTAATTTATTAAAATTACTATATATTAAATTTTGACCAGATATTTCATCACCTTCATTATTTAATAATCTAAAATTAGTAATAGGTGCATAATTACGACTAGAATTTCCTGTTATATCCTCACGAATAATAAAATCTATCCAAACAACATCCCCTTTTAAACTACTTAAATTTATACTATATGTTGTAGATGCATTCAATGTTTGTGTGACCCGTTGATTCCTTGAATACGGTAAGAAATAATGATGAGGTACACTTTTGTGTTTTTGTAACATCATAGCACGTTTTTTGGAAGGAATTTGTTCCATTTGAATGTCAAGAGATAGTTCTTGAATAGTTGGGGCTGAACCTAATAATACTGAAGTATTGACATTTTGGAAACGTATATAACAATTTAAATCTCCATCAATAAATGCAGGGTATATCTCACAACATTCAAGAAAACAACCTAAAAGAGGTAAAAAATATGTTCTTTGTTCACCATCAGCAATAATCCTACCTTTTCCAAATACTTTATTAGTATTAATCATTTGAGATACACGTCTAAATTCATCTTCTGAATACATTCTACAAATATTTTTCCATAATTCATCACCACGAATAATTTGGATACTTGTGCCGTTTGGAGATGTAAATTCTATTTCTCTAATACATAATGGTATACTATTTAATAAACAATCACTACCAGTGTTATTTTGTACAACTAATCTTAACCAAACATTTTTTATATGACCTGAACCGCTTGAACGGTCAAGCTGAAGGTGCGACTGACCAGCATTACTTAATAATGTACTTAAATCACCTTTAGAATTGTATCTCCAGAGATTATAATTACGATGTATATCCATTTCAACTATTTGACTATTTTTTAGATTTATATTTTTATTCCCATGTGTTTTAATAATAGTATGACCATGGACATCATTATTCATATGTTGCTCGTGTATAGTGACATTGTGAACATTGCTTTGTGAGTCAAGTTTATTATAAAAATCAGTCATTCTATATTTATATATTATACAAATATAAAATTTTTTAAAATTATTTTTTTAATAACACTATTCCCCCTAATATACCACCTCCAATGGCTAGGGGCCAAGCAATATTTGATCCAAAATTAAATAATCGATCTTGTGCTCGTTCTGCATATGCTTCTACTTCTTTAACAGCTTTTTTGCCTTCATTATATACAGTTTTTGCAGCACTTTTAGTAGTATTATATACTTTTTTTGCAACTGTTTTTATAATGTGTCCACCATTTTTTATAGCTGATTTAGTGAATTTTTTAGTTTTATGAAATACAGTGGAAATACCATTTTTTACTTTATTAAATGTTTTTGATAAAAAACTTCCAAAACCCATTTTT
>Ga0081527_100728_pt1 | contig 11671 bp, 12 predicted proteins | sample HotLakmasection5_FD_70992 | JGI IMG/M metagenome (GOLD analysis project Ga0081527, IMG submission 70992) | Hypersaline microbial mat communities from Hot Lake, Washington, USA - Section #5 (SPADES assembly) (version 2) | ecosystem: Environmental > Aquatic > Non-marine Saline and Alkaline >... | reverse complement strand
GTTGAAAAATATATTCGCTACTTACAAAAGAACTCTTAAGGCACGAGCCTCATCCTCTGCTGCATAACTTTCGGTAACATCGAATTATGAGCTAATGCGCAGGCATTCTGTACTAATTAAAACTGAGTAGCTCTGAGATCTGGGGCGGCTCGTGAATACTTACGAAAGTCCCCCATGTTCCAATACCCAACGAGCTGCTATGCCAGGTATTTCAGGGTATCGGGTCAAATTCTCATACCCAGAACTATTAGCAACGAGTGAGTCTCTCCACTGTCTAAATTCCTTTTCCACCCCGGCGTGGCCACTAAGTAGTTGCTGATTAATACCTTGCTGAGCTTTAACGGCCGCTTGGGCTACCAGTGGCATCCCCTTTGTGTTGTGTACGAAGGCGTTCATTTCACTTAGAAGGCGAGCTGCAAGGATTTCTGAACTGTCCGGAACTTTTGGTAGAACTCTATCTTTTAGTCGCTTGTCTATGGACTGTGAAACTTCCACAGGGGTATTGGCTAAGTTTATACCGTGAACATGGGCTATATGGGACTCGCGTTCCGATGCAGCTTGTCCGGTGAGCATCACTCGCCCCCAGGGAGTGTCACTTAGTAAATCTATCAGATGAGCCTGTTCGTGCTGAAAGCGCTCGGAATAAAGATCAGCTCGAAAGATTTCCATTAATGATACGAAACTGTCACGCACCCCCGGATTTTCTAGCGCTACCTTGACTACATTGTCTATAAAATCAGCCGACGGTGCTGGTAAAACAATTCCTGGCGTAAGATCAAGCTTAAATACAACAACGCCCTCGCTCCAATGGGGTTGGACACGATCTCTGACAAAGACTGTCATCCCTCCATCTACCCTCTGGCCATTCGAATGCTCAATACGTAAACCATTATTGAGAACAACTTGACTGATTCCACTCTCATCCTGAAAATATCCGTGACCAGTGCCGGCTTCAATCCGCTCCAGAGTGTAACCGTGATCCTTTAGCGTCTCTGTTACCATCCCTCGCGTTTTGTAGAGATTGATAAGGTCATCCGTCTGCTCCTTATTGAGCCCAAGGGCACGAGCAGTATCTTGCGCCCTAAGGTCAGCACTATCAGCTTGAGTTGAATTTAGAGAGTGATTTGTATCCATGTCTAAGGCGTTATGCTGATCTAGATGAGATCGGTTGCATTACAAAAATAATTTGCTAGATCGTAAAAGTGATCACAAAAATTATACTACTTAGCACTATGCCGGAGAGAAAAGAAAAATAAGCGTAGCGCAGGTAACGGTATTTGCGATTTTTTAAGAAAATACCGAGGGAGTAAATCTCACGAACCTGAACCTCATACGTTTTGCTCGGATCGTTTAGAAGTTCTTCCATAAGGTGCTCATATTCTTCGTATGGCAGGGTCGTAAAGTGGCCAAAGAATAGGGGATTAAAGCCCTTACTCGAAAAACTACGCTCCTCTTCCGGCACGTGGTGCAGACGTGGAAATGTTGTATAGGCAGCAAGTAGAATTGCGAGCACAGAAAAAGGGATTAGAACCAAGGCAACCAGGTGCAACTCTTCTTTTAAAAGAAATGGCATCGCAAGAGTCACAACGATACTCGACATTGTAAGGAGCATATTAGCTTTAGAATCCGCCATAGAGCTTAAATGGATGTGGTGCTGCCTTGTCTGGCGGAGCATGTGGTCAAAGTGGCTGCCCGGTAGTTGAACTTGCATCGTAACCCCTAAAAATGTCAAAAAAACTCCTCAGTGCGGAGATAGACCGTATCTTTGGCACAGTTTCAGTCTTGAATTCAAGGTGTCCAGAGCCTTGTTGCTCCGGCTCGTTGAACCTTTACCACCTCATATTGACCGATAAGGTTTCTTATCAGTCAATTATATAATTAGGGCTATCAATTACTTTTGGGAGATTATCTATTAAATGACCGATAATTAATTTGAATCTTACCCTAGCCTTCACATCAAGGATACCGTCTTTAAGCCTTTCCCTTTTAGCAGCTATACCCCACTAAAAGATATCAACAACGGTTTCGGCTTTTATTAGGCTATCAAGATGGGTGTAGCGTGGGCCTTGCATACTGCCAGAGGGGGCATCAGCAATAGGAATCGGCTTAGGTAACTCCTTAGCCGATTCTGAAAAGATGAGCTTGTATTTACCGGAGTCTCCATATGACTCTATGGAGTCAATCGGAGCGTAATGTGTAATCGCTGATACAGGCGCACTTTGGTAGGCTGCTATATATTTTATCTGATCAATTTTCCCTGCAGCAATCCTAACGGCATACCAACATTTTTCACCTAAGAAGACTCGCTTAAAACCGTCCTCTCTCGCCGGGACGACAAGAGTATCAGGCTCTTCTCTCGAAAGCTGGGGGGCGCTGGAGATTTCATGAGGAACAGCTACTACTTTTGGTTTTTCAAAAGCTTTTACACCGAGCAATGGATAAATGCTCAGCATCTCTCTGAGAAACGTTTCGGTGTCTGATTTCTCTGAGCGTGAGAGATTCAGTTCCTGTGGTTCAGTTCCGTTGAGTAACACACATTGTCGATATCGCTTTGCAAGCTCAATAAGCTTGCACTCAATCCAGGTAACATGAGCTTTATTAAGAGCGTTACTGGAAGAGACAAACACCACGGCACGATCCCAGAAATCCTTGCTCTTTTCATGACGTTCAAGCCTAACGGAAACATCTTCTGCCTGCCCTATGTAAATAGATGCTAATTCAGTTTCATCGTCATGACCGGCCAATACATATACCCCTGGTCGCCGAAGCTCAGCTTGACCTCGGACATCCTCCCATTTATCTCTCGGAAAAGTGACGCAGCATCCCGTCCAATTCATTTTATCGACAATTCGAATGCCTTCAGGATCGCCGTCTTGAACAAAGATTCTTATCGTGTATGGGTCTGTCTTTGAAAATGAGTTTATGTTCATAAATCGGTGTCTTCTTATTCCGTAATGCCTATTCACATAGGTCCGACATGGCGCTGCTACTCTTAAACGGTCGCAGCCCAATCTGGTCAGCACTCGCAACGCTGAGAATAACAGAGAGAATCAACGAGCTTACAATAGAGAAAGTATAAAAAACATATTTCATTTTAGCTTTCTCGTTATTTAGACACTTTTCCCTGTCTCTTTCTTAGGCCTTTTAGCACCTACTCGATTCTTAATTAGGAACGCCTCCAAGCCTGCAGTCGAATTTTCCCTTTACAGATACCGCATAATAGCTACCTTTAGATTCAGCGCTCATCCATTGCTTAAATATCTGGCTAGGAACTCTACAATAGTGGTAATAGGTATTCCTCAGAAGTACAACAAGATATTGGTCATCGGCTTTATAACAGATCCGCTTTACCAAAGAGCTTTCGGTGTGATTGCAGTCGAACTCTCCTAAGCTCACAGTTCCTCTGTACTTCACATAAACCGATTCAGCAAGCGCCGCTTGATTAATAGAAAGTATAATTAAGATTCCTAGAAGTATATGTCTTATAGGTGCTTTCATCCCCCATCTCCAAAATACTCTGACTCAAAGGCTTGATTAATAGCGACAATAACATAAATCAACTCTTGTGGTTTTTATACTATTTTTTTCTGCAAAGTCTTCAATATGCCTAGCTTCTAAGCTTGGCCCATAAGTCCTTCAACTCCTGGAAAGACTATGCTCCTGGGCATTCTTTAATTTCCATTGCAGCCCTGGGTGGCTATGTAGTTTCCCTTGGAACGCTTTGTCTGAAGAGATTAATTCTGTCTTAAGTTCGCCGACATTGATCTTTTCAATAAAGCTTCTCTCATTCTCACTAAGGGTAAGATGTGAAGCGAGAAGACTTTGTACAATCGAGGTAAGTTTATTGCCGTCCACTTGATGAGAGATCACGATATCTAACTCGGCCTCAACAGCAGCCTGGGTAACAAGTAAGGGCTTCCTCTTTAGACGTTTCCAGAAAGGCTCCCTTAACATACTCAGTCCCACCAGAAAATATTTGCGATTATCTCCTCCAATTGCATTCCCCAGACCAACCTCACCAAGGGTGTATACATCAAAAAAATCGCGGGGAGCTGCTCTATCGATTAGTGCACAGATTTTTCCTGTAACAATTTCAGGCAAGCTTATTACCTGAGCAGATGGTCGTACAAAGCCCTCGGGTTGCCATAGTTTCGTTTTGACCGGAGGAATAAAGGGCTTACGATTTAAGTAGTTGAGGTCAAGTTTTATCTGTTCAGTTCTATGGAAGTAAGATTGATACTGTATTCTTATTGCACCACCTGAATGAAATCCTCGTGCACGACCGGGATTAAATCCTTTCTTTTTAAACACCCCTACCAGCTTTGTTTCAAGCTCATCTCGAAATGCATCGAGATCCGGGCCACTAAGTTCTGTGACAATATCAAAGTCGAGATCGATAGAGAGTCGGTACGGAACTGCTCTATCCGTAGCGAGATTTAGAGGGGTTCCGCCTCGAAGTGCCAGCTGTTGGCTATATTCAGGGAGAAATTCATTGATTAGCTCTAACGCTTCCCCCAGTCGAATTACCTTTTCGAGCGTTACGGGGTTAAATCCAAGTTTAGTGGCCAGTTCTGTTATGCGGTTTGCTTCAGTGCTCATTGACTATACTCCGAGCGAACAGCGGAAAGAGGTAAAATTATATTCCAGTCACCAATAAATGCTCCGGGCTCTTTAGAGCTTGTTCCATGATAAAAAGCGCTATTTGCTTTTCTCTGTTTAAGGATTTCTAAAAAGCCTCCAGGGGGGTTTAGTGATGACTCAAATGTTTCAAAAAGCCAACCAAGGGCGGAATACACCCTTCTCTGATCGATAATCTCTGCATATTTGAGAACAAAGTCAAAATCTAGCTCAGGCAACCATGGGACGACCTTAACGATCTCCTCTAAACCGTAAGAGTACTTAGGCATCCTCACGCAATCAATCAAGGTTCGCTCAATCGTAGTTGTTCTTATCGTTCCCTGCTCTAGCTTTAGCTCTTTGGTTCCAAGAAATTGATTATCAGGGAGTAGAAACCGTGGGGTTGAATGAAAAAGTATCTGATTGTGACTAATACGAAACGGCCGGATTCTATTGTCAGTAACCACGTGGACACGAGAAGATGCCGTATGTGCATGCCCGTGTAGTTGCAGAGCAGAGTGGTAGCTGATAACCGCATCTTTTACAGAGCGAGAGGCTACTACCACTGGATCAATCCAGTGCTTTTGAGGTGATGAGTCGTGTGGGATAACAGCGTAGACAGAGCCGGGGAGTTTTTGTAGCCTCCCACTGGCGGTAAAATGATTTACTCTTGCATAGGCAACTTCGTTAGTACCTGCCGCACCCAGAAAAGCAGAGAACTCATCAAGCCTAAATACTCGATTGCGTTCAAAAAATGCCTCTGACTTTATATTTTGTGTCATATTAGAGATAGTACCTTTATTTTAACACAAAAGCAAGAGTAACATTAACAGCACCCCTTAGCGACCTCTATCCTTTTTAGCGGCCACCCCCTTCTCAAGGTTAGACCAGACACGTTTTACCTCATTTTTATGCACATCAAGCTCTCGTGCCAGCTTTGGGAATCTACTAATCTCTTCTTTGGTCTTACTTATAATCTCTTTAACAAGACTCTTTTTAATACCAATGCTTTGGCCAAAGTTAACCATCACACCTTCAGTTAGCTGGCCGTTACCATCAACTCCCATCTTATGCTCACCAGAGGATGTGCGATAAAAAGTGAGATCATAGGCCGGGGCAACCTGCCAGTGCCCTGCCCCGTCCATTAGAAAAGCAACATTTCTGGAATGATCATCTTGATTGCATGCAAAGGTGTTAAAGACAGCTATTCGAAAAACCTGCTCGAGCTCTCTCATATCTCTGGTAAGGTGTGAGGTGACCCTTGCAAAATGGTCATAGCCCACTGAGAAGTTCCCGGGTGCCGCATGCAGCAATCCACTTAATGTATGTAAATGAAAACGTTCCCCTGCGCTCCTATCAAACCGCTTTGAACCGAAGAAAAACTTTTTTCCGCTTTTAAATAGCCTTGTCTCAGGTACTCTAAGCCCTGCACTTTTAGCTATCTGAGAGTAGATGTATTCAACCTTGCCGATATCTTTCGGATCTTCTGGGGATCTAAATTTGATCAGCCACTCATCGGCATTTAGATTCTCCACCCCAGAAAAAAATGTACCATCTTTCTCTTTTAGCAGTATCTTTGGTCTAACCCCGTGTGGAGAAGCTCCAGACTCTAAAAACGCCCCGATTACACTACTTGCTTCCCCGTCTAAAATTGGCTCAACACCTCTTTCAAGATCACTTAAAGAGACCTCCCCTGTCCCCCACTGCTCATTGCCTCTTAACGCTGGTTCAAAGGAGAGCGCTCCCATGGCTCTGTCCCCTATATATGCCATTGCATCAAGCGGCGAGAGTTCATCTCCAAGAATACCAGAATCTCTAAGCCCTCTTTTTAAGAGAATCCTTCCCCAGCCATCTGGCAGCTGGTCTGCCAGAAAACCAGGAAGACCATCAAACGGTTGCGCCGGGCATTCGACTACACCCTTCTTTTTAGAAAATTTAATTGGTGATAGCTCTAACTCAGTGTTTAGAAATTTCTTGTCCCATTCAAGCATAATGGGCGAGCCCCTACGCTCAGCAATCTCAGCTACCTTGACCTTGCGCTCTGCCTGCCACCAGTAGATTAAAATCCTTCTCATTTATCTTTGTCTTCCTGCAAAAAGTCATCTAAAGATTTAAATCCTGAGATAGAAAACAACCGCTCAAAAGAATCAACAGCATCCATTGCGTGAGCAAGTTTTGCCATTACCAGCACAGTGGCTGTGCCTTTGGTTTCAAACCGACTAATAGTAGGTAGTGAAACACCACTCTTTTGGGCGAGCTCTGATCTACTAAGCCCAAGCTCTTCTCGCCTGGCTCGCGCCCTTTTCCCGATAGCAAGCGCTATTTCCCCGGGGGTTAGGAATAGGAGGTCATTCATTCTTTTCATATCATATATGATACACTAAACTATCTAGTAAGTATAGATAGAGTGATTATAACCCATTTAGCATATCATATATGATGCATACGCTCTTTTATCGATTCAGGGCGAATTAAGGCCACCGCGTTACTCAACGCTCCTCTGCGTTGAAATTGATTTGAAATGAACGCAGAGGTACGCTGAGGGTATTCTTTGCTGTTTCAGGGCCCTCCGAATGAGTTCGCTATATGAAAGTATATGTATCTACCTTACGGGTCTATTTGCAGTTAGAAGCGACCTATGATCGAGTCATTTTTGCCCCTAACCTTACCATCCTCAGATTTTGACCTTGTTCCAACCGCAAAGTAAGCGTCGAGCCTTGGATCATTTTTAGTAAAGGGTAGTAGAAAGTTATAGCGATGCTTTGAGCCGCCCCAGGTGAAACGTAAAACCCTTGGATGAAAATTGTATATTTTTTCAAATATATTGCCTTCCAGATCTGTAGCTTCGAAAATGACCGCTGTATTTTGTACCTTAGGATACCACATTACATTAAACCTCCGCATACCATTTCCATCTGGCCTTGAGAGCGAGATCATCTCACGATCCATTGGAGAGTTCGCTCTATAGAGCACAAGGCTGTGCAGATCTCTACCCTGAATTTGACCTATAATTCTCGCTCCCACATCATTGCTTGGGACACGGTTACCTTGATGATTGCCTGGTTGCTCAATGCTTAAATTAAGAATCTGGATTTTTGGTCGAAAGACAGTCAATGCTCTTAATTTTTGTTGGAGCTCGTTACTACTCTCTAACTGTGGTCCAAGTGAGATCTCACTCCAACGTAGCAGAAAGCTCCTATCTAAGTTATCTGAGATCATTGCCTGGGTGACTCTGGCATCAAGTTCACTTAAAAAAGGTACTACTTCTTTAGGTCCAAGCACCTCTGACTCTCCCCTGCTAAGCACAGATCCAATTCCATCTGCATAGTTAAGAAGTGCAAAACGCGATTGTCGTTGTTCCTTAGCGATTGATTTTGCAAGCGAAAGTATATCAGCTTTTGCTTGCTGTAATTTAGGAGTGGTCTCTTCTGTTAAAACATCCTCCCAGGTCGAAATCTTATCACTGCTAAAAAAGGGTTTTACCTTTGATACTTGCACAGGAGCTGAGGTTTGACTTACCCGACTAAGGACTTTGTCCAGTGGTGATGGAGATTGTTCTACTGCGATTTGCTCCTCTGCTGGAACAACGATTGAGTCCCTGTGACCCATGTCCTGATGAGGGTCGACATAATTTTCGTCTACCTCAACAAAGGCGGGTTCTGCATTAACTTGAGGCTGATCATCAAAATCATTTAATCTTTCAATAGGACTAGTAGTAGAGACGGATTCAGTTGGAGCTTCTGGTGAGCTCATGATTTCAGGAAGAAAAATAAGCGCAGTGATAACCAACAGGATAACACCTGCGGCTATAATATTTTTTCCATTAACATCAAGACCTCTTATAGAGGCACTGTGAGCAAGAGATGGCATTAGTAAAAGTCCCTTTCATCCACTTTAATTTGCACTTGCGTTTGCAAGAAAAAAACCAGATCGAAAAGAACCTATTTTAAAAACCCCAGAGAGAGCTCTGGAAAACTTATTTATGGTGTTATGCAGGAGTAATCCTCGGAGGTAACATAAAAAGCACAATTACCTAATATCTGCGCAACTAGCTAATTTTACGCTATATTTCTACTTTACTCAAGAGAGCCTGTCTCACAATTATTCCCTCTGCATTTAATGATGTAAGGATGGTGATTTTTTATTAAAACGCAGAGGAAAAATTTTGAGGAGCAAGGTCAGGCTCAGGATCAGGCCAACGAGTATTTTCTCTTTTATGAGGTAGATGTAGTCCTACTACACTTTTTCAAAAACTAATTGGACCGCGGGCATCTTTCCCGCATCAAAGAATAGATTTTGCGGGCAAGATGCCCGCGGTCCCAGAACTTCCCCTCTGCGTTACCCTGCGTGACTCTGCGTTTTATAAACCTTGATCTATCCGGTGACTACTGGCTTATGAGTTCCTGCCTGACTTGAAAGTGATAGTACTGAGTGGCAGGCTAGCTCTAAACAGAGCAAATCTCGGGGTCCAAGCTTAATTCGGCGGCGCTCATCTTCACTTCTTCCAGTAACCAGCCGCAACCAACAGGTCTCCTCACCGGATAGTTTGCCGTGGGCTCCTCTAGGTTTATCGCGATAAAGCTTTACAAGTGTATCGCCCTCTTCATTACCGTCCCCACCCTGTAGGATAATATTCTCATCTAATGACTCTACGCCGTAGAGAAAGGCTCGTGTTGTAGCCCACAGTCCACCGACTGCATCGAGTGGCAATACTAGATCAAGCGAGCTTGCCGCTTCTGGATCTTCGACGCCATTTTTTAAGGGGGTATAGTGTAATCGGAGGCCTTGATCTTCTGGAACTAATTGAAGTCTTCCAAAAGACTTTGAGATTGAAAAAGTAATTCCACCTAAATACATAACCTTATCCTCAATAAATCCCCGGCACTCTCACCGTAGGATGAGGGAATTTCACAAAAAAACTGTGAAGAAAGCGCTTCTTCTCTAAAGAAGATGCTAAAGCACCTCCATTAGAATCAGAAACTTACCCAAGATATTAGTATAAAAAGCTGTTATTTTCAAAGCCTTAAATCGATCTAGCGCCCTATTTGCACTCTCTTCTCTAACTTTGATAGTGTCCCCCACAAAGTTCTGGTTTAATTTCTAGAGGTTACAGACTAACAGGGGGCTAATCTCCTAGTTTTTTAGATAATATGAATCAACGCAAAACCGTACTTCTTGATCTGCTGCTTTTGTCTACCACACTTGCTTTCTTTCTATGGCTAGCACTAAACCGTTTTATTGCACCAGATGAGGGTTTTTATCTGCTCGCAAGCTCGCTTGTAATGCAAGGCCAGTTAATCTACGACGATTTCTTCTATCCCCAGATGCCACTGTTTCCCTATCTTTACGGATTATGGTTGGCAGTCTTTGATTTTACCTGGCAACAGGCTCGAATCTTTGCCGCACTGTTGACGGTCGGCGTAGCTTTTCTTTTGTATTTACCGCTTAAGAAATCAACAACTCCTCTCTTGGCAGCCTCTGCTCTAATACTATTTGCGTCCTCTGGATTAGTGATTGGGTGGTTTCCAACTGCTAAAACCTATAACGCATCAACCCTTTTCTGCCTGCTAAGCTACTTGCTGATCAGTAAGAGTTTCGTGAAGCAAACTCCAGCTCTGATTTTCTGCTCTGGACTCCTATTGGGATTAACGGTCAATGTTCGGCTGTTTTATGCGATTTTAGTACCGTTATTTATTTTGTGGATCTTTATCCAGGAAAAAGATCACCGGATTAAACACACGCTCTATTTTCTCCTCGGCGGGCTACTTACTGTCATTCCTCATTTATATCTGATTTTTACTGATTGGAGCAGTTACTGGTTTAATAACTTAGGATATCACGGCATTAGATCAGAGATGAGTCCAGAACAGATTGCTGAGCACAGAAAATTTATTGTTGAGGTTGCCTTTGGATTCAGACAGGAAGCTAGATCAGATGGCTACCAACTCCCGATTTTATTTTTTGGAGCAGTCGCTCATGCACTTTACCGGTTAAAGAACAAAAGCTTACCAGATATGGCCTTTTGGATTGGGATGATCCTTTTTGTGGTCTCCTTTACCCCGGTGCCGATTCATCTTCAATATTTTTGTGCAAGTGTACCCTTTTTTATTATCTGCACGATTCTATTTTTAGCCGAGTTTAGTGCGGCTAGAGCAAGAGTAACTCTCTGGCTTACCCGAGTGGTGGCGATTGTAGTCCTTTGTATCTATCTTATCTCAACCCCACAGGCTATTGAGCGACATTTAATTAGTGGTTACGGCGTTCACGGGGTTGAAGATGGGCTAGAAGAAACCTCCAGGATTTCCACTGCAAGAGAAGTTGCGCACGAGATTAATGCCCTAACCGAGCCAGGCGAAGTTGTGCTTTCTCAGTGGCCTGGATTTTTGGTTGAGAGCCATGCCCTACCCTACCCTGGTACTGAAAATCAGTTTTGGGTAAGAGTTGGGCACCGCCTTGATGCTGAAGAACGTAGAAATTTTAAAATTGTAAACAGGGCTGAATTTAAAGAGATCGTATCTAATCCAGATTTAAAAACAGTGATTATAGAGAAACATAAAGAGCGGCGGTACTTTCGGGGTAAGGTTCTAGAGCAAAACATGTTCGAAAGAGCTAAAGAGATTAATGGGGTTTATATCTATAAGAGATTGAAGGATAAATAAACGCAGAGGTTTTATTTACAACTGTAAACAGAACACGAATGGAGAACAGCGAACCGCTATCTGCATACAGCTTTCGGAGTCAGCTAGCCGAAATCAGAACTCAGCTCAGCACACAGAAAAATAGAGGGCTTTTAGCCCTCTATCAAGTCTAGCTTCTAATTAGTTTATAGAGGTGAGCAGCTAATTTATCACTCGTAGCTTCTATGTCAGGACAGTCCATTTCAGCAAGGGTTAAAATCGCCTGACACTCTCGCAAACTGGCAAAAGCTATCGAGAAGAATTTCTTCTGATCTTTTACCCCAAATCTACCGGCCCCCTCTGCCAGATTGAGCACGACACTTGAGGCAGCGCGATGAAATTGATCCTTTAAGTGACCGGAAAACCTTTGCTTGCTA
>Ga0081527_100727_pt1 | contig 11692 bp, 9 predicted proteins | sample HotLakmasection5_FD_70992 | JGI IMG/M metagenome (GOLD analysis project Ga0081527, IMG submission 70992) | Hypersaline microbial mat communities from Hot Lake, Washington, USA - Section #5 (SPADES assembly) (version 2) | ecosystem: Environmental > Aquatic > Non-marine Saline and Alkaline >... | reverse complement strand
TCTTCGCCCCCGGCGCCGGCATCAACGAGGACCCGGTCACCGGCTCGGCGCACTGCATGCTGGCGCCGTACTGGGCCGAGCGCCTCGGCCGCCCGGAGCTGCGGGCCCGGCAGATCTCGCCGCGCGGCGGCGGGGCGAGGCCCGCCGGCCGCCACGCCGCGCGCCAGGCGCCGGCGAGCGCCTCGACGTCCGCGCGCGCCCCGGCCAGGGCGTCGCTCTCGCGCGCAATCCGGCCGCGGGCGTGGGCCAGGTCGGCCGACAGCGCGGCGTGCCGGCCGACCCGCGCCGCCTCCGCCTCGCGCCGGTCGGCCAGGGCGTCGGCCTCGGCGACGGCCTGCTGGTAGGCATCGGCCAGGTCCGGCAGCGGTGCGAAGGCCGCCAGATCGGCCTCGGGCACCGCCTCCCCGTCCATGAACCGGCGGCGGATCAGGCGCCAGCCCAGGTCGCGGCGGTCGCGCGCCGCCTTGACGGCTTCCGGCGTCGGCAGGTCGCCGTGGGCCTGCAGCTCGGCAAGCCCGCGGTCCGCCCCGGCGGCGTCCTCGCGGGCCTGGCGCAGCCGCTCCTCGGCGCGTTCGCACGCATTGGCCGCCGCGGTCAGGTCGGTCTCGAAGCGGCGCAGGGTCTCGTCCCCCGGCACCGGCGCCGCGACCAGCGCCGCCGCGTCGCCGGACCAGAGGGGCAGGGCGGCCAGGGCCTGCGCGACCCGCGCGTCGGCGCGCGCGGCGGCCTGCTCCGCCTTCGCCGCGGCGCCGTCCAGGTCGCCGCGGGCGGTGACGGCGGCGGCGGTGCGCTCCAGTGCGGCCACGTCCGCCGGCGGGGCGAGCTGGGCGCGCCGCTCCAGCAGCCGGTCGCGTTCGGTCTCGGCCTCGGCCAGCCGCGACCGGGCGTCGGCGCCCTGCGTGTCGACGGCCGCCGCCCGGCTGATCAGGCTGCGCACCTGGGCGATGTCCGTCTCCGGCGGCAGCCGCTCGACGGTCCGCTCCGGCGACGGGCCGAAGCCGAGGCGGGTGCTCAGGTCGCGCAGCCGCTCCCGGCACTTCTGCCGGTCTCGTTCGCGGTTCTTCAGGTCGCTGCGACCCTTTTCGATCGCGCCGCGGGTCTTGTAGAGGTCCAGCACCTCGTCGGCCAGCGGCAGCAGGGTGTCCGGCACCTCCAGGGCGTCCAGCTCGGCCCGGGCTTCGGCGATGGCGGCCTCGTGCTGGCGGAGCACGGCGCCGGCGGTGGCGATCCCCGTAAGCGCGGCGGTGCGGCGCGCCTCGCTGTCCGCCGGCATGTCGGGCACGGCGGCCAGGGCGGCCAGCGCCGTCTCGGCCTCGGCCAGTTCGGCGAGCAGGGGGCGGACCCGCCTGATCCGCTCGGCGCGCGCCCGCTTGGCCTCCAGGGCCTTGAGCCGGTCCCGGGCCTCGGCGGCGGCGGCCTCGGTGCGGGCCAGCTCGTCCTCGACCCGGCGCCAGTCGCCCGCGGCGACGGACCGTTCCGCGACCGCCTGGCGGGCGGCGTTGTAGGCGTCCAGGGCGACGTAGACCTCGCGGCTGCCGGCGCGGCGCTTCGTGAAGATGGCGTCGGCCTCCGCGGCCAGCCCGTCGCGTACCGCGGCCAGCCCGGCGACGCTGCCGCCGGCGCCGAACAGCATCTCGCCGAGATGGCCCTCCGCCTTCAGGATCTCGTCGCCGCCCCGGCGCAGCGACTCGTGGCTGAGCCCGAACAGCGCCTCGAAGCGCCGCCGGTCGGTGCCGCCCAGCACGGCGTCGAGCACCCGGTCGTCCAGCGGCCCGCCGTCGGCGTCGAGCAGGGTGTTCGAGCGGCCCTTGCGCCGCTGGATCGCCAGCCGCCGCCCGTCCGCGCACTCCAGCTCGGCGGCGATGCGCATGTCCTTGTAGTCGTGCAGGAAGTTGAACGGCGACTGCATCGGGATGCCGAACAACAGGTCGCCGATCGCCGCCAGCGCCGTGGACTTGCCCGCCTCGTTCGGCCCGTACACCACGTGCAGCCGCGCGTCCGGCCGCGACAGGTCGAGCGCGGCATCGGTGAAATGCCCGAAGCGCAGCAGGGCGAGGCGCCGGAGCCTCACGACACCGCCTCCGCGTCCAGTAGCCGGGCCGCCACCAGCGCGCAGGCGTCGTCCAGCACGGCGGCGAGCCGGTCGGCCGGGACGCAGCCGTCCGGGAACAGGTCGCGGCGCGCGTCGTCGGGCAGTTTCGCGATCAACTCGCCGAACTCGCGCTGCAGGTCGTCCAGGGCGGCGGCGTCGCCGCGCACCTCGTCCAGCGCGCGCAGCAGGGCGCCGACCGCGTCGGGCCGCGCCGCGGCGGCGGCCAGGTCGTGCGCCGGGCGGGTGTCGAGTTCGACCTTCTCCAGCCACAGCCGGTCGCCCAGGCGGGCGGCCTCGGCGGCGCAGTCGGCGCGGGTGCGCTCGGCGTCGGCCTTCAGCCAGCCGTGCAGGGCGGTGGTGCCGGCCAGGCACAGGCGGACCACGGCGCCGCGCCCGTCGCAGTCGTCCAGGGCGCCGCGCAGTGCGTCGCGCACCGCCGCGCGCACCTCGTCGGCGGCCTCCGCACCGGAGACGTCGGCGGTGACGGCGGCCCAGCGGACCACGTCGCAGGGCACGTGCTCTTCGGCGATGGCGCCGCCGCCGTCCACCTCGACCAGGGTGAACCCCTTCGGCCCGGCCTCGCGCACGTGGCGGCCCTGGAGGTTGCCCGGAAAGACCACGTGCGGGTGGCGGTGCAGCACTTCGCGGGCGTGCACGTGGCCCAGGGCCCAGTAGTGGTAGCCCTTGCCGCGCAGGTCGTCGAGCGAGCACGGCGCGTACACCTCGTGCCCGGCGCGCCCGGTCGCCGAGGTGTGCAGCAGGCCGACGTTGAACAGGCCGGGCAGCGGGTCCGGGTAGTGCGGCACCAGGTTTTCGGCGACGGCGCGCTTCGGGAAGCTGCGGCCGTGCACGGCCACGCCGGCACGCTCCAGGACCCTGGTCTCGGCGGTGCGCGAGGAGAACACCCGGACGTTGTCGGGCAGGGTCAGCGCGCGGGTCACCTCGCTGCGGGCGTCGTGGTTGCCGTGCACCAGGAACACCGGCACGCCGGCACGCTCCAGCCGCGCCATTTCGCCGACGAAGAACAGCCCCGTCGTGTAGTCGCGCCAGTCGCCGTCGTACAGGTCGCCGGCGATCAGCACGAAGTCCACCGCGTGCTCCACGGCGGCCTGCACCAGGTTGGCGAAGGCGGCGCGGGTGGCATCGCGCAGCGCCGCGGCACAGGCCTCGTCGCGCGCGGTCAGCCCGACGAACGGGCTGTCCAGGTGGATGTCGGCAGCGTGGATGAACTTCATGGCTCCGTACGCGTCGCGAGCGTGCCGTCCGACACTAGGCATCCGCAGCCGCGAGGGGAAGCGCGGCGAACACCGGACATGGCGCCGCCGCCACCCCTCCGCCGCCGACGGCAGTCCCCGCCGCCGCTTTGCAGGCTCCGGCTGGCGTGGCACAAAGCGCCGGGGAGACTTCGGGAACGGGCCGATGGCGGATGGCGAGGCACGGGCGTTCTGGGTGACGGCGCCGGGGCGCGGGGAGATCCGGCCGCAGCCGCTGCCGCCGCCCGGCCTCGGCACGGTCACGGTGCGCACGCTGTACTCCGGGATCAGCCGCGGCAGCGAGTGCCTGGTGTTCGCGGGCGCGGTGCCGGAAAGCCAGCGGCAGGCGATGCGCGCGCCGTTCCAGGAGGGCGCGTTTCCGGCGCCGGTCAAGTACGGCTACGTGAACGTCGGCGTGGTCGAGGACGGGCCGGACGATCTGGCCGGCCGCGCCGTGTTCTGCCTGTACCCGCACCAGACCCGCTACCGCGTGCCGGCGGACGCCGTGACCCCCCTGCCCGAGGGCGTGCCGGCGGGCCGGGCGGTGCTGGCCGCCAACATGGAGACCGCGGTCAACGGGCTGTGGGACGCCGCGCCGCGCCTCGGCGACCGCATCGCCGTGATCGGCGCCGGCGTGGTCGGCTGCCTGACGGCGTACCTGGCGGCGCGCCTGCCGGGGGCGGACGTGCAGCTGGTCGACATCGATCCGGGCCGGGCGGGCGTGGCGGCGCGGCTCGGCGTGCCGTTCGCGCTGCCGGATGCGGCGGCGGGGGAGGCCGACCTGGTGATCCATGCCAGCGGCGCGCCCGAAGGCCTTACGCTGGCACTGTCGCTCGCCGGGTTCGAGGCGACCGTGCTGGAGCTGAGCTGGTTCGGCACGACGCCGGTGACCCTGCCCCTGGGCGCGGCGTTCCACCCGCGCCGGCTGACCATCCGGTCGTCCCAGGTGGGCACGGTGGCGACGGCGCAGCGGGCGCGCTGGGACCACCGGCGGCGCCTGGCGCTGGCGCTGGCGCTGCTCGCCGACCCGGCGCTCGACGCGCTGATCGACGGCGAGGTGGCGTTCGCCGACTTGCCCGCCGCCATGGCCCGCCTATGTGAGGCACCGGAAGGCGCCCTGTGCCGCCGCGTCCTCTATCCCTGCGATTGACGGTTCCCGATGTACTCTGTCAGCGTCCGCGACCATTTCATGATCGCCCACAGCTTCCGTGGCGCGGTGTTCGGCCCGGCCCAGCGGCTGCACGGCGCCACCTATGTGGTGGACGCGGAGTTTCGCCGCGCCGAGCTGGACCCCGACGGCATCGTCGTGGACATCGGCCGCGCCCTCGAGACGCTGTCGCAGGTGCTGGGCGACCTGAACTACCGCAACCTGGACGAGGATCCGGCCTTCGCCGGGCAGAACACGACGACCGAATTCCTGGCTCGCGCCGTGTTCGACCGCATGGCCGAGGCGGTGCGGCGCGGCGACCTGGGCCCGCACGCCGGCGGCCTGTCCTCGCTGAAGGTGACCCTGTCCGAATCGCACGTGGCCTGGGCGGCGTACGAAGCGCCGCTGACGGCGTAGCGCCCGTGGCGCGGCTGCACCTCGTCATCCCCGGCGACCTGACGATCCGGACCGGCGGCTACCGCTACGACCGGCGCATCGTCGACGGCCTGCGCGCCCGCGGCCTGGCCGTGGAGGTCCACGCGCTGGGGCCGGGCTTTCCGTTCCCCGATGCGGCGGCCCGGGCGCGCGCCGCGGCGGCCTTCGCCGCGATCCCGGACGGCGCCGCCGTGGTCGCCGACGGGCTGGCCTTCGGCGTGCTGGCGGAGCAGGCGGCGGAGCATGCGGCCCGGCTGGACGTCGCCGCCCTGGTCCACCACCCGCTGGCGCTGGAGACCGGGCTGGACGACGAGACGCGCCGGCGACTGTTCGGCCAGGAGCGGGCGGCGCTGGCGCTGGCCCGTCGCTGCATCGTGACGAGCCGCCACACCGCCCGCGCGCTCGCCGACTACGGTGTACCGGCGGCGGCGATCGCGGTCGTCGAGCCGGGCACCGATCCGGCGCCGCTGGCCGCGGGCTCCGGCGGGCCGCTGCCGCATCTGGTCTGCGTCGCCACGCTGACGCCGCGCAAGGGTCACGCCGTGCTGCTCGAGGCGCTGGCCGCGGTGCGCGACCTGCCGTGGCGGCTGACCTGTGCGGGCGGAACGCAGCACGATCCGGCCACGGCGGCGGCGGTGCGGGCGCAGGCGGACCGGCTCGGGCTGGCGGATCGCGTGCAGTTCGCGGGCGAGCTGGACGACGCCGCGCTGGACCGTCTTTACGATACCGCCGACCTGGCGGTGCTGGCCTCCCATTACGAAGGCTACGGCATGGTGCTGACCGAGGCGATCGCGCGCGGCATTCCGGTGGTGGCGACCGCCGCCGGCGCGGTCGCGGACACGGTGCCGCCGCGCGCCGGGCTGCTGGTGCCGCCGGGTGACGCGCCCGCCCTGGCCGACGCGTTGCGCCGGGTGCTGGGGGACGCGTCGGCGCGGGCGGTGCTGGCCGAGGGGGCGCGCGCGGCGCGGGCGCGACTGCCGGACTGGCCGGAGCAGGCGGCCCGCTTCGCCGCGGCGCTGGGGCTGCCGGGGCTTGAGGTGCCGGCATGACGGGCTTCGGGGCCGGCTGGCTGCGCCTGCGCGAGCCGTACGACCTGCGCGCGCGCAACCGTGCGGTGCTGGCGGCGTTCGCCGCCTGGGCGCGGCGGCGGCGGCGGGGCCGGCTGGCCCGCCCCCGCGGCGGCGCCCGGGGTGCCCCGGCCCGCCTCCAGCGCCGACGGATCCACGCCGTCCGCCTGCACCACACGGACGCCGGGATCCTGGGCTGCCAGACGCGCGACACACGTCGCGTCGCGCTCCAGCACGACCACCTCGTGTCCCATCGCGTGGAGCTGGCGGGCCAGAGCCGTACCGATGCGTCCCCCGCCGATCACCATCGTCGTGCCGGTCGTCATGTCGACCACCTCCTAGTGATGCGCGAGCAGGGTCGAGAGGCGACCGACGGACGCCACGCCCACCACGAGGTGGGCCAGATCGCCGGAGTGCAGCGGGCTGGCGCCGGTGGCAAGCGTCGTCCGGCCATGGTGGGTGATCGCAACGACGCGGAGTTCGCCGGCCACCTCCAGCTCGTCGGCCGGCCGCCCGTCGAGCAGGGCAGGAACGCGGACCTCGACGAGTTCCACCCCGCCGGTGCCGAGGGTGGCGACCGAGCTCAGGGGGGACGCGGTGACGAGGTCGGCGAGGCGCTGGATCCCCCAGCTGACCGGCGCGAGCGTGCGGACACCCAGACGCTGGTAGACCTCCGCGGTGCGCGGGTCGTAGAGCCGTGCCACCACCGTGGGGACCCGCAGGAGACGCCGGGCCGTCAGGGCGATCGCGGCGTTGCCTTCGTCGCTACCGGTCACCACCGCGAGGGCGTCGGCCTGTTCCACGCGCGCAGCCGTCAGTACCCGACGGTCCAGCACGGTGCCGAGGACCTTGCGGCCCGTGAACCCCGCGCCGAGCCGATCCAGCGCCGCCTGGTCGCGGTCGACGACCGCCACCTCGACGCCTCTTGCCTCAAGTTCCCGGGCGAGACCTGAACCGACCCGGCCACACCCGAGCACGACGACGTTCATTGCTGTCCCTCCTCGAGGTGCAGGGTGTGGCGGCGCAGGACCGCCTTGCGGGCCTCGTCGACCAGCAGCAGGAGCGGGGCAACGGCGAGCAGTGGCAGCCAGAGCCACGTCGGGAACGCTCCGGTCCCGATCACGGCCTGCAGCGGGGCCAGGTACACGATGGCCGCGATCAACAGCAGCTCGAAGGCGATGCCGACCCACACCTGCGGGTTGGTGGTCAACCCGACCCGCCGGATCGACGCCCGCTCGGTGCGATGGGCCAGCAGGTTCCCGATCTGGGTGGTCACGACCGCGGCCAGCGCTGCGGCGGTCGCGGCGGCGTACGCCGGACCGCTGCCGGGCAGCCCGAGCCAGCCTGCCTCCACGCCCATCGCGCGGTATGCGAGCAGGAACGCGCCCATGGTCACCGCGGCTTGCAGCGGGCCGAGCCACAGGTAGGACCGTCGCAGGAGCGCCGGGGTGATGAGATGCTCGTCACGAGCGCGCGGCGGCCGCTCCATCACGCCGGGCTCGGGCTTCTCCGCACCGAGGGCCAGTGCCGGCGCCAGGTCGGTACCGAGATCGACGGTGAGGATGTGCATCACGCCGAGGGCGATCGGGATCCTCCCCCCGGACAGGCCGAACAGGATGAAGGGCACCGCCTCGGGCACGTTGCTGGTGAAGATGTAGCCGGTGAAGCGGCGGACGTTGTCGTAGACCGCGCGTCCCTCCTCGATCGCGGCCACGATCGATGCGAAGTCGTCGTCGAGGAGCACGATGTCCGCGGCTTCGCGGGCCACGTCGGTACCCGAGGCTCCCATCGCCACGCCGATGTCAGCCCGCTTGAGGGCCGGCGCGTCGTTGACACCATCGCCGGTGACGGCGACGACCTCGCCGTTCGCCTGCAGCGCCGTGACGATCCGCAGCTTCTGCTCCGGGGTGGCGCGGGCGAAGATCACGGCACCGTTGACGACCTGCCGGAGGGTGGCGTCGTCGAGCCGGTCCAACTCCTCGCCGTTGACGATCCGCAGCTGCTCCTCCGGCGCCACGAGACCGACCCTCCGCGCGATGCTCTCCGCGGTGATGCCGTAGTCGCCGGTGATCATCAGGATGCGGACACCGGCGCGGCGACAGGCCGAGATGGCCGTGGCAACTGCCTCACGCGGCGGATCCAGCATCCCGATGAGGCCGAGCCAGGTGAGGTCGCGCTCCACCTCGTCGACCTCTGCGGCCGACGGCGATGTACTGAGCCGGCGGACGGCGACACCGAGCACCCGCATCGCCTCACGCGAGAGCGCGTCGTTGGCCGCCAGGACCTCGGCTCGGACAGCCGCGTCCAGGGGGAGGTCGCCGCCGGCGCGCCGGATGCGGGTACAGCGCTCCAGCAGCTCGCGTGGCGCGCCCTTGCAGCGCAGCATGAGCTCCGCGCCCTCCTGGTGCACCGTGCTCATCCGTCTGCGGTCCGTGTCGAAGGGGAACTCGGTCAGCCGGGGCCGTGCCGCCCGCTCCACCTCGCCGTCGAGATCCGCCTTGCCCGCTGCAACCAGCAGGGCACCTTCCGTCGGGTCGCCGACGATGCGAGGTGCCGTCCCCAGGGAGGACTCCAGGCGCGCGTCGTTGGCCAGCAGGGCGGTACGTAGCAGCTCGACCACGTCGGCAGGGGGCGAGGCGAGAACGCGGCCGTCGCGGACCAGCGCGCCGTCGGGGTCGTAGCCCGTTCCCGTGAGGTCGATCCGGTCCGCGCCGATGACCAGGGCGCGCACCGTCAGCGCGTTGGCCGTCAGGGTCCCGGTCTTGTCGGTGCAGATGACCGTGGTGGACCCCAGCGTCTCGACCGAGGACAGGCGCTTCACCAGGGCCTGACGTCGGGCCATCCGCTGGGTGGCCATCGCCAGCGACAGGGTCACGGTCGGCAACAGCCCCTCGGGGACGAAGGCGACGATCATCCCGAGCGCGAACACCAGGCCGCGGGCCAATGGCAGGGTCGTGAGCAGCTGGACGAGCACGAAGAACAGCAGCCCTAACGCGACAGCGATGGCACCGACGACCCGCGTCAGCGTGGCGAGCTCCCGCTGGAGCGGGCTGGGCTCAGGTCGCAGGTCCTGGGTCAGCGCAGCGATCGCGGCGAACGAGGTGGCCATGCCGGTCGCGTCCACGACCGCCGTCCCACGACCGCTCGTCACCATCGTGCCCGCGAACACCCGGTTCAGCTGTTCGGCCGGGGACCGCTTGCCATCGGCGACGGGCGCCGCCGTCCGCCGCACCGGATGGGACTCGCCGGTCAGGGCCGACTGATCGACCCGCAGCTCGTGGGCGTTGACGAGCCGCGCGTCGACCGAGATCCGGTCGCCTTCGGCAAGGAGCAGTACGTCCCCGACGACCAGCTCCGCCGAAGCCACCTGCGTCTCGACCCCGTCGCGCAGGACGCGCGAGGTGGCTGGTAGGAGCCGTCGCAGTGCCTGGACCGCCTGCTCCGCACGGTGCTCCTGCCAGGTGCTGAACACGCCGTTGATCACGTTCACGACCCACACGGCGATCGCGAGCTGCGGCAGCTCAGCCAGCAAGGCCAGCCCGCCGGCGATCCACAGCAGCCCTGCCATCACGTTGGAGACGTTGGTCACGAAGCTGCGCAGCAGGCTCGGTCCGCCCGCCTCCTGCAGGACGTTGGCGCCAGCGGCTGCCAGTCGCGACGCGGCCTCGGCGGAGGTCAGCCCTGCGGGATCGCTGCCGAGCCGCGCGAAGACCTCCTCCACCGACCAGGTGGCCAGAGTCCCCGGTGTTGACGCCGCGCTCGACACGGCGTCCGCATCGCCGGATGCAGACGCCGGCCCGGTCGCCATGAGCGACGGGACATCGACGCGGTGACGGTCGGTGCGTTCCACACCAGGTCCCGGGCCCCGTCGCCCCGTGCGCGACTACGTCGTCGTGACGAGGTAGAGGTAGAAGGCGGTCGCACCCTCCGGCCCTGCGACCAGGTCGTGGGGCTGACCCGGCGCCACGTAGGCGTACGACCCGGGCGCGAGCTTGCGACCGAGGATCGTGACCTCACCGTCCAGCGTCCACACGTGGTGGCAGTGGTAGCGGTGCGTGTGCTCCTCGATCACCGCGCCCGGATCGAGGTGGAAGACCCCGGCGAAAGAGCGCTCGTGCGCCCACAGCTGGGCATACGTCACGCCCGGCGACAGATCGTGCATGGGCAGATCCGCGATCGTCGCCGCGTCGACCATGCGCAGGTCGGGGCCGTCCGAGGTCGGGTGCGTGCTGTCTCTGACGAGGGTGTCCATGCTCGCCCACCATCTCGGGGACTCCAGTGTCCCTGCCCGCATCGCACCGCGGGAAGGGGCGATGGTCCTGCCCGGATCGCATCGCCCCCCTCCGCCGCTCACGGGTCGCCCCCTGACCGCCGCTCACGGCATCGCCCCCCACCGCCGCTCACGGTCGCCCCCTCCGGCGCTCACGGTCGTTCCCCTCCGGCGCTCGGCGACCCGCCCCTCACGGGCTCGGCGACCCGCCACTCGGCGACCCGCCGGACAGCGCCTGGAGCCCCACCCGTGGATGGCACGGAGCAGCGACTATCCGCTGCTACCTGCCATCAACGCCCGCGACCGCCAGCTCGTCCCGGCCCCGGCCGGCACGGAGCAGCGACAATCCGCTGCTTCCTGCCATCGCCCCCGCTGACGGATGACGCACGCCGCATGCCGGACGACGAACACACGGCCGGCCGGAGAGATCCCGCGGGCCGGCCGGAAGGATCCCGCGGGCCGGCCGTGTGGGGTGATCGGACTGCTCAGATGAAGATCGTCTGGGCGCCTTCGGACAGCTCCATGAAGTCGGTGGCGCTGATGATGCCCTCGACGCCCTCGTAGAGGTCGTCCTCGGTCAGCTTGTTCATGTCGGCCGACATCCGGCAGGCCCAGAGGTGCCCACCCGACTCGTGGATGATGTCGAGGAACTCAGGCACCTCGGGGATGTCGAGCTCTGCGATCTGCTTGCGCATCATCCTCGTTGCCACGGCGGTCATGCCGGGCAGTCCCATCACCGCGTTCGGCATGTGGGTTGCGGGGTTGCCCATCGCGACGAACTTCAGGTCGCCCATGGTCTTCTTGTTGATGATCTCGAAACCCCAGAAGGTGAAGAAGATGTGCACCTCGATGCCTTCGCCGAGGGCCGCGTTCGCCAGAACCAGGCCCGGGTAGGCCATGTCCAGCGACCCCTTGGAGCAGATCAGCACCAGCTTGCGGCCGCCCTCCTCCTCGTCGTCGTCGAAGGAGGGAACGGGTGCGGTGTTCAGGTCGGTCGCGCTCATGATGGCCTCCTGCGGCTCAGACGCAGCCCACGGGCTTCTGGAGCCCGGCGACGTAGGACAGCTTCTTGGCGGGCTTCTTCGGGAAGAGCTGGAACAGCTCCTTGGTGGGGAACCCGCCGACCGCGGTCACGCGGCGCAGGGTCGGCGTCTCGCCCTGCTCGGCCTGGTCGGCCCGCGCGAAGGCGATCACCTCGAAGTGGCGGTCGGTCAGCTCGAGGCCGATGTTGGCGGCGAGCTCGCGGCCGAGCTCCTCGTCCCACTCGGTGGGGTCGGTGAGGAAGCCCTCGTCGTCGAGGTGGATCTCACGGTCATGGACGGTGACGACCGGCATGGTCTGTGCTCCTGTTGGTCACGTTGTGATGGGTGTGTTCGTGGTCGGCGGGATCGCGGCCTTCGTGGGTCGGCGGGATGGCGGCCTTCGTGG